>CABECI010000223.1_pt1 | contig 14233 bp, 12 predicted proteins | sample 3132851 | NCBI WGS metagenome assembly CABECI01 (sample SAMEA5534348, study PRJEB31848) | metagenome | biome: tundra; feature: field; material: soil | place: USA | collected 2013-05 | depth 0.45 m | reverse complement strand
CCAGAAGGGTTCGAACGACCTGTTCGACCACCGCGTCGAGGCGGACGACGACATCCTGAAGGGTTTCTGGCTCGGAGCCCAGCTCTCGCGGGAGTGGGGGCTGGAGGTGGCCGTCCGCCGGACCGAGACCCATCTCGTCGAACCGGCGTCGGGCGTCTTCCCTTCGAAACCCGCGGTCGCGGTCCTCATCCCGGCGACTGTCGAGCTGGCCGGCATCCGGAGCTTCCCGTACGGAAATTTCGTCCCATACCTCGGCTTCGGCGTCGGTTTCATGAACGTGGAGGCCGACACCGGGGACGTCTCCCGGCGCGACGTGAACCGCCTCTGTCTCTCGATGGCCGCCGGGGCGCGCTTCTACGCCACCCGCTGGATCGGCGCCCGGATCGACGTGCGGGGCCGCGCCACCTACCTCGGCGTGCGGAGCCTCGGCGAGGACCGGGGAACGTTCGATCAGGGCCGCTGGTTCACGAACGCGGAGCTACTCGGGGGCATCTTCCTGAGCTTCGGCGGGAAGAGGCCGTAGAAAATGGATCCTGTACTCGCACTGGGAGCGTTCGGCTCCATTTGCCTCCTCTGTGGGAATCTCCAAACACCGCTCGTCGAGTCCTCGGCGATCCACCTTGGGGGAACCTTCGTCGATTCAACGGTCACCCGGAAAGTCGACACATCTTCGGGCGTGCCGCCGGCCATCGCCTTCCCCGGCGAGAACGCCGACACGACCCCTCACGGAGCCGCGGTCCCTTGAGGAATCCGAGCGGAGACTTGCCCGCTCAGCCCGGAAAGGTGCTCGCGTCTCAGCGGGGATCCGTGGATCCGGTGCCTCATAGTCGATCCGAGGTCCTGCGAAGCCAGATGGGTGCATCTTCGGTCGGTTCGTAGTGCCGCTCGAAAAACATCGAGACATCCGGACTGATGTTTCGCAGGTCGTCGTCGTAGACAGGTAGGCGAGAAGCGACGGCATCCGAGTCGTCTGGCTGCGGTACTTGGCCGCCGACATTCTGGGGGCCGTGGCAGAATGGCCCTTAAGCTCCCGGAATCGGACCCCGACGAGGGATTGTGACCGGACATCGGGGGGTCCCAAGCCCGGGTATGGGTGAGGAGGACGCATGAGAAGGTTGGGAACGACCTTTCGTCTCGAGGGTCTCACCTGTGGCCCTGGAGAGGGAAGAAGCGGTCCGTGAACGATCGTCTCTACCGGGACGCCTTCGACCGAAGTTCTGTCCCGATGTGGCTCGTGAGGGCGAGAGACGGCGTCATCGTCGACGTGAATGCAGCCGCGGTCGGTTTCTACGGAGGCGACCGGAGTGCCCTGCTCGCGTCGAAGGTCTGGGAGATCGACCGGCAGGGGGAGGGCGCGTTCTTCGAGACCGTCTCACGGGTGACGCGCGAGGGCGGACGGGAGTGGCTCGGGCCGCTCGCGCTGGGGAGCGGCGCGATCCGGCAGGTGGCAATCTCTTGGACGGCGGTCGAGGACCTCGGGGAGACCTTCCTTCACGCGATCCTCCACGACGTCACAGAGCACGGGATGCAGGCCGCGGAGGTGGCGCGCTCGAAAGCGCTCCTGAATGCGACGCTCGAGTCGAGCGCGGACGGCCTGCTCGTCGTCGATCGGGAGGGAATCGCCTCGGCCTTCAATCGCCGGTTCGTCGAGATGTGGGGCATCCCGGAAACCCTTCTCGCGAATCCCGAGGACGTAAGGCTTCTAGAGTTCGTCCTGAACCAGCTCTCCGACCCCGACGCGTTCCTGAAGAAGGTCCGCGATCTCTACGCTCTGCCTGAGGCCGAGTCGTTCGACACGCTGGTTTTCCAGGATGGACGCGTCTTCGAGCGTTATTCCCGGCCGGAACGTCTGGATGGCCATGTCGTCGGGCGGGTCTGGAGCTTCCGCGACGTGACGGCCAGAGCGAGATCGGAAACGGCCCTGAGGGAGAGCGAGGCGAGGTACCGGACCCTGACGGAACAGCTGAGGGTCAACGTGTGGCAAAAGGACCGCGACGGCCGGTACGTGTCGTGCAACCAGCGTTACGCGGAGGCCCTCGGGCTCACGCCAGAGACGATCATCGGCCACCGGGACGAGGACTTCTACCCCGCGGACCTGGCGGCAAAATACAGGGCGGACGATCTGCAGGTCGTCTCCTCCGGCCGGCCGCTGGAGGCGGAGGAACGCTGGATGGACGGGGTGCAGGAACGTTGGCTGCACACGACCAAGGTGCCCCTTGTGGACGCGCAGGGCCAGGGCATCGGCTCGATCGGCATCGGACGCGACATCACGGAGCGGAAGAAAGCCGAAGAAGCGCTCCGGGCGAGCGAGGAGCGGTGGAGGACCATCGTCCAGAACGAGCCCGAATGCGTCAAGGTGCTGGACCTGGAAGGCCGCCTCCTGGAGATGAACCCGGCCGGCCTCGCGATGATCCAGGCCACCTTCGAACAGGTCGCGGGCAGGCCGGTGGGGGAGATGGTCGCGGAGGAAGACCGGCCTGCGTTCGACGAGATGGTCGCCGCCGTCTTTCGTGGGGAGACGCGGCACCTCGTCTTCGACATGATCGGGCTGGAGAGGCGGCGACTGACGCTGGAGACGACGAGCGTCCCGCTACGGGAGACGACAGGGACGCTGGTCGTCCGGGCGCTCCTGGGCGTCACCCGCGACGTCACCGAACGAAAACGGGCGGAAGAGGCGCTCCGGGAGAGCGAGCGGGCACTACGGGAGGCACAGGCGCTGGGACGGATGGGGAGCTACGTCTACGACTTCCCGTCGGACGCCTGGTCCAGCTCAGAAGTTCTCGACGGCATCTTTGGGATCGACGCGACGTACGGGCGTAACTTCGAGGGTTGGCTGGAGCTCGTCGACGTGGCCCAACGGGAAGAAATGGCGGCCTACTTCCAGCGGCCCGTAGCGGAGCATGCGCGATTCGACAGGGATTACCGGATCGTTCGGCGGTCGGACGGGGAGGAACGCTGGATCCACGGCCTGGGGGTCCTCGAGTACGCGGCCGACGGCTCGCCGCGCCGGCTATATGGGACGATCCAGGACATCACTGAACGGAAGCGGGACGAGGAGAGGCTGAAGCGGGCGGCCGCCGTGTTCTCCAGCTCGCGCGACGGGTTCGTCATCACGAACGACAAGGGCGAGGTCGAGGAGATCAACGAAGCGTTCGCGGCCATCACGGGCTACGACCGCACGGAGATGATCGGCCGGAACATGCGATTCCTCCAGTCTGGCCGGCACGACCACGCCTTCTACCAGGAAATGTGGCAGGAGCTCGTCCGGACCGGCCAGTGGCAGGGCGAGATCTGGAATCGCCGGAAGGACGGAACGATCTTCCCGGAGTGGCTCTCGATCAGCGTCGTGCGGGGCGAGCGATCCCGCGTCGCGGGATACGTGGGCGTCTTCAGCGACATCTCCACGCTCAAGGCGACCGAAGAGAAGCTGGAGCACCTCGCGCGGCACGACCCGCTGACGGACCTCCCGAATAGGCTCCTCCTCGCCTCGTACCTGGGCCAGGCCGTCTCTCGCAGCCGGCGCAGCGGTCGTTCGGGCGCCGTGCTCTTCCTCGACCTGGACCGGTTCAAGAACGTGAACGACAGCCTGGGCCATGCTGCGGGGGACGAGATCCTCCAGTCGACTGCCCGGCTCCTGCGGGAGCGCCTCCGCGACGGCGATCTGATCGCGAGGCTCGGCGGAGACGAATTCATCGTCCTCCTCGAGGACATCGACGGGCCGCAGGCGGCGGCGGCCGTCGCGATCGACCTCATCGACCGGTTCCGCCACCCGTTCCTCCTTGGCAACGGCCGGGAGGTCTACGTCGGGCTGAGCATCGGGATCAGCGTCTTCCCGGCCGATGGTGATCGCACCGAGGTCCTGATCCAGAACGCCGACGCGGCGCTGTACGAGGCGAAGGAGCGGGGACGGAGCACGTTCCGTTTCTACTCCGAGGCTCTGACGGTGGCCGCCAACGAGAGGTTGGCGCTGGAATCCGAGCTGCGCCGAGGGCTCGCCCTCGATCAATTCCTCCTCCACTACCAGCCAGTGGTCCGCCTCGCCGACGGCCGGATCGAGGGCGTGGAGGCCCTTCTTCGCTGGCAGAGTCCGGAGCGTGGCCTGGTCATGCCATCCTCGTTCATCGGCGTCGCCGAAGAGACCGGCCTCATCGTCCCGCTCGGTGAAGAAGTCCTTCGCCGGTCCTGCCGGCAGATGAGGTCGTGGCTCGATGCGGGGCTGCCGTTCGGGACGATGGCGGTGAACGTCTCGCCCCGCCAGCTGCTTCAGCAGGATCTCGAGCTACGGGTCGAGGCGATTCTCGCCGAGACGGGACTCGAGGCGGGTTACCTGGAGCTGGAGATCACGGAGAGCGCGATCATGGAGCAGGGGGCGGAGGCGGAGGCCCGGCTCGCGGCCCTCAAGAGTCTCGGGGTCCGCCTGGCCATCGACGACTTCGGGACGGGCTATTCGTCGCTCTCCCATCTGCGGCGCTTCCCCATCGACACGTTCAAGATCGACCGCAGCTTCATCGGCAACGTGCCGGACGACCGGACCCAGCGGGAGATCGTCCTGACCATCATCTCGTTGGCCCGCCAGCTCGGCCTTCACGTGGTCGCCGAGGGCGTGGAGACCGAGCGGCAGGTGGCCTTCCTCCGGGAGAATGCTTGCGACAGCGCTCAGGGCCATTTCTTCAACCCGGCCGTTCCGGCCGATCGGATCGCGGCGATCGTCCGAAGCTGAGCCGGGGTTTCCGGCTCCTCTCGTGGACCGCGAACGGCCTGCGCTACGTCGCCGTCTCCGAAACGGGAGCCGAGGACCTGCGGACGCTCGCCGAGCGCTTCCTTCGCGCCGCCAGCACCTGAGCGGAATGACGCCTGGACTGCCTAACAGCATGTCGGTTCTTGAGGAGACTCAGTTCGTGGGTACTGACCCCGGCTTCCTGATTGGAAGGAGCCGTGCGCGCTCCCGCCGCTCGTCTATCGTGATGAGAGCTCCGGCGAGAAGGTCGCCCTCGAAGCGCTCAAGTGCCTTGAGTAGGCGTTCACCGAGGGCTCGAGGGGAGACGTCTTCGGTTCGAACCTGGAGAACGCTCGGCCCCTCGGCCTGCATGGCGGCCAAGATCGCCCCGAAGTCCAGGTCGTTCGTCAGGACGACGCAGCCGGCCTTGCGCGCCCAGGCCATTAGCTCCTCGTCCTCCGCAACAGCCCGGCCCACGGCAGCCCAGTGCGAGACTTCGTGTCCGGCCGACCGAAGCACCTCCGCCCAAAGGGGCGAAAGGTTCATGTCGATGAGCAGTTTCACGCCGAAGCGAGTGGGATCTCGACCTCGCCGGCACGCCAGGCCGCGTACCTGAGCGCCTGCCGGATGTCCTCCTCCTCCAAGTACGGATAGAGTTCGAGGATCTCAGCGTTAGAGTGCCCGGTGGCCACGAGCCCGACCACGGTGCTCACGGTAACCCGCATCCCCCGAATGCATGGCTTTCCTCCCATGACCTTGGGGTTGAGGGTGATGCGAGGCAGATCGCCCATACCACTCTATGATATCTGGTCGCGTGCGACCATGCCCGCTCATCGATGTCGAACTCGCGATCAGGCGGGCGGTTTCTTCAGCGTTCTGACGTAGAGGATCACCTCGTTGATCTGCGCCTCCGAGAGGGTCCGTCCCCAGGGAGGCATCAGGGCGGAGAGGCCCGCTCCCGCACCACCACGACGGATGACGTCGGCGAGGTCGGAGTCGCTCTTCTTCTTCTGGAACGCCGTGTCCGAGATGTCACGAGGATGCGGGTCCAGATTGAATGCGTTGAACCCATCCCCGGCTCCCGTCTCCCCATGGCAGGTCTGACAGTAGAGCCTGAACGTCTCCTTGCCGAGCCGTAGCTCGTAGCTCGGTGGAGCGGAAGCCTCCGGCTTGGAGGGCGCCGCCGCTCGTTTCCCCATGCAAGAAACCACCAGGAACAGGGGAAGGACAGCCAGGAACGCTCGCTTCACTTCTTGCCTCCCACCTTGGCCCCGGCCTTCTCGCCATGAAGGGTTCCGAGATACGCGGTCAGACGAAGGGCATCCGTGTCGGACAGACCGTAGTTCGGACAACGAACGTCAGCGCGCCAGCGTTGAGGGGCCTTCAACCAGGTGTAGATCCAGCCCGGCTTGAGGCGCGTGGACGTGTCGGTGAGCGGGGGTCCGTAGTAGCCGCCTCCCGCTCCGACGATGTGGCAGCCACGGCACCCGAGGGTGACATAGAGGCGCTGCCCCTCGACGGGATTGCGGTCCGGCTCGGGGCGTCCAGCGAACGGGTCCTCGGGAATGGAGGGATCGACGTAGAAGCTCTCGATGGCGTCCGCGAGAAGCACGGCCTCGTCCTTTGGAATGCGGAAGACCGGCATCCGTTCTTCGAGGATCGGCCGGATCGTGAAGGAGAGCATGAGGTAGTCGACGAGCCAGTCGCGCCGGACCTTGCTCCCCTCGTGGGTCAGCGGGGCCATCGAGATGTCGCCACCCTGGGTCCCAATCTGATGGCAGGAAAGACAGCGATAACGCTGGATCAGGGCGCCGACGGCTCCGCCCGGGATCGGAGCGGGGCTGCCGGAGAGCGGGGGCCGGTAGGCCTCGGGGGCCGGCTGAGAGCCAAGGGAAAGGAGTGCGGTGACGATGGCGTGGGTGTCATCGGCATTGAACCCGTACGACGGCATCCGGAGCCCCGCCGCGAAGGAACGGGGATTCTCGAGCTTGGCCGCGAGCCAAGCCGGGGGGTTACGAGCCAGATCGGTCCGCTTTCCGAAGTCGAGCGAGGCCGCCCGCTTCTCGCCAATGCCGTTGAGCTCGGGTCCGAACTTCTCGGTCGCCTCGCCCTGGATAGGGTCGTGACACGAGAAGCAGCCGAGGCGCGAGAAGGCCTTCTTACCGTTCTCGGCCAGCGTCTGGTTGACCCGTATGGGCTCGAGGATCTCCTTTGGCGCGTCGAAATCGCGGAACTCGGCCGTGACGTACGCGACCAGATCGCGCGATTCCTGATCCGAGAAATGATAGCGGGGCATCCGGGTCACCGGATCGAACGCCTGTGGGTCGCGCAGAAAGGCGAGGAGCCAGCTAGGCGTCGCCGAGGAAGCCACCTTCGAGAGCTCGGGCGCCGAGCCGTTCCCCTTCCCTTCGACGGTATGACAGGAGATGCAGCGGGATTCGGAGAAGATCTTCTTGCCTGTGGCAGCGTCGCCCGCGGGCTCGGCCGATGCCTTTTCGATCGCGGTAGCTAGGTCCCGCGGGACGGGCCGCGAGAAGAGGTAGTGAGTCAGCTCCTCGATCTCCTTCGGCTCCAGGTGAAAATTGGGCATCGTCGCGTTTGGATTGACGGCACTCGGGTCCTTCAGCCACCGGTGGATCCACTCCCCGCCGGTCTTGACGCTGATCGTGTTCAGAGGAGGGGCCTCGGACCGAAACTGCTCGTGGCTGCGGACCGCGTGACACGCATAACAGCCGGCACGCGTCATCAGCGCACGGCCGCGAGAGAGAAGCGATGCCTGGGAAACGTTCTCCGAGGTATGGCAGCGTCCGCAACCCGCCTCGAGGTAGGCGAGTGGGATCATTGGAGATTCGGCCTCCGCGGTCGTCCCATGGGCTTCGGGCCGTACCGTCGCCAGGCCCTCCCCCGCGTGACACGACGTGCATCCCATCCGCTCGAGGTCGGCCGGTGTGTGCGCGGTACGGGGATGCAGGCGGTGCGGCTCCGGAGCGCCCGCCATCGCCGGGTCCGCAACGCCGAGGTGGCAGGTCGTGCACCGGTCCACCCTGTCGAGGCCCCGAAGCCAGACCTGCTCGATGGCGACGGGCCGCTTCTGGTAGGCCTCTGCGGCCTTCAGACTCTTTGCACGGCTCATCCCGAGCGTCCGGAAGTCCCGCTGAACCGAGCGGTACTCGCGAAAGTAGTTCTTCGCCGGCGAGATCGCCAGGACGATCAGGAAAAGGAGGCTCGTGATGGCAAAGACCAGACGGAGGCGAAGCGAGTCTTTCTTCATGGCCGTGTCACTGACTTCATGGCCGTGTCAGCGAGAGCCACGGCCAGACCCACGACCAGCCCGGGCCCCGAAAGAACGTCCCGATGACCGTCAGGACGGTTGCCACGACGACGAACCACGTCATGATCCACTGCGGGAGCGAGAGGCGCGACAGGGCGCCACGAACCCCCGGCCCTTGGGCCCCGCGCGCGGCGAAGAGGGCCGCCGTCACCAGGAGTGTGGGGATTGCGATCGCCCAGCAGCGGAACGCGGCGAGGAAGAGGAAGAGGGCGGCCGCGATCCCCGCGACCGTGAGGGAGGTGCCGCGCCCCTTCCCTTCCCAGAACGGACCCGCCGTCAGGTTGACCCGGGCATAGGGAATGACGACCAGAGCCACCACGACGAGACCGGGCAGGAGAACTCCCGCGACCACCGGTGGAAAATAGTGCAAGAGCTCCTGCAAGCCAAGGAAGTACCACGGGGCCTTGGCGGGGTTGGGAGTCTCGACGGGATTCGCCATCTCTTCCAGCGGGGCGTTGAAGACGAGAGCGGCGAGCGACAGGAGGATCACGACGACCTGGAAGAGGATCACCTCCCGCAGGATCAGGTGGGGAAAGGTCATCACGAAACGTTCTTCCGTCCGGCGCACGGAGGGACGCGTGTCGGGGCGGACGAGGGCGATCCGCCGGGGAGTCCCGACCGGATCGTTCGACTCGACGGCCGTGAGCGGCGGGAGCGTGCTCATGATCCCGCCTCGTCGATAGAACCGGCAGCGTCGCACGAAGGTCCCTGGACGCCCCCGTCCTTCCGGATCCTCCAGAAGTGGACCGCGAGGAAGACAAGAAGGCCGACCGGAAGAACCACGCAGTGCAGGACGTAGAAGCGGAGCAGCGCGTTCTCCGAGACCATGTTCCCTCCCAGGAGAAGGAACCGGATCTTCTCGCCGATCACCGGTGCCTCGCGGGCCATGTTCGTCCCGACCGACACGCCCCAGAAGGCGAGCTGATCCCAAGGGAGGAGGTACCCGGTGTATGAGAGAAGGAGGGTCACGATGAGGAGGACGACGCCGATGACCCAGTTGAACTGACGCGGGGGCCGGAACGCCCCGTGGTAGAAGACCCGGAGCATGTGAAGGAACGCGGCGAAGACCATCAGGTGTGCCGCCCAGCGGTGCAGATTGCGTAGGAACACACCGTTGTCCACGACGTACTGGAGCTCCTTCATGTCGCGGTACGCCTGCGGGACCGAGGGGTGGTAGTAGAACATCAGCGGCACGCCGGTCGCCACGAGGAGAACGGCGCACGCCAGGGTGACGCCTCCGAGCCAGTAGGTGTGCGAGAAGCGGAGGGTCTTCTCCCGGACCTTGACCGGATGGACGTGGAGGAAGAGGTTCTCGAAGACGATGAGCGACCGGTTGCGGTTCGTCTCGGAGGCGCCGTGGCGCACGATCGACCGGAAGACCGCCGTCCCGCGCAGCCATCGCTCCAGAGGTGCGAGAGAGATCGTATTCATACGCGAAACACCTTTCCATGCGGAATCACGATTGCCGTGTCCACTACGAGCTCCCCCTTCTCGTCGGTGCCGATCTCGATCCACGGCAGCGGGCGGGGCGCCGGGCCATGGGTGACGTTCCCTTCCGTGTCGAAACGGCTGCCGTGGCAAGGGCACGAGATGGCGTTTTCATCCGGGACGAACCGCGTGATGCACCCGAGATGGGTGCAGACTGCCGAGAGCGCATAAACGCAGCTCGAACCGCCGACGACGTACGCTCTGCGTTCCTTGTTGAACTTGACGGTTCCTTCCGGGTAATCGAGGGGGCTTCCCGCCTTGAAGCGGGTCGGAGGCTCGAAGAGAACCTTCGGTTCGAGGAAGTCGAGCGTCACGACTCCCGAACCGACGGCCGCGGCGGCGCAGGCTCCCATGGCGACTCGGCTCAGAAACTGGCGCCGGTTCGGGTCGTCGTCCTCGTTCCGGATCTCGTCACGCGGATCGTTCGACACTTTCGACACTCAGGTCCTCCTTTGACTCGGCCCGGAAGCTCTGCATCGTGATGGTCCCTGCGGGGCACCGCGCCGCGCAGAGCCCGCACCGGATGCAGGTTTCCTCGTCTTTGATGAAGATGGAGCCCTCCTGCCGTCCTTCCCACAGAATGGGCGCCAGCTCCCGGGCCGAAGCCGGGAGGTGGCGGATCGCCGCCGACGGAAGGATCTCGATACAGTCCTCCGGGCAGATGTCCTGGCAGCCTCCGCAGAGGATGCATTCGGTTCCCTCGTCCGGACTCTCTTCGAAAATGGTGTTGGTCCAGCAGTGGAGGCATCGGGTTCCTTCGAGGCGGGCCTCGCGTTCCCCGAAGCATTCCTCCACCTCGGCGATCCCGATCCGGCGGGACAGGGGGCGGGTCGGCGGTTGCTGGCGCGGGATCCCCTCGTAGTCGAGCGTCCTCTCATAACGCGAGGGCACGTCGATCTCGACGAGGATCTCCTCCGAGAGGCGCGGGCGTCCCCTGAGGTGCTCGTCGATCGAGAGGGCTGCCTTCTTCCCGTCCGCCACGGCGTTGATGGCGATCCGAGGTCCGAAGGCGGCGTCTCCGCCAGCGTAGATCCCCGGTGCGGTGGTCGCGAGCGTGTCTGGGTCGATGACGATCCGGCCCTGACGGTTGCTGACTCCGTCTTCCGGCGTCAGGAACGAGAGGTCGCCGGTCTGCCCGATCGAGACGATCACGGTGTCCGTCGGAACGACCTGCTCGGACCCCTCGACCAGCTGGGGGGCGAAGCGCCCGTTCTCGTCGAAGACCCTCGAAGCCGTCAGGAGCTCGACGCCGGTGACAACGCCGTTTTCGCCCACGAGCCGCTTGGGGCCCACGCGATGCTCGAAACGGATCCCTTCCCTTTCAGCTTCGTCGACTTCCTCGCGGGACGCCGGCATCTCGATCTCGGACTCTAGGGAGCAGACGAGAACGTCCCGAGCTCCGAAACGGACGGCGCTCCGGGCGACGTCGAGCGCCTGGACGACGGAGAGATTCCGTTCGAGGTTGGCGGCCTCGCCGCTCCGAGCGGCGGTGCGCGCCACGTCGAGCGCGACGTTCCCGCCGCCGATGACGACGACACGGCGTCCCATTTCGACCTTGTAGCCGAGGTTGACGTTGAGAAGGTAGTCAATCCCTTTGAGGACGCCGTCCATGTCCATGCCCGGGATGGCCAGGTCCCGGCTCTGCATCGCGCCCACGGCGAGGAAGATCGCGGCGAAGCCCTGAGCCTTGAGATCGGAGAGCGTCAGGCCTGGTCCGAGGCGGGTGTTCGCCCTCAGCTCGACGCCCAGGGAAAGGATCGCGTTGATCTCGAGCTGGATGAGCGCTCTGGGGAGCCGGTATTCCGGGACGCCGAGGCGGAGCATCCCGCCCGGAACCGGAGCGGCTTCGAAAATGGTCACGGGATACCCGAGGAGGGCCAGATCGTGTGCGCAGGCGAGGCCCGCGGGACCGGAGCCGATCACCGCGACCTTCTCCGGATGCCGTCTGGTCCGATGACCGTAGATCTCGGAAAGAACGGAGAGGTCCAGCATGCTCTCCACGCCGAACCTCTCGGTGACGAAGCGCTTCATGGCGCGGATGGCGATCGGAGCATCCAGCTCGCCCCGGCGACAGACGCTCTCGCAAGGGGCCGCGCAGATCCTCCCGCAGATCGACGCGAGCGGGTTGGGCCGGCGCGCCACGGCATAGGCCTCACGGTACTGTCCCTCCGCTACCAGCGTGACGTACTTGCCGGCCTCGGTGTGGACCGGGCACGCCCACTTGCAGGGGAAGTTCCGTTCCAGCCACTCGTGGCTGACGTCGGCCATGACTACTTGGCGATCTCGAAATCGGCCGCGCTGGAACCGGCGACGGTCACTGCTTTCTGCGTGGGCTTGAGCTTCGGATGCCAGACCTTGACCGTGTAGGAGCCGTCGGGAACGCCTTCGATCTTGAAGGAGCCGTCCGGCTTGGTGACGGTGAAGTACGGTGTCGGGACCGACACCACGAACGCCTCCATCTCGGGGTGCACCTTGCAAAGGAGAGTGGCGGCGACGCATTCCTTCTTGAACGTGTAGCTTCGGATCTCTCCCTTCGGCCAGGTCCCGAGGTTGAACTTCTCGGCACAGCCATCGGGCGAGAAGACGTTATGGAGGACGGCGTCATTGTTGAGGAAATCCACGGTCGTCCCAACGAGAACGGGGAGGACGTGGGGCCAGAAGACGAGGTTCTTCTGGTCGATCTTCGCGTGCTGCGCCGGCGCGGGAAACGTCTTGCCGGCGATTGCACCGACGTAGACCACGGCATCGCCGCTGTCGCGGACCCCCTTGCAGGTGACCTTGCCGTGAATGTCCCCGGCCGCGAGCGGCAGGGCCACGGCGGCGGAGAGGGCGAGTACGAGTATTCCCTTCATGGTATTGCCTCCTTCAGAACGCGGCCCTTAAGACCGCGGCAAGTTGGTAGTTCTGGGCATCGTGAAGATCCCTGTGATACTCCAGCATCAGCTTGATGTTGGCTCGCGCGAGGACGCTGAGGTTCAGGTTGAAAGCCTTCTGGGTGTCCACGGAGGGGTCCGCGGGCCGCAGGTTCTCGTAGCGGGCCGAGACCTGGAAGGTGGGCACGATCACGTAGTCGGCCTGGAGGAAGAAGGTGTCATAGGTCCGGGTCGTGCTAGACAGCTCCTCGCCCGTGTCGTTGTCGCGTAGGGAGAGGTCGTCGCTCCCGTGGACCGCCACTCCGATGAGGTTCAGATCGCCGACGTAGAGCGACCCATAGACGCCGGTACGCCTGAAGCTCGTCTGCTGCATCTGGAACGGATTCCCCGCGGGGTCGGTGATGGCGTAGTTGACGTCGGTTCCGTTGCCGAAGTAGCCGAAGAGGCCAACGCGGAAGGAGGTCTCCCGCCAGTTCTCGGGGGGCAACGTGACGCCCGTCGAGTCCCCGTCCAGGCCCATGCCTCCGAACTTGTAGTCGACCCTGGCGTAGAAGTCTTTGCTGCTGTTGTTGTTGAACTGGCCGTTCGGGCCGCCGGCGCCTATTGGGGCGGAGATGCCGACCGTGTAGAAAAGGCGATGAGCGGCGACACCGTACATCTCGATCGCCCGGGTCCGCGCCGGAAGGCTGACGCCGCCTCCGCTGTCCGCCAGGCCCGTTCCGCCATTGAATCCGATCGGGTTGTAGGCGAAGAGCGTGTCGACACCGTTGTCGGTCATCAGCCACATCTCCTGGAACCCATCGTAGAGGTTCGGAGCAAACTTGCCGATCCGGAAGTTGACGAGGTGCTCGGGGCCGAATGCCGAAATGACGTCGAGTCGGGCGTGCTCGATCTCGACCGACCCGCTCCCGTCCGGGTTCTCGGCGTAGGTCACCTCGCTGAAGAAGCTGAAGTGGTCTCCAAGCGTCCCGGCGCCGAAGAGGTTCGCCTCCTGCGGAAACTGGAAGTCGTTGTGGACGATTTGCTTGCCCGTGTCGTCGTGGCTCGACGCGTAGATGTTCGCCATCTTCACGTTCAGGGCAAACGGGGCGTTCCCAGGAAGACTGCTCGGATAGACCATCTCTGGCCACATCCTGGCGTAGGCGTCCGCGCCGAGGGACACCGCCTTCTGCTTGACCTGCTCTTCGGTCTCGCCCGGGAGGTGATATCCATTCAGGCGGAAGGCCTCGCCGAACGGGTTCAGCTTCGGAAAGATCGAATGGCACGTCTGGCAGGACGTCTGGTATTTCCGCGAGAAGGCGGGGACCGCGGCAGCCGGCCTGGCGCCCAGAAATACGACCAGGCCGCCCAGCAGGAGGAAGAGCGTCGTGGTACCTCGCTTGAATCCGTTCACGGGGCACTCCTTTCGATTGTAGGCAACGTGGAAAGGAATGTGCGCCCGGGCAGGGTGATCCCCAATCCCCAACGCGCACCATTGTGTCTAGTGAATTTGCACCAGGGACGGGACGGAAGGCCCTAGATCAGCCCTTTCTGGAACGCGAACGCGACCGCTTCGGCCTTGGAGTGGAGCTCGAGCTTGTCGAGAATGTTCTGGATGTGATTCCTTGCGGTCAGCGCGGAGATATGGAGCCGGTCGGCGATCTCCGGCGTCGTGCGGCCCGCGGCGAGCATCCCGAGCACCTCGACCTCTCGGCTCGTCAGCTTCCGTGCACGCGCGTCCGGGGAGTCTCGGACGGCCGCGAGCGCCGAGCGCGGTGGCTCGTTCGGCCCATCAGAGATCCGTGCGGCGGGCATCGCAACGACGGAAGGCTTGAGGATATGGGC
>CABECI010000196.1_pt1 | contig 14951 bp, 12 predicted proteins | sample 3132851 | NCBI WGS metagenome assembly CABECI01 (sample SAMEA5534348, study PRJEB31848) | metagenome | biome: tundra; feature: field; material: soil | place: USA | collected 2013-05 | depth 0.45 m | reverse complement strand
ACCGCGGGGCGCTCAACCCGGTGGTCGAGTCTCTCGTCTACGTGGGCGGCGAGATCCTCCTTTCGAAGAAGAGCCCGTATCGGGACGTGATCCAGAGCGGACGGATCGACGAGCGAGCGGTCCGTCAGATCATGGATGCCCAGCACCGCCTCGTCATCGAGGCGATCAAGCGGGGACGATTCGACGGAGCCAAGCCCGGTGGCCCGGCCCCGCTTCTCGACGCGATCGACGAGGCTCTCACCCGCATCTCACCGGCGGCAGCGGCGGCGACGGCCGCAATCCTCTCGTCTCCTCCTACCGAGCGGCGGCCGGAGTCTTGGGGAACCTCCGCCCCTTCGGCCCTTCCGATCGCCCCGAAGGCCGGAGCGCCCGGGGCGCCCCCGAGGAATGCCGCTCCCACGCCCAAGGTGCCCGCCGGCGAAGGGGCAGCGCCGGCCCGGTCGCTCGACCAAGTGATCATCGACTACCTCGCCGCCGAGGCGGCGTCGGAGCGCCTCGAGATCACCTTCAGCCGTCTTGGCGGCGAGCTGGTTGCCGGAGGGGTCTGTACGCTGGTCGTGAAGGCGGCGACGTCCCTGACTGGCCGGCCCGTGGCCGGCGCGAACATCACCATTCGCTTCGTCGTATCGACCGCGGCGCCGCCCGCCGTTCTCTTCCGGGGTGTCACCGGTGAGGACGGCCTCGTTAAGGCCAGCGTCACTCTCCCGCAATTCGGCAACGCGAACGCCGCGGTCATCGTCGCGGGGACCTCCCCGATCGGCAGCCACGAGGCCAAGCAGTTCATCCGGAAGACGTGACGGACCGAGGGCACGCGCCTCGGCTTGCGGAAACCAACGCGTTGGCCTATATTTCACGGCCGCGCCGGGGGACCGGCGATGTTCAGGGCCGCTAGCTCAATTGGCAGAGCAAGAGACTCTTAATCTCTAGGTTGTGGGTTCAAGTCCCTCGCGGCTCACCAGACTTCTCTCGGCCGGCCCGATCCGGGCCGGCCGATTTCTTTGAACAGGCCTCCGGATGCGAACGCCTGGGCTTCCCCTCGGCAAAGCGGATCGAGCCCCTTCCCCTGGACATGGAGACGTCCGGTGGGCGGGCGAAGAGGCCGTCCAGTGGCGCAAGCACACTCGTGTGCTAACCTCAGAGTTTTCCGCTGGTCTGCGGGAGTGGCGGAAAGGCAGACGCGCCGGACTTAGGATCCGGTGGGGCGACCCGTGAGGGTTCAACTCCCTCCTCCCGCACCACTTCTCGTTATCCCCCCCAACGACCGGCGAAACGCACCTAGAGACAAGAGAAAGATGATCACCACCTACGTAGACGAGTCCTCGACGAAGAAGACGATGCGGATCGAGATCCCGGCCGAAGACGTCGGGGCGGCGACGGAGACGGTCGCCCGTTCCCTGGCGCGAGAGGTCCGTCTCCCTGGCTTTCGGCCGGGGAAGGTCCCCGTGGACATCGTGAAGAAGCGGTTCACCGAAGAGATCCGGAGCGAGGTCTTCGAGCGCCTCGTCCAGGAATCGGTCGGAGAGGCTTTGCGGGAGAAGAGCCTCGTCCCTCTCGGGAAGCCGAAGATCGAGGACGTCTCCTATCTGGTGGGTGCCCCTCTATCGTTCCGGGTGGATCTCGAGGTCCGGCCCCCCGTCCACCCGAAGGACTACCGGGGGCTGAAGGTTCCCACGGAAAGCACCGCCCCGACCGACGCCGATCTCGACGGGGTGATCGCGCGACTGAGGGAGAGCCACGCGTCGTACGAGCCGATCGAGGGGCGGCGTGCGGCGGACGGGGATTTTGCCCTCGTGGACATCTCGGGGAGCTACCCGGCGGGGGACGGAAAGGACTTCGAGCACGAGAAGATCCTGGTCGAGCTCGGCGGCGAGAAGACGATGCCGGAAATCAGCGCGAACCTCCGCAACGCCGAGCCAGGCTCCCGCACGACCTTCCAGAAAGACTTCCCGGCGGACGCCCACGACCCGGAGTTCGCCGGAAAGACGGTCCTCTACACCGTCGCCCTCCACGCCCTGAAGAGCCGGCGGCTGCTAGAGGTCGACGACGACTTCGCCCGCCTGGCACTGACCCCGCGGGATGGCGAGCTCCCGGAGGGGGCCAACCTCGAGTTGCTGAGGCAGCGGATCCGTGAGTCGGTCGAGGGCGACAAGGTTGAAGGGCTGAAAGAGAAGAGGCGCCGGGCGGCGCTGGACGGGCTCCTGGCCCTGAACGACGTGGAAGTCCCCGCCTCGATGGTGGAATCCGAGGTGGACTCCGCGCTGAAGGAATACGCGCGGTTCATGGCGCGGCAGGGCGTCGACCTCAAGGAGGCGAAGCTCGACTGGAACAAGCTCCGCGAGGAGGCTCGGCCGTCGGCAGTCAAACGGGTGAAGGAATACCTCCTGCTCGACGCGATCGGCGAGCTGGAGAAGATCGTCGTGACCGACACCGAGCTCGACGCAGAGCTGAAGCGTCGGGCCGCGAGCCTGGGGATGCCCGCCAGCGAGCTGAGGTCGACGCTCGCGGCGGCCGACCGGCTCGAAGGGGTGAGGGAAGAGCTCCGGATCGACCGGGTCGTCGAGTTCCTGCTCGCGGAAGCCATTTCGGCCCCGTCGGCGTAAGAACGAGAGGAAGGGGGAGGTCCGCCGTGCTGATTCCGATGGTCATCGAGCAGACGAACCGGGGGGAGCGTGCCTATGACATCTACTCGCGCCTCCTCAAGGACAACGTCATCTTCCTCGGGTCGGGGATCAACGACGAAATCGCCAATCTCGTCATCGCCCAGATGCTCTTCCTGGAGGCCGAGAACCCGGAGAAGGACATCACCCTCTACATCAACTCCCCCGGGGGGTCGATCACGGCCGGGATGGCGATCTACGACACCATGCAGTACGTGAAGCCCGACGTGGCGACCTACTGCATGGGGCAGGCTGCGTCGATGGGAGCGGTTCTCCTTGCGGGAGGCGCGAAGGGGAAGAGGTTCTCCCTCCCGAACTCCCGCGTCCTCATCCACCAGCCCCTCGCCTACGGGATGGAGGGGCAGGCCTCCGACATCGAGATCCACGCGAAGGACCTCATCCGGCTGAAGAGGCGGCTCAACGAGATCCTGGCGGTCCACACCGGCCAGCCGCTGGAGCGGGTGGAACGGGACACCGACCGGGACAACATCTTCGAGGCGGAAGCGGCCCGGGAGTACGGATTGATCGATTCGGTGATCCGGCGCCGGGAGTAGGGCCAGAGAAGAACCAAAGAGTAGAATCGGAGACGGTAGGAAACGATGACGAAGAAAGCGGGTTCCGGGGACGTCCTTCGTTGCAGCTTTTGCAACAAGTCGCAACGGGACGTCAAGAAGCTGATCGCCGGACCGACGGTCTACATCTGCGACGAGTGCGTCGACATCTGCCTCGACATCATCGCCGAGGACCGGGTCCTCGACCAGGCCAAGCCGGAAACGAAGCTGGCCAAGCCCCGTGAAATCAAAGAGTTCCTCGACGAATACGTCGTCGGTCAGGAGACGGCGAAGCGCAAGCTGGCGGTCGCGGTCTACAACCACTACAAGCGGATCGACTACTTCGAGAAGAATCGGAAGCTCGAGGTCGAGCTCCAGAAGTCGAACATCCTCCTGATCGGGCCGACCGGAACGGGCAAGACGCTCCTGGCCCAGACCCTGGCCCGGATGCTCTCGGTCCCCTTCACGATCGCCGACGCCACGACCCTCACCGAAGCGGGCTACGTTGGGGAGGATGTCGAGAACATCATCCTCAAGCTCTACCAGGCGGCGGGGCAGGACAAGGAGAAGACCGAGCGGGGGATCGTCTACATCGACGAGATCGACAAGATCGCCCGGAAAGGCGAGAACCCGTCGATCACCCGCGACGTGTCCGGGGAAGGAGTCCAGCAGGCGCTCCTGAAGATCCTGGAGGGGACGGTCACCAACGTGCCTCCTCAGGGAGGGCGCAAGCACCCACACCAGGAGTTCATCCAGATCGACACCACGAACATCCTCTTCATCTGCGGGGGCGCGTTCGTCGGTCTCGACGAGATCATCGGCCGCCGCCTCTCCGAGAAGGCGATGGGGTTCGGGGCGAAGCTCGCCTCGAAGAAGGACCGGCGCGCCGGGGAGCTCCTGGAAAAGGTCCACCCGGAGGACATGATCAAGTTCGGGATGATCCCGGAGTTCGTCGGCCGGGTCCCCGTCGTGGCGACGCTGCACGATCTCGACCTGGCATCCCTCGTGTCGATCCTCAAGGAGCCGAAGAACTCCCTCATCAAGCAGTACCAAACCTTACTGGATTTCGAGAACGTCGCGCTCCGCTTCACGGACGACGCCCTCGAAGCCGTGGCCGACGAGGCGATGGCGCGAAACGTCGGTGCGCGCGGGCTGAAGATCATTCTGGAAGAGCTGATGCTCGACGTGATGTACCGGGTCCCCTCGGAAGAGGAGATCGAAGAATGCGTGATCACCAAGGACGCGGTCTTGCGAAGGGCGGCACCCATCTTGTCCCTCCGGAAGGCGGGCTGACGCCACCTATCCCTTCCCCTCTTCAGGCTCCCTGATACCGGATTCCGTAGCGTCCCACCCGGTGGGTCCTCCCGCCGGGATTCGAGGTACCGTTCATGAGCGATTCGACATTCTCGGCCGCGGTGGCGCCGCTCGAGACCCTCCCTCTGGTCCCGCTGCGCGACATGGTCGTCTTCCCGCGGATGATGGCTCCGTTCGTCGTTGGAAGGACCTCCTCGATCGCTGCCCTGGAAGCGGCGCTCCTGTCGCCAGGGAAGCGGATCTTCCTCGCCGCGCAGAAGGACCCGAAGATCGACGAGCCGGGGGCCGCCGACGTCCACGAGATCGGCGTCGTCGCCCTGGTGATCCAGTCGCTGAAGCTCCCCAACGGGCACATCAGGGTGATGGTCGAGGGGGCCGAGCGCGGGCGCATCCAGGAATGGCGGGTCAACGGGGATCACCGCGAGGTGACGATCGAGAGGGTTGGCAGCCGCCCGATCCCCCCCACGCAGACCGCCGAGCTGACCCCTTACATGCAGAAGCTTCTCGGCGTCTTCGAGCAATTCGCCAAGCTGTCGCACCAGCTCGCGTTCGAGGGCCTCCTCTCGTCGCTCAAGCTCGACGACCCCGACGTTTTCGCCGACATGCTCGCCGGGCATCTGCCGACTTCCATCGCCACCGTGGAGAAGCAGGCGCTGCTCGAGACCATCTCTCCGCTGGAGCGGCTACGGAAGCTGCAGGACCTTCTGGAGATCGAGATCGAGAAGATCAACATCGATCGTCGAATCAACAACAAGGTCAAGAAGCAGATGGAACGTGCCCAGAAGGAGTACTACCTCAACGAGAAGATCAAGGCAATCCACCAGGAGCTCGGCAAGAAGGACGAGAAGTCGGACGAGATCGAGGAGCTGAAGGGGAAGATCGAGCAGGCCGGGATGCCCAAGGAGACGAAAGAGAAGGCGCTCGCCGAGCTGAAGCGGCTCGAGGCGATGCCGAACGTCTCCGCCGAGGCGACCGTATCCCGCAACTACATCGACTGGCTGGTGAGCGTGCCCTGGAGGAAGGCGTCGCGCGAGATGAAGGACATCAAGCACGCCGAGAAGATCCTCAACGAGGATCATTACGGCCTCGAGAAGGTCAAGGAGCGGATCCTCGAGTTCCTCGCGGTGAGGCAGCTCGTCAGGGAGACGAAGGGGTCGATCCTCTGCTTCGCCGGCCCTCCCGGCGTCGGGAAGACGTCGCTGGCCAAGAGCATCGCGAAGTCCCTGAACCGGAAGTTCGTCCGCATCTCGCTGGGCGGCGTGCGCGACGAGGCGGAGGTCCGGGGACACCGCCGGACCTACATTGGGGCCTTCCCGGGCCAGATCATCCAGCTGATGAAGAAGGCCGGAACCGTGAATCCGGTCTTCCTGCTCGACGAGGTCGACAAGATGTCGATGGACTTTCGGGGCGACCCGTCGTCGGCGCTGCTCGAGGTCCTCGACCCGGAGCAGAACCACACCTTCGTGGATCACTACCTGGACACGGAGTACGACCTCTCGAAGGTCATGTTCATCGCGACCGCGAACGTCGTCCACCCGATCCCGCCTGCGCTCAAGGACCGGATGGAGATCCTCCAGCTCTCGGGCTACACACCGAACGAGAAGCTGGCGATCGCCCGGCAGTTCCTCATCCCGAAGCAGGTCAAGGAAAACGGCCTGAAGCCGGACCAAGCCGTGTTTGAGGACGGCGCGGTCTACGGTCTGGTCGAGAAGTACACGCGGGAGGCCGGCGTCCGGAACCTGGAACGCGAGATCGCGTCGGTCTGCAGGAAAGTGGCCCGGAAGGTCGTCGGCAAGGACGTGCAGGGACCCGTCAACGTCACCGCCGAGAACCTCCCATCGTTCCTCGGCAAGCCGAGGTTCCGGCTCAACAAGAAGGGCGAGAAGGCCGAGATCGGGCTCGCGACCGGCCTCGCGTGGACCGAGTCAGGCGGGGACGTCCTCCACATCGAAACGACCCTGATGCGCGGGAAGGGGAACCTCGTCTTGACGGGACAGCTCGGCGACGTCATGCAGGAGTCCGCCCGCGCGGCGCTCTCCTACGTCCGCACACGCGCGGAGCTCTACGGCGCCGACCCCGACTTCTACGAGAAGAAGGACATCCACGTCCACATCCCGGAAGGGGCGATCCCGAAGGACGGCCCGTCCGCGGGGATCACGATGGCGACATCGATCCTCTCCGCCGTCACCCGCATCGCCGTCCGGAAGGACCTCGCGATGACCGGCGAGATTACCCTCCGCGGGAAGGTGTTCCCGGTGGGCGGGGTCAAGGAGAAGCTCCTGGCCGCTTACCGGGCCGGTATCACGACCCTCGTCCTCCCCAAGGAGAACGAGAGGGACCTCGATGACCTTCCGGAGGAGATCCGGAACGTCATGGAGTTCCACCTGGTGGAGGACGTTGACGAGGTCCTTCGTCTCGCGCTCGAAGGCGCGCCCACCCCGATGACGCCGAGCTCGATCGAGGCGGCGACGGGGACGACCCCTCCCGGGAATATCGCGCATTGACCAGGCCCCGCCGGGTTTCCGGCGGGGCGCTTTCGGTTTCTTTCCTGATGACGACCATGAACGCTTCAACAGCCGCGAGACGGCCGCTCCGGACTAAGGGCCGTGCCCTGTTCGCGGGAGAGGTGCGGCTCGCGCTGGCCGCGCATTCCCCCGGCGACCGACCGCAGCCGGTGCTCCCGGTGATGGTGGTTCTCGGTCGGTCGAACGTCGGGAAGTCGAGCCTCCTCAATGCCCTCCTCCGTGTGAAGGTCGCGCGCGTCTCCCAGACGCCCGGGCGGACGCAGGCGCTCTACTGGTACCGCGTGGGAGACGCCTTCGACCTCGTCGACTGTCCGGGATATGGCTTCGCGAAGGCGAGCCGCGAATCCCGGGAGGCCTTCTCGCGCCTGATCGAAACCCTTCTCGTGACGGACCCACGCCCCTCCGTCGCCCTGCTTCTGGTGGACGGCCGCCTCGAGCCGCAGGAGGGGGACCGCTCCATGGTTCTCTTTCTCCGGGAGGCGGGCGTGCCGACGGTCGTCGCCGCAACGAAGTGGGACGCCGTGAAGCCGTCGCGGCGAGTACGCCAGCTCCGTCAGCTGGCCGCCGAGTACCAGGATCCAACCCGTCCCCTCCAGCCGGTTTCGTCCGAGACCGGCGAGAACCTTCCTCAGCTGGCCCTCCTACTCGAGGAGCGGCTCACTACCCCGCCCCGCGAGGCCTCGCGCCCACGGGGGTAATCAGGAGACACGATGCCCCGTCGCAAAGTTCCCGGCGCCGACTACGCACACCCCGCCATCGACCCTCGCGAGCTGCCGGCCGATCCGGAGGAGAGCGTTCCACCCCAGCCGACCGAGCCGATGCTCGACATCCGGACGCTCCACAACCAGACGATGCCGCAGCTCCTGAAGATCGCGCAGGAGCTGGAGGTCGACGGGGCTGCCGCGCTTCGGAAGCAGGAGCTGATCTTCAAGGTCCTCCAGACCCAGACGGAGCGGCTGGGGCTGATCTTCTCGGAGGGGGTCCTCGAGGTCCTCCCCGACGGCTTCGGGTTCCTCCGGGCGCCCGAGTACAACTATCTGGCGGGGCCAGACGACATCTACGTCTCTCCTTCGCAGATCCGGAAATTCGGCCTCAAGACCGGCGACACGATCTCCGGCCAGATCCGCCCGCCCAAGGAAGGCGAGCGGTACTTCGCCCTGATCAAGGTCGAGGCGGTCAACTTCGAGCACCCGGACGTGGCCCGCGAGAAGATCCTTTTCGACAATCTGACCCCTCTCTACCCTCAGGAGCGGATCCGGCTCGAGACCTCCAACCTGTCCTCACGCGTTCTGGACCTGATCGCCCCGATCGGAAAGGGCCAGCGCGGTCTCATCGTCGCCCCCCCGCGGACCGGCAAGACGATGCTCCTGCAAGCCCTCGCGAACTCCATCACGACGAATCACCCAGAGATCACATTGATCGTCCTCCTCATCGACGAACGGCCGGAGGAGGTGACCGACATGCAACGGTCGGTGAAGGGGGAGGTCATCAGCTCGACGTTCGACGAACCGGCGACGCGGCACGTCCAGGTGGCCGAGATGGTGATCGAGAAGGCCAAGCGGCTCGTCGAGCACCGCCGGGACGTCGTCATCCTCCTCGACTCGATCACCCGGCTCGCCCGCGCCTACAACACCACTTGTCCCCCCTCGGGAAAGGTCCTCTCGGGTGGCGTCGACGCGAACGCCCTGCAGAAGCCGAAGCGGTTCTTCGGGGCAGCCCGGAACATCGAGGAAGGCGGCTCCCTCACCATCATGGCGACTGCACTCATCGACACAGGCTCGCGGATGGACGACGTGATCTTCGAGGAGTTCAAGGGGACCGGGAACATGGAGGTCCATCTCGACCGGAAGCTCGTCGACCGCCGCGTCTTCCCGGCTATCGACCTGAACAAGTCGGGCACGCGAAAGGAGGAGCTGCTCCTCGACAAGCAGGAGCTCAATCGCGTCTGGATTCTTCGGAAGGTCCTCAATCCGCTTTCCACGGTGGAGGCGATGGAGCTTCTCCTCGAGCGGCTCGACAAGACCAAGAACAACGCCGAGTTCCTCTCCTCGATGAACGCCGGGTGACCCGGGGCGCTATCGTCAAGCTCCACGTCTGAATCATTCGTACCACGCGGGGAAGTGCCGGGAGAGAGAAAATCCAGCCATGATAATCGACAACTGGTCCCAGCGCGCGGTCTCCGCGGAGGAAGCTGTCCGCCTCGTCACGAGCGGCATGCGGATCTTCGTCCACGGAGCGGTTGCCACCCCGACCCCCCTCATCGAAGCGATGTCCGCCCGATCCGACCTCGAGAGCGTCCGGCTCTACCACATGCATACGAGCGGCCCTGCGCCATTCGCGGAGCCGGACAAGGAAGGCCGGTTCACGTCGATCTCGCTCTTCACGGGAGCGCCGCTCCGCAAGGCGATCGAGGAAGGCCGCGCGGACTTCATGCCGATCTTCCTCTCGGACATTCCCGGCCTGTTCACCGAGGGGCTCGTTCCTCTCGACATGGCCATCCTCCAGCTGTCCCCCCCGGACCGTCACGGGAACTGCACTCTCGGAACCTCAGTGGATACCGCAAAGGCCGCGGCCGACTCCGCCCGGATCATCATCGCCGAGATCAACGAGCAGATGCCCCGCACCCACGGGAACTCGGTGGTGCCGTTCAACCGCGTGTCGGCCTTCATCCACACCGACCGTCCCCTCTACGAGAACCCGCCGGGAGAGGAGTCCGCTGCCGAGGCGCACATCGGCAACCTGATCGCCGGCCTCGTGGAGGACGGGTCAACGCTCCAGATGGGAATCGGTGCGATCCCGGACGCCGCCCTCGCCCGGCTGCGCCACAAACACGACCTCGGGATCCACACCGAGATGTTCTCGGATCGCGTCGTCGACCTCGTCGAGTCCGGAGCGGTCACGAACCGACTCAAGAAGATCCACCCGAACCGCCTCGTCACCAGCTTCATCGCGGGCACGAAGCGGCTCTACGACTTCGTCAACGACAATCCCCTCGTCGAGTTCCACCCGTGCGACCGGACGAACGACACGGCCATAATCCGGAAGAACGACAAGGTCGTAGCGATTAACTCTGCGCTCCAGATCGACCTGACCGGACAGGTCTGCGCCGACTCGATCGGCCACCGGATTTACTCGGGCATCGGCGGGCAGATGGACTTCATGCGCGGCGCCGCCCTCTCGAAAGGGGGGAAGCCGATCCTTGCCCTGCCGTCAACGGCGCAAGGCGGAAAGGTCTCACGGATCGTCCGGGAGCTGATCCCGGGCTCCGGGGTCGTCACGACGCGGGGGCACGTCCACTGGATCGTCACCGAGTACGGCGCCGTCAACCTCCACGGGAAGACCCTCCGGGAGCGGGGCGAGGCGCTCATCTCCATCTCTCACCCCGACTTTCGGGCCGAGCTCCTCAAGGACCTCGCGAACATCCGCCACTATTCTTTCGCTTGAGGCCCGGCTCACGGGGCCCTGACGCCTCGCTCCGGAGAGCGACGCCGCCGACCGCCTCCCCCGGGTTGACAATCCGGACCGTCTCGCCGAGAACGGGGCGGTGAACCGCCGGCTGCTGGGGATCCTGATGCTCGGTCATCTCATGACTGACCTGAACCAGGGGATCCTTCCGGCCCTCCTTCCCTTCTTCATCGCGGAGAGGGGCCTCACGTACGCTGCCGCGGGTGGGCTCATCCTCGCCGCGAACGTCGCATCGTCCGTCGTCCAGCCCGTCTTCGGCTATCTGGCGGATCGCCGCCCGTCGCCCTGGCTGATCCCGGCGGGTGTCGCCGCCGCCGGCGTTGGGATGGCCCTCTCGGGACTCGCTCCGACCTATCCTCTGATCGTGGTCGCCGTCGCGTTCAGCGGCCTCGGTATCGCTGCTTTCCACCCGGAGGGATCGCGCGCCGCGAATTACGTCTCCGGGAGCAGACGGGCGACAGGGATGAGCATCTTCTCGACCGGCGGGAACCTGGGGGTCGCCACCGGCCCAATCCTGATCACGCCGCTCGTCCTCGCTTTCGGCCTGAGGTCCTCCCTCGTCATGGTCGTCCCGATGCTCGCCGTGGCAGCCTTCCTCCTCACACAGACCCCTCAGCTCGGAGCGCTCAGACCTGCGCCTGGGGCGGGGGGAGCAGGCGCGGAAACGCCGGACCGCTGGCGGCCGTTCGCCCGGCTCGGCCTTGTCGTGATCAGCCGTTCGGTCATCTACATCGGGCTGTCGGCCTTTGTACCGCTCTTCTGGGCGAAGGTCCTGGGGCGCTCCAAAGCGGACGGAGCAGCCGCGCTCGCCCTTCTCCTGGGAACCGGGGTTGTGGCCACCATCGTGGGCGGCCGGCTGGCCGATCGCCACGGCCGGAGGATCGTCGTCCTCTGTTCCCTCGGCCTCCTCGCGCCATTACTGTTCGCCCTGTCCACCGCGCACGACGCACGATTCGCCACGGCGTTGCTCGTCCCGATCGGCTTCACGCTCTACCTGCCGTTCAGCGTCCTCGTCGTGATGGGGCAGGAGTACCTGCCCAACCGGGTCGGTATGGCCTCGGGCCTGACGCTTGGCCTCGGGGTCTCGGCTGGAGGGATCGCGGCGCCGATGCTCGGCCGCCTGGCCGACCACCATGGGGTAGCCGCGCCCCTCCTCCTGGTTGCCGCCCTGCCGCTCCTGGCGGTGGCCGCGGCACTGACGCTGCCGGACGACCGGATCCGCACGCGCAGGCTCCCTTTCGCCGGAGGTCCATGCCAGTGAGCGCCTGGGAGATCGCCGGGGTCGTGTTCGGTATTGCCAGCGTCTGGCTGATCGTGAAGGAGAGCGTTTGGGGATGGCCGACTGGTCTCGTGAACGTCAGTCTCTTTATCGTCGTCTTCTGGAAGGCGCGGCTCTATGCCGACATGGGCCTCCAGGTGGTGTACGTGGTCCTGTGCCTGTACGGATGGTGGGCGTGGAGGCACGGCGGGAAGCTGGACGGATCCCTGAGCGTGACGCGGACGCCGCACCGCGCTCTCTGGCTTCTCGGGGCGGGCGGCGCGGCCGGTGCGGGCGTTCTCGGCCTCGTCCTCCACGGACAAACCGACGCGTCGCTGCCGTTCTGGGATTCCACCACGACCTCCTTCAGCCTCGTCGCACAGTGGATGCAGACGAGGAAGTGGCTCGAGAACTGGTGGGTCTGGATAGCGGTCGACGCCGTATACATCGGCATCTACATGGCCAAGCACTTGTTCCTCACCGCAGGCCTCTACGCGATCTTTCTCGGCCTCGCCATCCAGGGCGTGAGGAGCTGGCGGCGTAGCCTCACGCCGGGGGCGGACGGCTGAGGGTGTTGTGTACCGCGTCGTCCTGACCGGCTCGGAGTGCACGGGGAAGACCACCATCGCAGCGGAGGTCGCTAGACAGATGAACGTCCCGTGGGTCCCCGAGGCCGCCCGGATCTACGCGGAGGCCAAAGGCGCACCGCTCGCGTTCTCCGATGTCTCTCCGATCGCGCGAGCGCACGTCCGCGCCGTGGAGGAGGCACAGCGGTCAGATCCTGGTCTCCTGCTCCTCGACACTGACCTGGTCTCCACGGTCGTCTACTCCCGCCACTACTACGGGAGATGTCCGCGATGGATCGAGCGGGCGGCCCGGGTGCGCCTCGCCGACCTCTATCTCCTCCACATGCCCGACCTGCCGTGGCACCCGGACCCGAGTCGCGACCGAGGGCATCTTCGGGCGGAGGTGCACGCCCTCTTCGTCGCCACGCTTCGCGAGTACGCAGCGTCCGTCATAGAGATCGCAGGCTCGGGTCCGGCAAGGGTCGAGCGGGCGATCGCGGCGATCCGGGCGATCGGCGCGGGCCGTCGTTGATCCTCAGCGTCCGGGCGAGCCGAGGCAACGTATCATCCCGTGGGGAAGGAAATGACCTCGCCGATCCGCGTCTCGCTCGTCGACTTCGTCAACGCCTGGCCGCTCACCTGGGGTTTCCTGAAAGGGACGGTCGAGGGGGTCGAGTCGATTACCGACATCCCTTCGGCCTGCGCGGACCGCCTGAAGCGAGGGGAGGTGGACGCGGGGCTCATCCCTTCGATCGAGGCGGCGAGGATCCCCGGTCTTCGCATCGTCCGCGGTCTCGGGATCGCCTCCCGGGAGAGGGTCCGAAGTGTTCTTCTCGTCTCGAAGATCTCGTTCGAGAGCGTCCGAACCGTGGCCCTCGACTCCTCCTCTCGCTCGTCCGCCGCGATGGCCCGGATTCTGCTGGCTGATCGTTACGGGCACGTCCCGGAGTTCCACGTTGCGGCGCCCGACCTCTCGGAGATGCTCGCCCACCACGACGCCGCCCTCCTGATCGGCGACCCGGCCCTTCGAGCCGACCTGACAGGGCTCCTGGTCTGTGACCTCGCGGAAGGATGGAGAGCGCTGACTGGCCTGCCGTTCGTCTTCGCCGTCTGGGCGGTCCGCCCTGGGGTCCCGCCCGACCCCTTCTTCTGGTCAAGGGATTTCGGTAAGCGAAAGATCGACCGTGTCATTTGCGAAGCGGCGCAGAGGACGGGGCTCGGTTCCTCCTTCTTGTCGACCTACCTGGTGGAAAGCCTCCATCACGACCTCGGGGAGGAGGACGAGGCTGGGCTCTCCGAGTTCTACCGAAGGGCGGCCGCACATGGGCTCATCCCATCCCCGGACCTTCCGCCGTTCGCCGGCATTCCACTCGTCCCTCGAAGGAAGGAATAGTGCGTCCCACCCTGGAGATCCTTCGCGAAGCGCCGTCGGGCGTGCGACTGACCCCCTTCGATGCGGCGCGCCTTTTCCGAGAAGCCTCGCTTCTCGAGCTCGGCCATGCGGCGCATGAGGTTCGGCGCCGCCGTCAGCCGGAGGCGACGGCCACGTACCAGGTCGACCGGAACATCAACTACACGAACGTCTGCATCTACCGTTGCGCGTTCTGCGCGTTTTACAGGAAGGCCGGCGACCCGGAGGGCTACGTTCTCCCGGTCGAGGAGATCGGGCGGAAAGTGGAGGAGACGCTCGCGCTGGGAGGGACGGGGATTCTTTTGCAGGGAGGGGTCCACGCCGACCTCCCGTTCGGCTACTACGAGGAGGTCCTCTCCTTCCTGCGGTCCCGTTACCCCGCCATCCACCGCCATGCATTGTCGGCGCCGGAGATCTGGTTCCTGGCGAAGAGGGAGAAAACGCCGGTTCGGGACGTCCTGGTGCGGCTCCAGAAGGCCGGACTGATGTCGGTCCCGGGCGGCGGGGCGGAGATCCTCGACGACCCGGTCCGCAAGCGGATCTGGGCGCTCACGAAGGCCCCCGTTCGGGAGTGGTCCCTGGTCCACCGGGAGGCGCACCGGCTCGGGATGACGACTACGGCCACGATGATGTTCGGCGTCGGCGAGAGCTTCGAGGAGCGGGTTCGCCACCTCGACGTGGTCCGGACCCTCCAGGACGAATCGCACGCCCGAGGCGCTGCCTCGTTCACGGCCTTCATCCCGTGGACGTTTCAGGAGGAGAACACGGCCCTGGACGACCAGGTCGAGATCTCGGGCGGCGCGGACTACCTCCGGACGCTCGCGATCTCTCGTCTCTACCTCGACAACGTCCCGCACGTTCAGGGGTCTTGGGTCACGCAGGGAAAGAAGATCGGCCAGGTCTCCCTCGTATTCGGGGCCGACGACCTCGGCTCGATCATGATCGAGGAGAACGTCGTCGCCGCTGCGGGCGCCCACAATCGGATGACGAGGGACGACATGGTCGCGCTGATTCGCGAGGCTGGGTTCGTCCCGCGGCAGCGCGGCTCGGTCTACGACCGCTGCTCAGAGCCTTGCTGCCGCGGTCTGAGCGCGGCGTGATCGGGGCTGCAGGCTACAATTTTTCCGAGATCGACTTCGCCTGCAGGAACAGGCCGAGGTAGTCGCGGCCGCCCGCCTTGCTGTCGGTCCCGGACATGTTGAAG
>CABECI010000195.1_pt1 | contig 14957 bp, 11 predicted proteins | sample 3132851 | NCBI WGS metagenome assembly CABECI01 (sample SAMEA5534348, study PRJEB31848) | metagenome | biome: tundra; feature: field; material: soil | place: USA | collected 2013-05 | depth 0.45 m | reverse complement strand
GGCTCCTAGCCCCGGAGGAACTCCTGGACGAGCTTTTCCCACTTGTCCTTTGGAAGGGCGGACGGACCGGGAACGAGGAACTCGCCGCCGTCGGCCGCTGCGGTTCCCAGCTGGGCGTCGAGGAAGTGAGCGAGACGGTGCTCCTCGAAGCGGAACCAGTCGCGGGCGGCTCCGCCCGTCGGGAGCGCGGCCCAGCTGGAGTCCTTCGTCTTTATCGTGAAGAGCCACCCGCGCGTGTATGGGGCCCGGTTCAGCAGGCCGGGCTGTTTCCGGATGGCCCGGTTGACCGAGGTCACCGTCCCGTTCACGGGGGAAGGGATCGACGCCTCGCGATCGCCCGATGCGATCACCGCAATCGGCTGCCCCTTCGTCACCTCTGTTCCGACCCGGGGGAGGGCGACGACAGCGGCGCCGGGGAGGATCCGCTGCCCGATGTCGTCGAGGCCGATCCGGACGCGCCGGAAGAGCTGCGGCTCGAGCCAAGCGTGGCCCGGGGTGTAGTGACGTTCGCCGGCGAGGAGCAGGCCGTCCACCGGCTCAAGTCCGGCGGGCCGCTCCACGGCCTGGCGGTAGAGGCGGTAGACGCCCCAGGCGAGCGCGATCGGGATGGCGTAGAGCGCGACGACGAGGAACAGGAGAAGCATCCGGATCAGGAGGCCTCCGGCGAAGAGGCCGGTCAGCTTGAGGAATTCCACGATCTCGTTCATGACGGGGAGACCTCCCTTCCGAACACCGGAGCGGGCTTGTCCGCCGCGGGTTCGTCGGTGACGGCTGAGGGGCCGAGCCGGGCCAGGACGTCCTTGTAGAGCGGACAGCTCTTGTAGTCCTGGGCCAGGCAGGGGCTAGCGGACACCAGGTGGTCCAGGGGGACCATCTTCTTGAAGCTGCACGCGTCGCAATAGAGCATCACGACTTCTCTGAGGTAGGGGCAAGTCATCGAGGTCCGCATGGCACCCTGGGGATCGCAAGCCCCGCGCCATCGCCCGGACCGCTGAAAGAGCCGCTGAAATAGCGGCCATGGGACTCCGGGCGCCTCCAGTCGGCGTTGAGAAGGTCAATGGTCCGTTGTCATCCTCAACACCTGGAGGTCCCAGTCCTCGGTCAACTTTCTCCCGCCGCCTCGCCCTCGACCTTCCTCAGGCCGTATTTCCGGATCTTGCTGTAGAGGGTGACCCGGTCAATGTCCAGGATCCGGGCAGCGTGGGTCACGTTGCCGTCGGTTTGCTGGAGGACGCTGGTGATGTACTGCTTCTCGATCTCGGCGAGCGAGGCAGGGTGCGCCGGCGCCGGCGCGTGCGGGCCGGAGCTGAGCGAGAGTCCGAGGTCGCTCACCTGGAGGATCGGCTCCTTGGCCACGACGATGCCGCGCTCCAGAACGTTTCGGAGCTCGCGGACGTTGCCGGGCCAGTCGTGGGCAAGCAGGAGCGCCATCGCCTCGGCGGAGACCCCCTCCGCGTCGCGCTTCATCTCAACGCCGAGGGTCTCGAGGAAGTGGTCCACGAGGATCGGGATGTCCTCCCGGCGGTCCCGGAGGGGCGGCAGCGTGATGGTGATGACGTTCAGCCGGTAGTAGAGGTCCTGACGGAAGCGCTCCTCCTGCACCGCCTTTTTCAGGTCCCGGTTCGTGGCCGCGATGATCCGGACGTCGACCGGGACCAGCTCGGTACCGCCCACCCGCGTCACCTTGCGCTCCTCGAGGACGCGCAGGAGGTCCATCTGGAGCTTCGGGCTGATGTCCCCGATCTCATCGAGGAAGAGCGTCCCCTCGTTGGCCGCCTCGAACTTCCCCTCGCGGCGGGCGGCAGCCCCGGTGAAAGCCCCCTTCTCGTAACCGAACAGCTCGGACTCCAGAAGCGTCTCCGTGAGCGCCGCACACGAGACCTCCACGAACGGCCTATCGTGGCGGGGGCTCTCTGCATGAATCGCCCGGGCCATCAGCTCTTTACCGGTCCCGCTCTCACCGAGGACGAGGATCGTCGAGGGGCTGCGGGCGGCGGTGCGCGCCAGGTCGAACACCGCCTGCATCGCCGGGCTCTTGCTGACGAGGTCGCGGAACCGGTAGTCGCGCCGCAGCGCCTTCCGGAGGATGGTGTTCTCCCTCACGAGGCTCTGTTGCGAGACGATCTTCTGGATCATCAGGCTCAGCTCCTCCGGGTCGAAGGGCTTGACGAGGTAGTCGAAGGCGCCGAGCTTCATCGCGTTGACCGCCGTGTCGACCGTGGCAAACGCGGTCATGATGACGACGGCGATCTCTGGGTGGAGCTTCCTGGCCCGGTCGAGGACCTCGAGCCCGTCCATGCCGGGCATTTTGAGGTCGCAGAGGATGATCGACCAGGTCCCGGCCTCGAGCTCCTTCAGGGCCGACGGGCCGTCCGGCGCCGAGGCGAGTGTGTAGCCGTCCTTCTCGAGCCAGCCCGAGAGGGACTCACGGACGATCTCCTCGTCATCGACGACCAGAATGCGGGTGTTTTTCTTGCTCATCGTTCTCACCATTCTCCGTCGCGAGCTCGAGGTACCGCTCGCGGCAGGCGGGGCATAGGGTCTCGGTCTTGGCGTCGACCTCGCGCAGGCCCGGCGAGCGGGCCATGGCGCATCGCGTCGACTGGCAGTGGAGGAGGCCGAACGTGTGGCCCAGCTCGTGGACGCACTCGGTGACGACGCGTGCCCGGAACCGGGCGGGGTCGGGGACCACCAGGCCATCCCCCGCGAGGCGGGCCGTCGAGACGACCGCCGCCCGTCCCTTGAGATGAGCCTCGCCGAAGACGAAGGTCAGGATCGGGATGAAGAGGTCGGCGTCGGTGATCGCCAGGACCCGGTCGGCGCCGGCCGGCCGGTGCTCCGCCAGCCAGTGAAGGATCTTCGTGGAGGAGTGTTGTCGGCGCCTGGGATCGAGCGATCCCTCGGGCCGCTCGGCGGAGAGGTGGGCTCCTACCGGGAGGCCGAACTCGCCGGCGACCCGGCGCTGGACCACTTCGAGGAGGTCAACCGCGACCCCGCTGGCTCCGATCCACCAGATGGCGATCTCCTTCACCGACCGCCGGTCCCGGAGGGAGCGTCGGGGGCCGCGCTACCGTCCGGGCGTGCGAGCGGGAGACGGATCCGCATCGTGGTTCCCCGTCCCACCTCGCTCTCGGCCGTCATCGTCCCGCCGTGCTTTTCGATAATCCCATAGACCACCGAGAGGCCGAGCCCCGTCCCCATCTCCTTCGTCGTGAAAAAGGGGTCGAAGATCTTCGAGAGGTGCTCGGGCGCGATTCCCGTGCCGGTGTCGGAGATCGCGAACTCGACCTTCCTCCCCTCGGGGAAGACGCGGCTCGCGAGCGTCAGGATGCCCCCCTTCGGCATGGCGTCGCACGCGTTGAGGATGATGTTGACGAACGACTGACGGATCTGGCCGAAGTCGGCCAGGACGACGGCCGGTGGCGACAGGTCCTTCTTCAGCTCCACTCCCTGGATGCTGATCTTGTGGGCCGCCAGGGAGAGCGCCTCCTCGAGCGCGGCGTGGGCCTCGACCTGCTCCAGCTTCAGCGGCCGCTCGCGGGCGAAGTCCAGGAGGTTGCGGACGATGGCCGTGCAGCGCTCGCTCTCTCGCTGGATCAGCTTCAGGTTCTTCACGCAGAACGCCCGGACGGACTCGTCGAGGGCGTCGGTCTCGAGGGAGCGGATCAGGAGCTTTGAGAAGGTCAGGATCCCCGCCAACGGGTTGTTGATCTCGTGGGCGATCGATGCGGAGAGCTTCCCCAAAGAAGCGAGCTTCTCGGTCTGGACGAGCTGCGACTGGGCGCTCTTGAGGGCGGCCGTCCGCTCCTCGACCTGGCGCTCGAGGGACTCGAGGAGCTCCAAGCGGGCCTGGCGGCTCTCGGCGAGTGAGACGCTCATGTCGTTGATCGACCCGGCGAGGAACCCCAGCTCGTCGCGGCCGTGAACCGGGACCTTCTCCTTCAGGTGTCCCTTCCCGATGCGGCGGGTGGCGGCCACCATCTCGCGGACCGGGCGCAGGACGAACCGGCGGAGGGCGTAGGCTGCGAGCAAGGCGAGGACCACCGCCGCCGCCGCCGAAACCACGGCCGTCCGGAGGGCGAGGCGGGCGATCCCGCCGTCGATCTCGGCGAGCGAGATCCCAATATCCACGACGCCCAGGACGCTCTGCTCCGTCGGGTGCGCGTGGCACGCTCCGGAGGAGCAGGAGGCCTCATTGTAGATGGGGGTGACCATCCCGAGGATCCGATGACCCTGCTTGGAGCGGTAGATCCGGGCCCGGTTCGCCGTCGGGAGACGGACGATGGGTTTTCCCGCGGCGTGGCACGCGTAGCAGGACTCGGCATTCTTGTCGACGAACGTCCCGGCCTCTCCTTCCCCGGTCGAGTAGGTGATCTTCCCTTCCTTGTTGAAGAGCCGCACCTTCTCGATCCGCTCGAGGGCGCCGATGCTCTCCATGACCTTGTAGGCCTCTCCCTTCTGGCCCCGGAGCATCTGGTCGTGAGTGGAGCTCCGGATCGTGTCGCTGAAGAGAACGGCGCCGCGCACCGCCTCCGACACGAGGAACTGCTCCTGGGCGCGGAGCCCGAGGAGGGTCATCCCAAGGATCGTCCCGAAGATCAGGACCCCGATGGCGACGGTAAGCTTGAGACTCAGGCGCCGCCACCAGGGGATGGAATCTGGCGGGGGAGGCGCGCCGCCCTCAGGCGGCCGGCCCGAGACCCCCTCCGGGAGGGTCATTTCGCGAAGACCTCGCCGACCGGGGTGATCCGGATGTTTGCGGCGGGGATCCCCAGCTTCCGTGCCCCGATCACCGCGTCCTCGTCGAGGAGCGCCTTAGGACGCTCCGATTCGTACTTCATGGCGGACGGGGCGTCGGACACGAGCTGGTCGCGGAGCCCCTCGGCGTCCTTGGTGATGATGACGACGGAGAGATCCTTCGCCGAGAGGTGAGTCCAGATGGCGCGGTTCACTTCGTCCACCGTCAGCTTCGTCAGGCGATCCCGCATATAGGCCGTGTACTCGCCGATGGCGTACCACTTGGAGTCGAGGGCATATCCGAGCTGGGCTTCCTGGGTCGAGGTCAGGAGGTAGACGTTCTTCATCAGGTAGTCGCGGGTGCTCTCGAACTCCTCGCGCGTCAGGCCGTTCGCCACGAGCTTCTCGAGCTCGTACTGGGCGATGCGGAGCGCCATGTGCGCGTTGGCCGGGACGACCGGACGGATCCAAACCTCGAAGAGCTGGGCCCGGCGCGGGACGTTCGCCTCGGGGAAGGTCTGGAACATGCCGCGGGGGAAGGCCTCGATGTAGGCGTAATCGCCGTAGTTCATCCCGCGGACCTCGCGGATCCGCTGGTAGAGGTGCGACATTGACGAGCGGTGCTCGCCGAGCCACGCCCGGGCGACGGACAGGGCGGGGAAGTCCAGGTGGGCCCGCGTCACGGAAATCGGGAAGCCGAACGAGATGGCCGTGGCCCGGGTCTCCTTCTTCACGATCTCGACCTCGATCCCCTTGGAACGGCGTCCAAGAACCCCCTGCGGGGCCGGGAGGCCGGGGCCAGCCGGGAGCGCCGCTGCGGCGCTTTCCAGGCGAGCGAGAACGCCGGCCGGGATGTCGCCTGAGACTCCGACCGTGAGAGCCCCTCGGGTGTAGGCAGTACGGATGAAGGTCCGCACGTCGTCGAGCGTGATGGCATCGATTCCCGCGGCCGTGCCGGCGACGGGGTGGCCAAAGGGGGTCCCGGCGAAGACGTTCGCCTGCAGCCGTTCCTTCCCGAGCTCCTCCTCGTTCGTCTCCCGGAGGTCCTGTAGGAGGGCATTGCGCCCGGCGTCCTTCAAGCGGCGGAAATCCTCCTCGCGCAGGCCCGGTGTCAGGAGCTGGGGCAGGACGAGGTCGAGGAACGGCAGGGCGTTGTCACGATGGATCGACGCTGTGAAGGTGGTTACTTCCTTGTCGACCTTCTCGCGGAAGCTCCCGGCGACCGGGAAGAGGGCCTTCTCGATCTCGTCGATGGTCCGGTCGGCGGAGCCGCCGCGCGCCGCCATCGCCGCGGCGAGGGCGGCAAGCCCCTCTTTTCCTTTCGGGTCGTACGCGGAGCCGGCCGCGAACTGGAGCTTGATCGAGAGCTGCGGGATCGCCGCCCGGACGAGGACCGGAGAGACCGGGGCGGCCGCTACGGCCCTCGGCTCGAAGGAGGCGAGGGCCGGCATCGTCCAGACCTCCTTCGGCAGCTCCTCCGCCGAGAGAGTCGTCACGACGAGCCGGTCGTCCGTGAAGGTCTTCCGCGCGGCAGCGAGGAGGTCGTCCGGCGTGACCGAGGCGTAGGTCCGGTAGAACGCGTCGAGCGTGTCGAACGAGCGGCGGAAGCGGACGTACCGCGCGAGGGTCGACGCGATCCGGTCGGTGTTGTCGAGTGTACGGGCCAGGGAGTACCGCGCGTTGGATTGAGCGTCCTTCAGACGCTGCGGGTCGACCTTCGTCGTCCGGGCGGCGGCGAACGTCTCGAGGAAGGCGTTCCGTACGTCCACCGCGTCCGTGGCCTTCTTCAGCCGGGCGTAGGCCCCGACGAGCGACGGGTCCTGCGAGGGGGTGACGTCCCCGTCGAGCTGGTCGACCTTCTGCTCCTTCTGGACGAGCCGGCGGTAGACATCCGACGTGTGGCCGAACCAGATCTCGAAGAGAAGGTCGACCGCGGCGAACTCCTTGTCGGTCTCGGAGAAGGCGGGGCCGTGGAAGGCGACGGCGATCCACGGGAGCGTCTGGCTCGTCCAGGGGACGTGCGCGTAGACGGGCCCCTTGGGCGCCGGCTCGGCAGGGATGTCTGCCTTGAAGCTTCCGCGCGCCCAGCCCCCCCAGTACTTCTCGACGAGGGGGAGGACCTTAGCTGGATCGACGTCGCCGGCCACGATCACGGTCGTGTTTTCCGGCCGGTACCAGCGGTCGAAGAAGAGCTTCGAATAGCCGAACTGGTTCGGCATGTCCTCGATGTCCTTCAGGAACCCCATCGTCGTGTGTTTGTACGTGTGGACCTGGAACGCCCGGTCGCGCATGACCTCTTCCAGCTTGGCGAGCGGCTGGGCGCTGTTCTTGTTGTACTCGCCCAGCACGGCCCGCGCCTCGGTCCGGAACGCCTCTTCGGCGTAGGAGAGGTTCTGGAACCGGTCGGCTTCGATGCGAAGAATCGTCTCGAGGTCCTCCTTCGCAAAGGTCGTGTGGTAGTTCGTGTAGTCGTCGGTCGTGTAGGCGTTTGACCGGGCCCCGGCCTTCGTCAGGAAGCCCTCGTACTGCTCGGGGGTCGTGGACTTCGTCCCCCGGAACATCATGTGCTCGAAGAAGTGCGCGAAGCCTGACTTACCCGGCTCGACCTCGTTCCGCGACCCGGTCTGGACCGGGATCTGGATCGAGACCAGGTTTGGGAACCCGGTTGGGACGACGATCACCTTCAGCCCGTTCGGGAGCGTCTTCTCGACGGCGGGGAAGGGAAGAAGCCGGCGCTGGGAGGCATCGGCTTTCGGGTCGGCCGCCTCGAGGCTCATCGTGAAAACGAGGGAGAGCAGGAACGTGACCAAGGCGCGTCGAAACATTCAGAAACCTCTTCGTTGGATTCGTACGGCATGCCCGGAATCCGAGCCCGGTGGTCCGACAAGGTGGTCACCGGGCGCCCCGGAAACTACTATAGCGCTCCCGGAGGAGAGATGGACGCACCCGAGACGAAGTCGTTGCCCGAGAACGCCTACCGCGCTCTGAAGCCGGGGGAGGAGTATCGACCGCTGGTCCCGGCCGGATCCGACATGGCGGAGTTCACGCCCCGGGCCGTGGCCCTCGGGGTGGGGATGGCCGTCCTCTTCTCGGCCGCGGCCGCGTTCCTGGGGCTGAAGGTCGGGCAGGTGTTCGAGGCAGCGATCCCGATCTCCATCCTGGCCGTCGGTCTCGGGTACACGTTCCGGAGACGTTCCACCATTCTCGAGAACGTCGTCGTCCAGTCGGTCGGGGCGGCCTCGGGGCTCGTCGTGGCAGGGTCGATCTTCGTCCTCCCGGCGCTTTTCATCCTCGGGCTGGACGTGAACCTGGTGAAGCTCTTCCTCGTGGCCCTCTTCGGCGGAGTCCTGGGGCTCCTCTTCCTCGTGCCGCTGCGGCGCTACTTCGTGAAGGAGATGCACGGCGAGTTCCCGTTCCCGGAAGCTACTGCGACGACCGAGGTGCTGGTGGCCGGCGAGTCCGGAGGAAGGCAGGCCAAGGTGCTGGTGGTGGCGGCGGCGGTGGGCGGCCTCTTCGACTTTCTGGTGATCCACCTCGAGGCGTGGACCGAGGTCTTCACGACCCGGGCGATTCCCGGCCTCGCGCTCCTCGCCGACAAGGCGAAGATGGTCTTCCGCCTGAACGTCCTGGCGTCCGTCCTGGGGCTCGGCTACATCATCGGACTCCGGTATTCCGCCATCATCTGCGCCGGATCGTTCGTCTCGTGGTTCCTCCTCGTGCCGCTGGTGTCGCATTTCGCGGCGGCGGGCGTGGCCCCCGGCACGGTCCCGACCGGCCTCGCCGCGCTCCCCCCGGAAGCTGTCTTCCGCTCGACCGTCCGTCTCATCGGCATCGGCGGCATCGCGGCCGCCGGGATCATGGGGATCCTGCGGAGCTGGCGGATCATCGCGAAGGCGTTCTCGCTCGGGTTCAAGGAGCTGGCCGGGAAGAAAGACCGATCCGCCGCCGGATCGGAACGGACGGACCGCGACCTACCGATGAGCGGGGTGATGGGGGGGCTGCTGGTCCTCGCCGTCGTCCTCTGGCTCTTCTTCCGGTTCGGCGTCCTGGCCGGCCAGGAGCGGGCGACGCCGCAGTCGCTGATCGCCCTCGGCGTCGTCCTGGTCATCTCGTTCCTCTTCACGAGCGTGGCGGCGCGGGCCATCGCGGTCGTCGGCACGAACCCGATCTCCGGCATGACGCTGATGACGCTGATCCTGACGTCGCTCTTCCTGGTGGAGGCCGGGCTGTCTGGGCGCGAGGGAATGTTGGCGGCCCTCCTGATCGGCGGCGTCGTCTGCACCTCGCTCTCGATGGCGGGGGGCCTCGTCACGGATCTGAAGATCGGGTACTGGATCGGGTCGACCCCGGCGGTCCAGCAGCGGTCGAAGCTGATTGGGACGCTCGCCGCGGCCCTGACCGTCGGGTCGGTGATTCTGCTCCTCGACCAGGCCTACGGGTTCGTCCCGTCCGCGGCCCACCCGGCCAAGGACGTCCTGGTCGCGCCCCAGGCCAACGCGATGGCTGCGGTGATCCAGACCCTGATGTCTCACGAGCCGGTTCCCTGGCTTCTCTACGGCGTGGGCGCCCTGATGGCGATGACGATGCAGATGATCGGCGTGCCGGCGCTCGCCTTCGCGCTCGGCATGTACATCCCGCTCGAGCTGAACACGCCGCTCCTGGTTGGCGGCCTCGTGGCGCACCTGGTCGCGAGATCCGCGGGCTTCGACGAACCGCTCAAGTCGGCTCGGAACCAGCGCGGGACCCTGATCGCGTCCGGGTTCATAGCCGGCGGGGCGGTGATGGGCGTGGTGGCGGCGCTCCTGAAGTTCCTCGGGACCAAGGTGAGCCTCGGTCCTCTCTCGTACTCGTTCCACAACGGCGAAGGGGTGCGCGGCGAGCGTCTCGCGATCGTCGCGTACCTCGTCCTGGTCGCCTACATGGCCTGGGACTCCTTGAGGGGGCGGCCGGACGAGGACGCGGGGAGATAGGCCGGGGCCTCCGTACGAAGGCGGCCGGGTGCGCCGGTTTTCCCTCTGGCGCGACGCCCCCGTGGCGCGCTATCGTCTCGCGCATTCCGAGACGAGGTGAGAAACGATGAGCGATCGCACCCGCTTCCAGCTGGACCAGTCCCGTCTCCCGAAGGCCTGGTACAACATCAATGCCGACATGCCAGTGCCGCCGACGCCGGTGCTCCACCCCGGGACGATGCAGCCGGTGACTCCAGACTTCCTCGGGGTCCTCTTCCCGATGAACATCGTGATGCAGGAGGTCTGCCAGGACCGATGGGTGGAGATCCCGGAGCCGGTCCGCGAGATCTACCGGATGTGGCGGCCGACGCCGATGCACCGGGCGGTCCGCCTCGAGAAGGCGCTTGGCACGCCTGCGCACATCTACTACAAGAACGAGACCGTCAGCCCGGTCGGGTCCCACAAGCCGAACACGGCCGTAGCCCAGGCCTTCTACAACAAGGAGGCGGGGACGAAGGCGCTGACGACCGAGACGGGGGCGGGGCAGTGGGGCTCGGCTCTGGCGATGGCCTGCAACTTCTTCGGGCTGTCGCTCGAGATCTTCATGGTGAAGATCTCCTACCACCAGAAGCCGTACCGCCGGATCATCATGGAGAACTTCGACGCCCACGTCTTCCCGAGCCCGACCGACCGGACCCACTTTGGGAAGCGGGTCCTCGAGGAGGACCCGGAGTCCCCGGGCTCGCTCGGCATCGCGATCTCGGAAGCCGTCGAGGTGGCAGTGACGAGCGGCGGGATGAAGAAATACAGCCTCGGGTCGGTCTTGGGGCACGTCATGATGCACCAGACGGTGATCGGCCTCGAGGCGCTCGAGCAGATGGAGATGGCGGGGGAATACCCGGACGTCGTCATCGGCTGCGCTGGCGGCGGCTCCAATTTTGCCGGTTTCGCCTTCCCGTTCGTCCACAAGAACCTGACGGAAGGGAAGAAGACGAAGATCATGGCCGTCGAGCCGGCCTCCTGCCCGACGCTGACCAAGGGGAAGTACACCTTCGACTTCGGCGACACGGCCGCCACGGCCCCCATCGTCAAGATGTACACGCTCGGCCACACGTTCATCCCGCCCGGGATCCACGCCGGCGGCCTCCGCTATCACGGGATGGCGCCCTCCGTGAGCGCCCTCGTCAACCATGGCGACGTCGTGGCCCGCTCGGCGCGGCAGCTGGAGACATTCGAGGCCGCGGTCCTCTTCTCGAAGACCGAGGGGATCATCCCGGCGCCCGAGTCGGCGCACGCGATTCGGGCGGCCATCGACGAGGCGATCCAGTGTCGGGAGTCGGGCCAGAAGAAGGTGATCGCGTTCAACCTCTCTGGCCATGGCCACTTCGACATGACCGCTTACGAGAGCTTCCACCACGGGCTCCTGGAGGACTACGAGTATCCGGACCACGCCGTCGAGGAGGCGATGACGCACCTGCCGAAGGTCCCCGCCGGCGGCTGATCGCTTTTTCTTGGCGGGATCGTCCCGAGTAAATGATTCGTTTGTATCAGTCGGTATGGATCAAATAGACGATAGATCCGGGCTGGCGCGTTCGTCATGATCCTGCAACAACTCGGAATAAGGACGTTCCTGAAGGAGGCCGCGATGGGGGATTTCGACCGACCCACCACGTATGGGCTGCTGAAGGCGCATGGCGTCGATCGCAGGACGTTCGTCCGGTTCTGCTCGATGACGGCCGCGGCCCTGGGCCTCCCGGCCTCGCTGGTGCCGAAGGTGGTCGAGGCGATGGAGACCAAGCCCCGGATCCCGGTGATCTGGCTCCACGGCCTCGAGTGCACCTGCTGCAGCGAGTCGTTCATCCGCTCGTCGCACCCAATCGCGCAGGACGTCGTCCTGAACCTGGTGTCGCTCGACTACGACGACACGCTCCAGGCGGCTGCCGGCGCCCAGTGCGAGGCGATCCGGAAGAAGATCATGAAGGAGTACGCAGGAAAGTACATCCTGGCCGTCGAGGGGAACGCCCCCACGAAGGATGGCGGGGTCTACTGCACCGTTGGCGGCGACACCTTCCTGAACATCCTAAAGGAGACCGCAGAGGGCGCCATGGCCGTCGTGGCCTGGGGCTCGTGCGCCTCCAACGGCTGCGTCCAGGCGGCCCACCCGAACCCGACCGGCGCCAAGCCGGTGCACGAGATCATCAAGAACAAGCCGATCATCAACGTGCCTGGCTGCCCGCCGATCGCCGAGGTGATGACGGGCGTCCTGACCTACGTCCTCACCTTCGACCGGCTTCCCGATCTCGACCGCCTGGGCCGCCCGAAGATGTTCTACGCCCAGCGGATCCACGACAAGTGCTACCGTCGGGCGTTCTTCGACGCGGGACAGTTCGTGGAGAAGTGGGACGACGAGGGGGCGCGGAAGGGGTGGTGCCTCTACAAGATGGGGTGCCGCGGCCCGATGACCTACAACTCGTGCCCCACGATCAAGTGGAACAACGGCGTCTCGTTCCCGATCGGATCGGGGCATGGCTGCATCGGCTGCAGCGAGGCGAACTTCTGGGACAACGGTCCCTTCTACCAGCGACTGGCGAACGTCCCGCTCCCGGGAGTCGAGTCGACCCCCGACCGGATCGGCAAGACAGCCGCCGTGTTGGCGGGCGTCGGGGTGGCGGCCCATTTCGGCTCACACCTCGTCCGGAATGCAGTGGACAAGAAGCCGCCCGAGGGGCCGGGCGCGTCGCGGGATTCGGAGTAAGGAGAGGCGGCGATGGCACAGCAGCAAAGAGTTGTCGTTGATCCGGTGACCCGCATCGAGGGTCATCTCCGTATCGAAGCGATCCTCGACGAGAAGGGGATCATCAAGGACGCGCTCTCCTCCGGGACGATGTGGCGCGGGCTGGAGCTGATCCTCCAGGGGCGGGACCCCCGGGACGCGTGGGCATTCGCCGAGCGGATCTGCGGTGTCTGCACGACCGTCCACGCGCTCGCGTCGGTCCGCTGCGTGGAGAACGCCCTGAAGATCCAGGTCCCGGCGAACGCCGAGATCATCAGGAACATCATGTTCCTCACGCAGTACGTGCAGGACCACGTGATCCACTTCTACCACCTGCACGCTCTCGACTGGGTCGACGTCGTCTCGGCGCTCAAGGCCGACCCGAAGGCGACCGCCGAGCTGGCCCAGAAGGTCTCCCCCCACTGGCCCAAGGCGACGCCGGGCTACTTCTCCGATATCGCCGGCACGCTGAAGAAGTTCGTCGAGTCGGGGCAGCTCGGGATCTTCCAGAATGCCTACTGGGGCCATCCGGCATACAAGCTCCCGCCCGAGGCGAACCTGATGGCGGTGGCGCACTACCTCGAAGCGCTCCGCTGGCAAAAAGAGATCATCAAGATCCACACGATCTTCGGCGGGAAGAATCCCCACCCGAACTACCTCGTCGGCGGCATGGCATGCGCGATCGACATGCAGAGCGACAACGCGATCAACATGGAGCGGCTCAACATGATCCGCTCGCTGATCGACGAGGCGACGGGGATCGTCGAGAACCTCTACTACCCGGACCTCCTCGCCATCGCCTCCTTCTACCCGGAGTGGACGAAATGGGGAGGCGGGCTCGGGAACTACCTCGTCTACGGCGACGTGTCGAAGACGAACGTGGACGACGTGGCGTCGTTCCGCTTCCCGAGGGGCGCGATCCTGAACAAGAACCTCGCCGAGGTCCTGCCGGTCGACCTGGCCGACGCCAAGCAGGTCCAGGAGGAGATCTCGCACTCGTGGTACGAGTACCCGGACCCCAAGGCGTCGCTCCACCCGTGGGACGGCGTGACGAAGGCGAACTACACCGGCCCGAAGCCCCCCTACCAGCAGCTCGACGAGAAGGGGGCCTATACGTGGCTCAAGGCGCCCCGCTGGAAGGGGAATGCCATGGAGGTCGGCCCGCTCGCGCGGATGCTCGTCGGATTCGCCAGCGGGAAGACGGAATACAAAGACGTCGTCACCGAGGCGCTCGGCCGCCTGAACGTCCCCGCCACGGCGCTCTTCTCGACGCTCGGCCGGACCGCCGCGCGCGGGCTCGAGTCGCGCCTCGCGGTCCGCTGGCTGAAGGAAGAGTTCGAGCGCCTGGTCGCGAACCTGAAGGCCGGCGACACGGCCACGGCGAACACCGAGCGATGGGAGCCATCGAGCTGGCCGAAGGAGTCGAAGGGGGTCGGCTTCACCGAGGCGCCCCGCGGCGCCCTGGCCCACTGGGTCAAGATCCAGGACGAAAAGATCGCCTCGTACCAGATCGTCGTCCCGTCCACCTGGAACGCGTCCCCTCGAGACGCCAAGGGACAGCCGGGCGCCTACGAGGCGGCCCTGATCGGGACGCCGATGGCCGACCCGCAGCGGCCCGTCGAGATCCTCCGGACCATCCACTCGTTCGACCCGTGCCTGGCGTGCGCGTCGCACGTCCTGGGCCCCGACGGGCAAACGCTTTCCGAGATCGTGATCGGGTAGGAGGCGGCGATGGCGAGCCTGATCCGAGCACACGATCCGGCCGACATGGAGCGGTACAGCCACCGGTACTACCGCCGCCGTTACGTCTGGCAGTGGCCCATCCGGATCTTCCATTGGGTCAACGCCCTTTCGGTGGCAACGCTCTTCTCAAGCGGCCTCTACATCGCCAGCCCGGTCATGGCGCCGGCCGGCGAGGCGTTCGGCAACAACGTCATGGGAACGGTCCGGATGGTCCACTTCTCCGCGGCGTTCATCTTCCTCGTCAGCTTCCTCTGGCGGATCTACTGGTTCTACATGGGGAACAACTACGCGCGGTCGGGGTTCCCGATGGTCTGGAAGGGCCAGTGGTGGAGCGACCTCGGCCGGCAGGCCGGGGACTACCTGAAGCTCGGGCGCGGGCACATCCATCTGGGCCACAACGCCCTCGGCGGCCTCGCCTACACGCTCTTCGTCATCGGGCTCGGATGGGCGCAGATCTTCACCGGCCTCGCCCTCTATTCGGAATCGAACCCGGGCGGGCGGGTCGACCGGCTCTTCGGCTGGATCCTCCCGCTCCTGGGCGGCTCGATGTCGGCGAGGATGTTCCACCACCTCTTCGCATGGGGATTCGTCGTCTTCGCCATCCTCCACGTCTACATCGTCTTCTACGACGGGCTCCAGTATAGGAACGGCCTCGTCGGCTCGATGGTGTCCGGCGAGAAGTTCTACAAAGAGGGGGACCTCGACCACGAGAGCTGGCTGAGCTGAGGGGGAGCCCGGGCGGGGGCGAGCGGGCC
>CABECI010000184.1_pt1 | contig 15292 bp, 12 predicted proteins | sample 3132851 | NCBI WGS metagenome assembly CABECI01 (sample SAMEA5534348, study PRJEB31848) | metagenome | biome: tundra; feature: field; material: soil | place: USA | collected 2013-05 | depth 0.45 m | reverse complement strand
CCTCACGACGAACTGGTTGTAGACATGGTGACAGCCGGCTGCCTCGCGCGGGAACTTCAACCCGCCCTGCTCGAACGGCTTCCCGCCGAACTCGAGGTAGAGGGCCTCGATCTCCTTCGCGTTCCGGCGGCGCCCCTCGGCCCAACCGTCCAGGTGGGGGAGCTTCACGTGGAGGATCGCCGCCTGGAGCGCGTCGAGACGGAAGTTCCCGCCCACGATCCGGTGGTGGTAGCGAGTCGTCTCGCCGTGCGTCCTGAGCGCGCGGAGCGTCGTCGCCATCTCGTCGTCGTCGGTGGTGACGATCCCGCCGTCGCCGAACCCTCCGAGGTTCTTCGACGGAAAGAAAGAGAACGCCCCGAACGTCCCGTGGGCCCCGGCCCTCCTCCCCTTGTAGGCCGCACCGAGCGACTGGCAGGCATCCTCGAGGACCGGGATCCCCTTCGCCTTTGCGACCTCCAGGATCGGGTCCATGTCGGAGCACTGGCCATAAAGATGGACCGGCTGGATCACCTTCGTCCTCGGAGTGATGGCCGCGGCGAGCTTGGCCGGGTCGAGGTTGAACGTCTCCGGCTCGATGTCACAGAAAACCGCGCGCGCGCCGAGCCGCGCCACTGCCCCCGCGGTCGAGAAGAAGCTGTATGGCGACGTGACGACGTCGTCCCCCGGCCCGACGCCAGCGGCCATCATCGCCGCCAGCTGGGAGTCGGTCCCGGACGACATTCCGATCGCGTGCTTCGTGCCGACGTAGGTGGCGATCGCCTTCTCAAAGGCCTCGACGCGGGGCCCCAGGATGAACCCCTGAGCGTCGCAGACCTCGTCTATGACCGGGCGAACCTCGCTCTTGATCGTGGCGTACTGCTTCTTCAAGTCGAGGAGGGGAACGGGAACGGGGGCGGGAGTCTCACTCATGCAGCCCCCGAGGATATCGGATCGGCGCCCTGCCGTCAGACTAGGTGCCGGTCGACCAGTTCCCGCTTGACCCAGGCGTAGACGATCGGCGCCAGGACGACGCCGACGGCGCCAAACGCCACCTCGAACGCGACGATCGCGAGGAGAATCTCCCAGGCCGACGCCCCGATTCGCGAGCCGACGATCTTCGCATTGAGGAAGTACTCGGCCTTGTGGACCGCCACGAGGAAGGCCAGCGCCCCGGCCGCAGCCAAAGGCGAGACCCCGAGGGACACGATCACGATGATGGAGTTGGAGATCAGGTTCCCGGCGATCGGGATCAGGCCGGCTACGAAGGTCACCGCCACGAGCGTCCCGCGGAACGGGAGATGCACGCCGAAGAGGGGCTGGACCGCGAAGAGGAAGAGCGTGGTAAGGACCGTGTTGATGGCCGAGATCTCGACCTGGGCGAACAGGATCGACCGGAAAGCCTCGGCGAAGCGGTCGACGCGGGCGGCCAGCGCCTTTGCCAGCGGCCTTGTCGGCTTCTCCTCGGGTGCGGCCGGCTCGAAGAAGACGAGAAGGCCGATGACCACGCCGAGGAGGAGATGGAGGAGCAGCCGTCCCCCCTCGGCCCCGGCGTGCTTCAGCGCCGCCTGGTGCTCGCGGAGCCAACGGGTCATGTGCTCCGAGAGGGGGGACGCGTCGTCCATCCCGGGCAGAAGCGAACCCAGGTTCTGTCTCACGAGCGCCGCCCGGGTTGTTTCGAGGGCGTCGGCCATCTTCTGATAGATGTCGGGCAGGTTCCCGACGTGTCCACGCCAGAATGCGTGGAGGAGCAGGACGCCTCCCGTCACCGCCGCCCCGACGAGAAGTGCCAGGATGCCCGCTGCGAGCCACTTCGCCACGTGGTGCGAGAACCGCGCGCCGTGGAGCCACCGGGCGGGCCGCGTCAGCAGGACGTGGACGAGGAGGCCGGCGAAGAGCGCCGGAACGAGGTGGAAGTGGAGGAGGAACAGCAAGCTCGCACCGGCGAGAACGTAGCTCGCGATCTCCGAACGGCGCCGGAGCTCACCGGTCGAAGGGTCCGGAGTCGGGGCGCCGGTCGAGGCCGCAGTGGAATCGTCGGTCATGCCGTCACCGGATGGAGTATCGCGGCGCCGGGCGCCGTGCGGGGCGCAGAAAATAGAGTAGGACGACGCCGCTGAGGAAGCCGCCGATGTGAGCCCACCAGGCCACTCCGCCATGAGCCGCCGCGTTCGCGCCGGCGCCGATGGAGGCCGACCCCATCCAGAACTGGAGAAGGAACCATCCGAGGAGGTAGAGCCCTGCCGGGACTTCGATCAACGGAAAAAAGATGAAGAGAGGGACGAGCGTGACGATGCGGGCGCGCGGGTAAAGGACGAAGTAGGCGCCGAGAACGCCGGCGATCGCCCCGGAGGCCCCCAGGTTCGGGACCTCCGAGGTGGAGGACAGGACCGCCTGGATCAGCGTGGCCCCGGCCCCCGACGCGAAGTAGAAGACAAGATAGCGGGCGTGTCCGAGAGCATCCTCGACGTTGTCACCGAAGATCCAAAGGAAGAGGAGGTTCCCCGCCAGGTGCAGGAAGCCGGCGTGGAGGAACATTGCGGTGACGACGGTCCAGAGGCTCATCGAGAAGCTCCACCCCTCGTAGAGGGCCGGGTGGAAGAACCGCGCCGGGATGAAGACGTGCCGCCAAAGGAACTCGCCGAGGCGGTCTCCGTGCATCCACTCGACGGCGAACGCCCCAACGTTCACGAGGATGAGGAGGTTGTTCACCATCGGAACGGTCCGGCAGGGGATCGTGTCGCGGATCGGGATCAAGCGTTCCCATGATACGAGACTGACACGAGACAAAAGAAAAACCCCGGGACGGCGCACGGCCCCGGGGTCTCCACTTGCTTCCGGACCGGGCCGGAAAGCGGAAGAACCTACTTCCTCTTCTTGTTGAGGAGCTCCTTGAGGTCCTTGCCGGCCTTGAACTTCGCGGCCTTCGACGCGGCGATCTTGATCTTCGCCTTGGTCTGCGGATTGATGCCGGTGCGGGCCTTGCGATCCGCAACGCTGAAGATCCCGAGCCCGGGCACCGCCACGCGCTCGCCCTTCTTCAGCGAGCCGGTGATCGTATTGATGAACGCGTCGTAAGCCTGGCCCGCCTGGGCCTTCGTCAGCTCGGCATCCCCCGCGATCGCTTCGATGATTTCTGCTTTACCAGCCATGTTTCAAACCTCCTCTTTCTTTCGAAGATCTGTGAATGTCATTGTCGCTGTCTGCGAACCGCTCGAAATCTAGGCTCAGCGTTTCCTCTTGTCAATGGCGAATCGGCCGGAACCCTGCTTATTCAGCGGACCTATTGACGAATCCGTCTGACTGTGAGAGCGGAGAAGCCGTCGTTCTCCGGGCCGGGGAGGACCCGCACCAGGCCGTCCGGACGGGACCAAGGGATCAAGGCGGCGGGGAGCGGCATCTCCTTCGCCGGCAGCCGAATGGCGTCCGCGCGCTCCGTGAGGATGGCGTCGACGACGTCCTCGTTCTCCTCCGGCTCGAGCGAGCAGGTCATCCATGTGACCGTCCCGCCTGGGGAAAGGAGATCGAGGGCGGAGCGGAGGAGCTCCCTCTGGAGTGACGCGAGCGGCCCGAAGTCTTCACGGCGCAGGCGGGACCGGATCTCCGGGTTCTTCCGGAGAGTCCCGGTCCCGGAGCAGGGCGCGTCGAGGAGGATCGATTCGAACCGTCCCCGCGGCAGCGGTGGACGCGCGGCATCGGCGCGGACGACCAGCACCTCCCCGCGGCGGAGGCCGTCCGAGAGGTTCCTCGCCAGCCTGAGGACCCGCGCTCCCTGCCGCTCGAGGGCGATGACCCGACGGGCCTTGCCCCGAGCGAGAAGCGTCCTCGTCTTCCCGCCCGGCGCGGCCGTTAGGTCGACGACGACGGCGCTGGCCGGGACGAGCTCCACGAGCGCCTGGGCAGCCGCGTCGACCACGGCCAGCCGACCCGAGCGGACGAGCGGGTGGCCGATCGCGTCACCCTCCTCCACGGTCAGGGCGAGCGGCGCCCAGTCCGACGGCGTCGTCCGGACTCCGTCCCGCGCGAGGATCGCCCGCACCTCCTCTCGGCTGCCGACCAGCGGGTCGGCCAAGAGGTCGACCGGCGAGTCAGCGTTGTCGGCCGCGAGGATTCCCGCGGCCGCCTCGCGGCCGAACCGCTCCGCCCAGCGGCGAACGAGCCACGACGGGTGAGAGGTCTCGACGACGAGCCGGTCGAGCGGATCGGCGTCCGGTAGCCGCACGACCCCGGGGCGCTCCTCGTTCGCCGCAACCTTCCGGAGGACCGCGTTCACGAGCCCGGCTCCGCGCGGGGCGATCTCCTTGACCGCGGCCACCGTCTCGGAAACGGCCGCATGGGGCGGGACGCGGTCGAGGAGGAGGAGCTGGGCGGCGCCCAGCCGGAGCGCTGCCCTCACCGGGATGTCCAGCATCTCGACCGGCCGGTCGAGATGGCGCGCCACCACATGGTCGAGCCGGATCGCATTTCGCAGGACCCCCTTGACGAGGGCCCGCAGGAGGTCCCGGTCGCGCGGAGGGAGCGATATCCCCCTGGCGTCGAGGAGGGGGGCCGCGTGCGCCCTGTCCCGTTCGACCCGGATCAGGATGCCGAGGGCGAGGGACCGGACCGACCTCATGTTCTCAAGATCTCACGTCCAGACCTCCCCCGGCTGGACCCTCTCCCCGTTGACGAACTCCCGTGCCAGGAAGAGCCGGCGCCCCTCCGCCTGAAGGGCCCGGATCGAAATGGCTCCCGCGCCGCAGGCGACGACCAGGCATCCGCCCGCCTCCAGGACCATCCCGGGCGCGCCGGCCGCCTCCACAGCGGAGAGTCCGGTCAGCTTCACCCGGCCCCCATTCCGGAAGGCGAAGAGGCCGGGCCATGGCGTGAACGCCCGTTCCTTCCGGACCAGCATCGCCGCGTCGTCGTCCCACCGGACCCGTCCGTCCTCGCGGCGGATCTTCGGGCACTCCGTGATCCCTTCCGCCGACTGGGCGACAGCCACCGCCGACCCGTCGGAGATCGAAGGGAGCGTCGCCAGGAGGAGATCGGCCCCCATCGCCGCGAGGCGGGCTGAAAGGGCGACGGTGCCGTCGCCGGGGCCGATCGGGGTCCGCGCCTCGGCGAAGACGGGACCGGTGTCCATCCCCGCGTCCATCTTCATGATCGACACGCCAGTCTCGGCGTCGCCCGCGAGAAGGGCGGCCTGGACGGGCGAAGCGCCCCGCCACCGGGGGAGGATCGACCCATGCACGTTTACCGCGCTTAGGCACGCCGCGGCGAGCGTCCTCGGCCCGAGGATCCGCCCATAGGCGACCACGACGAAGAGGTCCGCGGCCTGGGAGGCGAGCCGCGACAGCGCCTCCTCCCCTTTCAGACTCTGAGGCTGCCAGACCGGCAACCCCAGAGTCTTCGCTCGAGCAGCGACGGGAGGATCCGTCAGCGCCGCGTGCCGCCCGACCGGCCGCGCCGGCTGGGAGACGACGAGCGCGATATCGTGCCCGTGTCCGGCCAGAGCCTCGAGGGACGGCAGGGCGAACTCCGGGGACCCGAAGAAGACGATCCGCACGGTACCTAGCTGATCCGGTTCCGGTCGATCTCCTCGTAGAAATCGGGCGGGACGAGGATCTCCCGGCTCTTCGATCCCCCGGCCGGGGGACCGACGATTCCGTCGCGCTGCATCATGTCGATCAGCTTCCCCGCCCTCGAGAAGCCGATCTCGAGCCGCCGCTGGAGGAACGAGATCGAGGCCATCCGCTCCCGGACCACGAGGCGGGCCGCCTGCTCGACCATCGGGTCGCTGTCGTCGCCGCCCACGCGCGCGCCGCGCCCGAAGGCGTCCGCGACGGCCTCGTGGTCGGCGATGACCGCGTCGTCGTACAACGGCTTCCCCTGCTTCTTCAGGAAGCGGCAGATCTCCCTCGTCTCGTCGCCGCCGATGAAGCCGCCGTGAATCCGCTGCAGGTAGCTCGTCCCCGGTGCCAGGTAGAGCATGTCGCCCTGGCCGAGGAGGGCTTCGGCGCCAACCGAGTCGAGGATAGTTCGCGAGTCGATCTTCGTCCTCGTGGTGTAGGCAACCCGGCAAGGGAGGTTCGCCTTGATCGTCCCGGTGATGACATCGACCGACGGCCGCTGTGTGGCCAGGATCAAGTGGATCCCGATCGCCCGTGCTTTCTGGGCCAGCCGGGCCACCGACTCCTCGATCTCCCGTGGCGCTGTCATCATCAGGTCGGCCAGCTCGTCGATCACGACGATGATGTACGGCATCGGCGAGATGCTCCCGTCGTCGTCGGCCTTCAGCTTCTCGCCGAGCTTCTCGCGGACCTCGGCCACCGCCGCAGGGTCCCGGATTGCCGCGTTGTACTGCTCGATGTTCCGGACTCCCGGCCACCCGGAGAGGAGCTTGTAGCGGCTCTCCATCTCATCGACCGCCCACTTCAGCGCGTTCGCCGCCTTCTTCGGGTCGACGATGACCGGCACGAGGAGATGTGGCAGCCCCTCGTAGTCCTTCATGTCGTTCATCTTCGGGTCGACGAAGATGAACTTCACCTCGTCGGGCCGCGCCTTGTAGAGGATCGACGTGATCATCCCGTTTAGCCCCACGCTCTTCCCCGCGCCGGTCATGCCGGCCACGAGGAGGTGGGGCATCCGGGCCAGGTCGGCCACGATCGGCTCCCCCTCCACGTCGATCCCGAGCGCGATCGTCAGGAGCGACGGCGACTTGCGGAACCGCTCGCTCTCGATCACCTCCCGAAGAGCGATCAGCTCGCGGTAGCGGTTCGGTACCTCGATCCCGACGGCGGCCCGGCCGGGAATCCGCTCGATCCGGACCTTCTCGGCGGCGAGGGCGAGGGCCAGGTCGTTCTCGAGCCCGGACACCTTCGCCACCTTGACGCCGGCGGACGGCCGGAACTCGTAGGTCGTGACCACCGGGCCGGGCGTGTAGGTGTCGACCGTTCCCTCCACGTCGAACTCGAGGCACTTCGCCGTGATCAGCTCCATCGTCTGCTGGAACTCCTCGCGGCTCTTCTCCCGGTCGCGCTTGGGCGCCGCGCGGAGGAGGCGCTCGGGAGGGAAGATCCAGCCGTTCGACTCCTTCGACGACGGGAACGGGAGGACCCGCTGCGGGACCACCTTCTTCACCAGCTGCGCGGGACGCGCCACGGGCCGAGGCACCGGCGGCGGGGCGGGCTCGGGAGCCGCCGTATCGACGGTAGTGATGGGAGCGGTCGAGGCTTTCTCGATCGAGAACCGCCCCGGCCCGCTTTTCTCGCGGACGCGCAACGTCGTGATCGATGGGATGTAGACGACCTGCCCCCCCTCGTCCTCATCCTCCCCGGCGGCGGCGAGGCCCGAGCCGGCCCGCTCCCGCTCGAGGTGCTTGCGGACGACGTCGCGGCGCTGACGGTCCTTCTGCTCCTGCTCCTTCCGGCGGCTCCGCTCGAGGGTCGTGGCCTGCCACCAACCGGAGAGCCTGAGGTTGCCGCTGCGGAGCCCCTCCCCGAGTGATACGGAGGTGGCCAGGAGAAGGCCGATCAGCAGCGTCGCAACGAGGAAGATCGAGGCGCCCGGCGTGTTGAGGGCCGCCACGACCGCCGAGCCGAGGAGCTCACCGACGAATCCGCCCGCCGAGAGCCCGCCGCCGATGAACCCGGGGCGCCCCACGGCCATGTGGAGAAGCGGCGCGACCGAGAGGACCACGACGAGGAGCCCGAGGAGCTTCGTCCCGGGCGCTCCGAGGCCGCGGGAGAGGAACCGGCGGAGGCCGACGCCGAGGATCGCCGCAGGAAGGACGAGCGCGGCAAATCCGAAGAACTGGAACGCGCCCTCCGAAAACGACGCCCCGACGCGGCCCGCCCAGTTGCGAGGCTTCGCCGAGTGGTCGGCAACGGACGAAAAAAGGGACGGGTCCCCGGGGTGATAGGTGAGGAGCGCAACGAGCAGGAGGAGACCCGCCGCGACGATCACGATCCCGAGGAACTCGTCCCTGCCCCGCGCCGGCGGAGCGGTAGGAGAAGGAGCGGGCACCCGTTCGCTCATGCGACGACGGGCGTCGGCGGAGAAAGCACGAATACGCCTCCGGAGGCCTCTCCAGGCTGGTCGTGGACAGAGCGGGCAGGGAACTCCAGCGGCTCCTGGACGGCGCCATGAAAGACCGCCTGCCGGCAGGAGAGCGACATCGAGGGATTGTAACAGGGGCCCAGTTTTCTAGACCGGCTGCCTCTTCTCGCCAAGGAGCGCCGCGAGGCGGCGGAATGTCTCGAGGGGCAGCTCCTCCGCCCGGGCCGTCGGCAGGAGACCGGCCGCCGCGACGGCCTCGATCGCCCGTTCCCGGCCCCAAAGGGCGGTCAGCGAGTTCACGAGCGTCTTGCGCCGCATCTGGAACCCGGCCGAGGCGACTGCGAGGAGGGCCGCGGCTTCCGACGCGGCAGGGTGCGGGAGGATCTCGACCACCGTCGACACGACCTTGGGCGGCGGGTCGAACTCGCGAGGTCCCACTTCGAAGAGGCGACGCGACGTCGCATGGACGCCCACGTCGACCGTCAGGTACCCATAGGCGGCGTCCCGCGGAGAGGCGGCGAGCCGGTCGGCCACCTCCTTCTGAGTCATCGCCACGATGCGAGAGAAGAGGTCGGGTCGCCGTACGAACGCGCGGATCATCGGCGTCGCCGACTCGTACGGGAGGTTCCCGACGAGCGGGACGGGCGGTGACGCACCCGCCTCCGCGATCGCCGCCGCGAAATCCGCCTTCAGCGCGTCGACGGAAGAGACCCAGAGCGGCCGCCCGTCGAACTCCCGCACGAGGCGGGACACGAGGAATGGATCCAGCTCGAAGGCGACGACATGTACCCCCCGATCCAGTAGCCCGCCCGTGAGTGCCCCCTTGCCGGGGCCGATCTCGACGACCGTCCCGCCGGGCGCCGCGCCGAGCGCGTCCAGGATCCGGCCGACGGTCGCCTCGCTCCTGAGGAAGTGCTGACCGAGCCGGGGACGCCCCGACGCACGCCTTGACGGTGTCATGACGCGCAACCTACCATCAAAAGGGAGGGCGACAGCGAGAACCGCTGGAGTCGCTTCAAAGCCGGCGCCAAAAGCCGAGCACCAAGGAGAACAGACAAGATGTCCGCAAACGTCACCGAACTCACCGAGGCTACCTTCGAGTCGTCCGTCCTGAAGAGCGACAAGCCCGTCCTCGTCGACTTCTGGGCGGTATGGTGCGGGCCGTGCCGCCAGGTCGCTCCGATCGTCGAGTCCCTCGCGGAGAAGTGGGGAGCCAAGGCCACGGTCGCGAAGCTGAACGTCGACGACGTCCCGTCGGTGGCCGAGAAGTACGGAATCATGTCGATCCCGACGCTGATGCTCTTCAAGAACGGGCAGGTGGTCGAGCGGGTCATCGGCCTTTCTCCCCAATCCTCTCTCGAGAAGAAGTTCGAGGCGCATTTCTAGAGGCGCGACGCGCCTCTGGAAATGCGCCTCCCGGAGGGCGGCCAACCTGAATCGGGAGGGACCCGCGGCCGGGTCCTCCCGCGCGCCCTTGGCGCTCCCTCTCCGCGCCCCAGGGGGAGTCAGGCGAGCGGGGCCCAGCGGTCAGCGGACCGGGGTCGGCCTGGCGGCCGGCCCAGGTATCACCCTCCGGGCGATCGGCCCGTCTGGTCCCTCCACGTAGTAGACGCGGACCCTCGTCCCTCGGACCGGTCTCGTCTCGAGGGAAGTCGCCTCGTCGATCCGGAAGGCCCGACCGGTCTCGCCGACCTCTGCCAGGATCAGGAAATGTCCGGGTTCGAATCCCGCGCACGTACCCGCCGCCCTCAGATACGGCGGAGGCGTCGGGGTCGGCGTGGGCGTCGAAGTCGCCTTCGACTTCTTCTTCGCCTTCGTCGCGGCCTGGGCCGGCCCGGACCCGTAAGCGGCGAGCGCGGCGGACAGGAGAAAAACGGCGAGCCTCGATCGCATAGCGGGGCGGAGGATAGCCGAGGCGACGGCCTCCGGCACTCCGATTGCTCTTTCCCAGGTGGAAGGCGTTCGCGGGTGCCACTTTGGCGTTAGCCATACCTGCGGGAGCTTTCCCAGGATGCCGTTTCGTCGCGCCCCGAGCGCCCGCCGCGGCTGCCGATACGAGACCGAGGAATCGAGAAAAAGAGAGAACCGATGACGACAGCTACCGTGGGATTCGACGCCGCTGCCCTGAACGAGAAGATCCGGGAAAAGTCGCTCCAAGTCTCCGCGCTGCTGGCCGAGATCCGGAAGGTGATCGTGGGCCAGGGGGCCATGGTGGAGAGGCTTGTCGTCGGACTCCTGGCCGACGGGCACGTGCTCCTGGAGGGGGTCCCAGGCCTCGCGAAGACGCTCGCCGTCCGGACCCTCGCCCGCGGCCTCGACGCGTCATTCTCGAGGATCCAGTTCACCCCGGACCTCCTCCCCGCAGACCTCGTCGGGACGCTCGTCTTCAACCCGAAGACCCAGGAGTTCGTGACGCGGAAGGGCCCGGTCTTCGCGCACATCGTGCTCGCCGACGAGATCAACCGCGCCCCTGCGAAGGTCCAGTCGGCCCTCTTGGAGGCGATGCAGGAGCGCCAGGTGACGATCGGGGACACGACGTCGCCCCTCCCCTTGCCGTTCCTGGTCCTCGCAACACAGAACCCGATCGAGCAGGAGGGGACCTACCCGCTCCCGGAGGCCCAGGTCGACCGCTTCCTGATGAAGCTGAAGGTCTCCTATCCCGCGAAGGCGGAGGAGCGGCAGATCCTGGAGCGGATGGGCGAGACGACGGAGGGCGAGGCGTCCGCCCAGGTGCGTCCGGTCCTCGCGCCGCCCGCCATCCGCGAGCTCCAGGCGCTCGTCCGGCGGCTCTACGCCGACGAACGGATCAAGAGCTACCTGGTGGAGCTGGTCTCCGCCACGCGCGACCCGAAAGCCTACGGCCTCCCCGATCTGGCCGACTTCGTGGCGTGGGGCGCCTCGCCCCGCGCCACGCTCGCCCTGCTGGCCGCGGCCCGCGCGCACGCCTTTCTCCAGGGCCGCGGCTATGTCGTCCCGGAGGACGTCAAGGAGATCGCGCCCGACGTGCTCCGGCACCGGGTCCTCCTCAGCTACGAGGCCGAAGCGGAGAACGTGACCAGCGACCAGGTCGTCTCGCGGATTCTCGAGCGCGTCGAGGTTCCCTGACCGTCCGATGCTGCCCCGCGAGATCGCGAAGAAGATCCACCGGATCAGGATCCGGACCAACCGCCTTGTCAACGCCGGGCTGGGCGGCGAGTACCACTCGGTCTTCCGGGGCCGTGGGATGGAGTTCTCGGAGGTGCGGGAGTACGTCCCCGGCGACGACGTCCGGTCGATCGACTGGAACGTCACCGCCCGGACGGGCATCCCGCACGTCAAGAAGTACGTCGAGGAGCGCGACCTCACCGTCCTCTTGGTCCTCGACCTCTCCTCGTCCCAGGAGTTCGGCTCGCGCTATCTGACGAAGCGGGACCTGATGGCGGAGCTGTCTGGCTTCCTCGCATTCGCCGCGGTGAAGAACAACGACCGCGTCGGCGCCCTCCTCGTCACCGACCGGATCGAGCGCTACCTTCCCCCGCGGAAGGGCTTCGACCATGCGCTGACGATCGTCCGCGACGCGCTCCACCTGAAGACGGCCGGTACCGGGACCTCTCTCGCGCTCGCGTTCCGGAGCGCGGCGTCGCTCTTGAAGCAGCGGTCGGTCATCTTCCTCCTCTCGGACTTCCTCGACTCCGGCTATGAAAAGCCGCTCCGGATGCTGCGCCGGCGGCACGACGTCGTCGCGATCCCGATCGCCGACCCCGCCGAAGGGGCGATCCCCGATCGAGGGCTGGTCCGCCTCCGGGACGCCGAGACCGGGCAGACCCGCGTCTTCGACGCCGGCGACCCGGAGTTCCGCGCGCGATGGGGCCATGCGATCGGCGGACCCTTCCCCGACTGTGCCGCCCTCTTCCGTTCCGCCGGCATCGACTCGATCCCGCTCCGGACCGATCAGCCTTACGAGCGGCCGCTGGTGAAGTTCTTCAAGGAGCGGGAACGCCGAAAGGGGGCGGGCCGGTGAGGCGCGCCCTCACCTCGCAGGTCGCCATGGCGGCGATCCTCGCCGCCAGCGCCGCCGGACTTTCCGGAATCCCCGCGCCCCTTCACGGCGCCGCCGCCCCGGAGATTCGTTTCACTTCCTCGCTCGACCGGACCGAGGCTGCGCTCGGGGACCGGGTGGTCGCCACCTACCGGGCCCACGTCGGTACGGGATGGAAGCTCGAGCTCGACGCGCTCGTCTCCCCGAAGCTCGAGGGGAACGTGCAGGCCGGCACGGCATTCGACTTCGCCCAGCCGCTCCTCGCCCGAGGCCCCGGAAAGGGAACCGACGAGGCCGACTGGACCCTATCGGCCCCGTTCACCCCCCTCGTGGCCGGGGATCTTCCGGTCCCCGGCCCGCGCCTCGTCCTCGTCTCGCCCGAGGGGACGAGGACTCCCGTCCGGCCCCCGACGCTGTCGCTCAAGATCGCGTCCAGGCTCCCGTCGGGTCAGAAACCGGAAGACCTCGCCCCGAAGGCAGACCGCCCCGTGAGGATCCCGCCTCTCGGTCCGTGGCTCTGGGGCACGGTCGCCCTTCTCGTTGCGGCCGTGGCGGCGCTCGTCATCCTCCTGCTTCGGCGGAAGAAGGCCGTCTCCGGCACGGCCTCGCCACAGATGCTGGCGCTCCCGCCCGGTCCGGAGCTTCTGGCGGCGCTCGACGCGCTCGCGGGACGCCTTCCGTCGGATCACGACGACCCGCGTGCCTTCTACTCCGAGCTGACCCACGCGACGAAGCGCTACCTCGAGCGCCAGCTCCGGCTCCCGGTGCTGGAGTGGACCACGATCGAGACGGTACGGCGGCTCCGGCACGCGGGGTGGGAGCTTCCGCGCGAGATCGCCTTTTCCGAGCTCCTCGGTGCGGCCGACCAGGTGAAGTTCGGCCGCGGCGCGGCGACCCGCGATGAGGCTTCCCGCCATCTCGCGAGGGCCCGAACGCTCTACGAGCACGTGGAGCAGACGTTGGCCACAGCCGCCTCAGCCGCGGTCCCCGCCCCGCCGGTCCAGCGGCCCGCCGCTCCGCCGGCGGGCCTGCAGAAGACAGGGACCGTCTCGTGACCGGACTCCTCACTGTCCTCGGGTCGTGGCTCCCGCCGGGGCTCTCGTTCCGCGACCCAGCGGCTTTCTGGCTCCTCCTCGCCGTCCCTCTGGCGATCCTTTTCCGCGTGGCGAGGGAGCGGTGCGGGGAAGGGGCTCTCACCGTGCCGACGCTCGCCGCAGCGGCCCGATGCCGGCCCACCTGGCGGGTCCGGCTCCGCCACCTCCCGTTCGTCCTGGGTCTCCTCGGCTTCGCCGGGCTCGTCGTAGCGCTAGCCCGCCCCCGTCTCGGCCTGGAGCGGACGGAGTCGTGGACCGAAGGGGTCGATATCGTCGTCGCGCTCGACGCCTCCGGGTCGATGGCCGCCGAGGACTTCAAGCCGAAGAACCGCTTCTTCGTCGCCAAGGGGGCCGTGAGGTCCTTCATCGAGGGGCGTCCGCACGATCGGATCGGTCTGCTGACGTTCGCCGGCCGGTCGCGAACCGTCGCGCCGCTCACGACCGACCGCGGGATGGTCCTGACGCAGCTGCAGGCCCTGAAGCTGGGCGACCAGGGGGATGGGACCGCGATCGGTATGGCGCTCGGGAACGCCCTCGCTCGGCTGAAGCCGTCCCGCGCGAAGTCGAAGATCGTGGTCCTCGTGACTGACGGCGGGAACAACGCCGGCGAGATCGACCCCGACACGGCGTCCGGCATCGCCAAGGCGCTCGGGGTGAAGGTCTACACGATCGGGGTCGGCTCGGGAGACGCCGAGGTGGAGATCCCGGTCCAGATGAGGGACCCGGTCACCGGCCGGATCACCGAGCAGCGGGTGCGCGCGAAGGTGGAAGTCGACGAGGCTCTCCTCCAGCGGATGGCCGACAAGACCGGGGCCCGCTTCTTCCGGGCCACCGAAGCCGCCGGCCTCCGGCAGATCTTCTCGGCGATCGACCAGATGGAGAAGAGCGAGATCAAGACGGCCACGTTCACCCGCTGGCGGGAGGCCTTCCCGGGGGTTCTTTTCCCCTCCGCCGCCTGCCTCGCGCTCGCTGGCCTGCTTTCTGCGTTCGTCTTCCCGGTGGTGCCCCGATGACGCGCCGGCTCCTCGAGTCCTTCGCTTCCCCCTGGTTCCTGGCAGCCACGCTGTCCCTTCTCGCAGTGGGAGGGGTCGCCTTTCTCCTGGCGGCGTCCCGTCTTTCCCGGCGCCGGGCGGGGCTCGTCTCTCCGGCTCTCGCGGCACGGAGCGGCCTTATGCCGTCGCGCGCCGGGGCGATCTCGCGCGCGCTCCTCGTCGCAGCGGCGATCCTCGGCGTCGGCATCGCCCTCGCCCGGCCCCGGTGGGGGTTCGAGAAAGAGGAGGCTCATCGTAAGGGAACCGACGTGGTCGTGGTCCTCGACACCTCCGCGTCGATGCGCGCGGCCGACGTCACCCCCTCCCGGTTCGTCCTGGCCCGACAGGCCGCGCTCTCGCTCCTCTCCAGGCTTCCCGAGGATCGGGTCGCTCTCGTCGCCTGCGAGGGGGACGCCCAGGTTCTCGTCCCTCTCACTCTCGACGCCGCTGCGGCTGCCCTCTTCCTGGAGGCCCTCGAGCCGGGCGTCGGGACGATTCCCGGGACGTCGCTGGCCGCCGGAATCCAGGCCGCCGCCGAGCTCTTCCCGGCCGGCCCCTCCGGCAGCCGGCAGTGCGTCGTGATCTCAGACGGCGAGGACCTCGAGGGCGGCGTGGACGACGCGGCCGCGAAGGCGAAGAAGGAAGGGATCGTCGTCCACACGGTCCTGGTCGGGGCCGAGAAGGGGGCTCCGGTCCCCGAGTACGACGTGGCCGGGAGGATGACCGGCTACAAGGTCGACGCCGGCGGGGCGCCGGTCCTCTCCCACGCCAACGCCGACCTCCTCCGGAAGCTCGCCGCGGTGACGGGTGGGAGCTTCTCGAAGGTCTCCCCCGGGAGGACCGACCTCGACGGGGCGGCGCGGGAGATCGACCGGGCCGCGCGCCGGCCCCTCGACGAGGCCGTTCTGACAAACCGGCCCGAGCGGTACCAGCTGCCGCTCGCGATCGGCGTCGTCGCCGCCGCGCTCCTCCTGGTCGGCCGGCCCGCGATCCGGTTCCCCTGGCCGCTTCGTCGCCGCAAGGGGACCGCCGTGGGCCCCGTCGCGGCCTCGGTCCTCATGCTCGCTATCGCCCTTTCGTCCGGGCCGGCTCCCCTTTTCGCGGCCGGCGAGCCAGCCCCGGCGCCGGCGACC
>CABECI010000170.1_pt1 | contig 15609 bp, 7 predicted proteins | sample 3132851 | NCBI WGS metagenome assembly CABECI01 (sample SAMEA5534348, study PRJEB31848) | metagenome | biome: tundra; feature: field; material: soil | place: USA | collected 2013-05 | depth 0.45 m | reverse complement strand
CTCAAATCCCGTCGGCCGTCGCGCCAGCGGGGACTTCGACGCCCTGGCGGGCCGCGACAGTCGCAGCCACCTCGAGCGCCTGGGTCAGGTCGGCGATCAGGTCGCGCACGTCCTCGCAGCCGACGGCAAGCCGGACGAGGTCGTCCGTGATCCCGGCGGCCTCCCGCTCGGCCCGCGGCATGCTCGTGTGGGTCATCGAGGCCGGGTGCTCCACGAGCGTCTCCACGCCGCCGAGACTGACGGCAAGCGTCGCCAGCTTCAACGAGTTGATCAAAGCCTTCCCCGCCTCGAGCCCGCCCTTCACGCCGAACGAGAAGACCGCGCCCGGGCCGTCCATCTGCCGCTTGGCCAGCTCGTGCTGCGGGTGGCTCGCGAGGCCGGGGTGGAGGACCCACGCGACCGCAGGATGCGCTTCGAGGAACCGGGCCGCCTCCAGCGCATTCGCCTGGGCCTTCTCCATCCGGAGGCCGAGCGTCTTGATGCCGCGAAGGATCAGCCACGCCTGGTGCGGGTCCATCGTCCCGCCCGTCGCGTAGTGGACCTTCTTCAGCCGGTCGAGATGCTCGCGCCGCTTCGCGACGATCACGCCGCCCACGACGTCGGTGTGCCCGTTCAGGAACTTCGTGAGGCTGTGGACGACTATGTCGGCCCCCATCTCCAGCGGCCGCTGGAGGACCGGCGAGGCGAACGTGTTGTCGACGACGAACAGAGCCCCCGCCGAGTGCGCGATCTCGGCGCAGGCGCGGAGGTCCGACAGCTTCATCGTCGGGTTCGCCGGCGATTCGATGTAGACCATCCGCGTCTCGGGGCAGATCGCCGCGGCCACCCGCTCGGCCTTCGACGAGTCGACCCACGTCGACGCCACACCGAACCGGGAGTACTCGTTCTCGAGGACCAGCCGCGACGGGCCGTAGACCGAGTCGGTCCCGACGACATGCGCGCCCTGCCCTAGGAAGCTCATGTAGACGGCGTTGATCGCCGCCATCCCGGTCGCCGCTCCGAGCGCGCCGCACCCGCCCTCGAGCGTCGCCACACATTCCTCCAGCGCCGCCACCGTCGGGTTCCCGAGGCGCGTGTACTTGTAGCCAGGGTCCGTGCCCAGGAACCGCGCCGCCCCCTCGTCGGCGTTGCGGAACGCGAACGTCGAGCTCTGGTAGATCGGCGTCGAGACGGCCCCGGTGACCGGGTCGGGGTGCTGGCCGGCATGGATGATCCTGGTCGCGAGGTGCATCGGGCGGCGGTCGGTCATGATGATTCCTTCCGGGAGGCTGTCCTCTGGCGGCCAGGGCCTCCGGCGACGGCCCGAGGCGGCCTGCGGCGGGCAGCCACGGCTCTCCAATGTTATCAGGCCAACGAGGCCCCTGACGGCCCTTTCGGTCAGGCCTCGACCTTCTCCCGGTAGGCGTCGAGGATGACCAGTGCCCCGAGGCCGAGGAAGAGGACGAGCCCGAGCCAGTTTCCCCACGAAGCCAGCCACGCCCCGAGCACCGGCACCTTCGTCAGGTCGGGGACGAGCGTCACCTTCTTCCAGTCCTCCACGAACTTCAGAACGGCCGCAAGAACGCCCACCAGCGCCCCGCCCGCGATGAATCCCGACGCCACGAGGGTCCCCTTCTCGTGTCGCGCCTTCGCGAGCGGCTCGTCTTTCGTCGACCTCTGCAGCAGCCACGCCACCGCCGCCCCGACGACGAGCGGCGAGTTGAGGTCCATCGGCAGGTACATCCCGAGGGCGAAGGCGAGCCCCGACACGCCGCACATCTCGGTCGCTACAGCGAAGACGGCTCCGAGGCCATAGAGGAACCAGGGAGCCCCAGCCTCCCCCATCACGCCGCGGAGGACCGCCGCCATCGCGTTCGGCTGCGGCGCCGGGAGAGCATTGGGGTGGAGCGGTCCCGCCGAGAAGCCGTAGACCTTCGCCATCAGGAGGATGACCCCGGTCGTCGCCAGCGACGCCACCACAGCCCCCGCCAGGTTCGACAGCTCGATCTTCCTCGGCGTCGCCCCGAGCCAGTAGCCGATCTTGTACTGCGTCACGAGCGAGCCGCTCATCGAGAGAGCCGTGCAGACGACCCCGCCGATCAGGAGGACCTGGAGCATCCCGCCTGGCCCGGAGAGACCCAGCGCCGAGAGGGCCACCGCCGTCACGATCAGCGTCGTCAGCGTCATCCCCGAGATCGGGGTGATAGAGATCATCGCGATCGCCCAGGCCGACACGGCGGCGAAGAGGAACGAGATGACGAGGGCGAGCACCGTCGAGACCAGGGCCAGGAAGGTCGCCCGCGGCTCGCCGGAGAGGACCGAAAAGCGGAAGTAGAGGAAGATCAGGAGCCCCGTCGCCACGATGCCGAGGAGGTTGAACGACATCGGCATCGCCTGGTCGGTCCGCTCCTCCACGACGTCGGTCGCCTCACGCCCCCGGACCAGGCGCGCCACCTCGCCGAACGCCTGCCTCGTCGCCTGGAAGATGACGGGGGACATCTTCAGGATCGAAAGGAGGCCCGCAGCGAAGATCCCTCCGATCCCGATCGGCCGCACGTAGAGGCGGAAGATCTCGTCGGCCGCCAGCGACGCGAGCGGCGCGGCGCCTGCTGATATGGCCCCCGGCACCCACTGCGCGAGCCACGCGAAGAGCGGCACCAGGACGAAGAACGAGACCATCGAGCCGGCCATGATGATGGCGGCGTAGTTGAGACCCATGATGTAGCCGAGGCCGAAAACCGCCGCCGAGGTGTTCATCGTAAAGACGGCCTTGAACCGATTCGAGAAGCCGGCCAGCGCTCCGATCTCGGCGGTCGAGAACACGTCCGACCACCCCTTCATCGAGGGACCGACGAAGTCGAACAGCGCGGCAAAGAGGCCCGAGTAGGTCAGAACTACCGCGCTGTGGCCGCCCCGTTTCCCGGCGACGAGGATCTCCGTCGTGGCCCGCGCCTCCGGGTACGGCAGCTTCCCGTGGAGGTCGCGGACGAAGTAGCGGCGAAAGGGCGCGAGGAAGAAGACGCCGAGGAAGGCGCCGAGGAGCGGGACCAGGAAGATCTGGAAGAACGACGACCGCCCCTCGAGGCCGAGGATGTAGACGGCCGGCATCGTGAAGACCGACCCGCCGGAGATGATCCCCGAGGTCGCCCCGATCGCGAGGACGTTCACGTTCTCGAGCAACGTGGAGGCCCGGGATTTCAGGAACGTCACCGCGAAGGCCGAGAAGCCGACTGCCAGGATGGAGATCGGGATCGCCGACTCGATCCCCTGCCCGAGCTTCAGCGCGATGTAGGTGCAGGCGGCCGAGAAGACGACCGACCAGAGGACTCCCTGGACGACAGACCGGACGGTCACCTCCGCGACGGCCGCCGCGGCCGGAACCACCGGCTCGTACACCTCTCCCGGCTTCAGCTCGCGAAAGGCGTTGTCGGGGAGGCGGACGTCAACCTGGTCCGCGAGAGAGGCCGGTGTCGATTCAGGCATCCGCGAAGTTTAGACGCCTACTGTTGGTTCCCCTGCACCATCACTCTCAGCTGGCCAAGCAATGCGTCACGAAGGCCGTGGAGTGGGCCTAGCATTGCCAGTGCCACCGCGTCCCGGCCCCTGTGATGAAGTTCACACATCTCCGCCGCCTGCGCATGCACCGCCCAGTGCAACCGTTCAATGGTCTGGAAGGCTGGCCGCGCGCCATGGCGGGCCTCGGCGTCCAGCCACGAGCCAAAGCGGCACTGGTGGTGGTCCAGCGGCGGCGGGGCTCCACTCTTGCCCTTGAGATGGCTTTCCATGGCTACGATCCAGGCCCGGTGCTCGACACCGGCAAAGATCAGAGGTAAATCGTCTCGGCTGATCGGACGACAATTGACCCAAGACGGATCGGGGCGCCAGGCAGCCGACCAGCCGGGCAACTCGTGTGCTGGCATGGGGCGGGCGATGCTGAAGCCCTGACCAAGCTCGCAGCCGAGCCACAGCAGCATCTCGCCGTGCTCCTCGGTTTCCACCCCTTCAGCGATGACCTGGCGGCGGAAGGCGGTGGCCAGGCCGAGCACGCCCTCCAGAATGGCAAGGTCATCCGGTTGTTCGAGCATGCCGCGCACGAAGCTCCGGTCGATCTTGATCTGGGCCACCGGCAGTACCTTCAGGTAAGTCAGCGAGGAATAGCCTGTGCCAAAGTCATCCAGGGCAAACATCACCCCGATCTCCCGGCAGGCCTCGATAACCTGGGATATTCCGGCCAGGTCTCTCAGCGCACTGGTTTCCAGCACCTCCAGCTCGAGGCAGCCCGGCACGAGATCTGGATGCGCCGCCAGAAGGGCGCGCAGACGATCGACGAAGTTCTCCTGCTGCAAATGGCGGGCGCCAACATTGACGCTGATCGGGATGTCCAGCCCGGCGGCATGCCAGATCTCCATCTGGGCCAGCGCGGCCTCAATCGCCCACTCGCCGATCTCGACGGCCAGCGGATAATCCTCGATCACCGGCAGGAACATCTCCGGCGGCAGAAGGCCTCTTGCCGGGTGTTGCCAGCGGATCAGCGCCTCGGCGCCGATGACAGTCCCCGTGCGCATGTTCACCTTGGGCTGGTAATAAAGCACGAATTCGCCCTCGGTCAGGGCGCGGTGGATGCGATCCAGACTTTCGTGAAGGCCCCGGACGCTGCGGTCATGCTCGGGATCGAAGACGTGGTAACGGTCCTTCCCGGCCAGCTTGGCCTGATACATGGCATGGTCGGCCTGCCGCAGCAGCTGATCCGCATCGATGTTTTCCGCCTGCGGATAGAAGGTGACGCCGAGACTGGCCGAGATCTGGAGCATACGATCGCCGACATGCACCGGCTGGGCAGCAGCGGCGAGCAGGCGGGTGAGCATCGGCACGCTGGCTGTGACATCCGCCAGGTCGAGCATCACGGCGACGAACTCGTCGCCACCCAGTCGTGCGAGGGTGTCGCCTTCGCGCAGGGCCTGCTGCATGCGGGCAGTCAAGGTCATCAACACCTGGTCACCAGCTGCATGCCCGTGCATGTCGTTCAAAGCCTTGAAGTCGTCCAGGTCGAGATAGGCCACAGCCAGGCATTGTCCGCGCCGCTGGGCCTGAGCCATGTCCTGGCGCAGACGGTCGGCCAGCAGCACGCGGTTGGGCAGACTCGTCAGCGCATCATAGTGGGCCAGATATTCCAGCTGCTTTTCGTGCTCCTTGAGCGCCGTGATGTCGGAGAACAACGCCACGTACTGCCGGGTGTTTCCTTGGACATCACGCACCGCGCTGATGGTTTGCATCTCGGCGTAAACCTCACCGTTCTTCCGCCGGTTCCAGATTTCGCCATGCCAGTGGCCATTCTCGTTCAGGTCGCGCCACATGGCGGTATAGAACGCTTCTCCCTGACGGCCGGAGCTGAGGATGCGTGGGGTCTGGCCCAGCACTTCTTCTCGACTGAAACCGGTGATGTGGCTGAAGGTGTCGTTGACATCGATGATCGTGCCGTGACTGGAGGTGATCATGATGCCTTCGCGGGCGTGGGCGAAGACGCTCGCCGCGAGGTGAAGCTTCTCTTCGGCCTGTTTTCGCGCAGTGATGTCGCGGTTGCTGGCCCGCATTCCAAGCGATTGGCCGGCCGGATCATATACAGGCCGGCAGACGTGGGATATCCAGCGGTATTCCCCGTCTTTGGTTCGAATACGGTAATCAAGCGGTTCCGGTGCACCCTGTGCGGTTAGGCGATGGACATGTTCGGCATAAAGATGCAGATCATCAGGATGAATGATCCGCGTCAGCAGATCTGGGTCAGTAAGAAACTCGTCTGGAGAGTACCCGCTCACAGGTTCACAGGAAGGGGATATATAGCGGAACGTGCCGTTCGGCATGATCCAATACTCCCAGTCCGATGTGAAATTCGCTACCGTGCGGTAACGCTCCTCGCTCTCCCGCAACGTATCGTCCGCCTGTTTGCGCGCTGTGATGTCATGCATGCTAACAAGGACGGCCCGTGCTCCATCGTAGGTGAGCGACGAGGCCTGGACTTCGACGTCTATCACCGTTCCATCCAGCTTGATGAATCTCTCCTCGATCATCGGCAGGACACCGTCGTGGTTGGTAATGTCTTTCATCCGCGCCAGCACGGTTTGTCGAAAGTCGAGGTGAACCCGATCGAGGATAGGTTTCCCGACCAGGTCTTGTGCAGACGCCGCCCCGAACAGCTTCATGCCGGCCGGATTGACATAGATCAGGTTCCCGCCGCGATGGACGAAGAGCGGTTCGGGCGTCCACTCAACCAGGGCTCGAAAACGTTCCTCGCTCTCCTTCAGCGCTGTTTTCTGGTTTCCCAAGGTCTCCAGCAGGCGATTGAAGCCACCAATCAGCTGGCCGACTTCGTCTTGCTTGGTGATGGGCAAGGGTTCCGGGGGCTCGTCTGTCTCGGACAGGGTAACCAACGTCTCGGCGGCGACAAGCATCGGTGAAAGCTGGCACCTCAGCATCCAGGAGGTCAGACCACCCGCCAGAAGGGTCAGGAGGATCGTGGCCAGCATGATGCGCTGCTGCATGACCCGAATCGGGCCAAACGCTTCCTCGGTGGGCAGTGCGGTGACGATGAACCAGCCCGCCAAGGGAATGCGCTTAGCAAAAGAGAGCGTTTCAACGCCAAATGGATTGACGGTAATACCCGAACCCTCGTGACCCGGAACGTGGCGGTCGGCCAGCGAGTGGATGCCCGGAGCGGGGAGGGGCTGCATGATACGGCTCTTGTCGGTGCCGGCGCTGATCAATCGGCCCTCGTGCTCTTCGAGCAGGTAGTAGCTGTTCTTGCCGTGGCGGTCTCCCGTGATCACATCCAGGAAGTTGGGCTTACTCAGGTTGGTCAACCCTGCCAACGCGCCGATCAGCTTGCCGCGAGGATCGCGAACGGGCACTGCCATGGCGAAGACCGGGGCCAGCAGCGTCTTGTCCATGACCGGCCGGCCGATCGCCGATTTCCCATCCCTGAGAACGGCAGTCAGGGCTTCATCGTCCGGGTTATGGACGCCGATCCGTCCTGGCGTGATCGGGACTGCGGCGTTGGCGGTGCCAACCGGCCCGTAGGCGACCACGCCGCCGTTGAATGGACCTTGAAGAATCAATCGCTCTTCCAGGAATGCCTGCAGGCTCACCGAATTCCCCTGGATGGTCGGGGTAATTCTTCCAGCGACTGTTTTCAGCACCTCCAGGCGTTCGTCCAGCTGGCGATTGAAATCTGCGGCTAGCAGGGAAACCGTCGCGAGCTGCTGCTCGCCCAATAGGCGCTGCATGTTCGCGCGCAGGATCCGGCTGGCGTAGAAGCACAGCGACCAGATGCAGATCAGGAAAATCGCGAGGGTGAAGAGGGTTACCCTCGTCTTGAGCGACCGCCATCGAAAAAAATTCAGGTTCACGCGGCCTCGCTCCCTTTCGCCGAGCCGGTCACCTCGACCCGGGGCGCTTCACCGGGCCGAGGCTCCGTCGGCGGGAAGGGTAAGGATGACGGTGGTGCCGGCTCCTGTCCAGCTCTCGATCTCGATGGTTCCCTCCATCTTGGCCATCATCTTCTTGACGATGACTAGGCCCAGACCGGTCCCGTTCGCCTTCGTCGTCCAGAACGGCTGGAAGATCTCCTTCCGGACGGCTTCCGGGATCCCGGAGCCGTTGTCCTCGACCCGGATCTCGGTGAGCCCGGGCTTCGCATACGTCCGCAGGGTGATCGCCGGCGTGAGGTGGTCCACGAGAGCGTCCGCGGCGTTCGCGAAGAGATTCAGCAGGATGTGGCGAAGAGCCCTCGGGTCTGCGAAGACCCGCTGCGCGTCCGGGGACGGCCTGAATAGCAGTGTGATCCCTCTCTCGGAGAAGTCAGGGCGCACCAGGGAGAGGAACTGAGAAAGGAACTCCGAGAGGTCCATCTGCTGGGCCCTCACGTTCTCGTAGAGGCTGAAGCTCTTCAACGACGCCAGGAGGTCCTCCACCCGTGACAGCTCGTCGAGCGACCGGTCGAGGTACGTCCGGATGGCGTCCTCCTGGAAGCTCGCCAGGTTGTTCCGGAGGACGCTGAGCGCCATCTTCACGGAGTTCACCGGGTTTCCCAGCTCGTGCCGGACGGCCGAGAAGACGTAACCGATGCTGTTCATCGCCTCGATGGCCTCGGCGATCGCCTCGAGGCGCGCCACCTTCGAGATGTCGCGGAAGACGACGACCGACCCGACCACCTCGTCCCTCTCCATGATGGGCGTAGAAACGTACTCGACCGGGACGCTCGACCCATCCTTTCGCCAGAAGAGCTCCTGGTCGCTGCGGTGGACTCTTCCGTCGTGGATCGCCGCGTAGATCGGGCATTCGGTCTCCGGATAGGCCGAGCCGTCCCGCTTCGTGTGGTGCCACAAGGAATGGCTGGACACCCCCAGCATCTCCGAGGTCGCATACCCGAGGAGCTCGGCGGCGGCGGGGTTCACGAAGGTATGACGCCCTTCCCGGTCGAGGCCGAGGATCCCCTCCCCGGCCGCGTCGAGGATCAGCTGGTGCCTGTACCTCACGCTCGCCAGCGTCACCTCGTTGGCCTTCCGCCGGCTGATGTCGCGGACGTTGACGAGGACGACATCGGTCAGGTCGTACCGGGCCCGGCTCAACGAGACCTCCACGTCGAGAAGCTGCCCGTCCTTTCGCCGATACTTCCTCTCGTCGATGTGGTGGCGGTCCTGACCCATGACCTCGGCGACGTTGGCCACGATGCTCTCCGGCGACGCGGCGATGACCTCGTCCAGCGTCAGGCTCAGGATCTCTCGCTCGTCGTAGCCCAGCATCTGCCGGAACCTGAGGTTTGCCTCGACGACCCTGTGCGTCACCGGGTGGAAGGCGAAGATGCCGTCGGACGACTGCTCGATCAGCGCGCGGTATCGCTCCTCGCTCGCGAACGTCTCGTTCTCGGTCCGGGCAGCCCGAAGGTTCGTCGCGGCCTGAGAGCCGATGACGAGGAGCGCCTTTCGCGAGTCATGGGCGAAGCCGCCCGGCCGCGACGTTCCGGCCAGGAGGAGACCCACGAGCTGCTCTCCCGCCTGAATCGGGAGGATCGCCGCACCCCCGAGGCCGAGGATCGGGCAGTCACGCATCGCCGGGGCCTCGCCTGCGGGGACGGACCAGAAGACTGGTTCTCCGGCACGGGCGCGCCCGACGAGAGGGTCGTCGGCCGGCAGGCACGGACAGTCGACTGCTTCGTGTGGCGCTAGCCCCCGCTGCATTGCGGGCCGCATCTCCCCATCGCTCCCAGAGGGCAAGCAGATCCCCGTCCGTTCGACCCCGGGGACTCTCTGGACGGCGTCCAGGATCGCGCTCAGCGTCTCCTGAAGACCTCGCGCCGCCCGGAGCGCCACGTCAAGAGCCACCGCCGGCTTCCTCCCGGTCAAGCGGCGTCCTTCACGGCCGGCAAGAGGAACGTCACCGTCGTTCCTCTCTCAACCACGCTGTCCAAGGAAAGCGTTCCTCCCATATCCACGACGTGTTTACGCGCCTTCACGAGACCAAGCCCTATGCTACCCGGTTTCGTGCTGGCAAACGGGTGGAAGAGGCTCGGCCGGACCCCTTCGGGGATGCCGCAGCCGTTATCGGTGACCCGGACCGTGACGCGGTCCCCGTCGTTCGACACCGCGACCGAGACGGTCGGATCGGCCCTTCCGCCAACCGCGTCGAGCGCGTTCGAAAGGACGTTTCCGACGGCAATGAGGAACCCGGCCGGATCGCCTTTCACCTTCAGCGGCCCATGCAAAGGCTCGAGCTTCCAGGCGACGCCCGCCGCAGCCGGCTCAGTCCTGAACATGTCGACGCTCGTCGCGAGAAGCGGCCCAAGGTCGAAGACGATGCGGGACGACCGCCGTCCCCCGAAGAAGGAGCCGAGAGCCTTCAGCAGCTCTTCGATCCTGAGGAACTGCTGGTGGACCCGCTCGATGTACTCCAGCTTCTTCGGGTCCTCGAGCTTCGACCAGCCGGTCCGGAGGACGTCGAGGCTCACTTTTCCCGTATTGAGAGGGTTCCCGAGCGAGTCCCGGAGGCCGGTGAAGATCAGCTCGAGGCTCCGCGTCGAGTGCATCGACTCGGCGAGAACGCGGAGGCGGTTCCGCTCGCTCAGGTCGCGCACATTCACCAGGATGTCGCCTTCCTTGCCGAGACGGACGACCCCTTTGGAGACCTCGGCCTCGAAGAGCGAGCCATCCTTGCGCCGGCACGACCTCTCGCCGACCATCGTCTCCGTCCCCGACAGGAGCTTGTCGGTCGTCTCGGCGAGCTGCGAAGGGCTCCCCTCGAAGATCGTCTCGAGGGGGAGCCCGGCGACCTCCGCCTCGGAGTATCCCGTCATCTCGAGGAACCGGCGGTTGGTCTCCCGGACCTTCCTGGTGCTCGTGTCGAGGAGGATGAATCCCTCCGATGACTGCTCCAGGAGCGCCCGGTACCTCTGGCGGCTGGCGCGGAGCCGCTCCTCGGAGCGTTCGATCGCCACGAAGAAGTCGCCGAGGCCCCAGACACCCGCGAGGAGGAGCGCGGACACGGCGAGGCCAAGCGCGTCGAAGAGGACCGCGTCGACCTGGTCGTCGCTTCTCAGGACGAACAGTCGCCGCCCCTCCATCAAGAGGAGCGCGGCGGCCACCATTATCCAGCTCCATCGCCGTCCGGTGATCCGGAGGAGGTAGAGAGCCCTCACCGCCGCGCCGAGCTGGCACGCCGCAGCCAGGACCAGGAGAACGAGGTGGACCGTTACCATCGCGAAGGGTCGGTCGCGCCGGCGCCGGCTCGCGGGCCTTCACCGCGCGAGCCGGCCGCCGAAGCGTCGTCCGTCTCTTTAGATCCGGAAGTCGTCGGCGAGCGTGACGATGACCTGGTTCATCCGCAGCTTCGCCATCCCGATACTGGCATCGCTGGTGAGGGCGATGACCATATGGATGTGGGCCTTGCCGGGCTGCGACTTCAGCGGGTCGGTCCCTTCGTTCAGGCACCGGCAGAGGATCTGGGCCTTTTCGCCCTCGACGTGGACCTGTTGGCCGCGCCCGGCGCCCATCTCGAGCGATGCTTTCTGCGCGTTCATCAGGACATTGTTGGCCAGAACGCCGATATCCTTCGTGAAGCCGCTGCCCGCGGAGACGATCGCCAGGGTCTCGCCCGAGGGGGTGTAGACCCCCGCGCCCGCGAACCCTTCGATCGAAGACAGTTCCTTCAGCTTGTCGGTAGCACCCATGTTGTCCTCCTTCTTTCTTTCGTCGTGGCTGATGGAACCGGGTTGACCGGTTCCCGGGTCGGCTGGCCGGGCGGGGGCATCCCGGCCGGCATTCTTTTCGTCTTGAAGCCTGAAGCTGTCAAGGATCAGATGGGAGAGGGACGTCTTGATCCGGCGCTCTCCCGCCGGAGGCGCGCCGAGGATCTCGATCCTGGCCCGCTCCCAGCAGACGATCTCGGCGGCCGCCTCCTCGCCCTGAAGCGAACCGGTCTGAGCATCGTGGAGGACGCCGCCGACGAAGTTCAAAAAGCCGGTCCTTCCCTCCGCGTCGATCTTGAGGACGCAGGTCTTCCTCTCGATCTCGAGCACCTGCAGGAACGTCGGAAGCGGTATGCCTCGAACGAAGCCGCTCGCCTCCGACCCTAGGATCGAGCCGATCTTTGTCGACAGGACGCAGAAATCGACCGGCTTCTCGATGAAGCTGCTCACCCCCAGCTTCTCCAGCCGCTCGGAGATCTCGGGGGTACCGAACGCGGTCATGACCAGAACGGGGAGCTGGGGCCGGCTTCGGGAGAGGTAAGCCAGCAGCTCGAAGCCGTCCATCACCGGCATCTTCAGGTCCGTGAGGACGAGGTCGACCGGCCGCGTCTCGAGGAGCTCCTGCGCCACGCGGCCGTTCTCCGCCGTCAGGACCTCGAGGCCGGGATCGACGACCGCCAGACCCTCCGAGAGGCTCCGGGTGAAAAGCGTTTCGTCGTCGGCGATCAGGAGGGTCTTCATCTTCGACGAAGACTTCAGTGCAAGACGAGGGCCAGTCTGAAGGCCACGGTGAGCCCCGCTCCGGGAGCGCCCCTAGGTCAAGTAACGGCGCCGGAGCCCGCCCGTTCGGCGCACGATGAGCAGCTCAATCTGGGACGGGCCGTCTATTTTGACTCGGCCGGAGTAGGCGCCGGGAGCTTCCTCCGGAGCGTGGAGACGGAGATCCCCAGCTCCCGGGCCGAACGGGCGATGTTCCCGCCGGTCCTGGCCATCGTCCGGACGATCGCCTTCCGCTCCAGCTCCTTCAGGGACTGGACCTCCCCGGAGGGACCTCCCGCGGCCTGTGATCGCGGCGCGTCGGCCGCGGGCCGCAGGAACTCGGACGGTTTCAGCGGCCCTCCGCGCTGCACCAGGCAGGCACGCTCCAGGACGTTCCGGAGCTCCCTCAGGTTCCCCGGCCAACCGTACGCCCGAAGGCGGTCGATCTCACCTTCGGCCAGGACTTCGACCCCGCTGGATCCCGCGATCATCCTTAGGAAATGCTCGGCGAGAGCGGGGATGTCCTTGGGCCGCTCCCGGAGAGGCGGCACGTGGATCCTGAGGACGTTGAGGCGATAGTAGAGGTCTTCGCGCAAGCGCCTCTGGCCGAGCGCCTCGTCAACGTCCGCGTTGGTCGCCGCGATCAACCGGAAGTCGACCGGGTGGAAGCTCCTCCCGCCGACGCGCCGGACGACCTTCTCCTCGAGGACGTTGAGGAGCCGGGTCTGCAGGAGCAGCGGCATCTCGCCGATCTCGTCCAGGAACAGCGAGCCCCCTTCCGACATCTCGAAGAGCCCTTCCCGGCTGCCGACAGCGCCGGTGAAGGCCCCCTTCTCGTAGCCGAAGAGCTCCGCCTCGATGAGCGACTCGGGGAAGGCGCCGCAGTTGATGGCGATGAATTCCCCTGCGGCCCGCGCGCTTCCGTAGTGGATGGCCCGGGCGACGAGACTCTTCCCGGTTCCCGTCTCTCCGGTCACCAGGACCGGCGCGTCGCTCGACGCGGCCAGCCGCGTCAGCCTCGCCGCCTCCGCGAGTCCACCGTTCTCCCCGATCAGCCGGACTCCCTTGGCTTCGAGGCCGGTCCGATAGGCCCTCACGCTCTCCGTCCGCTCCAGCTGGAGCGTGCGCAGGCACCGCTCGACGGAGAGCCGGACCTGCTCCGGCTCGCACGGCTTGGACAGGTAGTCAAAGGCCCCCGCGCGGATCGCGGCCATGGCGTTCTCGAAGTTCGGATAGGCCGTGACGAAGATGATCTTCGATCGTTCGTTGGATTCCAGGAGCCGAGGGCAGAGGTCGGGGCCCGAGGCGTCAGGGAGCTTCTGGTCCAGGATGACGACGTCGATCGACTCTTCGCGCGCCAGCCGGAGGGCTTCCCTGGCCGTCGAAGCCGTGAAGACGGTGAGCGTCTCCCCCGTCAAATAGTCGCGAAGGGCCGTCGAGAAGAGAGTGTCATCGTCGACGACGAGGAGCTTTTTCGTCAGCATGGGGAATGCGGCGATTCTAGGCGGAGTCCCGGTTCCGCAGCTGATAATCTCGAACGGGAGGCGCTCGTTGGCGCCATGGAGGATGAGGATGGCCGAGGTCACGAAGTTCCAGTCGATGAACGGATGTTCCGCTTGCAAGCACACCGCTCCGGCCGACAAAGACGGGAAGCCCGCCAGCGATTTCGGGAAGGGCTTCTGGTGCAAGCAATTCGAGAAGCCGGTCGATTCCAAGGACGGAGCCCAGTGCGAGAAGTGGGAGTACGAGGCCTAGAACCCGATTCGCCCCATACCCATGGTCCGGAGCCGTTCGCTAAGCCATGACCGTGGGCACGCGCCATTTGATCATCACGACCTTCACGGCGTCGTTCACGACCAGACACGAGACCATGGCATAAGCGAAAATCGCGAGCGTCTGCGACCAAGGTAGCGGCATGAGCCCCGGTAGGCCTATGCGCGTCAGGATGGTGCCCACGAGCACTTCAGTTACGAGGGCGGCCATGAGGGGCTTGCTGGGCATCGTCGACCAGAACGCCCGGCGCTCGCGTGCAGACACAACCGAGAACACGGCAAAGTAGAGCAGCATCAGGAAGCTGAAGGTGTAGAGGGCATTGTTGTCGGTCGCCAAGCCGAAATGCGACCAGCCGAGCCTCAAGAAGAGGAGCGCTTCGGCGACCATGGCGACGCCGAGGACCACGGACACCGTGATGAAGCCCCCGATGTTCCATGTCTCGGGCTTCCTGGACGACCGGACGTGGTCGGTGGCCAGTGCGATCTTGGCGAAGTCGGTCATGAAGGTCAGCAGCAGCATCGCAAAAGCCGAGACGACGAACTTGCCGGTCACGACGTAAGCGATGGCCACAAAGGCCGCCTTCAAGATGGTCCGGCTGATCTTGTTGATGATCCAGGTCAGGATGCGCTGGTAGATCGTCCGCCCCTGCTCGACCAGCGCCACGATGTTCGTCAACCCCGGATCGGTCAGGACGACGCTCGCGGCTCCCTTGGCGACGTCGGTGGCGGTGCTGACGGCGATGCCGACCTCGGCCTGCCGGAGGGCCGGCGCATCATTGACCCCGTCGCCCGTCATTCCGGTCACGTGGCCCGCGGCCTGAAGCTGCTTCACGACGGTGTACTTGTCCTCCGGGAAGACCTCGGCGAAGCCATCGGCGCCCGCGAATTGATCGGCCACCTCGTGGCCGGCCTGCGCGCCCGCGGCCTTCAGGTCCGCCATGCGCCGAATGCTGGGTAATCCGACGCCACGCGCGATCTCGTTCGCTATCGCCAGCGCGTCGCCGGTGAGCATCTTCACCGCCACTCCGCGGCCCTGGAGCGTGGCGATGAGCTGCCTCGCGTCCGGTCGCGGCGGATCGTACAGCGACACCAGCCCGACCAGTACCGGGGCGCCCGTCTCGGGGCCCCGCGCCACGGCCAGCGTGCGGTAGCCCTTCGCGGCCGAGTCGCTGACGCGAGCCTCCAGGGCCTCTATTGCCGGGGGCTGAAGTCCGCAGGCCTCGGCGATGGTTCGAACTGCGCCTTTCAGCACGCGCAGCCGCTGACCATTCTGCTCGACCACGGCCTCCGTCCGTCGATTCTTCGCATCGAACGGTGCGAAGGAGACGGGAGTGATCTTGGGGAGATTGTCGAAGGTGTGCCGCTCCTTCGCCGCGGCCAAGATCGCGACGTCGATCGGATCCTGGTTGGCTTCCTGCGACGCGAGCGCCCCGGCGAACAGCACGTCGGCCTCCGTCGCGTGCTCCAGCGGAATCACTCCGGTGACGGCGAGCTGATTCATTGTGATCGTGCCGGTCTTGTCCACGCAGAGCACGTCCATCGTCGCCGCATCCTCGGCGGCGCTGAGGCGGGTGACCAGCACGCCGCGCGTGGCCAGCTCCTTCGACCCGAGGGCCATGCTGACCGTGAACATGACGGGGAGGGCGACCGGCACCGCACTCATCAGCAGGACGAGCATGAGGGGAACCATCTCCAGGAGCGGCGCGCCGCGGATCAGCGACAGGATGACCACCACCCCCAGCAACGCGCCGACGATGATGAAGAGCCAGCGAACGACCTTGGCCACCACCGCTTCGATGTGCAGCTTCGGTCGCGCCTCCTGCACGAGCTCCGTGGTGCGGCCAAAGTAGGTCTTCGCCCCGGTCA
>CABECI010000162.1_pt1 | contig 15725 bp, 12 predicted proteins | sample 3132851 | NCBI WGS metagenome assembly CABECI01 (sample SAMEA5534348, study PRJEB31848) | metagenome | biome: tundra; feature: field; material: soil | place: USA | collected 2013-05 | depth 0.45 m | reverse complement strand
GGCGGATCGTCACCGGAGGAGCCCTCCCGGCCAGAGGTGCAATGCCAGAAGGAGGAACGGGGCTGCGAAGAGGAGGGAGTCGAGGCGGTCGAGGAAGCCGCCGTGCCCCGGGAGGATCGCCCCGGAGTCTTTCACTAAGCAGCTCCTCTTGAACGTCGACTCGACGAGGTCGCCGACCACGGCGATGGCTGAGACGCCGCATCCGAGAGCCGCCCCCGCGGGGGCCTGCTCCCCGCCGGCGATCAGCGCGGCCGTAGCGCCGCCGATCGCCGTCCCCCCGACTATCTGTCCCCAGAATCCCTCCCAGGTCTTCTTCGGGCTGACGACGGGCGCCAGCTTTGTCTTTCCCCAGCTCCTGCCGACATAGTAGGCGGCCGAGTCGCCGGCCCAGACGACGGCCAGCAGGAGCACGACGGGTTTCCACCCGAGGTGCCTAAGGCCGATGAACGAGGCGGCCCCCGCGGCCACGTAGAGCGTCGAGAAGACGGTCGAGGCCGACGAGGCGAGGAGGACCGGCTCCGGAGGGGAAGAGAACATCACGAGCGCCGGGAGGACCAGGATCGCCGCTCCGATCGCGATGACGAGCTCCAGGGCGGCCCCCCGGTGGGCGGCGGCGAGGCACGCGCAGAAGAGCGTCAGCCCTGCCCAGCGCGGCACGGTGAGCCCCGCTCCCGTCAACATCGCGTAGAACTCGAGGAGGGCGAGGATCCCGGCGCCGCCGGCCACGAGGGAAAAGGCCCACGTCGGTCCGGCAACGACGAGCGCAAGGACCAGCGGAATGAGGACGGCCGCGGTCAGTTCTCTCTGGAATCGCAAAGGTTCTGGGTCGCCCCTCAGCGCGTGACGGCCGTCGGGTGGGCCGGCGTCTCTCGCGGTGCTGGACGGGACCGGGGCGCGACGTGCTCGGGCTCGACGACCCCTCCGTAACGGCGCTCCCGCAGCTGGAACTCGGCGAGGGCCTCCAGAAAATGCCGGCAGCGGAAGTCCGGCCACAGGACCGGCGTGACGTAGATCTCGGCGTACGCGATCTGCCAGAGGAGGAAGTTCGAGACCCTCATCTCGCCGCTCGTCCGGATGAGGAGGTCGGGGTCGGGCAGACCAGCGGTGTACAGCCGGCTGCTGATCTTGTCCTCGTCGATCTCCTCTGGACGGAGGGTCCCCGCGGCGACCTCGGCGGCGAGCTCCCGCGCGGCGTCCGCGATCTCGGCGCGGCCCGAGTAGTTGAGGGCCACGTTGAAGATCATCCCGCGGCAGCGCTCGGTCCTGGCGATCGCTTCCTTGAGGGCGGTGACGACTGTCGAGTCCAGCCCATCGATCCGGCCCACGACGCGAAAGCGGATGTCGTTGTCCAAGAGGGTCTGGAGCTCCCTCTTCAGGTACTCCTTGAGGAGGGTCATCAGCGTCAGGACCTCGAGGCGGGGCCTCTTCCAGTTCTCGGTGGAGAACGCGTAGAGCGTCAGGCCTTCGAGCCCGAGTCTCGCGGCCGTCTCGACCGTCGCCCGGACGGACGCGATGCCGGCCCGATGCCCCTCCACCCGCGGGAGATGGCGCGCCCGAGCCCACCGTCCATTTCCGTCCATGATGACGGCGACGTGGCGGGGCAGGCGCGACAGCTCGAGGCTATCGAGGATGGCCCTTTCCGGCGTGGATAGTTTGGCGATTTCGTCTTTGGCGATCATCTCTGGCAGCCGGGCGCTCGCGGGTCGCTCGCGGGTAAAACTTGATTCTATCCTGCCATCCCCGCTCCGCTGGCGGGAAAGGGCTCGGGATACGTCACCGTCGCGAGAGTGAGCCCCTTCGCCTCCGCCGTAGGCCCCGGCGACGTGAGGACGAGCTCAGGGCTCGTCCGACCGCGCCCGACGTCCCGAAGGGTTCCCGCGAGACGTCGAACCATGCCGCGCAGGAAACCGTCGCCGACGGCCGTGATGACGAGGACCGGTCCAGCCACCTCGACGTCTAGGGCGAAGAGGGTCCTGACCGTCGTCTCGACGGCGCTCCCCAGGATGGAGAAGGCCGCGAAATCCCGGCGGCCGATGAGACGCACCGCGGCTCGACTCATCGCGTCCACGTCCAGCTCCTCCCGCACGAGCGACTCGATGAGGCCCTCGTAAGGCGGCAGGAACGACCCCCGACGGTATCGGTAACGGTAGGTCTTGGAGACCGCCGAGCGCCTGGCATGAAACGCCGTCGGGACGTTCAGCACCGCGGTGATGCGGATCTCGGGCGGCAGCTCCCCGTTCATCGCCCTCTGCAAGCCAAGCGGCGGGATCGCCGGGGCGCCCTCCGCGAGATCGAAGTGGGCCACCTGCCCCGTCGCGTGAACGCCCGCGTCCGTCCTCCCGGCTCCATGCATCCGGATCGGGTATCCATAGATCACTCCGAGGGCACCTTCGACCTCGCCCTGGATCGTCCGGACGACTATGTGCTCGTTGCGTGCCTGGACCTGCCACCCGTGGAAGGGGGTGCCAAGGTAGGAGATGTCGAGCCTCGTCCTCATTGTCGTTTCGCCCCCATTCTTCCTGACATGGGGCAGGATCTGAAGTGGATGATCCGAACCTTATTGGATTATTCCCGTTTCAGTAGAAATGTGATGTTATCACGTTAGATCAGGACTTGACAGGCAAACACTAAGGTATTAGATTCCTTCCGGAGCCAGAGATGAACTTTGAGCAGCTAACCCTCAAGAATCAGGAAGTGCTCCAGGAGGCAATCCGCCTCGCCCGGACCGCGGGAAACGCCGAGGTTTCTCCGGAACACATCGCCGTTGCTCTCCTCGACCAGGAGGGAGGGACCGCTGCGGCGCTGCTCGACCGGGTCGGGGTGATGGTCGCTGCCTGTCTCGGCGAGCTCCGCGACCTCCTCGGCCGGCTCCCCCGGACGGAGGGGGAGGTCCCTGAGCCCCGCCTCTCCCGACCAGCGAGCCTGGTCTTCGACCTCGCCGCCGAGATTTCTCGTGAGTTCCGTGACGACTACGTGGCGCAGGAGCACCTGCTCCTTGCCTTCGTCCGGGATGGGCGGACGAAGGCGGGCGAGCTGCTCCGGGCGAAAGGGCTTTCCGAGTCTTCGCTCCTCGCGGCGCTCAAGGAGGTCCGCGGCTCCGCCCGGGTTTCCGACCCAAACGCCGAGGAGAAGTACCAGGCGCTGAAGAGGTATGCCAAGGACCTCACCGACGCCGCGCGTCGCGGGAAGCTGGACCCCGTGATTGGCCGCGACGAGGAGATCCGGCGGGTCATGCAGGTGCTGATGCGCCGGACGAAGAACAACCCCGTCCTGATCGGAGACCCCGGGGTCGGCAAGACGGCGATCGTGGAGGGGCTCGCCCGGCGCATCGTCGCCGGCGACGTCCCCGAGAGCCTCAAGGGCAAGCGCGTCGTCTCGCTGGACCTCGCCTCGATGGTCGCCGGGGCGAAGTATCGCGGCGAGTTCGAGGAGCGGCTGAAGGCCGTCCTGAAGGAGGTCGAGGAGTCGGACGGCAAGATCGTCCTCTTCATCGACGAGCTTCATACGCTTATCGGCGCCGGCGCCGCCGAGGGGGCGATGGACGCAGGGAACATGCTGAAGCCGGCACTCGCCCGCGGCGACCTGCGCGCGATCGGGGCGACGACGCTCGGGGAGTACCGCAAGCATCTCGAGAAGGACCCGGCGCTCGAACGCCGTTTTCAGCCCGTGTTCGTGAAGGAGCCGTCCCTGGAAGACACGATCGCGATCCTTCGCGGGCTGGCGGAACGGTACGAGGTCCACCACGGCGTGAAGATCACCGACGCAGCCCTCGTGGCCGCCGCGACCCTTTCGCACCGCTACATCTCCGACCGGTTTCTCCCCGACAAGGCGATTGACCTGGTGGACGAAGCGGCCTCCCGGCTCCGGATGGAGATCGACTCGCTTCCAACCACCATCGACGAGGTGGAGCGGAAGATCCTCCAGGCCGAGATCGAGCGAAAAGCCCTCCAGAAGGACGATGCGAGGGGAGCCCGGGAGCGCCTCGTAGCGCTCGAGCGGACCCTCGCTGAGCTGAAGGAGAGCTCTCACGCGATGAAGGCCCGCTGGAAGACGGAGAAGGACGCCATCTCCGCCATCCGATCTCTCAAGCGGCGGCTCGACGAGACGAAGTCGGAGGCCGAGGTGGCCGAGCGGCAGGGCGACCTGAACCGTGCGGCGGAGCTCCGATACGGGGTACTGACGCAGCTATTGAAGGATCTCGACGCCGCATCCCGCAAGCTCGAGGACCTCCAAAAGGACGGCGGGATCCTCCGCGAGAAGGTCGACGAGGAGGACATCGCAGGCATCGTCTCTAAGTGGACCGGCATCCCGGTCTCGAAGATGGTCGAGGGAGAGACGCAGAAGCTCCTCCGGATGGAGGACCGGCTCCACGCGCGCGTGATCGGTCAGGACGAGGCCGTGACGGCCATCGCGAACGCCGTTCGGCGCGCCCGCGCCGGAATGAAGGACGCCGCGCGCCCGATCGGCTCGTTCCTCTTCATGGGACCGACGGGCGTCGGGAAGACCGAGCTGGCACGGGCACTCGCCGAGTTCCTCTTCGACGACGAACGCGCCATGGTTCGGCTCGACATGTCGGAGTACCAGGAGAAGCACACCGTCTCCCGCCTAATCGGGGCACCTCCCGGATACGTCGGCCACGACGAGGGGGGTCAGCTCACCGAGGCGGTCCGGCGGAGGCCCTACTCCGTCGTTTTGTTCGACGAGGTCGAGAAGGCCCACCCGGACGTGTGGTCGACACTCCTCCAAGTCCTGGACGACGGCCGCCTTACCGACGGGAAGGGTCGCGTCGTCGACTTCAAGAACGTGGTCGTGATCATGACGTCGAACGTCGGGTCGCATCTCATCCAGGAGCTCCAGGGCCGGAGCGACCAGGCGATGAAGGTGGCCGTGGAGGCGGAGCTGCGACACCACTTCCGCCCGGAGTTCCTCAACCGGATCGATGACATCGTGTTCTTCCGAAGGCTCGAGCTGGAGGACATAGAGCGCATCGTCGACCTGCAGCTCGCCCGGGTGGCGGACCTGCTTCGGGGTCGCGGCATCGCCCTGACGTGGACGGACGCTGCGCGCAGCTGGCTCGCGAGGGCGGCATTCGACCCTGTTTACGGGGCCCGCCCGCTGAAACGGAAAATCCAGAAATTGATCCAGGACCCCCTCGCCCTTCGCCTTCTCGCCGGCGAGGTCGGAGACGGGTCCGCCGTGGGTCTCGTCGTCTCGCCCGACGGGGAGCGGCTGGAGCTCGAAATTCGAGGCGAGGACAAGTGACGCCGCACCTGAGCGGCGGGAATCGAGGAGGTTTCGATCATGGCACTGATCAAGTGGAACGACCCCTTCCGGCTCGGCGACCCGTTTCGCGAGCTCGCGACCCTTCAGGACCGAATGAACCGGGTGCTCGAGGACACGCTGGGACGCGGCCGGCGCGACGAGGAGCTGTTCACCGGAACGTGGGCGCCCCCCGTCGACATCGTGGAGACGAAGGACAAGCTGACGTTGACCGCTGAGCTCCCCGGCTTCACCGAGGAGCAGATCCACATCAACTTCGAGGATGGCGTCCTCTCGATCGAGGGTGAACGGAAGTTCGAGAGGGAGTCGAAGGACGAGAACTACCACCGCGTCGAGAGGAGCTACGGGAAGTTCCTGCGCTCCTTCAGCCTCCCCGCCAACGTCGACAGCCAGAAGATCGGCGCCCACTTCGCCAATGGGCTCCTCACCATCGAAATGCCCAAGCGTGAGGAGTCGAAGCCGAAGTCGATCAAAGTGCAGATCGGCTCGCCGGTCATCGAAGGCAAGAAGGTCTGAAGTCGTTTCCGAGGTGCGGGCGCTCCCGGCTCGGTGGTCCCCGCCGGCCGGGTGCGGGATCGATTCCGCGGCTTCAGGGCGTTGTGACGGCGGTCGCGACCTCTTCCTCCTTGAAGAGGTCAGTAGAGATGTAGCGTTCGGAGGTGGAGGGGACGACGAAGATGATCAGCTTCCCTGCCGCCTCCGGCTTCTTGGCGTACTCCAGCGCCGCGAAGGCGGCAGCACCGGACGAGATCCCGCCGAGGATCCCCTCTTCCTTCGCGAGCCGGCGGGCCGTCTCGAACGCCTGGTCGTTCGTGACGAGGATCGTGCCGTCCAGGAAGGTGGTCTCCAGGTTCTTCGGGATGAACCCGGCGCCGAGCCCCTGGATCTTATGTGGGCCCGGAGGGCCGCCGGAGATGACCGCCGAGTTCGTCGGCTCGACGGCGAAGATCTTCAGCGAGGGTTTCTTCGGCTTCCAGAACCGGCCCACGCCGGTGACCGTTCCCCCCGTCCCGACCCCGGCGATGAAGACGTCCATCGTCCCTTCGGTGTCGTCCCAGAGCTCCTTGGCCGTCGTCGCCTCGTGGATGGCCGGATTGGCCGGGTTCTCGAACTGCTGCGGCATGATTCCGTTCGGTCCGAGCTCGGCTACGATCTCGGTAGCCTTGGCGATCGCCCCCTTCATGCCGAGGGGCCCGGGGGTCAGGATGAGCTCCGCCCCCAGAAGGCGAAGGACCTTCCGACGTTCGAGCGACATCGTCTCCGGCATCGTGAGGATCAGGCGATACCCCTTGACGGCTGCCACGAAGGCCAAGGAGATCCCGGTATTCCCCGACGTCGGTTCCACGAGAACGCTCTTACCGGGGCGAATCTTGCCTTCCCTCTCGAGCGCCTCGATCATCGCCACGCCGATCCGGTCCTTGACCGAGTGGGCCGGGTTGAAGAACTCGAGCTTCGCCGCGACGGTCGCGCCCGCGACCGAGCCCGCCGCCATCCGGTTGAGCCGGACGAGCGGGGTCCCCCCTACCAGTTTCGTCATGTCCGAGGCAATTTTCACGATGGATCTCCTTTCCGGGATATGAATTCCCGTTGGCGGAGGCTCCCGGCCTCCCGTTTGCTATATCTCCCAGGTGGGTGCCGAACGGGTCGCTCGAAGCTCGCCCGCGAGTTCCCCCACCGTCGTCGAGTCGAGAACTTGCAGAACTGCATTTCCCGCCAGCCCTTCGATCCGGCCGACCCATTGCGGGCAATCCGGAAGCGGCTCGCCGTTCCTCGAAAAGCCCAAGACTTCGGAAAGGCGGGCCGAAGCCGTTCCGGACGCTCCCCGGTATCCTCCGTTGCGTCCCCGGTCCCCGATCAGGAGCCCCGATCGAACGAGCGGGAGGAGAAGCTGGTAGACCGACTCTCGCGACATCCCCAGCGACTTCGCCAGCTCGGCCGATCCGCGCCCCCGGACCGGTTCCGTGACGATCTCAACGACCGCTTCGAGCGTCTTTCTCTGTCTGGTCGAGAAAAGTCTGAATGAAGCCATAGAGTATTTCAGGAATACTATGCTGAATCGTCAACCAGTGTCAACCCAGCTATTCAGAACCGTCGCCTCTCTCGTCCTGGTGGCCTCGTCCTCCCCGGTCAGGGCGGACGCCGTTCCGGCCACCGAACGGAGGACCCCCATCGTCGCGGCCGTCGAGCGGGCCGGACCATCGGTCGTGAACATCTCCGCGGAACGGCTCGTGCAGCGCCGAACGAGCATCTTCGACGATTTCTTCTGGCCCGCCCCCAGGGAAGGGGCGCGAACAGAGTCTCTCGGATCCGGGGTCGTCATCGACGCCTCAGGGGTCGTCGTCACCAACGATCACGTTGTCTCCGGCGCGTCGCGGATCTTCGTCACGACGCCCGACGGTCGTGAGCTGGAAGCCGACGTGCTGGGCGCCGACACCGAGAACGACCTGGCCATCCTCAAGGTCGAGGGCAAGGGCCTCAGGTCCATCCGGCTCGGGAGCGCGTCGGACCTGATGATCGGCGAGACCGTCGTCGCCATCGGCAATCCGTTCGGGCTCTCGAATAGCGTCACGAGCGGGATCCTCTCGGCCGTGCACCGCCCCGTTCGCGGCGAGGGTGGCCGGACTTACTCCGATTTCCTGCAGACCGACGCAGCGATCAACCCCGGGAGCTCCGGGGGTGCGCTCGTGAACGTGCTCGGGGAGCTGATCGGGATCAACACCGCAATCGTGGGAGGCGCGAACACCATCGGCTTCGCCATCCCGGTCGACCGGGTGAAGCGCATCGCCGGCGACCTGCTCCGATTCGGGGAGGTCAAGCCGGTCTGGACCGGCCTCCGCGGAACGACTCTGTCCGCCGATCGGAAAAGAGCCTCCTCCCGGAACCTCGGCTTCTCGGTCACGTACGTCTACCCGGGCTCCCCCGCGGAGAAGGCGGGCATTGCGGCGGGAGACCTCATCGTGTCGGCCAGCGGAACTCCAGTCGACTCCCGCGAAGCATTCGACACGCTCCTCACCTCGACCGGTCCGGACCGGGATCTCAAGGTGGAGCTGAAGCGGGGAGAGCGCGACCTCGCGGTCTCGCTCCGGACCTCCCGGGCCCCTGAGAACCTCGGGGTGGACGTTCTCCGGCGTGAAATCGGGCTCTCGGTGACCCGGGGGAAGAAGGCCCTGATCATCTCGTCGGTTGCCCGGGACTCCGCCGCCGAGCGGAAAGGGATCCAACGTGGCGACGCCATCGTCGCGGTGAACGGGATGCAGGTCGACTCGCTGGGGGACCTAAATCGCGCGATGGAGCGGGGCCTCTCCCGCTCGAACGTGGCCCTCGTCGTCGTCCGCGGGGGCCACCCGTATACGCTCAGCTTCGCCCTCGACTGAACGGCCCCGCTCACCTCTTTTTTCCCGGCCATTCCGATACCAGGATTCCGCCCAGAATGAGCACCGCCCCGCCGACGTCGCGCCTCGACATCCGGTCGCCCAGGACGATCCAGGCGAAGAACGCAGTCCAGACCGGCTCGAGCGCAAAAACGATTGCGGCGTGGACCGCGGACATCCGGGCCTGCGCCCACGTCTGGGCAATGAAGGTGACCACGGTGGCGACGAGCGCCATCCAGAGGATGGCCGCGACGAACCCGATGGTCCGTGGGAGGGGCCGCGCCTCGGCGACGAAGAACGCGCCCGGACCGGACAGGAACGGGGTCAAGACCAGCCTCACGGCGGCGACCGTCACCGCTGCCCAGAAGATCTGCTCTGCCGCGTACCGCCGGGCGTCGTGTTTCGGCGCGCTTTCCCCAACGTAGAAGATGATCCACGCGTAGATCACGGCCGTCAGGAGGACGAGGAGGTCGCCCGGCTCGAACGTCGTCGCGTCCGCCGGCCAGGCAAGGACCCCGAATCCCAGCGCCGCCAGCACTAGGCCCGAGAGGTTGGCCGCCGACGGGGCCTTGCGCGCCACGAGGAACGTGACGACTGGCGTCAGCGGCACCGACAGGCCAGTGATGAAGGCCGCCTTCGAGGCCGAAGTGAAGAGCTGACCGACGATTTGACAGCCGATGCTCACACCGAGGAGCACCCCGACGAAGGCCCCGTCCCGGCGGACGCCGGGGGTGGCCGGCCGGCGCCACGCCAGGAGCGCGAGCACCGCCGCCGCGACAGAGAAGCGGAGGGTGAGGAAGAGAAGGGGCGGGGCGTTCTCGAGGACCAGCCGGTTGACGACGAAGGTCGTCCCCCAGATAGCGGTGACGACCGCCAGGGTCAGGTCCGCGAAGAGCGCCGACCGGCGGTTGTCCCGCATCGCCGCGGATGATAGGCCCCGTATCGTGCGGCCGGCCAGCCGCCGGCTGCCCGCTATCCGCTGCCGCACGCCCGGGTATCATCCGCCCGCGATGACCTCTCCGCGCGTCCGCTTCGCTCCATCCCCGACCGGCTCCCTTCACGTCGGAGGGGCTAGGACGGCCCTGTACAACTGGCTTTTCGCCCGGCGCCACTCGGGTATCTTCGTTCTCCGAATCGAGGATACCGATGTGGAGAGGAGCCGCCGCGAGCTGACGGACCAGATCCTCGACGCCATGACCTGGCTCGGCTTGTCGTGGGACGAGGGGCCGTACTTCCAGAGCGAGCGTTCCGCGATCTACGCGGCGGCGGCCGGCCGCCTGCTGGCCGAGGGAAGAGCCTATCGCGCATTCGAGACGGCCGAGGAGCTGGAGGTCGCGAGAAAAGCGGAAGAGGCCGCCGGAAAAGTCTACCGGTACGGTGGGAGCGGGCGGTCCCTCCCCCGCGAGGAATCCGACCGGCGGGCGGCAGCCGGCGAAAAGTTCGTCATCCGCCTTCGGATGCCCGACGAGCCGATTGTCGTCCAGGACGTCGTGCAGGGACGGGCCGAGTTTCTCCCGGACGCCCTCGACGACTTCATCCTCGTCCGCTCGGACGGGAATCCCGTCTACCACTTCACCGTCTGCGTCGACGACGTGGAGATGGGCATCACGCACGTCATCCGGGGCGTGGACCACCTGCCGAACACCCCCAAGCACGTCGCCTTGTTCCGGGCCCTCGGAGCCGAGCCCCCGGTCTTCGCGCACCTCGGGATGATCCTGGGGCCAGACGGAAAGAAGCTCTCGAAGCGGCACGGGGCAGCCGGGGCGGAGGAGTTTCGTGCCGCGGGATACCTTCCGGAGGCCCTGGTTAATTTCCTCGCGCTGCTCGGCTGGTCGCCCGGCGAAGACCGGGAGAGGATGTCGCTCCAGGAGATGATCTCTCTCTTCTCCCTGGAGAGGATCGGGCCGTCACCGTCCCGGTTCGACCACGAGAAGCTGACCTGGCTCAACGGGCAGTTCCTCCAGGCGGTCGCCCCCGGCCGCCTTCTGACGCTCCTCGAGCCGTTCGGGCTTCCGGCGAGGGACCGGGAGACGCTCGAGCGCGCTATGGCGCTCCATCTCTCACGTTGCCGCACGCTGCGCGAGCTCGCGCAGGCGCTCAGGATCTATGGAGATGACCCGACCGAGTTCGAGGCCGCAGGAATGAAGAAGTTCGGCAAGCCCGAGCTGATGACGAGCCTCCGCGCCCTCGCCTCGCGCCTCGCCGCGGTCGAGCCGTTCGCGCACGCAAAGATGGAAGATGTGGCCCGCGCCCTGGCGGCCGAGACCAGCGTCAGCCTGGGATCCCTCGCCCAGCCCGCCCGCCTGGCGCTGACGGGCTCGCTCGCCTCTCCTCCCCTGTTCGAGATGATCGAGGTGCTGGGGAAGGAGACGACTCTCCGGCGGATACTCGCGTTCGCCGACCGGATCGAGGGCCGGGCCGGCGCCAGCTGAGGAGAGAGATGGACGACGTGAAGACCCCCGTTTCCCCCGTCCCCGGGAAGGACTTCATCCGCGAGATCATCGATGAGGACCAGCGCACCGCCAAGCACGCCGGCAGGGTCGCGACGCGGTTCCCTCCTGAGCCGAACGGATACCTCCACATCGGCCACGCGAAATCGATCTGCCTCAACTTCGGCGTCGCCCGGGAGTACGGCGGCACCTGCAACCTCCGGTTCGACGACACTAACCCGCTGAAAGAGGACGTCGAGTACGTCGACTCGATCCAGGAGGATGTCCGCTGGCTCGGTTTCGAGTGGGCGGCCCTGTACTACGCCTCCGACTACTTCGAACGTATCTACTCCTTCGGAGAGACGCTCATCCGGACGGGCAAGGCCTTCGTCTGCGACCTCTCGGCCGACGACGTCCGTGCGTTCCGCGGGACACTCACCGAGCCGGGCCGGAACAGCCCCTACCGCGACCGGTCCGTCGACGAGAATCTCGACCTGTTCCGGCGGATGCGGTCCGGCGAGTTCGAGGACGGTTCGAGGACGCTCCGCGCGAAGATCGACATGTCCTCGCCCAACATCAATCTTCGGGACCCGGCTCTCTTCCGGATTCGTAAGGCGACCCACCACCGGACCGGCGACGCTTGGTGCATCTACCCGATGTACGACTACGCACACGCGCTCTCCGACTGGATAGAGGGGATCACCCACTCGCTCTGTACGTTGGAGTTTGAGGACCACCGCCCCCTCTACGACTGGTACCTCGAGGCGCTGGAGCTCGCGAACCGGCCGCGGCAGATCGAGTTCGCGCGGTTGTTTCTGACCTACATGCTCCTCTCGAAACGGAAGCTCCTGCAGCTAGTGACGGGCGGTCACGTCCGCGGATGGGACGACCCCCGCATGCCCACCATCGCGGGCCTGCGGCGCCGCGGCTATACGCCGGAGGCGATCCGGGAGTTCTGCAGCCGGATCGGTCTCGCGAAGCGGGACAGCGTGGTGGACGTGGCGCTCCTCGAGCACTGCCTCCGCGAAGACCTCAACCGGCGCGCCCCGCGCTTCATGGGTGTCCTGGACCCGCTGCGCCTCGTCCTGACCAACTTCCCCGAGGGGACGGTCGAGGAGCTGGACGCCGTCAACAACCCGGAGGACCCCGGCCAGGGGACGCGGAAGGTCCCGTTCTCCCGCGTCCTCCTCATTGAGCGCGACGACTTCCGGGAGGTTCCGCCGCCCAAGTACCACCGGCTCTCGCCGGGCCAGGAGGTCCGCCTCCGTTGGGGATACCTGATCCGGTGCCATGAGTTCGTCCAGGACGCTTCCGGGGCGGTAACAGAGATTCGTTGCACCTACGACCCCGCAACCCGCGGAGGAGACACTCCGGACGGACGCAAGGTGAAGGGGACCATCCACTGGGTCTCGGCCGACCACTCCCGCGCAGCCGAGGTGCGGCTCTACGACCGTCTCTTCCTCACGCCGGAGCCCGACGTCGCCCCCGAGGGGCAGGGCTTCCTCTCGAACCTGAACCCGGCATCTCTCGTCGTCTCGAACGCGGCCCGCGTCGAGGCGGCGGCCGCAGGCGCACCTCCCGGCGCCTTCTTCCAATTCGAGAGGCTCGGGTACTTCACCGTGGACCCCGACTCGGCGCCGGGGCGGCCCGTCTTCAACCGATCGGTATCCCTTCGCGATTCGTGGGCGAAGATAGAGAAGAAAGCCCGCGGCACATGACCTTAGGTGATCCCAGCGCTCGGGCCCGTCTCGTCCTCTGGAGCCCGGTCGTGCTCGCCCTGGCCTACGAGTTCTACCTATCGTCGCAGTCGAGCCTTCCGGCGCTCCCGTTGTCGGACATCCTGCCGAATTTCGACAAGGCCGAGCACGCGGTTTATTTCTTCCTGACCGGGCTTCTCGCCGTCCGGGCCGCCCGCTACGGCGAAACGTGGTCCAGCCGGGGAACGGCAGCCATCCTCCTCTTCGGCGCGCTGGTGTGGGGCGTCCTCGACGAGTTCCACCAGTCGTTCGTCCCAGGGCGCTCCGTCGAGGCCGGCGACGTCGCCGCAGACGTCGCTGGGGTCCTCTTGGCCGTCTTGGTCGGCGAACATCTCTGGCGGCTCCTCCGAATGGATCGCGTCCTCCGGTAGCTTTCGAATGGCGGGCGGCAGCCCGATGGACGGGCTCCCGGTCGCCCCGGAAAGCCTGGAGCGTCCCATGTCAGGCGAGGTTTTCCCCCACCGGCGCAGGGACGACTGGTCCGTCTGGGCCGCCAGAGCGGAATGAGTGGCTTAACAAATGGCTGGGGGGCAGGGATTCGAACCCCGATAGCCAGATCCAGAGTCTGGAGTCCTACCGTTGGACGACCCCCCAACCCGGGCGAGGCCGGGGATTATGGCGGCGAGACCCCGGCCCGTCAATCCGGTTGCTAGGCTTCCTTGCCGAGAGAGAGGAAGAACGCCGCCAGATCGGCCGGGTGTCCGGTTCCCTCGAACGACAGCGCGATCGCCCCGCCGGCGGGACTCTTCGCCGCACGGTGAACCTTCGAGCCCGATGCCTTGAGCGGGGCTAGCGTCCGAGGCCTTCGCCCTGCGCGCCGGGCGCGCCGGGCGCGGGGCATCGTCTTCGCGACTCCCGCCTTCCTCGCGCCACGTCCGCGAGGACGGGCCGCCTTTACCCTCTTCGGACGGAGACGCGAAACGTCCGGTGGCCCGAGACGGATCCCGAACTTCGAAGCGATCGCCTCCACCACCGCCTTCCCTTCCAGCAGTGGTTCCTTCTTCAGGAGCGACTTCGCGTAGGCGAGAGCGGTCGGCCGGTCGATTCCCATCTCCTTCCGGACGTCCCGGATGAGGCCAGCGCCGACATCCTTCGCTGAAACCTTGAAGCTCTTCGCGATCGCCGCCTTCACTTCCTTCTCCGTTAGCGACTTCGTCTCCTCCAGGAGGCTCTTCACGTAGGACCGGACCTTTTCGTCGTCAAGAGGCATCGTTTTCCCTTTTCTCGTCGCGGTCGCCTTCGGGCGCTGCGAACGCCCAAATCATCACTCAAACGAGTCGCCAAATCAAGACATGGAGACCCGGTCGCCGCACCGGCGCGCCCACGCTAGGATTCCACCCTCAATTCGCGGTAGTACGATAACCCCCATGTTGAACGAATTTCGCAACGAGCCATTCACCGATTTTGGCAAAGCCGAGAACCAGGCGGCGTTTACGAAGGCGCTGGCCCGGGTCGAGCGTGCGCTCGGCGAAGAGGTCCCGGTCGTCGTCGGGGGGCGACGCCTTCGGACCGGGAAGCTCCTCTCGAGCACCAACCCGGCGGATCGGTCCGTCGTCCTTTCCCGCCACCACCTCGCCGACCGGAGCGTGGCCGAGAAGGCCATCGCGTCGGCTCGCAAGGCCCAGCCGGCGTGGGCCGCGCTCCCCGCCCGTGAGCGGGCTACGGTCCTCCTCCGCGCGGCGCGGCGGCTTCGGGAGAACAGGCACGAGATCTCGGCCACGATGGTCCTCGAGATCGGAAAGTCGTGGCCCGAGGCAGATGTCGAGACCGCCGAGGCGATCGACTTCCTGGAGTTCTACGCCAGAGAGATCCTCCGGTGGGGCGGCGAGATCCCCGTCACGCCCTACTCGTCCGAGTTCCCGGAGACCCTCTACGTTCCGCTCGGCGTCGGCGCCGTCATCCCGCCGTGGAATTTCCCCGCCGCAATCTGCCTCGGGATGACCGCGGCGGCCGCCGTGACCGGAAACGCCGTCCTCCTCAAGCCAGCGTCCGACACCCCGCTGGTGGCCTGGCGGCTCTTCCAGATCCTGGAGGAGGCCGGGGTCCCCGACGGCGTCATCCAGTACCTCCCCGGCCCCGGCGCCGACGTGGGCGATTACATCGTCGAGCATCCGATGACGCGCTTCATCTCGTTCACCGGCTCGAAGTCGGTGGGACTCGCCATCCAGCAGAAGGCCAGCCTGACCGCCAAAGACCAGCGCTTCATCAAGCGGACGGTGCTCGAGATGGGGGGCAAGGACTTCATCGTCGTCGACGAGGACGCCGACTTCGACGACGCCGTCCAGCAGGTCGTCGCCTCCGCCTTCGGGTTTCAAGGACAGAAATGCTCGGCATGCTCCCGCGCGATCGTCCACAAACGCCTCTACAGGCGCTTCGTGGATGCCGTGGCCGCCAAGTCGGAGAAGCTGACCGTCGGGCCCACGTCCGACCGTGGCAATACGATGGGCCCTGTCGCTTCGGAACGGCAGCTCAAGACGGTGACCAACTACATCAAGGTGGGACAGCGCGAGGCGAAGCTCGTGGCCGGCGGGAGCTGGGACGGGAAGAAGGGAAACTTCATCCGGCCGACCGTCTTCGCCAACGTGCTCTCGAAGCACCGGATCTTCCAGGAGGAGATCTTCGGCCCGGTCCTCGGGATCACCGAGGCGCGCGACTTCGACCACGCGATCGCCCTGGCGAACGACACCGAGTACGGCCTCACCGGCTCTTACTTCGGGCTCGATCGGTACCGGATCCAGCGCGCGAAGCGGGAGCTCTTTTGCGGGAACCTCTATATCAACCGCAAATGCACCGGAGCGCTCGTCGGCGTCCACCCTTTCGGCGGCTTCAACATGTCCGGGACCGACAGCAAGGCAGGCGGCCGCGACTACCTCGGCCTGTTCCTGCAG
>CABECI010000145.1_pt1 | contig 16317 bp, 14 predicted proteins | sample 3132851 | NCBI WGS metagenome assembly CABECI01 (sample SAMEA5534348, study PRJEB31848) | metagenome | biome: tundra; feature: field; material: soil | place: USA | collected 2013-05 | depth 0.45 m | reverse complement strand
CGACCGACCTCGCGATCGGCGCCCACATCGCCGACCTGGTCGAGGACGGGTCCACTCTCCAGCTGGGCATCGGCGGCATCCCCAACGCCGCGGCCCTCGCCCTCAAGGGCAAGAAGGACCTCGGCGTCCACACGGAGATGCTCGTGGACTCCATGATGGAGCTCTACGAAGAGGGCGTCATCACCAACGCGAAGAAGGCCCTGAAGCCCGGCAAGTTCGTCACGACCTTCGCGATGGGCTCGAGGACGTTCTACGACTGGCTCGACGACAACGTGGCCGTCGAGTTCCAGCGCGGAAGCTGGGTCAACGACCCCGCCATCGTCGCCCAGAACTCCAAAATGGTCTCGGTCAACACCTGCATCTCCGTGGACCTCACGGGCCAGGTCGCCAGCGAGTCGATCGGCGCCCAACAGTACTCGGGAACCGGTGGCCAATCCGACACGGCGCAGGGCGCCGTCGCCGGCTTCGACGGGAAGGGAAAGAGCATCATCGCCTGCGCCTCGACGGCCAGGGGCGGCAAGGTCTCCACGATCGTCCCCATGCTCGCCGAGGGCTCCGCGGTCACCCTACACCGCTCCCTCGTGGACAACGTGGTCACCGAGCACGGCGTCGCCCGCCTCCGGGGCAAGACGGTGCGCGAACGGACCAAGGAGCTCATCGCCATCGCCCACCCGAACTTCCGCGACGAGCTCACCGCCAAGGCGAAGGCCCTGGGGTACATCTGATCCCCGTTCCCGGACTTGCCTTCTCTCACCGCCTCTTCCGGGACACCGCCTCCGCCAGGCCCTGGACCGACTCCAGGATCGGCCCGGGCCCTGTCCCCATCTCGCGCCTGGAGTTCGCCGTGTCGAAGGATGACGGCATCCGCGCACGCCCCTGACGGGCTTCCATGACTGCCTGGCGTATCAGCCGGAAGTCCCGGTCAGGCACACCAACCTGGCCGGGACTTCTTCTTACCTTGGGCGGGCGCTTACCGGGAACGACTGGCTTATTTCGCGATGCCCTTCGGGTAGCAGAGCCCACCGGTGATCTCGATGGTCGTGGCGTTCAAGGCCTCGTTCTCCACGCAGTAGCCAATCATGGAGGCGATCTCTTCCGGCGCCACGAGGCGGCCGAGGTGCACGTCCTCCAGGATCGCCTTCAGGGCGTCCTGGTTCATGCCGGTCAGCATCGGGGTGGCGGTGTAGCCAGGCGCGATCGCCACGCAGCGGATGTTCCGGATGCCGCGCATCAGGAACTCGCCGACGATGATCTTCGGCATCAGGGCGTCGGCCACCTTCGCCGAGGAGTAGTTGATCTGGCCCACCTGGCCGACCTTGTTCACGGAGGAGATCGGCACGAGGAGGCCCGGCCACCCACCGTTCACCATCGCCTCCGCCGCGTCCCGCATCGTGAGGAACGTCCCGGTCAGGTTCGTGTCGATCACCGCCTGCCACTTGTCCAGGCCCAGCTTCTTGGACACCTTTCCCGTTTCCTTGTCGAGGCTCAGCATCGTCCCGTCGCGGATGATGCCCGCCGAGGAGACGGCGACGTTCAGCTTTCCGAAGGCCTCGATCGTCCCCTTGATGAAACGGGCGACGTCGGCCTCGATGGTGACGTTGGCCTGGATTCCTACCACCTCGCCCCCCATCTCCTGGACGTCCTTGACGACGCGGTCGATGTTCTTCTGCACCATGTCGACGACGGCCACCTTGGCACCATGTTTGGCGAAGTACTTCACCACGGCTTCGCCGATGCCGTTGCCGCCGCCGGTCACGAGAGCCACGCTGCCTTTGATTTCCATGACGTTTTCCTCTGCGCTGAATCGCTGATCTGCTGCTAGTTCTTCGGGCCCGGTCGCGAGATCACAGGTCCTTGGGAGACGAGACGCTGTCCTTGCTCCAGTAGACGAAGTTGGGGTGGGCGACGTCCGGACCGACGATCTTCAGGTCCCCGATCATGTTCGGATGCATGACGTCCGGCCCGACCGACCGGACCCCCACGGGGAAGATCGTCTTGACCAGGGCCAGCGCCCGAGTTCTCGCCTCGCTCTCCGATAGGCCCGCGAAGAGCCCGGCCCCCGCCACCGCCTTGGAACCGCCCGGCAGCCCGTAGGTGAGGGTCCAGCGATCGCCGTCCTTCTCGACGGAGAATTCCATGTCGTTGTAGCGAATGGATTCCATAGCCGTCCTTTCGTCCCGATGTCCGAACCTAGAGCTTCTTCAACACCGTGACGCAGTTCGTCACGGCGGAGCCGCCGACGTTGAACGAGACGCCGATGTTGGCCTTCTTGGCCTTCACGCCGATCGGCTCCCCGATCAGCTGCTTGTAGAGCAGGGCATGCATGGAGACGCCCGTCGCGCCGACGGGATGGCCCTTGGATTTCAGGCCGCCGGAAAGGTTGATGGCGACCTTGTCTTCGCGCGTGAACCGCCCGTCGAGGTAGTCGTAACCGCCGCGGCCATCCTGGGAGAAGCCCAGGGCCTCGGTCGAAAGGATCTGGTTGATGGTGAAACAGTCGTGGACCTCGGCGAGGTCGACGTCGGCGGCGGTGATGCCGGCTTCCTTGTATGCCTTCGCAACCGCGTTCTTGCCAGCCATCAGGTCGTACATGTTGGGACGCACGTTCTCGGGCATCCGCTCGACCGACTGGCCGATGCCGGCGATCTCCGCGGCGCGCTTCCTGTTCGTGACGTTCGCGGTCGAGGTGATGACCAGAGCGGCGGCGCCGTCCGTGACCAGCGAACAGTCGTGCAGGCGCAGCGGCGGCGCGATCATCATGTTCTTGCACTTGCCCTTCGCGTCCGGCTCGTTCAGCTTCATGATCGCCTCGACCGTGGCGGGGCCGTTCTTGACGTGGGCCAGGGGGTTCTCCGCACCGTTCTTGTAGCAGAGGGCGGCCGCGGTCCAGAGCATCCTCTCGAGCTCCTCCATCGGGATTTTGTAGTGCTTCTGGTAGCCCTTGGCGTACTCGGCGAAGAGCATCGGGAACGACATCCCCTTCGAGCCCTCGGTCGGCCAGTGCGACGAGCAGGCGAGGACGTGCGTCATCTGCGCGGTGGGCAGGAGGTTCATCTTCTCGACGCCGATCACCAGGGCGTGCTTGGCGCGGCCGGCCTCGACGGCGTAAAGGGCACTGTAGAGCGCCACCGACCCCGACGCGCACGCGCACTCGCACCGCGTCATCGGCTTGAAGCGGAGGGACGGGTCGATCTCCGCCGCCAGCGGGGCGACGTGCTCCTGGTTGATGAACGACCCCGGCGAGCAGGAGCCGACCCAGACGCCGTCAATCGCCTTCGCTTCCAGGCCGGCGTCGACGATCGCTCCGCGCCCCGCCTCGACGAGCAGGTCGTAGTACGTCTTGGTGTCTGTGATCAGGCCCGTGGCCTTGTCCTTCTTGACGAACGCGCCGAATTCCGTGTTGTAGGCGCCGATGATGCTCACTTTGCTCATGCTTCATTTCCTTTCGGATGGGAAACGTCAGGTCTGGCTGCGAATCGAAGAAACCAGGGGAATTGAACTCGCGGACGAGGTCAGAACGGGTGCTTCGCCAGGAAGCCCAGGATGATGGTGTTCACCTCCGCCGCCTTCTCCAGCACGGCGACGTGCCCAGCGCCCGGGATCAGGTGGAACTCGGAGCCGGCGATCGCCTGGTGCATGATCTTTCCGTACTTGCGAGGCTTGAGCATGTCGAGCTCGGCCGAGGCGATGCACGTCGGCGCCTTGATCTTCCCCAGGTCGGCGGTGACGTTGAACCGGGCGAAGCTCTCGCACAAGCGGGCCGCCGCCGGGAGGTCGAGCTGGGCGTACCGCTGCTCGGCCATCGGGATCAGGTCGGGCCGTCCGACCAGGAAGTTCTCCGAGTAGACGTCGGCGTAGATCAGGCGGAAGAAGAGCGGCCCGTCGCCAATCTTCGCCGCCAGGACCCAGCGCCCGATCATTGCCGCCAGCAGCGGGTCGCTGTGGGACACCGACGTGATGATGGTGAGGGAGTGGCACCGTTCGGGGTAGCGGATTCCCATTATGAGGTTCAGCTCACCGCCGTACGACGTGCCGACCATGTGCGCCTTGCCGAGGCCAAGCTCGTCCATCAGCGCCGCGAGATCCTCGCCGTGCAGCTCGAGCGAGTACTCGCTCTCGGGGTGATCGCTCTTCCCCTGCCCGCGCATGTCGTAGACCAGCACGCGGTAGCGCCTCGACAGGTCCGGGAGCTGGAAGGCCCACGACGCCGTGTTCATGAAGACGCCGTTATTGAGGACGAGAAGCTCGCCGTCCTCCGGGCCGTGGAACTCGTAGTACAGGTTGACGCCGTTGACTCGCACCTGGGGCATCGTCTTCGCCCTCCCAAATCGTCAAGGAGAATGGAAGCGCCCTGCCGGCGGCCGGTCCGATGGACCCCTCGTCATCGCTTCGCGAGGGCCCCAACACGAAGCTTGCCCACGATCCCGAACGGGAAGCGGTAAACGCTCACGATGAACAGAACTCCCAGCCACAGGAGCCAGCGGTCCGGGTGAAGCAGATCCCGCAGCACCGGCACTCCGGATGCCGCGTTGCTCGCAAGCTTCATCAGATCCTGCAGATAGTTCTGCGCGACGATGAACAGCGCGCTTCCGACCACGGCCCCGTACATCGTCCCCATGCCGCCGATCACGACGATCAGCAGGATGTCGATCATGATCTCGAACGAGAGCGACGTGTCCGGCCCGTTGTAGCGCAGCCAGATGGCCAGCAAGGCGCCCGCGAGTGTCGCGAAGGACGCGGAGAGCACGTTCGAGGTGGTGCGGTACGCCACCGTCCGGTAGCCCAGGGCCTCGGCGCGGAACTCGTTCTCCCTGATCGCCTGCAGGACCCGGCCGAAAGGGGAGTTGACGATCCGCAGCATGACCAGGAACAACACCACGGTGGCCGCGAACACCAGGTAGTACGAGATGAGCTTCCCGTTCAGGCTGACGTTGAGGAACGGGCGCTCCGCGAGCGAGAAGCCCGGCGTCAGCACCTCGGGAACCTTGAAGCTCAGGCCGTCCTCGCCGCCCGTCAGGTCGGATAGCTGCGACGCGAGCGTCTGGAAGGCGCTGGCGACCGCCAGGGTGATCATGGCGTAGAACAATGCCTTCACCCTCAGGCTGAACAGGCCGATCACCAAGGAGAGCGCGAAGGAGAGGAGCAGCGCGACGGCAACGCCCGCGGCGACCGCGGCCCACGTCGGCCCCATACGTGTGATCGCGATGGCCACGCCGTAGGCGCCGATCCCGAAGAACATCGTGTGGGCGAACGAGATGATGCCTGTGTAGCCGAGCAGCAGGTCGAAGCTCGCCACCAGGACGATGAAGACGCAGATCTTCGCCGCGACGTTCAGCGCCTTCGCGCCGGGAAAGGCGAACGGGGCGAGCGCCAGAGCGACCACGATCACGATCAGTACGGTCGCCAGCACGCGGCTGCGGGGAAGGTCGCCGGAGAGAATGCGCTCGAGCATCACCGCTTCCCCACCGAGTAGAGCCCCGCCGGCCGCCACAGCAGGATGACCACCATCAGGAGGATGTTGGAGAACAGCGCCACCTTCGGGACCAGGAACCCGGTGTAGTTGGCGACGAGCCCGACGAGCAGCGCGCCAATGAAGCAGCCACCGACCGAGCCCATCCCGCCGATGATGATGACGATGAAGAGCAGCACGTTGACCTGGGAGCCCATCTGCGGCGTCACGCCCTGCTGGTAGAGGCCCCACATGACGCCGCCCAGGCCCGCCAGCGCCGACCCGGCGACGAAGACGCCGACGAACAGCCGCCGGATGTGGTAGCCGAGGCTCTCCACCATCTCCCGGTCGTGGACCCCCGCCCGGATCAGCAGGCCGACCTTCGTGTTGCTGAGGACCCACATCATCGCGGCGAAGACGACGAGGCCGATGACGACCGCGATCAGGCGGTACCGCTCCACGGCCGCCTCCCCGAGCAGGACCGAGCCGCGGAAGGCCGTCGGCAGCGGCAGCGGAATCGCCTGGGGGCCCCAGATCACCTTGATCAGCTCTTCCCCGACGATCAATCCACCCATCGTGATCAGGATCTGCTTCAGCGGCTGGCCGTAGACCGGACGGATGATCACCCGCTCGTACCCGAGGCCGACGGCGCCCGTGACCACCATCGCCACCACCATCGCCGCCAGGACTACCAGGACGTTCAGGAGCATCCGTTCGCTCACGGTCCACCCGGCCAGGGAGCCGAGGACCGACACGGCGAGGAACGCGCCCAGGGTGATGAAAACGCCGTGGCCGAAATTGAGGACGTCCATCAGACCGAACACCAAAGTCAGGCCCGAGGCCATGATGAAGATGATCATCCCCATCGCCAGCCCGGCAAACGTCAGCGTCACCCAGGTCGAGAACGAGCCCGTCAGCGGCAGCGCCAGAAGCGCGAGCGCCGGCACGAGCAGCAGCGGGATCCGGTCGGCCCTGATCTCCGGAAGGGCGTCCGGAGAGGTCGCCGCGGAAGAACTCATGGGCGCTCCTTCCTCACTGGTGGGTCCCTAGCGAAAGGCCCAGCAGGCGCTGCTGCAAGCCGTCGTCCTCGGCAAGCGCGGCCATCGCGCCCGTATGCACGACGCGGCCCCCGTCCATCACCGCCACCTGGTCGCCGAGCTGCCGCGCGAAGTTGAAGTTCTGCTCGACCAGGAGGATGGTCGTGTCGGTCTGCTTGAGCTCCCGGAAGGCGGCGATCATGTTCTGGATGATGGCCGGCGCCAGCCCCTTGCTCGGCTCGTCCACCAGCAGAAGGTGGCGCGGCTCGACGATGGCGCGGGCCACCGCCAGCATCTGCTTCTGGCCGCCCGAGAGCAGCCCCGCCGGGTGCTGCCAGAAGCGCTTCATGGCCGGAAAGAGCGAGAAGACCCACTCCAGGCGTTTCGCGTCGATCTCCTCCACGCTCCTCGCGCTCCGGGCCGCCAGGATCATGTTCTCGCGCACGGTGAGGTCGGCGAAGATCCCCATGTTCTCCGGGACGTAAGCGATCCCCCGCCGGGCGATCTCCGGCGTGCTCAGCGCGGCGATCTCCTCGCCGTCGAAGCGGACGTGGCCTTGGGAGGCGTGCCACAGACCCATGATCGTCCGCAGCGTGGTCGTCTTGCCGGCGCCGTTTCGCCCCAGCAGGACCGTCAGCTCGCCGCGGGCGACCTCGAGGTCCACGCCGTGAAGGATGTGGTACGCGCCGATGTGGGTGTGGACCCCCTCGAGCTGCAGCAGCGGCCCGTTCATCTCTTCACCTCGACGCCGAGGTACGCTTCCTGGACGACGGGCGAGGCGATCACGGCCGCCGGCTCGCCGTCGGCCACCAGGGCACCGTTGTGTAGGACCACGATCCGGTCCGAGAGCTCCCGGACGACGTCCATCTTGTGCTCGACCAAGAGAATCGTCTTGTCCCGCCTGCCCTTGAGCGCGCGGATCAGACCGAGAATCACGGGCACCTCGTCCACGCTCATGCCGGCCGTCGGCTCGTCGAACATGAAGATGTCGGGCTCGAGGGCGATCAGGATGCCGACCTCCAGCTTGCGCTGGTCGCCGTGCGGTAGCGCGGCGGCGGCGACGTCGCGCTTCGCCGTCAGGGCGACCGTCTCCAGCACTTGCTCCGCGCGGCCGATCAGCTCGCGGTGGCTGCTCCAGATGCTCCAGAGGTTGTGGCCGAGGTGAGCGCGGGACTGCACCGCGAGGCGGACGTTCTCGAGGACGGTCAGGTTCGGGAAGAGATTGGTCAGCTGGAAGGCGCGTCCGATGCCCAGGTGGCTGCGCTGCGGGGCGGAACGGCCGCTGATGTCTTCGCCGTGCAGGAGCACGCGGCCCGCGCTTGCCCTGAGCTGTCCCGAGATCAGGTTGAAGTAGGTCGTCTTGCCCGCGCCGTTGGGACCTACGATGGACGTCAACGTGCCGGGGGCAAAGCCGCAGGTCACCGCGTCGACAGCCACGTGGCCACCGAACCGGATCGTCAGCTCATGGGTTTCCAGGGCGAAATTCATGGTGAGTCGTGAATCGGCTGACTTCGGAGTGCCGGGGAGATCCGGCCGCACGGCCCTTTCTTCAGGGCGCGCGGCCGGATCCGGTGCTTTCTACTTCTTGTTGCGGATCGGGATGTCCATGTCGGAAATCTTGATCTCGCGGACCAGCTCGGGGATGGCCCAGGCCACCTTGGGGTCGACTCTGATCTTGAAGTGGTACATGGACTGCAGGGCCTGGTGGTCCTCCTTGCGGAAGATCATCTTCCCCTTGGGCGTCTCGAAGGACATGCCCTCCATCGTGGAGATCAGCTTCTCGGTGTTCGTGCTACCGCCGGTCTTCTTCAGCGCTTCCACGATGGCGATGCCGGCACACATGCCGCCGGCCGTGAAGAAGTCGGGCTTCGAGTTGAACCGCTTCTCGTGCTCGGCCACCAGCCACTTGTTGATGTCGTTCTTCGGGATCTCGTAGTAGTAGTAGGCCGCGCCCTCCATGCCCGGGAAGGGCTTGTACGCGGCCAGCGCCGGCAGGATGTTGCCTCCCGTGGCGATCTCGATGCCGTAGCGCTTCGGGTCCATGTCGGCAATCTTGAACGGGTTGCCGACGCCGGCCCAGTTGATAAAGATGATCTTCCGCCCCTTCTTGTCCTTGAGGGCATCGAAGAGGTGCTGCGCGCCGGCAGTGAAGTCGGTGGTGTTGGCCGGCAGGTACTCCTCATGCACGAGGGTGGCGTTCTTCAGAGCCCCCCTGAAGGCCTTGACGAAGTCCTTCCCGAATGCGTAATCCTGGGCCATCGTCGCGATGAAGGTCCCCTTCTTGTCAAGGGCTACGGCGTTCGAGATCGCGTCCTGCGAGGAGTTCCGGCCGGTGCGGAAGATGTAGCGGTTCCACTTGTCGCCGGTGATCGAGTCGGCCACGGCCGGCTCGACCAGCAGGATCTTCTTGTACTCCTCGGCCACCGGGAGCATCGCGAGCGCCACGCCCGAGCTGGTCGGCCCGACGGCGATGTCGGCCTTGTCGTCGGCGTAAGCCGCGGCGAGCTGGGCCTTGCCCACGTCGGGCTTGCCCTGGCTGTCCTTCTCGATCACGACCAGCTTGTGGCCGTTGACCGTCATCGTCCCCTTGGTGGCGTACTCCAGGCCCATCATCAGCCCGGTCTGGGTCTGCTTGGCGTACGCCTCGAGCGGCCCCGTCTTGTCGTAGACGTGGGCGATCTTGATGTCCTGCGCCACGGCACTTCCCGAGAAGAGGGAGAGAGCGGCGAAGCCAGCTCCGACCGCCAGGACCAACCTCGGAATGTTCCTAAGTTCGAGCTTCATGATGCCTCCTTGTGTCGGTGTGAGTCCGTGCAACGGATGTTCCCGGAAGTCCGGCGGAAGCGCCGGTCCGGGGCTTTCCCCTCGAATGGAGAGGGGCGGCGGCGAGCCGTCGCCGCCGCCCCCATCATCTTTCCCTCGGTATTTTGGACCCGGAGGGCGCCATGGCTCATTCCATTCAACCCTCCCCGAAGGCTAGAACCAATAGTTGAGGTTGAGGCCGATCTGGCGCCAGTTCTCGCCGGCCACGCTGTTCGCCGTCGGCCCGAGGGAGTAGCCGGCGAGGAACGGCGTGTAGTGTCCGTTCGCATCGTTCTTCAGCAGGGTGTAGTAGAGCCCCACGAAGGCCCGCTTGGTCAGTGCGTAGTCGTAGCCGATGTTCAGCTGCGACCCTCCGGTCTTGGCGTGGGAGGAGGTGTTGCCGGCCCAGCCGTAGGTCACGTAGAACGCGTGATCCTTCCAGGAATAGGAGATCGGGATGAGGAAGACGTCGCGCTTTGCGGACTCGGTCGCCACGGCGCTCGTCGGAGTGCTGTAGACCGCGTTGTCGATGGAGGTACGGTCGTAGACGACGCCCACCTTCATCTTGAACGGCAGGGTATACGCGACGCCGAGACGGACAGCCTGGACATCCGCGGGCCCGGCGGCCACAGCGGGGTTGTACGTGCCCCCCTGCACTCGCTTGTCAAGGAAGCTGAGAGAGGCTGCCAACGGGCCGTTGTTGTAGCGAACACTCCCGTAGAACATACCGCCGCTGGTATAGCCTCTCGCGTAGCCAGGGGTGCTCCCGTCTGCGGCCGGGGCCACATAGTGGAGCTCATCGCCGTCCGGGTTCGGGCTCCAGGCCAGGGAGAAATCGACACCGCTGAACTTCACCGAGTTGAAGCGCACGACGTTCCGGGACCTGGTGTTGCCCAGGGTGAAGGCGCTTCCGGCGCCCACACCGGCCTTGCTCAGGGGGGTCACCTGGTCGAGCATGTTGAAGGTGCCCAGGCCGTTGTCATCCCAGATCCGATATCCCTCTCCAGGGGAGGCCGGCAGTCCGAGATAGGCCACGTCGATGGTGTCGGTGTAGAAGATCGTATTCTTGCCGAATACCAGCGATCCGTAAGGCGAGGAGACGCCTCCCCAGGTGTCCCCGTCTGCCCAGCCGGTGATATTGCCGCTGTAAATGGTGGTTCCGGGAATGGCCGGATCGATGGGACGGACGTCGGCCTGGAAGCGGCTCTCAATACGGAAGATCACGTTCCAGCCGTCCGCAATCTTGGAGGTGCTGCTGATGATGACGCGGGAGGTATTGTCGTCGAGACGCGTCTCTGCGGCTATCCCCGGGCGCGAGGTGTTGAGCACCTCGCTATTCTTCAGGCCCACGGCAAGCAGGCCCGAGATCGAGACGTTGGTGGCGGACCCGACCTGGAAACCCTGCGCCCAAGCGGGGGGGGTCGCAGCGACGGCGAACGCGGCCGCGAAAACTGTAAGTCGTACCTTCATGTCCTCTCCTCCTTCATGACCTCTCCTTTTATGTCCCTTTCGGGGTTGAATGGGAAACAGCGATCCACGGGAATGGGGGAACGGTATAAGAAAGGGTCTCTACAGGCAAATAGGCACGAACCGACTCCTTGGCCAAGTGCATATCGCCGTTGATGATTTGAGGGCTGTCTCATTCTCCTTTCTCACGGCATGATCAGCGCGGCGGCTGCCTGGTTGTATCCCACGCCCGAACCGACCAGCACAACCCGGTCGCCTGAATGGATCTTCTTCTTGGACAGCGCGTCGTCCAGGGCCATCGGGATGCACGCCGAGCCGGTATAGCCCCACTCCTCCATGATGGTGTGCGTCTTCTCCATGGGCAGGCCGAGATCGGCCATCACCAAGTCAATCGACGGCTTGCGGACCTGGGTGAAGAGGATGAAGTCGATGTCAGAGACCTTGAACTCGCATCCGGCAGCCAGCTTGCGCACCAGCCTCGGCCATCCCTCGTGGTTGATCTCGGGCGGGTAGCGCTGGAGCATCTTCACCGTGGTCCTGCCAGCCTCCACCGAGGCCACGGTCGCGGGCTCGTAGGTTCCGCCCGAATAGATTCCCCAGTGTTTGTGGTAGGCGCCCCCAGCCTGGGCGGCAGCGCCGAGGAAGCCTGGACGGTCGCCGGCCACCAGCACCGCCGCGCCGGCCCCGTCCCCGTAGAAGAAGTTCAGCGGGTCATCGGGGGCGGCCAGCTTATGCATGAGGTAGACGCCAACCACGAGCACCGTGCGGATCGAAGGGTTGGTGCTGATCCACCCGGCCCCGGAGGCCAGGGCCGTGGGAAAGGACGCACAGGCGCATCCAACGTCAAAGGTGCCTGCGTTCACGGCGCCGAGCTTGTACTGCAGCACCACCGAGGTCGCCGGCGTGATGTAGTCAGGCGAATCGGTGCCGAGGATGATCAGGTCCACATCCTCGGGCCGCACTCTTGCGCGTTCGAGGGCCTGCTGGGCGGCGGGCAGAGCCAGATCCGAAGTGGCCCAGTCCTCGGGAGCGTTCCAACGGCAGCGAATTCCCGAGGAAGCCTCCATCTTGTCCACGAACTCGGGGAGGTGCGCGAATCGCTTGCGCAGCTCATCGTTGTGCACCTGGATCTCGGGTAGGTAACAACCCGTCGAAGCGATCGTCGCGAATCGGTTCATTCCGGCTCCCATATCCTTCAACGGCTGATCGGGCAAGTGCCGTGCATCTTCATCATTGCGAGGCACGGCCGGCCGCTGGCCTCAGGGAACCCTTGACCTTGACTCATCTTCTCTTCCCGGAGACACAGGTCTCCTGCGCCCCTGAATCGAATACCGAACACTCGGTATGTTTTCACTTTCGGGAATCCTAGGGGCGACCGGAGGGGCGTGTCAAGAGATTGTTTCGGCTCGCCACCGTCCGTCTCCGGTCGGCCGGCGAGACGCACGAGAAGGGGATCGTGGTCGGCCTCCGTCCCTGAGACGGCCGCACTCCCCTACCGCGCCCGAGTCCGTTTTCCCTTTTCCAGCTTCTCGGTCAGGTGGAGGTTGCGGCGAATCTGCTCGAGCATCTTCGTCTCTAGGCCGCCCCGGCGGGCCGACCGGGCCCCGCCGCGGCGTTTCGCGCGCGAGAACGCGGCACGCGCCGCGCGCGAGTCGCCCACCGCGAGGTATGCGAGGCCGAGGTGCGTGAGGCCCGTCGGCGTCTCGCCCAGCTCCGCAGCCCGTCTCAGGCACTCCACAGCCCGGTCGAACTCGCGCCGCTTGTAGTGGACCCATCCCTTCGCTGCCAGCGGGAAATGCCGCATCTCGCGCGGGGAGAGCTTGAGCGACTGCTCGGCGAGCGAAAGCGCTTCGTCCAGTTTCTCACCCATCTCGGCGAGGGCGGTCGCCCGCTGGAAGCAGGCGATCGACCGGGCGTAGTTCGACTTCACCGCCGAGAGCATCTCGGTGGCGATGCGGTCCCCCTCGCGGAACTTCCCTTCCGACCGGAGCGCCTCGAGGAGAGTCGTGTAGGCCGCGGTCGCGACCAGCTCCCCCTGCTCCTTCGCCAGCACCCGCTTCGTCGCCGAGACCGCTTCCGCCGTCCGGCCCGCTGCCGAGCAGACGAGGGCGTACGAGATGAGAAGCGTCGGGTTGTCCGCGTCGGTGGCGAGCGCCTTCCGGAACAGCTCGAGGGCCTTCAGCGGCTCGCCCGAGGCTGCCGCCTCGGCGCGCCGCGCCCACTTCGCGGCCTCCCCGCGAACTTTCGGCAGCCCTTTCAGCCCCGCCGGAGCGAGGAGGGCCGAGGCCGCCTGGTACTCGATCCGGTTCGGGTTCAGCTCGAGGGCCGCCCGGAACTGGTCGGCCGCCTTCTGGGTCCAGCCGCGGTCGAGGTAGCTCAGGCCCAGGAGGTAGAGCGCCTCCTCGTCGGTAGGGTCGAGGCGCACCGTCTTCTGCAGGTGCTCGATCGCCTCGGGTAGACGGCCCCGCTCGTATGCGATCGTCCCGAGGAGCGACGCCGTCTGCGCGTTCTCCTCGATCATCAGCGCCTTCTTCAGCAGGACCTCGGCCCTGGCCAGCTGGCCCGACGTCGCGTAGAGCGCGCCGAGCGCGAAGTACGGGAGGAAGGCGTCGGGCTTGATGGAGATCGCCTGCTTCAGGAGCTCCACCGCCTTCGCGGTCCGGCCCGCCTCGTTCTCCAGGACGCCACAGTAGACCAGCGCCTCGAAATGGTGTGGGTCGCGGGCGAGGACGTGGTGAAGCATCGTCGCCGCCCGCGCCGTCTCCCCCTCGTTGAAAGCGCTCTCGCCCAGGAAGAAGGCCAGCTCGGCGTTTCCCCGGTCGAGCTTCCACGCCTCCTCGAGGGCGCGGAGCGCCTTCTCCGGGTCGAGCGCGTAGAAGGCGAACTCGGCCTCCGAGAGGAACGCCAGGAACCGTTCCTTCCGCTCGCCGCCGAACCCGGCCACCATCCGCTCCCGCCGCTCGAGAAAGCGCTCGCGCTTCTCCGTGGCGGCCATGTGGACGTCGACTCGGCTCTCCCAGAGATCGAGCAGCTCCTCCTCGGCGAGGATCCCCTTCCGTTCGAGGAGGTCCTTCACGGCCAGGACACCGGTCTGGACGACGAAGCCGTTCTTCTCCTGCCGGTTCAGGGCCTCCAGCAGCGTCTTCAGCGTCTCGGCGCTCCGCTTGACGATCTCCTCGAGGACCGACACCCGCTCGAGCAGGTGCTCGTCCATTCCGACCGTCTCTCCGGAATCGGGCTCCTCGAACGGGCCCGCCGGGCCCGAGATCACGAGGAGCTTGCTGTGGCACCGAACGCAGTACTCCTGCTCCTCCTTGTGCTCCTGACCACAGACCTGGCAGATCAAGAGACTCGTTCCCCTCCCGGACCCGCGTACCGGTAGAAGCCGCGCCCCGACTTCTTCCCGGTCCACCCGGCATCGACCATCTGGACGAGCAAAGGACACGGCCGGTATTTGTCGTCCCCGAGCCCCTGGTGGAGAACACGCAGGATCGACAAGCAGGTGTCGAGGCCGATGAAGTCGGCGAGCGTCAGCGGGCCCATTGGGTGGTTCATCCCCAGCTTCATGATCGCGTCCACGGCCTCCGTCGTGGCGACCCCTTCGTGGACCGCGAAGACCGCCTCGTTGATCATCGGCATCAGGACGCGGTTGGCGACGAAGCCCGGGAAGTCCCGGCACTCGACCGGGGTCTTGCCGAGCTCCTTCGCGGCGGCGACCACGGCGGCGGCCGTCTCGTCGGACGTCGCAATCCCCCGGATCACCTCGACGAGCTGCATCACCGGAACCGGGTTCATGAAGTGCATCCCGATGAACCGTTCGGGGCGCTTCGTGGCGGCGGCCAGACGCGTGATGGAGATCGACGAGGTGTTCGACGCGAGGATCGCTCCCGCCTTCGCGATGCCATCCACCTTCCGGAAGAGCTCGACCTTCACCCCCTCGTCCTCCACGATCGCCTCGACGACGAGGTCCGCGTCCGCGAGCAAGGCCAGGTCGGTGCCCGTCTTCATGCGGGCCAGGGCGGCGGCCCCGGCCTCCGCGGTCACCTTCCCCTTCTCCATGAGGCGCCCCATGTTCTTCTCGATCGTCTTGCGCCCCTTCTCGACGAACGCCACGTCGACGTCCAGCAGGACGACGTCGCGCCCGGCCAGCGCCGCCACGTGGGCGATCCCGTTCCCCATCTGTCCCGCACCGATGACCCCGACCTTCTGGATCGTCATTCCGTCCCCTCTCCTAGGTCCGGCGCCGTCGGCCCCTCCGGGCCCGCGGTCCGGCCGGGGCCGAGACTATGCGCGGCCCTCGGGAAGGGTCAACCGCCCCCTCGAACGACCGGGGCGCCCCGTTCGAGGCGCCCCGATGTCTTTCCGCTGAACTAAAGAGAACCGAGAGGGTTTACCAGATGCTCGGGCGCTCCACCTCCGGGCGGGACATCGGCGTGCCGGCCCCGCAGCCGAACGCCTCGTGGAACTCGGGGAGGTCCGAGAGCGGCCCGAGGACCCGGTACTTGCCCGGGCTGTGGGGGTCGGTATTCAGCCGGACCCGCAGCGCCTCGTCCCGGATCGAGTTCCGCCAGATCGCCGCGTAGTTCAGGAAGAAGCGCTGGGCACTCGTCCAGCCGTCGATCTTCGCCCCCTTCTGCGGGTCGGAGCCAAGGGCCTTGACCAGGGCCGCGTAGGAGATCTTCAGCCCGCCCAGGTCGCCGATGTTCTCGCCGAGCGTCAGCTTGCCGTTGATCGCCTGGTCGGGCAGCGCCTTGTAGCCGTCGAACTGCTTCGCGAGGAGCCCGGTCCGTGCCTCGTAGGCCTTTCGGTCGCTTTCGGTCCACCAGTTCTTCAGGTTCCCGTCGGCGTCGTACTGGCTGCCGGAGTCGTCGAAGCCGTGGGACATCTCGTGGCCGATGACGACGCCGATCCCGCCGTAGTTCACCGCGTCGTCGGCATCGGCGTAGAAGAAGGGAGGCTGGAGGATTCCGGCCGGGAAGACGATCTCGTTCATCGTCGGGCTGTAATAGGCGTTGACGGTCGGCGGCGTCATCCCCCACTCGGTTCGGTCGATGCTCTTCCCGAGCTTGGCCAGGTTCCGCTTCACCTCGAACTCGTGCGCGCGAAGAACGTTCCCGAGGTACGACGTCCGGTCGATCTCGAGCGCGGAGTAGTCGCGCCACTTGTCGGGGTAGCCGATCTTCACGCCGAACGCCGCGAGCTTCTTCTGCGCCGCGGCCTTCGTCTCGGCCCCCATCCAGGGGAGGCCCTCGATCCGGGCCTTCAGCGCCGCGCGAAGGTTCTCGACGAGGACCTTCATCCGCTCCTTCGACTTCGGGCTGAACGCCTTCTCGACGTAGAGCTGTCCCAGCGCCTCGCCGATCGCCCCATCCGTCGCGGCGACGACCCGCTTCCAGCGCTCCTCCTGCTGTGGCACTCCGTTCAGGACCGTCCCCTGAAAAGCGAACGCCTCCTGCTCGAAACGCTTCGGCAGGTATGGGGCCGCCGAGCGAAGCAGGTGCCAGCGAAGGTAGGTCTTCCAGATGGCAAGGGGCGTTTTCGGGGCCCGCTCCCCAAACGCCT
>CABECI010000134.1_pt1 | contig 17037 bp, 12 predicted proteins | sample 3132851 | NCBI WGS metagenome assembly CABECI01 (sample SAMEA5534348, study PRJEB31848) | metagenome | biome: tundra; feature: field; material: soil | place: USA | collected 2013-05 | depth 0.45 m | reverse complement strand
CGTTCGGACTCTGGGCAGGACTCGCAGTGGACAACACGGCGGAAGCCGCGGCGGCAGGCGCGCTCTACTCGGACGCGGCCGGCAAGATGGCCGTTCTCGCCAAGACGACCCGCAACGCGATGATTGGATTTGTGGTTCTGGGGTATGCGCTCTATTGGGCGCGCCGTGGCCAGGCACAGGCCACGGGGAACAAGGCCCTGTTTCTGTGGAACAAGTTTCCCAAGTTCGTCCTAGGGTTCCTTGCCGTCTCCGCGCTTGCGACATTCGGAACCTTCGCGAAGGACCAGCTCGTGGTCCTCGCGAACCTGTCCCGCTGGGCCTTTCTTTTGACCTTCGCGGGCGTCGGGCTTCGCACCGATTTCCGCGAGCTCCGAAAGCAGGGTCTGCGACCGTTCGCCGTGGGGGCCATCGGCGAAGTCGTCATTGCGGCGGTGACACTGGGGCTCGTCCTCGGCACCGAGACCTTCCTGCATCTTTGAGTAGGCCTGGCGGGAGAGACTGGGTGGAGGTCTGAAGGAGGTCATTGCGCCCGGAGAGGGCGCCACGGCGGGGCGTGAGGGCCGGCCAGGCTCTAAGGACTCTCTAATGTCGGCGACGTATCCTTAGGTCCGTGGTCGCCACTGAATAAGAAGGAGAACGGAAATGAAACGAACCCAGACGTTGATCACCCTGCTTGCAGCCCTCCTGTCGGCGATGCCCGTCTTCGCCCAGGAGGGTCACGAGCGGGTCGTCGGAACCGTCACCCGAGTGGAGAAGAGCCGGATCGAGGTCAAGGGAACGGACGGAAAGCCGATCGCGGTTGAGCTGAAAGCGGGAACCGTCTACACGAAGGGGAAGGCGTCCGCGACGATCGCCGACGTGAAACCGGGCGCACGAGTGACCGTCGAGGCGACGAAGGGAAAGGCGGGTCTTGAAGCTATGAAGGTTCAGATCGAGACGGCTGCAGTGATCTATACGTGCCCGATGCATCCGGAAGTCCAGCAGCCGCGGCCGGGGAAGTGCCCGAAGTGCGGCATGAACCTGGAGAAGAAGGACTGATCCAAGCGACATGGTGAGAGAGCGTCTCGCGAGCAGGTGCCGTCGAAATTCCTCCATCGGGTTCCTCGTGGCCCTCGCCGGTTGCGGGGCGTTCCTCACCTGGGGACGTGCCGGAAGTGCGGTGTGAGCCTCGAGCCGACGAGAGATCACTATGTGTGGTTGGCATGGGCCGGCGCGTTCCTGCTGCCATGGGTCTGGCTCTATTTGGCGAACATCGGCCACCGCAAGGTGATGTTGCGTACGAGCCTTATCACCGCCCTCCTCGGCCTCACAGAACCGATCTACGTCCCCAGATACTGGAACCCGCCAAGCCTCTTCGACCTCGCGCAGCGCACCGGGTTCGACGTCGAGAGTCTGATCTTCGCCTTTGCGGTCGGGGGAATCGGCTGCGCCTTGTACGACACCCTGACGAAGGGAGATCTCGGTGGGGTTCGTGTGGTGGAAAGGCACAGCCCGCGCCATCGCCTTCACCGGCTGGTGCTGCTCGCGCCCTGCTTCCTGTTCGTGCCTCTTTACTTCCTGCCCTGGAACCCAATCTATCCCTCGCTCTCGTGCCTGCTGATCGGCGCGATCGCCTCGATCACCTGCCGACCGGACTTGAGACGAAAAACCCTGATCGGTGGTCTCCTGTTCCTCGGGCTGTACGGGGTCTTCATGCTCGGGCTGCGATGGTCCTCCCCGGGCTACATCGAGCGGGTCTGGAACCTGCGCGCACTGAGCGGGGTGCTGATCGCCGGAATTCCGCTCGAGGAACTCGTCTTCGGCCTCGTTTTTGGCATGTACTGGACGGGTGTCTACGAGCATATCGCCTGGACGGTGACCGTTGCTCGCCTCCCCGAAGCGGCACGACCCCCGCAGGCGGACGAAGAGCGCATCGGACGCGGAGCGGAAAGATGAAGAGGCAGGCGGGTTGGGTCCCGATCATCGCCTGATTGATTGAATGGCAAGTTCAAACACGGAAGGAGAGGAAGAAAGTGAATTGTTGTAGTGATGTGATGAAACCGATCGAAGGGTCTTCGTGCTATAAGCCGAAGGACACGGCGGCACACGCCGCGCGAGCGATACGCGATTCGGGCTGCGGCTGTGCGCCCGTCGTTGAGAGTACAGAAAATCTCAAGCTCGTCGGCGTCGTCACCGAGCGCGACGTGTGTTGCAGTGTGGCGGCGGATGACCGCCGTGCTTCCGAGGTGCGTGTCGAAGAGATCATGCGACCCTCGTCTGCTTGTTGTGCTGCGGACGAGCCGGTTGAAGAAGTGCGCCGGAAGCTGAACGAGCATCGCGCGACGAGCCTGCCCGTTGTGGACAAGGCGGGCGATTGCTGCGGCACAGTCAGCGTTCACAGCGTTGACAAATCGTAGAGCACCGGCCGATCCGATGACTCTTCCAACGCTGCCCTCCTCACCACCGCCTGGGACCGTGATGGACCTCGTCTGCGGCATGAACGTCGACCCGGCCAGGACGAAGCACTCGGCCGTTCACGAGGGGAAGAAGTACTTCTTTTGCAGCGCGGGCTGCCTCGAGAAGTTCGGCCGGGAGCTTGGGAAGTATCTCGCCGAGGGATCGGGCGGCGGCCACGAGCCGATGGAACCCGCGGCGTCCGCCGGCAAAGGCGTCGAGTACACGTGCCCGATGCACCCGCAGATCGTGCGTGACGCGCCGGGCCCCTGCCCGATCTGCGGAATGGCGCTAGAGCTTCGAGCGCCCACGGCGGCCCCCGGGGAGAGCGCAGAGCTCCGCGACATGAGCCTTCGGTTCTGGTTCGCGGTGGCGCTCACCGTGCCGCTCCTCGCCCTGGTGATGGGCGACATGCTCCCGGGGGAGCCCGTGTCGGCGCTCCTCTCGGCGCGGCTGCGCGTCTTCCTGGAGCTAGGGCTGGCGACGCCCGTGTGCCTCTGGGCCGCATGGCCTTTTTACGTGCGTGCTATCCAGTCGGTGAGGAACCGCAGCCTCAACATGTTCACACTGATCGGGCTCGGCGTGAGCGTGGCCTATCTCTACAGCGTTGTCGCTGCGCTCCTACCGGGTCTCTTCCCCGCCTCCTTCCGGGGCGCGTCCGGCGAGGTCGCGGTCTATTTCGAGGCGGCCGGCGTCATCGTCACCCTGATCCTGCTCGGCCAGGTGCTGGAGCTTCGGGCGCGCAGCCAGACGGGCGCGGCGATCCAGAAGCTGCTCGGGATGGCGGCAAAATCCGCGCGGCGGATCAACGCCGACGGCACCGAAGAGGACGTGCCGCTCGAGGTCGTGCAGGTCGGCGACCGTCTGCGTGTGCGGCCTGGCGAGAAGATTCCGGTGGACGGAGTCGTGCTCGAAGGGACAAGCTCCGTCGACGAGTCGATGGTGACCGGCGAGCCGATCCCCGTCGAGAAGGGCCCGGGTGACAAGCTCGTGGGAGCGACCGTCAACGGCACGGGCGGCCTTGTGATGCGGGCCGAAAAGGTCGGTGCCGAGACGCTCCTCTCGCGCATCGTCGCGATGGTGGCCGAGGCGCAGCGCAGCCGAGCGCCGATCCAGAAGCTGGCCGATGTGGTGGCCGGCTACTTCGTGCCCGTCGTCATGCTGATCGCGCTTCTCACGTTCGTGATCTGGGCGCTGGCCGGCCCGGCGCCGCGGATGGCGCACGCGCTCATCAACGCGGTTGCGGTCCTGATCATCGCGTGCCCGTGCGCGCTGGGCCTCGCTACGCCGATGTCGATCATGGTCGCCACCGGCAGGGGCGCGACGATGGGCGTTCTCTTCAAAAACGCTGAAGCGATCGAGGTATTCCGCAAGGTCGACACGCTCGTCATCGACAAAACGGGCACGCTGACGGAAGGAAAGCCCAAGCTGGTCAGTGTCGTACCGGCTGCGGGCTTCGTCGAAACAGAGCTGGTGCGTCTGGCCGCGAGCCTAGAGAGAGGTAGCGAGCATCCTCTCGCGGCGGCCATCGTGGCCGGAGGCGAGGCGCGGGGCGTAGCGCTGTCGGCAGTCGAGGGCTTCGTATCGGTGACGGGAAAGGGCGTGAAGGGCTCCGTCGACGGCAAGTCCGTGGCGCTCGGCAACAGGGCGCTGATGGCGGACCTGGGCATCGACCTCGGCGAGCTGGGAAACGACGCCGAAAAGCTTCGCCAGGAGGGGGAGACGGCGATGTTCGTGGCGGTCGACGGCAGGCCCGCAGGCATCCTGGGCGTGGCCGATCCGATCAAGGCCAGTACGCCCGAGGCCATCCGCCAGCTGCACGGGGAGGGGATCCGCATCGTCATGCTCACCGGCGACAGCAAGACCACCGCCGACGCGGTCGCGAGGAAGCTGGCCATCGACGAGGTTGTGGCCGAGGTGCTGCCTGATCAGAAGGCGGAAGCCGTGAAGCGGCTTCAGTCGCAGGGGCGCTTCGTCGCCATGGCGGGCGACGGCATCAACGATGCCCCGGCGTTGGCGGAGGCGCAGGTGGGGATCGCCATGGGGACGGGCACCGACGTGGCGATGGAGAGCGCCGGAGTCACGCTCGTGAAGGGCGACCTGACGGGCATCGTGCGCGCGCGGCGCCTCTCGCGCCGCACGATGGCGAACATCAAGCAGAACCTCTTCTTCGCGTTCGTCTATAACGCCCTCGGCGTGCCGATCGCGGCGGGGGCTCTCTACCCATTCTTCGGGCTGCTCCTTTCGCCGGTGATTGCGGCGGCGGCCATGAGCTTCAGCTCGGTCTCGGTCGTCGGCAACGCGCTGCGGCTGCGGCGAGCGGAGCTGTGACTCCCCACTTTTTTCAACTTTGATGGAAGTATTTCCATGCCCCGGGCGCGGGGACGTCCCTTTTCCGGGTAGACGACCTTGAGACAGCCCGCAGACGCTGGCAGGGAAATTGCGCCATGATGCCAGCAGGAGACTCAGATAGCGGACCCAAACGACCCTCTTCCAGCGAGATGACGTGCGCCGAAAGACCTTCGCTGCCGCCTCCCTGCTCGGGCTCTTCGTCATCGCTGACTTCACCTGCACCGCGCGGGCAGATGAGAACAAGCTGCGCGTGGAGGTCCTTGGGCTCGGCGGGGTGATTCGCAGCTACCTGCCGAGCGGAGAGATCCGGAAGAACGTGCTCTCCGTCCTCTCGATCGACGACGCCCGCAAGGAGAAGAACCTCACTGAGGCGCGAATCCGGCAGCTCCACAAGAAGGCCCCGGACGAGATCCGGACGGCACTGGAGCCCTACGGCTACTTCCGCCCGGTGATCGAGGCGAACCTCACGCACGACGAGCGGGGCTGGCTGGCCCAGTACCGCATCGACCCCGGTCCCGAACTCCACGTGACGTCGCTCGACCTTCAGGTGCAGGGAGAGGGATCCTCGGAGCCGGAGCTCGTGACCTTGGCCAGCGTGTTTCCGCTCCAGCGGGGAGCCGTCGTGAGCTCCAGCGTCTATGGGGCGGCCAAGAAGGAGTTCGAGACCTTCGCGGCCGTCAACGGGTATCTCGACGCCGTTTTCACACAGAGCCGGATCGCCGTGGACCGCACCAAGTTCACGGCCGACATCGTCCTCCACTTCGACACCGGCCCCCGTTACCGTTTCGGGCCGACCCGCTTTCACCTGAACTTCCTGAACGAGAACCTCCTGGCCGGCTACGTAACGTGGAAGGAGGGAGAGCCGCTCAACGCCAACGAGCTCCTGAAATTCCAGGGAACGCTGGGCGAGAGCTCCTACTTCGGACGCGCGGAGGTGGAGATGCGGCGGGAGGAGGCCATCGGGCGGGAGGTGCCGATCGACGTGACGCTCGAGCCGAGCAAGCCGCGGCGATTCACGTTCGGGCTGGGGTACGGAACCGACACGGGCCCACGGGTGAGCGGCACGGCTCAGTTCCGGAGGCTCAATTGCCTCGGCCACCGTGCGGAGACCGAGCTGAGGCTCTCGAGCATTGAGCAGAGCCTCTGGGCCCGCTATTACATCCCGGGGGCTTACCCGCGCACCGACGTCCTCTCCTTTCTGGCGGGCTTCGCGAACCTCGACACGGCCACCGCCAAGAGCCGCACGGCCCTGACGGGCGTCAGCCTCTCTCGGGCGCGAGGGCGCTGGCACGAGGTGCTCTCGCTGACCGAGCAGCGCGAGACGTACACGGTGGGGCTCGACAACGGGACCTCCTATCTCCTGATCCCCGAGGGGAACTGGTCGCGCGTCATCGCGGACGACCGGGTCTACACCAGGAAGGGCTTCCGCGTGCAGTTCGACCTCCGGGGCGCCGTGAAGGACGCCCTGTCGAATGCGTCGTTCGCGCAGATCGAGACCGACGGCAAGTGGATCCGATCGCTGGGCAAGAAGAGCCGCGTGATCGGACGCGCCCAGCTCGGCTACACGATCACCGGCGATTTCCGGATCCTTCCGCCCCGCATCCGCTTCTTCTCCGGCGGCGACCAGAGCGTGCGCGGCTACGCGTTCAACCGGCTCGGAAGCCTGGACGAGAAAGGGAACGTCATCGGCGGGAAGGTGGTGCGCGTCGTCAGCGGCGAATACGAGTACCGCTTCCTGGACAAGTGGGGAGGCTTCAGCGCCGCGACCTTCGTGGACGCGGGGAATGCCACGATGACCTTCTCCGAGCCGCTCCGAGTCGGGGCCGGCGTCGGCCTGCGCTGGCGGTCCCCGATCGGTATGGTGAGGGGCGACGCCGCGTTCGCGGTGAGCCTGCCTGGGACGCCGTTGAGGCTCCATTTGAACGTCGGGCCCGATCTATGAAGAGGCCCCTCTGGAAGCGCCTCCTGCGCGCCTTCCTCGTGATCATCGTCGGGCCCATCCTGCTCGGCTCGTGCCTTCTCTTGTTTCTCGTGAGGACCGAAGGGGGAACGCGGTGGCTCTTCCAGAGGGTCGGGCTCCTGATGAAAGGGGCCGTGACGGTCGATTCGCTGAAGGGCACGCTGAAGAGCCCGCTCGAGATCACCGGCCTGCACTACAAGACGGCCACGATGACGGTGGACATCAAGACGGTCCGGCTGAAGTGGAGGTTGGGCGCGCTGGTGCGAAGACAGCTCGACATCGAGTCGTTCAGCGCCGAAGGGGTGCGCGCGGTCCTCGTGCCCGAGAAGGACAACAAGAACAAGCAGCTCACAGACATTCATTTCCCCGTGAACATCGTCATTCGCCAGGCGACCATTCGCGATATCGTCCTTTCCACCGAGGACTCAAAGAGCCCGCTCGTCATCGACTCCATCGACCTGGCGACTTCGGCCATCGGCGACAAGGTCCACGTGGACCGGCTGGCGGTCGTGTCGGAGCTCCTGAACCTGAATGTCGAAGGGGACGTCACGCCGCTCGGCGGCTACCCGGTCTCCCTGCGGACGGCGCTGACGTTCCGGCGGGGCGGCATGCCGCCCTTCGAGGCGAAAGGCTCCTTCAGCGGCTCGCTCGAGAAGCTCGGCGTCGACCAGGTTCTGAGCCTCCCCTTCGATGCTCACCTGCGCGCCGAGCTGACGAATCCCCTCTCGGACCTGGCCGTCGATGGCACGCTGGAGTTTGCGGGACTGAAGCCGCAGCAGCTGGATGCGAGCTGGCCCGAGGCGAATCTGCACGGCCGTATCCACCTGAAGGGGCCGCCGGAGGATCTCGCCGTGGACGGTACTGTGGGCTCCGTGGGCTCGAGCACCGGGCCGCTCGGCCCCCTCGACGCCGAGTTCCGCATGGTCAAGCGCGCGGACGAGATCCGCATCGCAGCGCTGAAGCTCTCGGTGCCAGGAACGCGGACCTCCTTTTCGGGCGAGGGGCTCGTCGTCCTGGGCAAGCCGGCGATGCGCCTCGACCTGCGCGGAGCGTGGAACGAGCTCAGGTGGCCCCTCAGCGGACCGGGCCAGCCGCTCGCCGTCAGCCGGCGAGGCGACTTCTCGTTGCGAGGCACGCTCGACGACTACGCGGTCGCACTGAAGGCCGACCTCGAGGGAAGCCAGATTCCGCCTGGCGCCTGGTCGCTCGAGGGGCGCGGGAACCTGGAGAGGATGCGCATCTCCTCGTTCCAGGGGACGGTGCTGGGCGGTGCGCTTGGCGGATCGGCGGAGGTCGGGTGGAAGCCCCAGGTCACGTGGCGTGTATCTGTGAAAGGGGACGAACTCGATCCGAGCCTGAAGTGGGCAGGATGGCCCGGGCGGCTCGGCTTCGACGCCCAGACGACGGGGAGGCTCGAGAAGGCGGGGCCCAGTGCCCACGTCGCGGTCGCGAACGTGCGCGGCTCGGTCCGGGATCAGAAGCTCGGCGGCGGTGCGATCCTCGATCTGGAGGGCGAGCAGATCCAGATCCGACAGCTCGACCTCACGGCGGGGGGAGCGCGGGCGACGGCGCAGGGCGAAATTGGCCGCCGCAATGCTCTGACCTGGAGCCTCGCGGCGCCGAACCTCGGGGCCGTTGTGGAAGGGGCGGGGGGCGCGCTGCGAGCGAGCGGACACCTGGACGGGCCGAAGAAGGCTGTCCGAATCCGCGCCACGCTCGAGGGCGAGTCGCTTGCGCTCAACGCGCGCACCGTCGCCCGACTCAAGGGAGCCTTCGACGTGGACCTGGCGCCGTCCGGGGCCCTGGTTGCCGACATTCAGGCGACCGGCGTGAAGCTGGGAGAGCGGAGCGTGGACACGCTGACCTTGACCGGACGCGGCACCCGCGCGCGGCACGACCTGACGCTCACGGCCGTGAGCAAGGGGACCGACCGCAACCCGGGTGAATCGGTGGACGTACGGCTTTCGGGCGGCTGGACGGGGTCCGACTGGCGCGGTGAGCTGACCCGCCTCGACCTGAGCTCCAGAGACCTCGGCTCATGGAAGCTCCAAGCCCCGGCGCCTCTGGAAGCCTCTCCGGAGGCCTTCACGCTCTCCGGATTCTGCTGGGCTTCCTCCGGCGGCCGGGTCTGCGCCGATGGCGCCTGGAGGAAGAGCGGCCCCTGGTCGGTGCACAGCACGATCACCGATCTGCCGCTAGGTCTCTTCAAGAATGAGTTTCCGGCCGACGTGAAGATCACGGGCGCATTGAATGGGCGCGTGGACGCCCGTGCGGATGCGGCCGGAGTCGTGACGGCGACGGTGAATCTCGTGCCCGGACCGGGAGAGATCCGATACGGAGCGCCGGCCCTCGCCTTCTCCTTCCGCGACGTCACGCTCGACTTCCACGCGGGACCCGCGGGTGCGGAGGGAAGATTCGCGGCGCTCCTGCCGGAGACGGGGACGATCTCGGGCGAGATCGTGTTGCCGCAGTTCAACGCGAAGGGCGTTCCGCAAGAGGGTCAGGCGGTTCGCGGTCGACTGGTGGTAGAGCTGAAGAGCCTGGCCTTCCTTCAGGCCTTCTCGAGCCAGGTCGCGGGCGTGAAAGGTACGGCCAGCGCCAACCTGATCTTCGGCGGGACGATGGCGGCTCCGACGGTCCTCGGAAATGCGGCTCTCCAGGGGGGGCAGGCCGACGTGCCGGAGTATGGCCTGCAGCTGCGCGAGCTGACGGCCAAGGCGAGCGGCGATGGGAAGGGCCCGCTGAAGATCGAGGGGAGCGTTCGCTCGGGAGAGGGGAAGCTGTCGCTCGCGGGACAGACGCCGCTGATCCCGGGGGCCGCGGAGAAGACGAGCCTGTCGATCCAGGGAGAGCGCTTCCAGGTGATGAACACCCCTGAGGGGCGTGTGCTCGTCTCGCCCAAGGTGCAGGTCGTCGTCACGGCCGAGAAGATCGACGTGAGCGGAGACGTCGAGGTCCCCGTCGCCCGCATCGAGTACGAGCGGAAGTTCGCGACCGTCTCGCTCTCCCGCGACATCGTCTTCGTCGGGGCGACTGCGCCCGTGCCCGAGAAGAAGAGGGCGATCGTCGCGCGCGTCCGTCTGATCCTGGGAGACGAGGTGAAGCTCAAGACCTCCGGCTTCGACGCGAAGATCTCCGGAAGCCTCCTCGCGTTCGATCAGCCCGGGAAGGAGACAGCCGGCACTGGAGAGCTCGAGATCAAGGACGGGACGTACAAGGCCTACGGCCAGGACCTGACGATCGAGCGCGGACGGCTCTTCTTCAGCGGCGGGCCGATCGACAACCCCGGCGTGGACGCCAAGGCCTTCCGCAAGGCCAAGGATGGCGTCGTGGCGGGCATCCTGATCAAAGGAAGCCTGCGCACACCGGAGGTGACGGTCTATTCCGACCCTCCCATGGCGCAGGCGGATGCGCTGGCTTACCTGCTGCTCGGGCACCCGCTCGGCCAGGCCACGCAGCAGGAGGGGAGCCTGGTCACGAGCGCGGCCGCGTCGCTCGGCATCAAGGGGGGGAACCTCCTGGCCAAGAAGCTTGCGGCCCGCTTCGGGCTCGAGGAGGTCAAGATCGAAACCGAGGGGACATACAAGGAGGCCGCTCTGGTGGTCGGAAAGTACCTCTCGCCGAAGTTCTACGTCTCCTACGGAATCGGGCTCTTCGACCGGGCGAGCACGTTGCGGATGAACTACATCCTGAACCGCCGCTGGACGGTGAAGGCCGAGACCGGGGACGCCAACGGCGCGGATATCGTCTACACGATCGAGCGCTAAGCGCCCGAGCGTTGGTGTTCCCCGGGATTTTTTGCGTAGGCTCTCGGAGCTTCCTTTTCCCTAATAATAAGACTATAAGACGTTGAAAATATGTGGTGGCAGTATCTATTGGTTTTTATCGGGGCCTTATTGTTTGATGTAGTGCCTATCCCCTTTCCTCCCGCTTTTACCATCATGGTTTCCTTACAGATCATGTTCGGCTTGAACATTTGGTTGGTTATCGTAATTGGAGTTGCGGGTTCCATTTTGGGAAGGTATATCCTTACTCTATATATCCCGCTTCTGGCTGGAAGAATCTTTAAGCGGTCAAAGAATGAAGACGTTCAGTTTCTCGGCAAGAAGATGAAAGAGAAAGGATGGAGAAGCCAGCTGGTCATAGTTGCTTACTCCTTATTGCCCCTTCCCACGACCCCGCTATTCGTGGCAGCGGGTATGGCGAAAATAAAAGCCTTGTACATTATTCCAGCGTTTTTCATAGGTAAGTTCACAAGCGATACCATTACTGTGCATTTAGGCAAATATGCCTCAGAACATGCTAAAACCATAGTAGAAGGAGCATTATCCTGGAAGTCAATCACGAGTTTGGTGGTGGGGCTACTTCTTCTCTGCGCTCTTCTGTTTGTTGACTGGCGTTCGCTAATCCAAAAGCAAAAATTTCAGTTGAAATTCAAGATATGGAAGTGACGGAAGGGGCTTCCGGTGACCACCTCGTCCTGGGGGAAGGCCGCGAACTCGGCGGCGCGCCTGGCCTCGCAGGAAGGACACGGGCGGCGCCAGAAGCCGTACCGGCGCTCGAAGAGGTCCTCCCATGCGCCCTTGACGCTCTCGTACAGCGACTCGATGGGCGGGTAAAGCGGGATCTCGGGCGGCCGACGGGGCCGGTCGATAGCGGTCGCGAATCGTGTTTTCTATCCTTGAGGTAATCTGAGCGCGGAATGGAGCGACGGAAAGACTGATGGCTGCCCGTCTTCGTCTGCTCCTCGTCTATCCATCCACCCACGAGCTGGGGTGGGTGCGGCGTTTCCAGCTTCCCCCCCTTTCCTTGAAACAAGTCGCTGCCACGACGCCGGACGAGTGGGACGTCGTGCTGGCCGACGAAATCCACGACGATGTTCCCTTCGACGGTGATTTCGACGTCGTGGGGATCACCGCCATGACCCACCAGGCGATTCGTGCCTATGAGATCGCCGACCGCTTCCGGGCTCGCGGCGTCCCCGTCGTGCTCGGGGGGATCCACCCCACGGTCTTGCCCGACGAGGCCCTTCAGCATGCCGATGCGGTCGTCATCGGTGAGGCTGAGCCGGTCTGGGCGCAGCTTCTGAACGACCTGCGGGAGGGACGGCTTGCACGGCTCTATCGCTCGGTTCCCGAGGGCCATCGATTGGTGATTCCCTGGTCGCGCCGCGATTTCCTGGCCGGGCGGCCCTATCTCACCACTCAGACGCTCCAGGCCAGTCGCGGCTGTCCTTATGACTGTCCGTTCTGTACGGTCACACCCTATTTCGGCCGCTCATTCCGGTATCGCGACCCCGAGGACGTCCTGGCGGAGCTGCGCAGCTTCGACAAGACGCTGACGGTATTTCTCGACGACAACATCCTGGGCGATCCGGTACGGGTCAAGCCGATCCTGTCCGGGATGGCGGGGCTCGGCCTCCGCTGGGGCGGGCAGGCCAGTCTCCGCTTCGCCGAGGATCCCGAGCTCGTCCGATTGCTTGCCCGGTCCGGTTGCATCGGCATCTTCGTCGGTCTCGAGTCGGCGGTCGGCGAACATGCCAACCATCCGAAGACCGGCAACCTCTCCTCGCAGGCAGACTTGATCAAACGCATTCGGGATGCTGGCATCGTCGTCGAGGCCTCGATGATCTTCGGTTTCGACGACCACGACGAGAGCGTCTTCGAGACCACAGTCCGCTTCCTGGAGAGCTGCGCTCCTAGCTTACCGACCTTTCACGTGCTGACTCCGTATCCCGGAACCGCTCTCTTTCAGCAGTTCCAGCAGGAAGGACGCCTGCTCCATACGGACTGGAAACGCTATGACCATGGTCATGTCGTCTTCCGACCCAAGCAAATGACGCCGGAACGGCTCTATCGAGGCTGGATCGATGCGCGCAGGGAGGCATACCGCTGGCCATCGATCCTCTCCCGGGTGATGGAGGGACCAGGACGCATGACCAATCTCGCCTACAACGTCCTTCGCCGTGGCGGAATCTACGGTCAGGATGAGAGCTGAGGGATAGCAGGAAGTTTGACTTTCGGCGGCAGCGCGGCCCACCCTTCGGGGCCGTGTTGAAACTGCTCACTCCAGGACGGTAGAAAGGTCTGGCGCCCCTCGTCCCAGGTGAGGCGCTCGACCGTGATATCGGGACGAGCGAGGCGCACCACGTTGAACGAGTTAGGCTCGCCGCGTCCACGTGTGGACATAGTCCCGGCCTGAACCACGAGGGCCGAATGCCCGGCGATCTGGTACCGCTCGGCGGTGTGGCCGACGTGGCTCACATGGAGGTGGCCCGCCAGGAACAGGTCCGCTCCGACCGCCGCGAGCTGCGCCATCGCCATCTGTGACCGACCGATCAGATGTTTCTCGCCATGGCCCTTCGGCAGCTCGAATGGATGGTGCGTCACAACGACCTTAACGACACCTGGCACGGCGGATTTCAGTCGCGCGGCCGCTCGTTCCACCTGACCTTCATTCAGTCTGCCGGCACCGCCCGGGAGGATCGCTCGTCGCGCGCTGTTCAGAGCGACGACGATGATCTCTTCATCCTGGAACACGGGCTCGAGATCCCGAGCGATATAGCGGCGATACCCGGCGAGCGGACTCACGAGCCGGGCCGCGACGTTGAAGAGCGGAACATCGTGATTGCCAGGGACGACGATCTGAGGAAATGAAAGCTGTTGTAAGAAGGCGCGGGCCTGAACGAATTGGCTGCGTCGGGCTCGTTGCGTGAGATCGCCCGAGACCGCGACGAGATTCGGCGCGATCGTGCTGATGACGTGAACGAGAGACGGCACGATCCTCGGATCGACGCGCCCAAAATGAAGATCGGAGAGATGGACGACGGTTCGCATTCGCTCACGCCTCCGGCAGCAGCACCTTTAACGTGCCCGGACACGTCCGATAGTGCAGCGGCGTGGCCATCGTCGTAATCTCGCCATCGAGGGCGACGCGCACGTGCCTGGAATGCGGCGTGTCCACCCATAGCTCCGGCGCCGACACGATCTCGAACGCCCCGGACTGCCTGGCGCGTCCCAGCAATGCCCACGCAAACAGCATCGGCAGATCGCGCGCTCGCACGCGCGGCGCGAGATAGGCGACCAACCGGCCGCCGTCAAGCCTCGTCCTGCCACCGAGGCGAGTGCCTTCGATCGCGTATTCGTTGTTGCCGACGAACACGAACGGCGTCCGCCGGACAAACTGCCGGCCGTCCGCGTCGATCCTCACCAACACGCCGCGGTAATGGCGCAGGACCCGGAATGTCGCCAGCACGAAGGCCGGCCATTTGCGATGCCCCTGACGCCGCAGGGCCTCGCGGGCTTCAACAATGCTCGGGTAGATGCCGATCGACGAGTTGTTTAGGAATGTCCGACCGTTCACGGTGCCAGCGTCGATGCTGCCCACCCGCCGCGCCGCGATCGTCCCGACAGCCTTCTCGAGATCGAGCGGGATGCGGAGATCCTTCGCGAAATGGTTGAGCGCTCCGAGCGGGAGCACCCCGAGCACCGTCGGTGTCCCGATCAATCCCGCGGCGACGCCGCTCACGGTGCCGTCGCCGCCGCCGGCAACTACGATCGAGGCACGGGCGCCGGCGGTCCGCGCGGCATCGGCGAGGTCCTGCCCTCGCTGCAGCATCGTGATCTGCGCTTCGCAGCCGGCGGCGAGGAACAGCTCCGCGATGTCGGCCTTCGTGCTCTTCTTGCCGGCACCGACCGCCGCGGGATTCAAGAGCACGATGATTCCTTCCAGTTTGCTACTCAGAGCCTTTCCTCGCCAATACCAATACTATGATCCGCCCGATACCCTTCCCGTGCCAGGGGCCGCGTAACCACGGCGGCATCAGTAACTTGAGCCCTTCTCGGTGGCGTCGGGCCGGCCAGCGTCCCTGAGCGCTCTCTCGACCGAGCTCCGGCAGCACCTCTTTCAACCGGGATGGAAACATTTCCACGCCGGGGGCGGTTGGATGCTCCTCCACCGGGCAAACGGGCTCGAGACGGCCCGCCGACGCTGGCATGGGAATTGCGACGCCATGTCAGTAGGAGACCGCTCGGCCCGTTCCCAGGCGGTGCCTGAAACCACCGGCCAGTGAAAGGAGACACTTGAAATGGTCAAAGACCCTGTTTGTAACATGAGCGTCGACGACAAATCTTCGCACAAAAGCACGCATGCTGGGCAGACCTACGTGTTCTGCAGTCCTGCCTGCAAGACGAAGTTCGACAAGGAGCCTGCGCGGTATGCGGCCCCCGCCGGGGGGGGAGCCCAGAAAGCAAAGAAGACCTGATGCACGACGGAGGATGGTTTGGGATGGGCGGGATGGGGGGATATTGGTCAATTCCGGCCCTGATTGTATTGGTCGTGGTTGTCGCTTTGCTCTTTGCCAGAAGGCGCTCGCGGGGCGGCCGGTAGTCGGCAAGCTGCTGAAGAAGCGGGGTTCGCAGGGGTCGCGAAGGGAAAACCGGCGGGAACGTAAGGTGCGGCGTCGCTCATGATCTTCTGGAGGTCCGTGATGGCCCGCCGCACTGGCTCTCCGGTAGAGCGACCTTTCTCGCGGCCGACGGGTCTGCCGGGTCTCCGCGAGGGCCGATGAAATAATCGACCTCGAGCGAACAGTGAACTCGGGACGGGAGCCGGCCACGCCGGCAAAAGAGCCGGCCGGCGGGCCGCCCCCACGTGGAGGGCGGGAGCGTGCGCCGACCGTTTCCCCTCTCCTGTCTCTCGAGGCGCGGCTCCGGAGTCTTCATCCCTTTCCGCACGAGCTCGCTGCGCTTTTCTACGTCGCCGCGGGCGGCCTCATCCTCGAGCTCCTACCAGTCACCTATCCGCGGAAGGCGGTGGTAATGGCGGCCTGGTGGCCGGCGAAGTGGATCGCCGCGACCGGGATCGCCGCGGTGGCTGCCCGGCGCGGCGCGGCGTGGTGGAGGGACCGCCACCGGCCGCCTGCGGAACGGCCACGATCGACGGTGGGAATCGACCTCCTCGTCCTCCTGCGCGCCGCGGTGATCCTGGTCCCAGTCCTGTCGGTCCACTTCCTCCTGAAGAGCTTCATCCACCTGGTCAACCCGCGGACCTGGGACGTCGCCCTCTGGAAGGCCGACCAGGCAGCCTGCTTCGGCCTCAGCCCCAGCCTCTTGCTGACGGGGCTCTTCGCGAGCCCCTGGTTCCTTCAGCTTCTCGACCTCGTCTACTCCCGCCTCTACTTCTTCCTCATCGTCCTGTCGGTCCCGCTCCTCCTCGTCCTCCCGACACTCCCGCGACGGATGGCGTTCCTTTCGGCCTACACGTCCGTCTGGATCACCGGGAGCGTCGTGTACCTCGCCCTCCCGTCGTGGGGTCCGGTCTTCATCGTCTCGCAGGTCTTCGAAGAGGCTCTCCGCCACATGCCGGCGACGGTCGGCGTGCAGAGCGTCCTGTTCGAGGAGCTCTCGTCGCTGGTGCGCGACCCGCTGGGCCCGCGGCTCGTCCAGTTCGGGTGCGTCGCGGCATTCCCGAGCCTCCACCTCGCGGTCGTCACCGTCTTCGCCGCGGCGAGCCGCTGGACCTCCCGCCGCTGGTTCGTCGGGAACGCGCTGATCGTCCTCGTCATGCTGATCGGCTCGGTCGTGACCGGCTACCATTATCTGGTGGACGGGTGGGCGGGCATCCTGCTCGGCATCGCGGCCTGTTGGCTTGGGCGTCGCCTCTTCCCGGACGCCGCAGAGGAGCGGAGCGGCACGTGAAGGAACGGGTCGGGATGATCGTTGCGGGCGTCGCGCTGCACTTTCTCCTGTATGGCGCGTCGATCCCGTTTCTCTTCTCTTGGGACGACCGGAAGATCGTCATCGACTGCCCGGAGGTGAATGGACAGGCCCCGCTCGGCTCGACCCTCACACAGCCGTACGGCTACAAGGAGATCGTTCGGGGCATCGCCTACCGGCCCGTGACGGTCCTTTCACTCGGGCTCGACGTCCGGCTTTTCGGCTTGAAGCCCGAGCCGCTCCGATGCGTGAACATCCTGCTCGCGGGGGCGGGAGCGGGCTTGTTCGGCCTCCTCGTCCGTTCCCTCGGCGCGAGCTCGTTTGCTGGTTGGTGGTCGATCGTTCTCCTCTCGTGCCATCCGGTCCGGTCGGAGCCGGTCATCTCGCTCGTCGGGCGGAGCGAGGTCCTCGTCTTTCTCTTCCTCATGGGGGCGCTCCTCTCGAGGCGGCGGCCATTCGTCTCGGCGTTCCTGCTCCTCCTCGCGCTCCTGTCGAAGGAGAACGCGTTCGTCGCCCCGGCTCTGCTGGCCCTCGTCGTCGCGTTCGAAGGGCGGGCGGCGGGAGGCGCGGACGCTC
>CABECI010000119.1_pt1 | contig 17686 bp, 14 predicted proteins | sample 3132851 | NCBI WGS metagenome assembly CABECI01 (sample SAMEA5534348, study PRJEB31848) | metagenome | biome: tundra; feature: field; material: soil | place: USA | collected 2013-05 | depth 0.45 m | reverse complement strand
GCACCGGACCTCCGAGATCCACGACGCTCCCGTCGGCAAGCACGAGCCGCACCCCGAGCACGTGATTCGAGGTGAAGCCGTACTTCAGGCAGTGCGCTCCTCCGGAGTTCTCCGCAACGTTTCCGCCGATCGTGCAGACGCTCTGCGAGGAGGGGTCGGGCGCGTAGTAGTACCCGGCCGAGCTGATCGCCTTGCTGACGTCGAGGTTGGCGACGCCCGGCTGGACCCGCATCCAGCCGTTCTCCAGGTCCACCTCGAGGATCCTCTTCATCCGCGAGAGCCCGACGACGACGCAGCCAAGCACCGGGAGCGCGCCTCCGGAAAGTCCCGTGCCGGAGCCGCGGGGGACGATCGGGAGATTCGCCTCGCGCGCGATGCGCACGACCTGCGCGACTTCCTCCGTCGAGCCTGGCAGGACGACCAGACCCGGCATCACGCGGGAGCTCATCAAGCCGTCGCACTCGTAGGTGCGAAGCTCGGAGGGGTCGATGATGCAGTGGCGCTCCCCGACCACGGCTGCCATCCGGGCGACGACTTCCGCCTTCACGGAGGTTGGAGGTGTCCCGGCAGCGCCCATCGGCCTATTCTCAACCTAGGTAGGGGGAGGCGGGAAGGGCCAAGTCCGCCTGCCGGAGGGCCAGGCTCCGGCAGGCGGCTTCGAGATGATCTGGATGCCTCTACCCGGCCTCACTTTCCTGGCAAGACTGGAATCGCCCCCGTGAAGACGTAGGCCTGAAGGAGCGCGATCAGTCCGATGATGGCGGCGCCGGCCACGGAATGCCACCAGACGGTGCGGAAGATGGGGCCGAGGGCATGGGATCGCTCGTTCTCGTCTTCGTAGCAGGCCGCGCAGGCGACCATGATGGATTGCGCGTCGATCATCTTGCCCATGACGCCGCCCGTCGAGTTGGTGGCGACGATCAGGACTTCGTTCAAGTGCAGCTGCTGCGCGGTGATCCGCTGGAGGCTGCCGAAGAGAGCGTTGGAGGCCGTGTCGGAGCCGGTCAGGAAGACGCCCAGCCAGCCCAGGTACGCCGCGAAGAACGGGTACATGGAACCCGCGCCGGTGAACGCCAGGCCTAGGACCGCATCGGTGCCGGAATAGCGGGTGAGGAATCCGAGCCCGAGCACCTGGCCGATGACCAGAACGGGGATCTTCATTCGGCGCGCGGTCCGGCCGATGGCCTCTCCCCACTGGCGGCCGCTGAGCCCGAGGACCAGCCCGGAGAGGAGCGCCGCCACGAACACGCCCGTCCCGGCGGCCGACAGCCAGTTGATCGCGAAACGCGCCGCTTCCGGCTTCGCGTCCGGCTTGGCGACCGGCGGAGTGCGCTGGACCTTGTTGTGCAGCGCGGGCATGTCCCATGCCGGCAGCGAGAGGGTGCCCTTGAACGGCGAGCCGAGCAGCGTGGTGTCGACCTTGACGCTCTGGAACACGTTGTTCAGCGTGGTCTTCCAGGCCGGCATCCCCCAGAGACCGCAGCAGAGGATCAGGATTGCCCACGGGGTCCAGGCGTACGCCGTCTGGCCGACGGTGTATTTGTATGTCCAGTCGGTGTCCGTCACGTGAGCCGCCGCGCGAGCCTCCGCGCCCGTCTTCACCGTGGCCGTCCCCGCCGCCTCGCGCTCCGACTTGAGCAGGAAACGGGTCTTCGGGTGCCACACGAAGCGCAGGAAGAGAGCCGTGCAGATGACGGAGAAGACGCCGGAGACCACGTCCGTCACCAGGTGGAAGGTCGCCGTGCCCGAGGCGTAGTACTGCATGAGGGCGAACGATGCGCCCGAGACGAGGGCCCCCGGCCACACTTCCCAGACTTCCTTCCACGTGCCCCCTTCCATCTTCACGAAAGTCGCGATCAGCCAGAACGGAACGAGGATGGAGACGAAGGGAAGCTGGTGACCGGCCATGGTGGAGAGCGTGCGCTGATCCAGACCGCTGACCGCCGCGAGCGTCACGATCGGCGTGCCGATGGCCCCCCAGGCGACGGGCGCCGTGTTGGCGAGCAGGTTCAGGACGGCCGACTGGAAGGGCCGGAAGCCAAGCCCGACCATCACGGCCCCGGCGATGGCGACCGGGGTCCCGAACCCCGAGGTCCCCTCGATGATGGCGCCGAAGGAGAACGCGATGAGCAGGACCTGGAGCCGCCGGTCGAACGAGATGTGGATGATGGATTCCTTCACGATCTCGAACTTCCCGGCGATGACGGTCATCGTGTACAGGAACATGGCCCCCAGCACGATCCAGATGATCCCCAGGAACCCCGAGAAGGAGCCGAGCACGAAGGCTGAGACGGCCGAGAGGAGGGGCATCTGGAAAGCCATGCACGAGACGAGGAAGGCCGCCAGGACGCCATAGAACGCCGCATACGGAGCGGAGATGCCGAAACGCTTTACGCCCTGCTTGTCACGATGCGGGTGCAGAGCGATGAAGTACAGCAGAACCAGGATAGGAATCGCGGCGACGAGGGTGGACAAGAAGACGTTTCCGAACGGGTTGTAGTTCTGGAAATACATAGGACCTGACTCTCCTCATCAAAAGCGGCGTTAGCCTATGAACCGGACTGAAGGATCGAACAGGAGCCCTCTCAAGGATAGAAATGTTAACTGGAATTCTCGTCTCTGGCGCGGCTAAAGCCGAAACGGGTTGCGAAAGGCCTGGGGGCGGCGCCGCCCCCAAGGCGAAGGTTGGCGGGGTCGTTGGCTGGCGCTGACCGATACGGGGTTTGTGTAGGCCGAATGATCCTGGCGCCATAGACCATCGGTGACGTCGAAACTCCCTGCGCGGAGGCATAGCCTTCCTGTCGGGTGAGTGAGGGCTCACGAACGAGTCTCGGCCGTTCCTCCCGGGGGTCCCTGGCGGCGGTAGCACTGCTGGCCGCTTTCGTGATGCCCGGGACTTTCCCGACCGCGACCATGACGGGCTTTTGTCTCGAATCCAAAGCGCACTCTGAAGACCGGAGGCCAAAATGACGACCTACACGCCAGGAATGCTGAAGGGTCTGATCGACTCCACCCCGGACGTGGCCCTGCTCAAGAATCTCGGCGACTACTACGCCCATCGTCACCTCCCGGACACGGGGGTCGACAGCGAGGCCATCTACGACTGCCCGCGCACGCAGGTGATGGTCCGGACCGCCGTGAAGGGGACGACGATTGGCACCCACTTCCATACCGTCTGCGACGAGATCATTGTCGTTGTGGGTGGCCGCGGCGAGCTGTTGATCAACGGCGAGTGGAAGCCGGTGAAGGCCGGCGACATTCACGTCTGCCCGCGAGGGATCATTCACGACACGCGGGCTCTCGAGGAGAACCTCCAGTACCTTTCGATCTTCACGCCACACCTTCCGCCCGGCACCGACATCAACTGGCTCAAGTAGGCGCAGGGCTGTAATCAGAGAGGAGTTCTCATGATCGACGAAACACTGACGATGATCCCCGGGCCGACCCCGGTCCACCCCCGGATCCTGACGGCCCTTGCGCGTCCGACCGTATCGCACGTCGCCCCGGCCTTCGTGGAGGAGTTCCGGAAGGCGCTCCTCGACTTCAAGACGCTCTGCCAGAGCTCGTCCGGCCAGCCCTTCATCGTCGCGGGGGGCGGGACGCTGTCGATGGAGATGGGTCTCGTGAACGTGGTCGCGCCCGGCGAGAAGATCCTCGTGATCTCCCAGGGTTACTTCGGCGACCGCTTCGTCGACCTCGCGGGCTCGTTCGGCATCGTCTGCGACGTCCTCCGCTCGGAGTGGGGTCACGCCGTTCCCCCGGTGGAGGTCGCGGCCCGCCTCGCGGCCGGGTCGTACGCGGCCGTCACGATCACGCACGTCGACACGTCGACGGGCACGATCGCTCCCGTCGAGGCATACGTGGAGCTGCTCCGCGGGCGCTCCGAAATGGTGATCCTGGATGGCGTGTGCGCCACCGGTGGCATCGACGAGCGCTTCGACGCGTGGGGTCTCGACGTTCTCCTCACGGCGCCTCAGAAGGCGATCAGCGCGCCTCCTGGGGTCGCGCTCTGCGTCCTCTCGGAGCGCGCGATGGAGCGCCGCCGGTCGCGGTCCTCGATCCCGGCCTACTACGCCGACGTGATGCGCTGGCTGCCGATCATGCAGGACCCGGGGCGCTACTACTCCACCCCCTGCGTCAACGAGATCGTCGCCCTGGCCGAGGCGCTCCGAATGGTCCACGAGGAAGGGCTTCCCGCCCGGTTCGCTCGCCACGGCCGGATCGCACGCGCCGTTCGGGCCGGCCTGGAGGCGCTCGGCCTCACGCTCTTCACGGCGCCGGACTGCCGCGGCGACACCCTCTCCGTCGTCCTGCTGCCCGCGGGCGTCGCGGACCTCCCGTTCCGTAAGGAGATGGCTTCACGCGGTGTGGTCGTCGCCGGCGGGCTCGGACCGATCGCCGGAAAGGCATTCCGGCTCGGGCACATGGGTAACATCGGCGCGGGCGAGTTGGTGGCCGCGCTCCAGGCCGTCGAGGGGAGTCTTCGGGCACTTGGCATCGCCGTTCAGCAAGGCGCGGCGGTCGCCGCGGCGTCGGGTCTCCTCCCGGAGGCGCCAAAGCGCTGAGCCGCCGCGGAGGACCCGTGAGAGAATCCCGCTTTGGTATGGGGCGGGGCTCACCCTATCTTCGACGAGTCCGTGACGCGCTGGGAGGGAGAGCGCGGAACCAGGATCCCCGTCCGCCGAGCAGTGCCCGACGCTCCCTCTCTCGACATCGATGCGCGTAATGCGGCCATGACAGAAGGAGGATCACGATGGGTAACCTGACGCGGAGAAAATTACTGATCGGCGGCGGCGCTCTCGCCCTGTCGCCCCTGGTCGTCTCCCGGGCGTTCGCCCAAGGCAAGACGATCAAGATCGGCGCCCTGTACCCCCTGACGGGGAACCTGGCGTCCACGGGGCTCGACAACAAGCGGGGGGTCGAGCTGGCCGTCGACATCATCAACGGCAAGTACGACCTCAACCTCCCCCTGGCGAGGACCCAAGGGATCCCGGGTCTCGGCGGCGCGAAGCTCGAAGTCGTCTGGGCCGATACGAAGGGAGAGCCCAAGAACGGCCAGGCCGAGGCCGAACGCGTCGTCACTCAGGACCAGGTCGTCGGCGTGATCGGCGCCTACCAGAGCTCGGTCACCAAGACTGCCAGCCAGGCAACGGAGCGGCTCAAGGTCCCGTATGTCTGCTCGGACTCCTCGTCCCCCAACCTCACGGAACGCGGGCTCAGGTACTTCTTCCGCGTCAGCCCGCACGACGGGATCTTCTCCCACGACCAGTTCAGGTTCCTGAAGGACCTCGAGACTCAGAAGAAGCAGAAGGTCCAGACGCTCGGCGTCCTCTACGAGAACACCGAGTTCGGCTCGAACGTCGGCAAGGAGGAGCTGAAGTACGCCCAGGAGTTTGGCTACAAGGTCGTGGCCGACGTCTCCTACGCGAACAACGCGACGGACGTCACCAGCGAGGTGGGCCGGCTCATCAAGGCCAACCCCGACGTCCTCCTGCACGCGTCGTACATCACGGACGCCATCCTCTTCACGAAGACGTTCAAGGAGATGGGCTTCAACCCGAAGGGGATGCTGACGATGGCGGGCTACATCGAGCCCGGGTACCTGCCGGCGATCAAGGCCGACGGCAACTTCATCATCGTCCGCTCGACCTTCGCGCTGGACCTCGCGAAGAAAAAGCCGCTCGTCGGCCAGGTCGCCGGCCTCTTCAAGAAGAAGTACGGCATCGACTTTAGTGAGAACGCGGCGCGGAGCTTCATGGCCCCGTTCGTCCTCGCCGAGGCGATCAGCAGGGCGAAGAGCACCCAGGCCGAGGCCATCGTGAAGGCGCTCCGCGAGACGAACATCCCCGGCGACCAGGTGATCTACCCGTGGAAGGGGATCCAGTTCGACCCGAAGACCCAGCAAAACGTCCACGCCACCGGCACGCTGGTCCAGATCCAGGACCAGCAGTACGTCACGGTGTGGCCGTTCGAGTCCGCTGCCAAGGACGTCGTCTGGCCTTTCCCCGCCTGGAAGTCCCGGAAGTAGCCGCGCCGTGAGGGGGAGGGGCCCGCCGGGCCCCTCCCCCGAGGTCCCGCGAAAGGAAGGAAAGATGGCCGACCAGCTGCTGCAGCAAATTGTGAATAGCCTGCTCATTGGGTCCGTCTACGCTCTCGTCGCCATCGGTCTCACTCTCATCTGGGGGGTGATGAACGTCCTCAACTTCGCCCACGGCGACTTCCTGATGGTGGGGATGTTCATCGCCTTCTGGTGCTACACGCTCTTCAAGATGGACCCGATCTTCTCGATCCCGGTCTGCGCGGCGGTCCTGTTCCTCCTGGGTTTGGGCATCTACCGCTTCATCATCAGTAAGGTGATGAAGGGGCCTGGCCTGGCGCAGCTCGTGGTCACCTTCGGGATCAGCATCTTCCTGGCCAACCTGGCCGTCATGCTCTGGACGCCTGACTTCCGCCTCATCGAGAAGCCCCTCCTCTCCGGCACCTGGAGCCTGGGCAGCGTCCAGCTGAGCATCCCGAAATTCGCGGCCTCCGTCGGGAGCGTCGTGGTGTCGGCCGGGGTCCTCCTCTTCCTGAAGAAGACGCGGACGGGCAAGGCGATCCTGGCCGTCGAGATGAACCGCGACGCCGCGCTCCTGATGGGGATCAACACGGAGCGGATCAACTCCCTCTCCTTCGGCCTCGGGTCGGCCCTCGTCGGCATCGCAGGGGCCTTCCTCTCGATGTACTACTACATCCACCCGCAGGTTGGAGGGCTCTTCGGGCTGATCTCCTTCTGCATCGTGGCCCTGGGCGGGTTCGGCAGCATCGAGGGGGCGTTCATCGCCGGGATCCTCATCGGGCTCGTCCAGACGCTGGGCGGCTACTTCTTCGACCCGGCCTACAAATACGCGCTCGTCTTCCTCGTCTACCTCATCACGGTCTGGATCCGGCCCCAGGGCCTGATGGGTTGACGGGCGTGCCGACGTTCACGAAGCGGCAGGTCTCCATCTCGGCGGCCGTCCTCGTCCTCCTCGCGCTCTACCCGCTGGCCGTCAGGGGCTCGTTCCCGATGCACCTGATGATCATGGTGTTCATGTTCGCGATGCTCGGCGTCGCCTGGAACATCATGGGCGGGTATGCCGGGATGTTCTCGTTCGGACAGGCGGCGTTCTTCGGGATCGGAGCCTACACGTCGTCCTTCCTCCTCACGGCTTACCACGTCAACCCGTGGATCGGCCTCCTGGCGGGCGGGGTCGTGGCGGCCCTCGCGGCCGCCCTCATCGGCATCCCGTGCTCCAACCTGCGGGGACACTACTTCGCCATCGCGAGCATTGCGTTCGCGGAGATCGTTAGGATCCACTTCAACAACTGGAAGCTCATCGGGGCCGCCGAGGGGCTGACGATCCCGATGCAGGACGAGTCGCTCCGGAGCTTCATGTTCCACTCGTCCAAGGCGCCCTACTACTACATCATGCTCGGGTTCCTCATCCTCTCGCTCGGCGTCTGCTCGTGGGTCGCGACCTCGCGGATGGGCTTCTACCTCCGCGCCATCAAGGAGAGCCACGACGTGGCGAAGGTCCTGGGGATCGACGTCGTGCGGTACCGGATGGCGGCGATCATGATCAGCGCGTTCCTCACCGCGATGGCCGGGACGTTCTACGCGCAGTACATCCTCTACCTCGACCCGGAGAGCGTCCTGATCCTCCCCATCTCCGTCCAGATCGTGCTCGTCGCCATGCTGGGCGGAGCGGGCTCCGTCATGGGGCCGGTCATCGGCGCGGCGATCCTTCTCCCGATCTCCGAGGTGACGCGAGTGAAGCTGGGCTTCAAGGGGAGCGGCCTCGACATGATCATCTACGGGACACTGATCATGCTCATCTCGGTCTACCAGCCCCAGGGCGTCTGGGGGCTCCTCCAGAAGATCGGGCGGAAGAATAAATGAGCGCGGTGCCTCTCCTCGATGTCCGCGGCGTCACCAAGCGCTTCGGCGGGCTCCTCGCCAACGACAACGTCTCCTTCACGGTGAGCGAGGGGGAGATCGTCAGCATCATCGGACCGAACGGCGCCGGGAAGAGCACGCTCTTCAACTGCATCACGGGCTTCTACCCCCCCAACGCTGGGCACGTCCTGTACGGCGGGCGGGACATCACCCGCCTCGCCGCGGACCGGATCTGCAAGCTCGGCATCGCGCGGACGTTCCAGATCGTCCAGGTCATCGCCGACATGACGGTCCTCGAGAACGTGATGACCGGCGCCTTCCTGAGGAGCGCCCGGAACGGGGCGGCGCACGAGAAGGCAGAGGAGGTCCTCCGGTTCGCCGGCCTCCACGAGAAGCGCGACGCGGCGGCGACGTCCCTCACCATCGAGGCCAAGAAGCGGCTCGAGGTCTCGATGGCCCTGGCCACGCAGCCAAAGCTCCTCATGCTCGACGAGTCGATGGCGGGCCTGAACCCCGTGGAGCTACGGGGGATGATCGCCCTTCTCCGGCGGGTCCGGGCGAACGGGGTCACCCTCGTGATCGTCGAGCACGTGATGGAGGCCGTGATGGAGCTCTCGGACCGGGTCATCGTGATCAACTCCGGCAAGAAGATCGTCGAGGGCCCACCGAAGGAGGTCGTCGTGAACCCGCAGGTCATCCAGGCCTACCTCGGAGATCGGTACCGTGCTCGAGGTTGAGGGGCTTGCCGTCGGGTACGGGGACCTCCTGGCGATCCAGGACGTCTCCTTCAACGTCCAGAAGGGCGAGGTCGTCAGTCTCATCGGCTCCAACGGGTCCGGCAAGAGCACCCTCCTCCGGACGATCTCCGGCCTGCTCCGGCCCCGGAAGGGGACGATCCGCTTCGAGGGCGAGCCGATCCACGTCGTGCCCCCGTACGACATCGTCCGGAGACGGATCGCGATGGTGCCCGAGGGACGGCAGCTCTTCGGCCGCCTGTCGGTCTGGGACAACCTCCTCCTCGGGGCCTACGCTCTCGGGTCCCAGGACGAGATCGGCGCCACGCTCGACGACGTCGTGAAGCTCTTCCCCTGGCTCCCCGGGAGGAAGAGCCAGCGCGCCGACACGCTCAGTGGCGGCGAGCAGCAGCAGGTGGCGATCGCGCGCGGGCTGATGTCGCGGCCGTCGCTCCTGATGCTGGACGAGCCCTCGCTCGGCATCATGCCCAAGCTCGTCACCGAGCTGTTCGAGACGCTCGACGAGATCCGGAAGAAGGGAATGACGGTCCTTCTCGTCGAGCAGAACGTGTTCGAGGCCCTCAGCATCTCCGACCGGGCCTACGTGCTCCAGACGGGGCGCATCGTCCTTCAGGGCAAGGGAGACGACCTGCTCCAATCCGATCTCGTGAGGCAGGCCTATCTCGGGATGTAGCGATGTAGCATTGCCACGAGACTCCGGTGCGACGGGGCAGCGAGGCAAGGCGAAAGGGGGCCCATGGTGAAGCCTGACATCGAAGCGGTCGTTCGCGACGCCGACCTCGCCGGCTGGGAGCCGGTCGAGGTCGAGTACGGGACCCGGTCCTTCCCGGTGCTCCTGCCGGGAGGCTCCCGCATCCTCGAGATGAACGAGGTCGCGCCCCTCGTCGACCCGGGTGCGCGGATGCGCGCCTCCCTGAACGCGCCGATCGGCTCGCGCACCCTTCCGGCCATCCTCCTCGGCAAGGGCAAGCCGGCCGCGGAGCTGACGGTGTGCATCACGACCTCGGACATCACGCGCCCGGTGCCGTACAAGGGAGACTCGGGGATCCTGCCGCCCCTCCTCGCGCTCCTCCACGAGGCCGGGATCCGCCGCGAGAACGTCACTCTCCTCGTGGGGACCGGGACCCACCGGCCGAGCTCCCCCGCCGAGAAGGTCGCCATGTTCGGCGAGGACGTGGTCGCGCATTACCTCATCGTGGACCACGTCTGCGACGACGCCGCGGCGCTCGTCGACATCGGGCGAACGGCGAGCGGCACCGAGATCTTCATCAACCGGATCTTCTTCGACGCCGACGTGAAGATCGCGACGGCGCTCGTCGAGAGCCACTTCATGGCGGGCGCCTCCGGGGGCAGGAAGGCCGTCTGCCCCGCGCTCGTCAGCCGCAAGACGATCGAGCGGTTCCACAGCGCGCAGTTCCTCGACTCCGCGCTCGCGACGAACCTCGTCCTCGAGGGGAACCCGTGCCACGAGGAGTCCCTCGAGATCGCCCTGAAGTGCGGCGTCGACTTCATCGTCAACACCGTCCTGAACCGCCGCCTCCAGCTCCTCGAGGTCTACTCGGGCGACCTCGTCCTCGCGCACGCGAAGGCGGTCGAGCTCCTCCGGAGCGTCGTCGTCATCCCGGTGGACGAGGAGTACGACGTCGTCCTCACCCACGGTGGCTACGTCGGGATCAACCACTACCAGATCGCGAAGGCCGCCGTGAACGCCCTACCCGTGGTGCGCCCGGGCGGCATTCTCGTCCTCGCCGCCTGCGAGCGGGACGACGACCCGGTCGGTCCCCTCACCTACCGGACGCTCCTTCACCTCCTGAAGCTCCAGGGGCCGGGTGGCTACATGTCGACGCTGCTCAATCCCGGATGGAAGTTCACCAAGGACCAGTGGGAGCCGCAGATGTGGGCGAAGGTCCTGGACAAGGTCGGCGAGGACGGGCTCGTCTACTGCTCGGCGGTCATGTCCCCGAAGGACCACCTGATCGTCCCGGGGCGCGCTGGCTGGGACTACCTGCCTGGCGACTCCCCCGAGGACGAGATGGTCCGAGCCCGTATGATGCTTCAGAACGCGATCGTCCACGCGGTGAAGAGCCCCCGGTGGAAGGGCGCGGCGCCGCGCGTCGCCTTCATCAAGGAAGGACCGTACGCGGTGCCCGTCCGGACACAGGCTAAGGCCAGGCACGAAGCCACCCTCCCGGTCGCGGCCTGCTGACCGGACGCCGTCACGCACCCAACTGCCGTCCGGCGCTCGAACCGGACCGCCTTGGCCGGGAGAGGCGGTGCCGGGTTTCTTGCTGGCTCGCGTCGCAGCAAGTTCCCCAGCATTGAGCCGTTTGCAGAGCACCCCCTCGACAATGCGCGCTTCGGGCTTGAATTCCCCTTCGAAGATCACCCGCCGGAGCTGACCGAGAGCTTCATTGCTCTGCTTCGACCACCGGAAACACGTCGTAGACATAATCGTGGGCGGCCAGCGCAACCCGGCTCAGAGAGCCTGCTGTAACGCGCTCGACGATCCTCTCCCGGGAGAGATCGAAAATCGCGTCCAGAATCTGCGCGCGTTCCTGCTCGTTTGACTGTCCCACCACGAAAAGTACGCGCGCGCTATGCTGGATGTAGCGGGGCGACAGCAACTGCCGTTTCAACAGCTCCATAATCACGGGTGCTTTGGCGCGGTCGAAGCGGCCCGGATCGCCGCGCCGGTCCAACTCGGCGAAGAATGCGTATGTCCACTCATTGTGGTAGTCCCACAATTTCTGAAACAGGTCCGGGTTGAAGCGGGTCCCGGCCTTGACCTGATCGGCGTTCACGGTCGGTTCAACGCCATCGTCGGTCAGCGCTGGCCGCTTCAGATAGCCGTCTTTGGTAATGACCGCCTTGTGTTGAACAAGGGTCCATAGCCACGAGACATCGATCCGATAAGTGGCAAGGTCGTTCATGAAGCGCAGCTTGAGCTCGTAGTCGTCAATGGCAGCGGCGAAGTTGCCGTTCAGGATCTGGAAGCCATAGTTGGCCGCCATATAGAAAGCGTGTTGAATGTGCTCGATGGTGACTTCACCTTTAGGCACATCATAGATGGCCTCCCAAAGCTCCTGGCTGAATAGTGCTTCCGGCGTCTCCAGCTTGACCTTGTCGAGGACCATGGGCGTGATCTTGCCGTGCGCATTCAGCAATCCACGGGACTGCAGCAGTTGCCGCTCGGCGTCGGAGAGACCACTGGAGACGGTTGGCACCGCCTTTCCGTTCACGTCCGCCGTCTGCAACGGTGCATCCAGCACAGATTGGAGCTGCGCTAGCGGGGTGCGCATGGGTGTGTTGCCCGCAGCCACATAGTCCGGTTCCGGACTGGCGACCCAGCTTTGCCGATAGGCATCATAGAGCCGTGCCTTGACCCGGCCAGCAAGAATGTCGTCCAATGTCGGCTGCTGACCGGCCGCTAGCGGCTGCGCCGGCATGAACATCAAACCCAGCAGGCGTTCGCGCAATTTGTCCACCACCACCGCCCGCAGCGCCAGCGGGTTATACCGCGAGCGACCGTAGGGATCGCTGGGCTGATAGATCATCACTGCCGCCATCCCGCCGATGGGGGCCGCCGTGCTGAGCTCGCCGTTCTTCATTCCGGCCATCAGCATCATGAGCGCGTTGTGGCGCTGATAGGCGATCATGTTGGGCGAAGCCATGCCGATCATCTGCGGGTCCGGGAACACGCCCTTGGAATCGTCCTTCCAGATCTCGATCAGACTGCCCAGGTAATCCCAGCGACCGACGTTCGTTCCCAAGAGGCGGCGTCGCAGCACCCACGCGATGGCTGCCAGTGAAAGGCCTGCGTTGCCCTCCTCGTACAGCATCTTGATCTTCATCGTGCCGGCGGGCACGCCGATGAGCCCTTCCATCCGCGCCAGCAGCTCCTCCACGACCAAGGCTTCCTGCGGAGTCTGCAGCTTCGGGATGTAGAAATACACGCCGGTGCCTGCACGATGCAACGCCTCGTAATTGTTGAGCACCCAGAGAACGACGACGGCAATCAGGCCCGGGGCCGGCTGGCCGTCCACCGTGACGTGATCGTATCGCACGTGAATGCTGGGTGGGCGGCCGAAGCGCGTCGGCCACTTCCCGGGAGGCGTGTTGATCTTGTACTGGCGTGTTTTCCCTTTCTTCGTCACCTCGTACGGGCGTCCGTTCCAGCGGCCTTCGAAGATCTCTTTGGCGTTCTGCATGGCCGCGAAGATCCCGACCGGCTCAGTGGTGGGCGTGCCATCGGGCCGGAAGTGGGGCGGCGAGGCGTCTTCAAAATCCGGCATATTCATGGGTGCCGGGCTGTTCAAGGCGTTGAACGCCATATCCAGCGGATGCCAGGGCCCGGTGAGCTCCAGGCCGGGATTGGCCAATGGGTGGGCGTCGTCGGGGATGGGCACCTCGTCATTGAGCCGCCAGCGCCACTCACTCTCGTGCCCGAGGAAGTTATCAATCAGGCCTTGCACAATTTGACGGAATGTCCAAGCCTTCCCGCTCACCGGATCTTCAAAGCTCTCGGTCCACTTCGGCCAGGCGTATTTCTTCCGGACTGGCTCAGGCGACTGTAGCAGTTTCCGGCGTGCCGTCAGGGCGGTTGCGATCTCGGGACGCAGCTCTCGAGTGAGCGTAGCGATCGTCTCCTCGACATCAATGTCTCGCCCGTTCACCTTCTTGGTCCCGAAGAGGTCTGGGAATCTCTGAAGAATGTCCTGACGGATCATGGCATTGCTCTCCATAGCTCGTGTTGGTACAAATACTCATCGAGTCGGACACGGATCTATCATCAGTGGTTTGCCGTCGAGCGGTCGTCCATAAATCAGCTGGCGAGTGTCATGAGGACCTCCTGGGAGATCGTATCAGGCGAAGAACCACCTCTTCCTTCTGATTCGCGGCCTCGTTTCCTCACACTCACCGCGGCGAATCGGAGCCTCGGGGCAGGTCTCAGCATATCTTCGGAAAACCCCCTGAGCGGACCGGCGGTTTCGGCGTCGCCTCGGCACATGGGCTCCAAATGTATCGACGCCGCTTTCGCGACGCATTCCTCAGAAGAAATTGGTGGAGCGTACTCACCGATTATCGAACCGCGATCCTGGACACGGACAGCCCCAAAAGACCATAAACCTCTATAGCTAAACCAATTAGCTCTACTTTGTCACGAAGAGCCGCAAGCTTCCGCGCGCCGCTGACGGGCACAGGCGGAGTCGATGGCTTGCTGGCGACGTCGGCGCTCCGCCTCCCGCAGCCGCCGCGGCACCGCCCCCCCAGGCCGTTCCGGCCCGTCTCGACAATCGGCCCCACTGCCGCCGAGATTCAAAGTTCCTATCCCTGATCGTGATGGGCCATATGATCGGTCATGCTGGCACCGGAATTCCCATCCTTTCCCCACGATGAATCACACCAGCGAAGGGAGAAACGGTCCATGGAAAACTCAACTGCAGGAACGTACCGGCCCGTCACCTCGGAGATCGTCCGTCAGCTCGCGGAGATCGTCGGCGAAGCCCACGTCATCTGGGGCGAACCGGACCGGATGCAGGACTACTCGCATGACGAGGTTGCAGGCACCGAGTACGCGCACATGCCTGAGGTTGTGGTCAAACCAAGGAGCGCCGACGAGATCTCGCGCATTCTTCGTCTGGCGAATGTCGAGAGGATCCCGGTCACGCCGCGTGGCGCGGGCTCGGGCTTGTCGGGCGGCGCGGTGCCGGTCCGCGGCGGCATCCTCCTCGCGATGGAGCGGATGAACCGCATCCTGGAGGTCGACCTCGGGAACATGATGGCCATAGTCGAACCGGCCGTCATCACAAACGCCATCAACGACGCGGTGAAGGAACATGGCCTGTTCTACGCGGGCTACCCGATGAGCGTCGAGATGTGCTTCATCGGCGGCAACGTGGCGGAGAACGCCGGCGGAGGGCGGGCGATCAAGTACGGCGTCACCGGCCGGTACGTCATGGGGCTTGAGGTGGTCCTGCCTACAGGAGACGTGGTGCAACTCGGCGGCAAGCGGGTGAAGGACGTGACCGGATACGACCTCGTGCACCTGATGGTCGGCTCGGAGGGCACGCTCGGCGTCTTCACCAAGATCATCCTTCGGCTAGTGCCGCTGCCGGTAGCTCGCGTCGTCGTCCTGGTCCCTTTCCCCGACGTGGCGAGCGCGATCAGCGTCGTGCCGAAGATCATGACCCAGGGGCGCATCGTTCCCTCCTCGGTCGAGTTCATGGATCGGCTTTCGGTCGAGACGTCCTACGCCCACCTCGGCGAGCAGCCGCCGTGCCCGGGGATCGGCGCCATGCTCTTGCTCGAAGTGGACGCCTCCAGCAAGGAGCAGGTGGAAGCCGAGTACGCAGCGATAGGGGAACTCTGCCTGGAAGGCGGTGCGCTGGACGTCTTCGTCGGCGACGATCCGGCCAAGGCACGCGAGATGTGGCACCCGCGGCAGGTGTGCGCCGAAGCGTTCAAGGCCATCTCGCCGGTTCAGAGCCTCGAGGACGTGGTCGTGCCGCTGGCGCAGATTCCAGAGTTCGTGCCCGAACTCGACCGGCTCTCGAAGAAGTACGGTGTCCTGATGCCGTGTTACGGGCATGCCGGGGATGGCAACCTCCACGCCACGGTGGTCAAGCGCCCCGAGATGTCGGACGACGACTGGCACGTGACCTTGCCGAAGATCCTCGACGAGCTGTACCACGTCGTGGCGCGACTCGGCGGCACGATCAGCGGCGAGCATGGCATCGGGCACAAGCGGGCGAGCTACATGCCGATCGTACAGAACCCGACGCTCATCGCGCTGCAGAGGCGAATCAAGGAGTGTTTCGATCCGTTGAATATTCTCAATCCGGGAAAGATGTTTCCCCCGGCGTAGGTTGCCGTCCGTGCCGTGGCCCACGGGCCTGGATGCGGCCTCGCCCCAGGGCTTCCTATCAGCCTGAGCACGGAAACAGCGGGGAAAGGCCCGCTTTCTAATCACACTATCGTTCGGAATTGCCGTTTGGTCCCAGGAATAGCGTGACCCGCGACATCCACGGCATCGGCTTCCGGACCGCGGACACCGTCGCCGGCAAGCTCGGCGTCGAGAAGACGGCCTTGATCCGGGCCAGAGCAGGAATCAGTTACGCCCTCACCGAGGCGATGGACGACGGCCACTGCGGCCTGCCACGAGAGGAGCTCCTCGGGCTGGCCGAGAAACTACTGGAGGTCGAGCAGCCCATCCTCCTGGAGGCCCTCACTCTCGAGCTTCAGGAGGGGAGCGTCGTCGCCGACCTCCTGGACGATGAGCCCGCCGTCTTCCTCGGGGGCCTCCACCGGGCGGAATCGAAGATCGCCGCCTGGCTCCTGGCGCTGACCGAGGGAAACCCGCCGTGGAGACCCATCGACACTGCGAAGGCTGTCCCATGGATCGAGACCAGGCTCGGCGTGACCCTTGCCTCGAGCCAGCAGGAGGCCCTCCGCGTGGCGCTCAGTTCCAAGGTCCTCGTGATCACCGGAGGCCCCGGAGTGGGGAAGACCACCCTCGTGAACGCCATCCTCAAGACGCTCCTCGTCAAGGGCGTGAAGGTGGCGCTTACGGCTCCGACCGGACGGGCGGCCAAGCCCCCTGACGACCCAGCACTACCCGATGCTGAAGCGGAACCTCGTCTACACGGCCATCACGCGTGGGAGGAAGCTGGTCGTCCTGATCGGGCAGAGAAAGGCTCTGGCGATGGCGGTCAAGAACGACACCTCTCGACGGCGCTACACGAAGCTGCGCGAACGCCTCGCCGTTCGTTCCGCGGCCTCCACCTGATCGCGGATGAACCATATCGATCGAAAGGGGGGGGCTGAGGTGAATCTGCCGAAGCTCGCGACGTCCTCAATGAGCTGCGTGATGCGTGCCAGAATCGTCTACCGAGAAGATCGGGCGCGCGACACCTGCAAGAAGGAGGACCGAGAACATGCGCTGGAATCACTACCTGTCTTACCTCTTCGGCGGTGCCTTTCTCGCGAATGCCATTCCTCACTTCGTGAGCGGAATTACGGGGCACCCATTTCAGAGCCCGTTCGCTTCCCCTCCCGGCCAGGGCCTTTCTTCTGCGATGGTGAACGTCCTGTGGGGCTCATTCAACGCAGCCGTCGGTTATCTGCTTATCTGCCGTGTCGGAACCTTCGAGCTGCGAAGCACGAGACATGTTCTCGTCTCTGGATTGGGAGCGCTGCTCATGGCGATGATGCTGGCCCATGCATTCGGGCGGTTTTATGGAGGCGTCTAGAGACGTGCCGTTGGCTCGGGGACGACTCGTCGAAACCACATCGCCGGCCAGAAGCCAGCGACAGATGAACGCCAGCGTGGTGCTTACGATGCTTCGGTCCGAGTTCCTGGCCTTACACGTTTGTTCGCGATGAAGAAGCTCACAAGGGCCGATCTTGTGCAGGCGCTGGTGGACAAGCTGGAGGTTCGGCGCGGCGTGGCCGAATCGATCGTAGAAACGGTCCTGGGGTCGCTGGTGACGGCGCTGAAAAACAGGGAGAAAGTTGAGCTGAGAGGCTTCGGAAGCCTACGCCTCCGGAAACGCGGATCACGGGTCGGCCGCAATCCGAAGAAGGACGGCGACAAGGTGGCCGTGCCGGCGAAGTGGGTTCCGTACTTCAAACCTGGGAAGGAACTGAAAGCGCTCCTGAACGGGACGAAAAGGGAAGGGTGAATAGGGTCCGCTCCGTGCCTCCGCCCGCGATAGCTTCCGCTCGGCCGGCCGCGGCGTTGTGATGATCGCCGACGACACGGAGGAGGTCTGGTACGCCACGATCGGAGATCCCAGGGTTCCTCGTCAGGAGATGGAGGCGATGCTGCCTGACCGCGGCGAAAGAGAGGTCTTTCCCCTGTCCTGGTGTACCCGGTATTCTCAACACGCAGTGACTCCGGCCCTCGCCCGACTTCTCCTTGCCGTCGCGGGACTCTTTGTCTGCTTTCGGGGCTACTCGGCGTTCCGCTTCGGGCTCGGGGTGACCGCGTTTCTGGTCGGCGCATACGCCGCTG
>CABECI010000118.1_pt1 | contig 17754 bp, 10 predicted proteins | sample 3132851 | NCBI WGS metagenome assembly CABECI01 (sample SAMEA5534348, study PRJEB31848) | metagenome | biome: tundra; feature: field; material: soil | place: USA | collected 2013-05 | depth 0.45 m | reverse complement strand
CCGGAGAGTGATTGTCGACGCGGGTGACTTCGAGTCCCTCCTCTTCCTCGACGCTTTCCTCGACGAGCGTCGCGGATGCGCGGCGAACGGTGGCGTCCCAGGACTCGTCCGGAAGACGGGCACCCCGGTCGCGGCTCGGCGGGCCGATGAGTGGACGCCTCGATCGCCCCAGGAAGAGGCCGCCGTTTCGCGTTTTCTGAGGGAGATCCTGCCGCACGTCGACTTCCTTCCAGAACTCCCGGCGATCCTCTACACGGAAGAAGACCCCCCGCTCTTCCGCGCCTACCCTTGGCTTGCCCGAAGAAGCCGGGAGCGGCGACGTGGAGACGATGGGCCGGGGGATAACGAGAGGTCAGAGACCGATTCGGCGAACGTACGGGACGGGGAAGACGTTCCCGAGATTCTCCCGATCGAGAGCCTCCTGGGCACCTACGGCGCCGACAAGGGGGTGACGATCTACACCGCGGGTGTTCGCATCGCCGCGGAGATGCTGGGCGTCCGGGAAGAAGACCTGCAGGCCATCGTCCTCGTCCACGAGTTGGGGCACTGGCTGGTCCACGGCGTCCCGGTCGGAGGAGTCGGTTGCTGGGGGCCTCAGGGGTACGAGGCGACCCGGACCGAGGTGCACGAGTGCTTCGCCCAGCTGGCGGCGCGATGGACCTGCTCGGACCTCGGCGGCGAGTTTCTCCGGGCGTTCGATCGGCTCAACCAGAGACAGGGCCCCGTCTATCAGGCCTGGAAGGAGTTCGGAAACGGCTGTCGCGGCGGTGTGATCGGGGCCCTCGCCGGACTTCGCTCAGCTGGCCGGGGGGCGAGTCTGGGCCACCTCCGAGCCGCGCTGAAGAACGGGACGGCAGCAGGGAGCGTCGGACCGACCGCGGCGACGCCGCAGGGGCAACGGTCCCCATGAGCGGCCCTGGCGCGCAGAGGAATGAAGGGTGAGGGCCGCGTCAAGACGACGTCGTTTTCGGCGTGTAGCGACCTGGCACGCAGCGTGAGGGTTCTGTGGCGCTTGCCGCTGCTTACCGTCTTGGGACTGGCTTCGTCCCTCCTCGCAGACTTTTCTGGGCGAGTCGTCGGGGTTACGGATGGGGACTCCCCGGCGTCAACAACATAGGGGTGCCCGGAATGCCGCGCGACAATTACACTTGGGCACCCCCATGTCGTTGACGCCGGGGACCGGAAGGAGATTTCCTCGGCCTGCAGCTTTCTGTTGCCTCCTGCGTCCCCGTTTCTTCCGCAACTCAATGGTACGCAATGGCGTCAGAACGATGCTTCTCCGTTTACCCCCTCCAACTGTGGTTTCTCGGTTGATCAACCATCAACTGTGGTCCCTCGGCAGTGGCGCATCTGTGGCGGAGGAGCGGTCCTGAGCAGCCAAGCTCATAGGATCTTGAGTGACGTTGAAAGCGGCAAAAGCAAGACGGTCCGTGGCCAGTTCACTTGCAAGTGGATTCTCATCCTGGTCGTGACTTTCGTCCTGCCAGCCGATGAAGACCTGGCCCGCGGCGCCTCGTTCCAGGAACAGGCGTCGGATTTCCATAACGGCCGCTTTGGTGACGTCCTGTCGAGCCCTGGAGACACCCGGAAACATCCGCTTCGCGATCTTGCTCACGTAGAAGGGGTGGATATTGATGTCCACGGGGACTCCCCACCGCGCCCCGGTATCGAGCGCGAACCTCGCTGTCTCGACCGCTTCCGCGATGGCGAACACGTCGGTGAGGTACGGAGGCTGGACCACGATGTTGATGTCGACGCCAACGTCGCCGGTTCGTCGGCCCGTCTCCCGAAAGGCCGCCTGGACGAGCGGTTTCAGCATCCGCTTCTTCAGGACCTCTAGGCGGAGATGATCGTCCTGCGTCTCCAGTCCCAGGCCTATTCGGGGTTTCTGGTCACCGCGTAGGCCCCGGATGAGTACATCGAGTGCGCCGCTGGTCACGAACTGCTCCCTGGTGTCGAAAGAGACGGCTCTGCATCGGGGGAGTGAACGAGCGAACGCGAGGATGAGCCCCAGAAGGTCCCTCGGAAGTTCGAGCGGATTCAACGTCGAGCCAGAGTTATACACGACCAGGTGAGCAACGTCGGGAAGGACGGAACGGTAGTGCTCGCTGAAGAAATCGAGGCGGCTCTTGTTCAGCTGGGTGTTGAACGGACCGCCCTCGCCGGCGCCGATGTCGCAGTGCCAGCACTGGCGCTCGAAGAACGGGCATCGCCCCCTGGTGAAGTGGTTGCCGAATACAAGGGCGAGGCGAACGCCATAGGTATCTGCGACCGGCGAGAAGAGGTTGCTGGAGTTCGGGGTCGCCGAAATCACGGGAAGCTCGAGGCGAAGCTATCGGAGTACGGTGATCTAGCCACGAGAAAGGAACCGATCGCCAGAGCGTCTAGAGGGGATGCGTCGAACGTCTGCATGGCATCCTCGGGGGAGCAGACGATGGGCTCTTGGTCGTTGAAGGACGTGTTCAGAAGCAGAGGAACGCCGGTGATTGCATGAAACCTCGAAAGGAGATCGTGGAAAAGGGGGTGCGATTCGGCGTCGACCACCTGGAGCCGGCTGGTGCCGTCAATGTGGACGACGGCGGGAATCTGAGAAGCTCGTCCAGGTCGCGCCTGAGCCGTGACGAGCATATAGCGTCCAGCGAGCTGGCTCGCCCTCGGCAAGTCGTACCAGTCATCGACGTGTTCAGCGAGGATCGCCGGCGCGAACGGCCGGAAGTCCTCCCGGTGCTTGATGAGGTCGTTGATTCTCCCTTTAACGTCCATCCTTCGTGGGTCGGCGAGCAATGAGCGGTTGCCGAGAGCGCGCGGCCCGAACTCCATCCTCCCCTGGAACCAGCCGACTATTCGGCCGTCGGCGAGCATCTTGGCGACCGTGTCGCCTAGGCAGACTGGCAGGGAGAAACGGTGGCCGCTGCTGGCCAGCGTGTCCCGGATCTCGGAATCGGTGAATCCGGGTCCCAGGAAGGCATGCCGCATCGGTCGCCGCGCGGCTGTGCTACCCGTCGTATACGAGGCCAGGAAGGCCGCGCCGATGGCTGTTCCGGCATCGTTGGCGGCGGGCTGAACGAATAAGAATCGGTATGGTCCCTGGTCGGCGATGACGCGGATCGCGGCGCAATTAAGCGCCACGCCGCCTGCGAGGCAGAGCTTGTCGGCTCCGGTGAGCGAGTGGAGATGCCTCGCCAGATGAAGCAGTGCTCGCTCGGTAGCCTCCTGGAGAGCGGCCGCTATGTCGGCATGCCGCGTGACGATGGGCATTCCGGGGCCGCGAGGAGGGCCCAGCAGGGACTCGATCCCGGCGAAGTCCGGCTGTCGGAGCCTCACCGTTTCTTCGGCGACCAAGAACTCCCCGTTAGGCGTAAGCGTCAACAGCTCCGTCATGGCAAGGCGATAGGTGGCTGGCGAGCCGTAAGCGGCAAGGCCCATCACCTTGCTGGCGTCGTAAGGTCCGAAGCCGAGAAGGCGACAGAGCTTCTCCCAGAGGAGACCTATCGAATGAGGGTACCTGATCTCGCGGATGGGGCTGAGCTGAGTGCCCTCCCCATAGGCGAAGAGGGTGCTAGCCGCCTCGCCGATACCGTCGACGGATAGGACGGCGCCCTTGTCGAACGGCGAACAGAAGAACGCGCTAGCTGCGTGGCAGAGGTGATGATCCAGCCAACTGAAACGATCGACCACGGGTGTATCGAACGCACTCGCGAGAGCTTCGGGAACGCGGGCGAGAACTCTCTGAAAGGCCGCCTCGCCCGCGGCGCTTCCCCAGTCACCTTCGATCGAATGGCGCGTGAGGGCGATGTTCTGGAGTCTCTTCCCGGGAGCAAAGGAGTACCCGATGGAGCGGACGTCACTCAGTTCGATCCCGCCTTGCTGAAGGCAATACTGGATAGCAAGCTCCGGAAGGTGGTCAGCGTTATCGACGCTCGGTTCTTTGGCATGCTTGACGCGTGTGAACCTCTCTTCCTCGGCTGCCGCGACGATCTCGCCTCCTCTCAGCAGGCATGCCGCCGACTCGTGATACGCCGAGTTGATGCCAATGACGAAGTCGGACATTTGATGCTCTCCGGTCTAAGGGTACGATAGGGGGAAAGAACGGACGCTCGGACTGGGGATCAGCCAGGCAATCAAGATGGCGGCGGCGGCGTTTCGCACCTTTCAGGATTACGCTAACGCGGCTCCGGAGAGGCAAGGACGACAGGGGGTCTTCGCCGGATTCGAGCCGGAGCTTGATATCGGCGAGATGAGGTCTTCAGTGTGTGGCGTATATGGTAGAGTGTCGTATGCTGACCGACGCGGGGTGTTCCCGGCTCGAGGTAAGTGATTGGAAACGAAGACAGCTAGGCTGGGCGCGCATGTTGGCACGACGAATGCAGAGTTCTCGCAGGCCAGAGACTAGGTCCTGACCTCTTGAGAAGGGAGAGATCTCCAGTGAAGACAGTGAAGACTCAGATACTCCGTGGTGCCATGTCGGTGGTCCTCGCCTCCTTGGCGCTGTCCTGTGGTCCGAAAAAGCAGGATGTTCCGGAGAAGCCGGCTGCCACACCGGCCCCCACGAAACTGACGTTCAGCATCAACTCGTGGGTCGGGTGGGCGCCGCTCTTCCTCGCCAAGGAAAAAGGGCTATTCGGAACGACCCAGGTCGAGATCACACGCGTGGAAGACACCGGGGCCCGGAAGTCGACCATGATCGCGGGGCACGTGGACGGCTATGCCTCGTCGGTTGATAACTTCGCCCTGGACTCGGCTGCGGGCGTTCCGGGGAAGATAGTCCTCTGCTTCGACGAGTCGTTCGGCGGCGACGGAATCGTGAGCAAGAAGACGATCAAGACGCCGAAGGACCTTCGCGGCAAGAAGGTGGCCTTTCAGAAAGGCCTCCCTTCGCATTTTCTGCTCCTGAAGGTCTTGCAAGACGCGGGCCTTTCTCCCCAGGACGTGAGTCAGATAGATATGGACGCCGACAAGGCCGGGGCGGCTTTCACGTCAGGGAGCCTCGACGCAGCAGTCACCTGGGAACCGTGGATCTCGAAGGCCGCAGCCCAGTCAAATGGCAAGATCTTGGTGAGCACGAAAGACCTCCCGGGCCTCATCGTCGACACGGCCGTCTTTCGGGACGACGTGATCGAGAAGAAGAAGTCCGCTATTCAGGACTTCGTGAGCGGTTGGTTCAAGGCCTTGGAGTACTGGAAGGCTCATCCCGAAGATTCCGACCAGATCATGGCTAAAGCCTACGGATTCGCCGTGCCAGAGTTCCAGTCCATTTGCCAGGGCGTCCGTTTCTATGATCTGGCCCGGAATCGCGAGTACATCGGCAAGGGAGAGGGAGCGCCGATCGATGCGGTCTTCTCCTCCGCCTCCGACCTATGGGTCAGCGCCGGCATCGCCTCGAAGAAGAGCCTGGCCAAGGAGAAGATCACCTCGGCGTTCCTTGGAACCGTGCCCTGATGGGCCTTCTGGATTTCGACAACCGGCTCACGAAGCGCCAGTACGCGTCTCTCGGAGCCGGGACCTTTGTCGTCACGATCGCCCTTTGGCAGTCCGCATCTGCCTTCGGATGGGTGCAGTCCTATTTCCTGCCTTCACCGACGGCGGTCCTCCAGGCCGGATGGGGGCTCTTCCGTGATTTCGACCTGTGGAAAGATCTGAGGGCGAGCTTCTACCGAGTAACACTGGGCTATCTCCTCGCGGTGATCCTTGGCCTGCCAGTCGGGATCCTGGTCGGTGCCTTCCACGTGTTCGAAGCCGTGATCGAACCGATGAACGACTTCGTGAGGTATACGCCCCTGCCCGCTTTCGTCCCTCTCGTCATCCTCTGGGCGGGAATTGGGGAACTGAGTCAGGTACTGCTGATCTTCCTTGGGGTCTTTTGGTCGCTGATCGTCCTCGTGGCCGACGTGGTCAGCAATGTGCCCAGGAACCTAAGAGAGACGGCGGCTACATTGGGCACTGGTCGGCTGAAGATCCTGTTCCACGTGGTCGTCCCCTGCGCCATGCCCGGAATCTTCGATGCCATGAGGGTGTCCATTGGCTGGGCGTGGTCTTCCTTGATCCTCGCCGAGATCGTCGGTGCGAACACGGGACTGGGCCACATGATCATGGAGTCCCAGAGGTTCTTGCGGACCCCGAACGTGATCGCAGGGATCGTGATCGTCGGAGCGATCGGGTTGGGACTGGACGCTCTCTTCAAGATCGCCTACGCGGCCCTCTTCCCGTGGAGTCCCCGAAAGGGCTGACCCCGTCGTGGCGCGGATCGACATCGAGGGGGTGCACTTCTCGTTCCCGCGGAACGGGGACGCTCTTGCGCTGGAGGTCCTCGGGGGCATAGATCTCTCGGTCGGGGGCGAGGAGTTCGTCGTCATCCTTGGCCCCTCAGGATGCGGCAAGTCGACTCTCCTCAGGCTGGTCGCCGGGCTGGAGAGGCCTTCCTCCGGGCTGGTGCTGGTCGACGGAGTATCGGTCAGCGAGCCCTCGAGGGACCGCGGTATGGTCTTTCAGGCGTACACCTCGTTTCCCTGGCTGGATGTCAGGCGGAACGTCGAGTTTGGATTGCGAATGCAAGGGGTCCCGGCCGCGGAGCGCGAGCGGGACGTTGAGAGGCTCCTCGACCTCGTAGGATTGCGGGAATTCGCTGGAGCACTTCCAAAGGAGCTCAGCGGAGGCATGCAGCAGCGAGTCGCGCTCGCTCGCACCCTGGCGATGAACCCGCGAATCCTCTTGATGGACGAGCCCTTCGGAGCCCTGGATGCTCAGACCCGCCGCTCCCTGCAAGAGGAACTGATCTCGATCCAGCGAGAGACGAAGAAGACCGTCCTCTTCGTAACGCACGACATAGAGGAGGCCCTGCTGCTCGGAACGCGAATCGTCGTCATGGCTTCGTCACCGGGCAGGGTTGTCGAGGACCGCCGCCGTTCATCTCAGAGGGAACTTTCCCGTGAGTACCTGCTCTCGGACGAAGCGATCGTCGAGCGAAGGCGGCTGGCGCTGCTCCTCGAGCAACGGAAACTCCGGGTCGCGGTGAGTGAATCCCCTGCGAGCGAACCGCTCCTGTATGCGAACCGGGAGGGCTTGTTGCCGCCCCTCGTAGAGATCGAGGTGACGGAGAAGGATGTGGATCGAGACCAGTCAGGCGAATCGACCTCGGACGTTGTGGTCCTGCCCCTTGCGGAGGCCGTAGGTCACTGCGTGTCGGCCCGGTCCCGGATCATTTGCTGCCTCGCTCGCCCTGGCGCCGACCGCCGCTTCGTTCTCATTGCCCGGAAAGGAGCCGTCCCCGAGATTCAGGCGCTGGCGTCTGCCGCCATTCTGTGTCGACCGGCGGGGGCGGAAGATGAATGCCTCTGCCTACACCCCGGGATCGGCGGCCTTCCTGCCGGCGCGGTTCGCCTGGAAACACCTCCGGAGGGTGAAAGTACTGTCGAGCAGCTGGCGGAGGCTGTCTTGTCGGGGAGAGCGGGTGCAGTGATCATCAGTGGCGTGAAGTGGCAGGAAGTGGCCCCGAAAACGGTCGAGGGGCTGGACGTCTCGCGATTGGACCTTCCAGCAGGCCTCTTTCAGACGGTGTGCTGCGCCACGGGGGAGTCACTCAAGAGGAAGAGGGACCTCCTGGCATCGTTCGTGCGGCTTGCTTTCGATTCGATGGGTCTCGCGGCGGACGAGGAACTAGAAGTGGAGGCGGGGACCGGGGTCACGGCTGGGTCGCCCGGGGCCGTCCGGAGAGAAGATCCCCAGGGCATCACGTTCCTTGGCCTCGGAGACAACGTCTCCCTCCTTCGGGAAGGGGGCATTCTCCAGGACATAGGGAACATCATGGCTGCAGGGCGCTCGATCAGGCGACCGCCCGGCATCGCACCCGAAGTCATCCCTTCAGACCTGATCGATTCCGGACTGATCGCGAGCCTGGCCGCCGAGGCACGCAATAAAGAAGTCGATGGGAGCCAATCGCGATGAAGCCAGAGTTTGCTGAGCGCCTTCTCAGCCGGGAGCCTGGAGCCATCGAGACGGCCCGGGCTTTCGGGCGGATTCTCCGTGGTTGGTCGAAGGGGGCGGAGGCAGTCTCGGCCGATGGCGGGCCACACGCCGATGTCTTCCTTCGCCGAGGCCTGTGGCGGGTGGAATTCGGGGAGAAGGACGCCGGTGTGTTGGATTCACTCCGCGAAGCCGGGCTCATCACGGAGTTCGGCAGCGACGAGAGATCGGGAGTGATGGTGCACCGGGACGTGATGGATGTGGAGCGCCAAGACGCTGATCTTGACCGGGACTTGAATCCGAAGAGTCCGTGGTTCGTCGCGACGGATTGGCCGGACATTCCACCCGAGGACCCGCTCATCGGTGTCAACGCCGTCTTCCCGATTCACTACGAGTCGGTCTACCTCCTGAAACTCCTGAGCGCGCAGGGGCCGGGGCTCCAAGGTCTCACCGTGCTCGACATGTTCTGCGGCTCCGGCATCCTGGGCCTGTTTGCAGCCCTGAAAGGTGCCGGGCGGGTCTCGTTCGTCGACATCAACCCCCGTGCGCTGGCGTTCACGATCTTTAACGTACTCTTGAACGACGCCGGGCCAGGGCACGAATACCTGAAACTGGACGTCTTCGACAACCTGAGCGAGGGGCCGGGGCTCGGCGGGAGGCGATTCGACGTGATCCTGGCCAATCCCCCTTTCGAGCCGGTTCCGGCCGGGACCTATCCGAGGCACTCGAACGGAGGCGTCTTTGGTCAAGACGTGATAGCGAAACTGCTCGCCGGCGCCGGGAAGCACTTGAAGCCGCGCGGCTATATCCTGGCTGTCGACTTCTCGCCAGGTCGGGACGTCGAAGTCGGAGAGGCTGAAGAGGGCTCTGGCGACGAGTGTGACCCGGGCAGTCATTTCGACGGCATCCATGCTCTGTCAGCGGCGGGACTCAGGCCCGAGATCGAGAGCCTCCGGTCCGAGGGGCTGCAATGTCGCGTCGAGGTGCTCGACCAGATCGCCCTCGACGTCTTCGGGGCCCGATTCGTGGCGTTGGGGCTGTCCGGCTATGCCGCCTGGCAATGGGAGCAGCAAAAGAAACGCTACGACTGGCTCTACTTCCTTTCCTTCGAGTTCAAGCCTGCCGACCCGACAGGTACGGACGCCGCATTCCGGGTCAGAGACCGTCGCTCGGAGGGGTCAATCAGCTGCAGCGATTGGGAAGATCCGCTCTTCTGGGACGCCCCGTTCGGCATTCCGATAGCGAGGTTCGCAGAGTGGCAGTCGATTCTCCTGCACAGGAAGGAATACCGAGACGTCCAGCGCATCAATCTGCTGAACGAGAAGCTCCTTCTTGCGGACAGCAATCGGGGAACGGATGGGACGCCGGTCTACTTCGACTTCCTGAGGCTCCTTGAGGACAGGACAGCCGAAGCGGCCAGGCTGAGGACGGCCCTGGTCAAGTCGTTGTCGGAGATGCTGACCTCGCGCCTCCAGGGGGGCTTCCGCCCAAGGCTGATTCGCTTCTTCTTCATACCCTCGGCGAATGGTCGCGGCGAAGGTGCCACCGATTCCGGCCTCATCACGACCGTCCCGAAGGACGGCGGGGAGGCATCCCTGGGGAAGAGGGTGCAGTTAACGGAGATGAGAGCGAGCCTGAAGGAGATCGCCGGTGCGGCGGACAACGCCGCGCTCATCCTGAGGCTCGACGTCGTCGCGCGGGACGTATTGCGCTGCGAGAGCTATCGTGACCTCGTCGAATTCACGCTGTCGTGGAAAGGGCTCTCGTATCCGCCCCGTGACGCGAGAACGGCACGGCCGGAGCGCGACGAGGGCTGGTGGGATGACGTCGGTCCGAAGACGCGGTCGGGCGAAAAGGGCGTCCAGACCTATATCGCATGCCTCTTCCCAGGTTCTGGGCCTGGACGGCGAGGGACCCGAAGGGAGCATCGCCTGCTGGACAACCTCTTCGCTCGCTACGACGAGGATGCGCGGCGAAGCGAGTCGGGCCTGAATCTCCTGTTTGAAGAGTGCTTCTCCGCGATGACGAGACAACTCACGGTCCTCGCGGGCGTGGCGGTGTCGCTCGCGCATCTCGACGAGTTGCGGGAGCGGACCCAGGGGCTCATTCACGATTTTCGAAACGTGTTCCTTCCATTTGCGGACGTCTCCTCTTGGGCGTCAGACGAAAGCACGGTGTTGCCGAAGGCCGGGAAGATACTGTTTGACCTCCTGCCGGGGAGTTCCGAGAATTCGGGGCCATGGGTGAGCGCCGTGATACAGAAGGAAGGCATCCGGTGGCTCGAAGCAGGTGTCGCCAGCGGCGCCATGAGCCTGCGGGGAAGCCTGGAGAGATGGGCAAGGGCTTGGAAGGGTGTGGACCGTCTCATCACGGCTAATGGAGACATCTTCCGAGGTGTTCCAGACAGGGGGGAATCGGTGCGTGCCCACGAACTCGCGGACGAACTGGCGGCGGTGGTGAATGTGGCCCTTGGTCGAGCGTACGTTAGCCCTCGCCTCCGCCTGGGGAAGATTGGTAGCGAAGTGCTTGGCGACGGGCAAGGGACTGGGATTCGCGACTACCTGCGAAGCACAGTGAAGTTCTCGGGTCCACAGGTCTTTCCGCTGGCCTCGGTCGGTTTCATAGTAATGCCCGAGATCATTGGAAACTGTCTGTCGCATGGTGCACGAGGTGGCAAGGTCGAACTCGACTATTCGGTCAACGGGTCCGAATTCCTGATGACCGTCCGAAACGAGCCCAGGCATGACGACAGAAGGAACTCAGGGCTCGGGCAACGGCGAATATCGGAAGTCCTCTGGGCTAACTTGGGCACGAACGACGGATACAGACTGACGCCTACCAGGGATGGTGGGAAGGTCGTGGCGTGGACGACGACGCTGAGGGTCGATCTGGATGACTATCGGAGACGGCGCGAGGAGGCACTAAAGTCGGGTAGCTACATGGATAGCCGCTCGGAGGAGGGGACGGCATGAAGATCGCGGTGTTCGACGACAGAAAAGAGGAAATCACGGGGGCGTTACAGGATGAAGTCGCGATGATTCGCGGCATCGGCGAACTGCTGGGACGCCCAACGGACGTAAGCTGGGTAGACCTCTGGGGTATCGATGGCGTCAACAAGACGGACCTAGCTTTGCGCGATGTCAAGTGCCTGCCGGGGGAACTTCGGTTCGTTCTCCTGAAGCCAACCGAGGCCGTCGTCGAATGGCTTCACGAACGTAACGGGTATCCGGACGGCTTCGAGGCCGCTATCTACGACTCTGAGTGGGGGAATCAGGATCTCGGACTTGCGTTCTTCCAGCGCGCGAAAGCGGCTTGGGGATCCCCGAGCCGTGCCTTCGTTCTTACGGGTGTGCCGAGGTTAGTAGGGCTCCTGGACGCTGACGGGAGAGATGGCGGCGGGATGCCCGATTTTTTCGTGAAGAGGCGAGACGCAGAGTGTGGTGGGAGAGGGCTGGATACTCTCGCGAGACGCCTTTGGCTTCTTCTGGAGGAACTGGAGCTCGGACCAGACAGTGTCTCTGCGAACGGGCGATGGGATTTGTCTTGGGCGCTGGCTCGAGTGTGGAACGCCGGGGGGGGCTGCGTATTGGGCCACAGTTGGGGGAAGACCTTTGTTACGAACCGGCTCGGGAGAAACTACCTAAACGGCTGGGTTGTAGCGACGGGCGCGCTCCCGACGAGTTTTGATGTAGACGTTTCTCAGCATCGGAGGGCGGCGGCCGAAGACCTGCTCGAGTCCCTTCGATGGCTAAGAGAACTGGTGTTCCAGGCGGCATGCGGAGGGGAGAAGTCGTTGGACACTTGGCGAACGACGCTTGTTCAAGAGCACGTCGCCTTGGCCAAAGGTCTAAAGGACGAACTCGATGCGGTCAACGCGGTTCCGGGAGGAACGTTGGACGCACAAGTCCTCGAGAGGATTCTCAGTGACTCGGGTATGACGATTCCGGCTTTTCGGGCTCAGGAGGTGAAGCTCTATCTGCGAGGGAAAGAAGGCGGTCTACCTATTGGACTCGTGTACGAGATGAAGGCGGCAATGAAGGCAGCCGGTAGGATGCTTACTGTCGGCGAACTTTCGGTGGGTGGGGACGCAACAAGCAGCGAGCACATCGAAGTCTATGTGCCAGCGAAGGCGCTGCGAAGCCTGATGACGAGGAGACCGTTCCTTGCTGGGCTGGTCAAGTGGTCCCAGGCAGTGGATCTAAGCGTATGGACGCTAGAGGGAACTCAGAAAGCGGGCGGCCTGAAAGCCCTTCATGTGTTCCTGATGATCGCCTGGAAGGGCGATTCGCTCTATTCGGTCGTCAAGCAGAACGTTGCTGATATCTCGTCCGTCGACTGGCTGACGCCGGTGCTGGCTGCTCCCTGGTCAAGACACATCTACCGGCCGACGCTCTTTTGTCGGAGCGATGCAGAGGCCACCTGGAAGATTGACTGCGTCGAGGGCCGCGCTGAGAACGGGACGTCCCTGACGAGGGGGGGGAAGAAGGTGGACGTGAACATAGGCGAATGGAATAACGTACTGGCGCTGGAATTCCTTACGAACGCTCAACCCAGCTGATGTCGCGGGGAAAGGCAAGGGGGATCGTCGTCCTCCATGACGTCGGTTCGGAGTTGAAGCGGCTTGCGGCTACGCTATGGAGCGCGGTCGCCGGCCTGGGAGTGGAAGGGATCTGGATTCGGAAATTAGGCGAGGTATCGAAAGGCTGCTTCGAGGGCGCGTTCGTGGCCGTGATTCACAAAGGGGTACTATTCAAGGGGGGCCGGCCACCGGAACTACCGGACACTGTTCCGCTCGTACTGATTACCGGGGGTGGGGAAGAGCGCCCCGGCTATCTCGTTCCCTGCGATCTGTATCTCCCGTCTGCGTATATCCGGTACGACCGATTCGGCCCGTGGTTGAAAGCCTGGAGAGATCTCAGTGGCGGTGAATTCGGAACTAGCCATCTTGCCGCGTGCCGCTGGGTTCTCGAACAAGGCGTCGAGGAGGCCGTCAAGGCCGCGAGCGAGAGGTTCGCGGCCCTGATGGAGGAGCTGATGCCCTTCAGGGTCTTCGCCCTGAATGAGAGCGGCAAGGTTGGTCGAAGTGCCCAGCCTGCCACCCCGCGGGGGGTGGCTCCGGCAACGGGCGGAGCGAACGGCGCCGCAAAAAGGGGTGAAGCGGGAAGGGGGCCGTACGACAAGAGCGTCGAGACAGCGATGACGAGCCTCCGGGGAGCGGCGCATAAGTGGTTCCGCGCGCCGCAGGGTCTGGCGCTGGATGTCTTCGCGCAGGACGAGCGCGGGGCGGAATTCGCTTTCCGGCAGGCCTGGGAGTCATACAGGGCGTCAGGCATGAATCCTTCCAAATGTGGGCGAAGCGACGGAGAGTCGCCGGAGGTCTTCCGGCGGGCTCTCGAGGAGATCGACGAGGCTGCCAGCGTCGTGTCGGCGTATCTTGGGGGAGCGGTGACCGGGAAGAGCGACTTCGAGCGGATCAGGGCAGACCTCAGCCATGATCGCTGGCGAAATAAGTTCCTCCATTCGATAGCCTATAGCCCTGAGGAGGTTGACAAGGGCGGGCGGTTGGTGAAGTTTCGGGAAGCCAGGGAAGGCGATGGGGAGAGGCGAACCCAACTGATAAGTGCTTTCCGGGCGTGGGATTCGATGAAGGGGGACTTCACCGGTCTCTTCAAGGATCCTGAGGCTCAATTTGGCTTTGTGCCGACGGGAGAGTTCGAGATGGCCGGGAAAATGATGAAAAGGGCCGTCGAATTCATTGATATCTTCGGAAGCCTGGTCTCCCGGTGGTCCTTCTCGGACACGCAGTTGGCCGGGTTCTGGGGCACGGCCGACGACGTGTCGAACATCTTGACGGCTCTCGGGCAGGAACGAAACTGCTACTTCCTCGACGTCGTCGAAAGGAATGTGTGAGGACACGTGGTGGAGTCTGAACGGAAGCTTCGCGTCCTCGTCATTGACGACCAGATAGGGAAACCAGAGAGCGAGGAGATGGCCGGGTTTCTCCTGGACTACCGATCGCTGCTGTCCCGCGTTGAGTTCGTCTTCAGTGACGCGTGCGATAGTGCGGGGTGCTACACGAGCGAAGCAGCGCTGGCGGCGGTGAGAGATGTCGGTTTTGTGGACCTCGTGCTGTTGGACATCAAGTTCGGGACCGAATCGGACCGGCTGGGCTTTGAGATCCTCGAACGGCTGAGGGGGAAGTACCGTTCTCTTCCGATCGCGATGATGACGTCTCTACAGCGGGACGTGGAGAACCTTTCCCGAAGCCTGGAGCCGGGCGCGGTGGCTTTCATCGGAAAGCGGCCCCAGCCGGAAGAACTGGAGCGTAGGATCAGATCGGCGCTCGCCCTTGCTCGGGACCATGCATTGTTGGGCGGAAGTTCGGCGATGCGGACGCTGCGGCGGGAAATCGCCAGGATCAGCCCGTACGATTCCGTTCCGGTACTGATCCTGGGAGAGCGTGGTACGGGGAAGGAGCGGGTTGCCCGGAACATCCACCACTCCGGCCCGCGGCGGGACGGGCCGTTCGTGGGGCTGAACTGTGCGGGTCTGAGCCCGGACCTGCTCGAGGCCGAGCTGTTTGGCCATGAAAAGGGGGCCTTCACCGGGGCCGAGAGAGCCCGCAAGGGCTACCTTGAGCTCGCGAGCGGGGGAACGCTCTTTCTAGACGAGGTCGGGGACATCCCTATCCCGGTACAGGTCAAGCTCCTTCGCGTGCTGGAAGAGAAGGAGTTCTCGCCTGTGGGTGGGGCAGGCCGACCGGGAACGCTGAACGTGCAGCTCTTGGCTGCGACGAACGCCGACGTCGCGCAGGCCCTGGAGCAGGGTAGGCTGCGGGAGGACTTCTTCGATCGGATAGCTGCGTTCCAGATCCGCACGCCGAGCCTTCGCGAGTACCCGGAGGATATCCCGGAACTCGCGGACTACTTTCTGGGCCAGATGATCTCGGGCGGAAGGCCTCGACGTTTCGCGATCGGGGCCCTCGACGCAATGAAGGCCTATCTGTGGCCTGGCAACGGCCGTGAACTCAGGAACGTGGTGTGGCGGGCCGCGATCAAGGCTGGGGACGCTGTCGTGATCGGTAGGGAGTGCCTTCCCGAGACGATCGCGCTCGGGCGAACTTCGACGGTCGGGACGTCGGTGCCGGAGACAGACATGCCAGGAACCGAGGGTGTACGGTGGCCGGAGAGGGGGCCGGACCGTGCGAACTTCCTCTCGGAGATGATCATCGATACTGTTCGGCGCCAGGCCAACGAGGTGGACGCCAACGCTGCGGCTATCCTCAGGGACCTGTTCCCTGGCCAGGTTGAGAACAAGCGGTATCTTGGACAGATTGCGTGGAAATTGGTCGACTGGAATCCTAGGCTGCTATCCAATCCACGACTGAGAGAGAAGTTCGAAAGCTGTACCCCGCTATGGTCTGCGCTGGTGCAGTACCTCTCTGCAAGCCCTCTCTCGCGGCGGAAGATCCTCGACAAGCTCCGCCGATACGGTGTGGCAGGGGACGGGCTCTAGAAGGGGCCCCTCATCGACGGGCAAGCCTCGCATAGACCGAAGCGAGGAAGACCCCCAGATGAACGAAGCCAGCGAAGATCTCTAGGTCAAGCCAGAATGCGAGCCAGGTGATAGCGACGATGTCGTCCACCCGCACCGGTGGGCTGAGGCTGAAGAAGGTGTGGAAGGAATAGGAGTAGCTGGCAAGGAACTTCTGCCACAGCGCACCGCAGGTGGGGGGGGTGTCAAAGAGGATACGGAAGACGAGAGCAAAGAGAGCGGGCCACGCAATGAGGGCGGCAAGGGTGAGGCCTGGTCGATCCAGGAGAGCGTGGAGGTACCGCGACACGACCCAAGCGATGGGGCGCCAGATAGCGGCGGCCGCCATACGAGGGATGCGTAGGGCCCCCTTTGTCCACTTCGTACGGTTGGCATCGAAAGTGGCGTCTGGTTCGGAGATCGCGCGGAAGAACCGGAAGTTACGATGCTGCCGTCGTGCTTCTGCCAGGCTCAACATCTCCTCGTCGAATTGGCTCAACTCGCGAAAGCGGCGCGCGATCGCGTTGACGATGGCCGCGCACGCGTCGTGCCGTCGGGCGCGCCGGCTCATGCTTCCACCGCGGGTCGAAATGGCGGCGATCTCGGACTCCAGATCCCGGAATCGTGAGCGAACGTCGAAGTGGAAGTTGACGCCGAGGAAGAGACTCTCGCCGACGACCTCGGCTTCGTGGCGAGCCTGGAGGGCCTCGAGGGACGTCGTCGGCGTCTGATTCAGGAGGAGCTGTTGTGCGTCGAGGGCGCAGGTGGCGGCGGTGATCGCCGTCATGACGTCTGGACATGACCGAGAGAGGGCCTTTGAGCGCTCCAAGAGCCTCTGCGCGACGAGGAGGAGCCTCCCGGGAGCACTATGGGAATCAGATGCCGCGGCTGTAATTGGCCACTGATAGTCGGAGGCGTGGGCACCCAAGGAGATGTGCGGACGGAGGCCGTAAACTCCTCCGCGAGGCTTCTCGAGAATGGACGCTTCCCGGGACTCGAGTACCCCCGTGTCGGGATTCCTATAGCTCACCGGGATCGTGGATCGGCCAGCATGAGTCGAGATGAAAAGGCGGTTCGGAATTTCGGTGAGGCCAGGGAAGAGCGCTTCACGGTCGGCCATCTGGGAAAGATGGGCCTGTCGAATGTCGCATGCCTCGCGGCGGCTCAAAGGCCCCTCGGGGAAATTCAGGAAGAGATCCTCGAGCGAGGAACAAGGGGCTGCAATTCCCGTCAGCGTGATGCCCGTGTGGACGGGAAGAGCCGAGGTTCCGAAGAGGGCCTCCATGACGGTCTGCGAGACGACGGGGAAGGCTCGAAAACCCCAGCGGTAAGCGGAATACCCATGAAAATATGCGAATCCCTTCTCGTCGTCGATGGCGATCGCGAGCCGAGTGCGGAGCGGCGTGGCTTCGGGAACAGCGCTACCGATCCTCCAGGCTGCTCGCCGAATGAAGTCGCGAAGCCCCGCCCCGTCGAGAAGAGCCGTCAGGCCCCGTTCACGTAGGGTCAACAGGAGAGGGAGTTTCAGCAGGTTGTGGGTGAGCCGAATGTCGCAAAGATGGAACGGCGCCAGGGAAGGGCTGGCAGTGCTGGCTCTGGAAAGCCCATTGACGAGGAATATCCAATATACATCGGGAAATGTAAGAACCAGCATGCTGGTCGCTACGGCGAAGGGAACGGAAGGATCGTCGGGATGTTCGTGAGCGGGATCCAAATTCTCGAGGTACGCGCGGTGCGGAACTGCGTCCACGATGACCGTCAGTGTGTCGAGACCGCGAGAGCGATCGCGGAAGATCGAGTCTTCAACGACGGATGCGAGGTCGTTGTATAGGGTGAGGGTATCAAACCCCGCGGGGACCCGGACGAACTTCAAGGAGGACGGTATTCCGGGCAGGTTCCGTACGATTCTCATTCGCGCTCGGTCAGCGCCCACATACAGCGTGGTCATGAGGTCGATCTGGAGAGAGGCGTCCGTCTCTTGACCCGGTCTCGGGACTTCGTTGGCATGGCTCGTGTTGCCTCGATGGGGATGTGGGGTGGGCATCGCCAGAGGGAACTGACACCGGGGGCGCTGTGGGGATGGCTTCTCGACGTGAGGATGGTCGAGCGCGCCCTGAGCCGAACTGGCCCCCTCTCGTTCGTGCCGGTAACTCCCGGTTTGAAGCAGGAGGAACACCGAAAAGTCTCTATCCGCCGCGTGGCGAGTTCACCGGCCGTGGAACGAAAGTTCGCCATCGGGTCTCGGCCTGTGTGTCGTCGGAA
>CABECI010000115.1_pt1 | contig 17882 bp, 13 predicted proteins | sample 3132851 | NCBI WGS metagenome assembly CABECI01 (sample SAMEA5534348, study PRJEB31848) | metagenome | biome: tundra; feature: field; material: soil | place: USA | collected 2013-05 | depth 0.45 m | reverse complement strand
CTTCCAGGCTCCCGTCTTCAGCCGGAGGCGCAGCTCCGACTCCCACGCCGGCGTCAGGCCTCGGAGATGCTCCGAAAGCGACTCGTCGAGCTTCGGGAGGTCCTCGGCGTGGACGTGCCTCCGGACGGTCGCCCGCGTCCACCGGAGCTCGTCCGGACCGTACCCGAGCAGGGCCGACCAGCGCGAGTCGAATACGACGACGTCGGTCGAGAGGTTCCAGTCCCACATCGCCAGTCCCGCCCCCGCTAGCGCCAGCTCGAGCCGTTCGCGGCTCTCTTGCAGGGCCAGTTGGGCCTTACGGTGCTCGGTCGTGTCCTCCACGATTCCGATCCCCCCGGCGACCGACCCGTCGTTAGCGAAGAACGGGGCCGTCCGGAGCGTCGCCCAGATGCGGACCACGGCGGTCGTCGCCTGATAGGGCCCTTCGCGGTACGCCTCCTTCCCCTCGAGCGCCGCCCTGAGCGTCGGGACGATGCTCTGGTCGCGGAGGAGATTTAGGTCGAGGCCGATCAGGCGTTCGCGCGACGACTGGAGAATCGCAACGAACCGGTCGTTGCAGTCGGTCACCCTCATCGACCGGTCGTAGATCAGGACGCCGACCGGCGATCGGTCGAAGAGGAGCCGGCCGCGGTCCTGGACGGAGGAAGGCACCTCGGGCGGGCGACCGCCTCCCCGCCGCCCGGAAGGGGCGACCCGCGGACCCATCCGGCCCTCCGGGGAGGTCTTCTTCGACACGGCGGCTCCTCGATCCCGTCTCGCCGAGTCTATCGCGCGCTCCGGTGCTCCGCCCAGCCCCCCATGGCCTCGGCACCCCCTAGAATGGCGGGACCGGCCCTCCTCCAGCGTGGACCGGGGAGAGAAGCGTCATGCCCGTCAACCTGAGAAACCGCCACTTCCTGACGATCCACGAATTCACCCAGGCCGAAGTCCGTACCCTCCTCGACCTCGCGCGGGACCTCAAGCGCGCCAAATACGCCGGGACCGAGCAGCCCCGCCTCCGCGGGAAGAACATCGCGCTGATCTTCGAGAAGGACTCTACCCGCACCCGCTGTGCCTTCGAGGTGGCCGCGCACGACCAGGAGGCTCACGTCACCTACCTCGGCCCCTCGGGCTCCCAGATCGGCAAGAAGGAGTCGATGAAAGACGCCGCCCGCGTCCTGGGGCGGATGTACGACGCCATCGAGTACCGTGGCCACGGCCAGGCGATCGTCGACGAGCTGGCGAGACACGCCGGCGTCCCGGTCTGGAACGGGCTGACCGACGAGTTCCACCCGACCCAGATCCTGGCCGACCTCTTGACGATGGAGGAGCATTCGGACCAGCCGCTCCACGCCCAGGCGTTCTGCTTCCTCGGCGACGCCCGGAACAACATGGGGAACACGTTGATGCTGGGCGGGGCGCTCATGGGGATGGACGTCCGCCTCGGCGCGCCAAAACATGTCTGGCCCGCGGAAGCGCTCGTCGCCAAGGCCCGCGAGCTAGCCAGGGCCTCGGGCGGGAAGGTGACGCTGACCGAGGACCCGAAGGCGGCCGTGAAAGGGTGCGACTTCGTCCACACCGACGTTTGGGTCTCGATGGGCGAGCCCGAGTCGGTCTGGGAGGAGCGGATCCGCCTCCTGAAGCCTTACCAGGTCAACGCGGCGCTGATGGCGGCCACTGACAACCCGAAGGCGAAGTTCATGCACTGCCTCCCGGCCTTCCACGATCGCCACACGAAGGTGGGCGAGGAGATCTTCAAGAAGTTCGGCCTCGACGGGATGGAGGTGACCGATGAGGTCTTCGAGTCGCCGGCCTCCGTCGTCTTCGACCAGGCCGAGAACCGGGTCCACACCATCAAGGCGGTGATGGTGGCGACGCTCGGCGCGTAACGGACCCGTCGTGAGGCTCGTCGTCGCCCTGGTGGCAACGCGCTCCTCCAGCGCGGCCAGACTCTTCGCGATCAGCGCGGGGTGAAAGCGTCCTCGGGGACCTGGATCAGCACCGCCTCGCCTCTCACGCACTCCTGCCCTTCCACCCGGAGTGACGTCGAGACGACGACCTTCCGCCCCTTGACCGACACGATCTGCGAACGCAGCTCGATCGGCGGTCCGAGCAGCGTCGGCTTCAGGTAGTCGACCTTCAGCGACGCCGTCACGCACCGCGGGTACGGCCCTTGGTCCATCGGCTGGCCCGCCGCGCGGTGCAGGGCAGCCGCGGCGGAGCCGGTGGAGTGGCAGTCGATCAGGCACGCCAGGTACCCGCCGTAGACGTAGCCAGGCAGGGCGATCTGCCACGGCTCTGGCGACATCGTGCAGACCGTCTCTTCCCCGTCCCAGAAGCTGCGAATGTGGTGTCCCTTCTCGTTCAGGCGGCCGCAGCCGAAGCAGTGGCTCCACCCCTCCGGGTAGAGGTCCTGGAATGCGGGAACGGTCATGTCGTCTCCTTCGCTCTTCACGCGATCGCCAGAAGGGCTTCCTCGACGGCTCCCCGAACGAGGTCGACTTTGAAGGCGTTGCCGCTCATTGGCTGGGCGAGAGCCACCGCGGCTTCCGCGGCAGTCCGGATCGCGGCCGGGTCGAGGACCTTCCCGGTCAGCGCCTCCTCCGCCTTCTTCGCCCGCCACGGAACAGGAGCGACGCCAGAGAGAACGACTCGCGCCTTCGTCACCTTCCCTCCCGCGACGACCAGGACCACCGCGGCCCCTGCGAGCGCGAAGTCCCACGACCCGCGCGAGCGGACCTTCAGGTACGTTGACCTGCTGCCCGCGGGCGGCGCTGGGACGAGGACCTCGGTCAGGATCTCCCCCGGCCTCAGGACGTTCTCCTTCTGGACGTCCACATCGGGGAGGACGAAGAACGACTCGGCATCCACCGTCCGCGTCCCGGAGGGTCCGACGATCCGGAACCGCGCCTCGAGGGCGATGAGCGGGGAGGCAGTGTCGGACGGGTGGACGATGTAGCAGGGCCCGCCGCCGAAGAGGGCGTGGAACTGGTTCTCGCCGTCCACCGCGTAGCAGGTCTCGCCCCCCTTCCGCAGACAGTGGAACTCGCCGCGGAAGTACCAGCAGCGCGGGCGCTGGCAGAGGTTTCCGCCGAGGGTCCCCTGATTCCGGAGCTGCGGGCTGGCCGCTGAGGCGGCTCCCTCGCTGAGGACCCGGTAGGTCGCGGCAACCTTCGGGTCGCCCGCCACTTGGGCGAGCGTCGTGAGGGCGCCGATCCGGAGGCCGGCGCCGCTCGGAGCGATCCCCTTCAACTCGGAAAGGCCGGTCAGGCTGACGACCTTGCCGGCGGTGAACACCTCGTCGCGGAGGCACCCCAGGAGGTCGGTCCCGCCGGCGTGGGCTCTCGCCCCCGGCTTCGACAGGAGGTGCACCGCCTCCTTCATCGATTTCGGGCGAACAAAGGTGAAGTTGGGAATCATGGTCAGCCCCTCGCCTTCTTCTTCGCCAGCATTTCCAGAACTCGCTGCGGGGTGATCGGCCCCTCGGTGAAACGGATCCCGACGGCGTCGAAAACCGCGTTCGCGATCGCCGATCCGGTCGGGATCGTGGCCGGCTCGCCGACCCCCTTCGTGTTCGTGGAGTTCGAGGCGTCACCCGGATCGACGGCCACCGTCGCCTGGTCGACCGGGACATCCATGGCGGTCGGGATCTTGTAGTCGTGCCAGTTCGCGTTGAGCATCTTCCCGGTCTGACGGTCGAGGACGCGCTCCTCCATCCTGGCGAAGCCGATCCCGAAAACGATGCCGCCGAAGACCTGGTTGTCGAACGTCATCCGGTTCAGGACGCGCCCGCTGTCCTGCGCGGCAACGAACCGGGTCACGGTCACCTCGCCGGTCCTGGTGTTCACCTCCACCTCGGCGAAGTGGGCCGAGAACGGATTGACGACCTTTCCCTCCGGGTTCGGGGCGCGGTAGCCAACCCCGACCACCATCTGCTGGCGCTGGAACGCCGGGATCGCCGATACGGCCACCTTCTTAGACGGGTCGGCCGTCGAGACGACCTCCTTCCCCGAGAGCTTCAGGTCCGCGGCCGGGACTTTCAGCTCGGCCGCCGCCATCTTCAGGATTTGCCGCTTGCAATCGGCCGCGGCGGCTCTCACCGCCGGCGAATCCGACGGGACCGTCTTGCTTCCACCGCTCGGCGTCGCGAACTGCGTGGTCCCCGTGTCGGCGTGCTCGATCCGGATCTTCTCCACCGGGACGCCCAGCTCCTCAGACACGACCATCGCCATGACGGTCTTCGTCCCCGTTCCGATGTCGGCCGCCCCCATGTTCAGGTTGACGCTCCCGTCCGAGAAGAGCTTCACGATCGCCGTCGAAGGCGGACCGCCGCCGTAACCCCAGATCGCGCCGGCCATCCCGACGCCTCTCTTGATCGCCGGGTCGGCAGAAGCGGCAGGAGCTTTCGGCTTCGTCCCCCAGCCGAACGCCTTCGCCCCTTCTGTCAGGCAGGCAGCGAGGCCCGTCGAAGTGTAGGGCTGGTTGCCGCGCCGCTGGCTGACCTTCGGGACGTTCCTCACACGGAGCGCCACCGGGTCCATCCCGATCGCTCGGGCGAGGGCGTCCATCATCTGCTCCAGCGCCCACGACGCCTGCGGGAAGCCCGGAGCGCGGAAGGCCCGCGCCCTCCCCGCGTTCGTGTAGATCCCGATGTCCTCGGTCCTCACGTTCGCGCAGGTCCAGAGCTCCGCCGCCTGGAAGCTCGTGTTGGTCCCTCCGGGGTACGCCCCCGGCGTTCCGCTGCTCCGGTAGTCGATGGCCGTGATCGTCCCGTCTTTCTTCACCCCCGCCTTGATCCGAATCGTGTTCGGAGGCCGGTTCCCGCCGGCCAGGAAAGTCTCCTCGCGCGAGAGGAAGAGCTTCACGGGCCGGCCGGCGGCCTTGGCGAGGAGGGCCGCAATCACCGTGTACTTCCCCGCCTCCAGCTTGCTGCCGAAGCCGCCGCCCATGTAGTGGCCGATGACGCGGACGTTCGCGAGCGGGAGGCCCAGCCTCTGCGCGACCGTCCCCTGGACGGCGTAGACCCCCTGTGTCGTGTCCCAGATCGTCAGCCGCGGGCCGTCCCAGGCGACCACACTGCCGTGGACCTCCATCGGGACGTGGATCTCGCACGGCGTTTGGTAGCTCTCCTCCAGAACGACGTCCGCCTCCGCGAATCCCTTCGCAAGGTCACCCCTGGTGTAGATCACCGGGTCGGCAACCCGGTTCCCCTCGTCCCAGACCTTCGGGGCCTTCTCCTCGAGGGCCTTCTCCGGGTCGAGGACGAACGGCAGGACCTCCCACTCGACCTTGATCGACTTCAGCGCTTCTAGCGCTTGCGGGAGCGTCTCGGCGGCCACCGCCGCCACCTCGTCCCCCTCTGCCCGGCAGTGCGTCTCGAGGAGGCGCCCCCCCTTCCCGTTCTGTCGCTGGAACCACTCCATGTCGGCGCCCTTGCTTTCGGGGCCGAGAACCGCCACGACGCCCGGCATCTTCTTCGCCGGATCGAGGTCGATCGTCTTGACCTTCGCATGGGCGTGCGGCGACCTCAGGATCGCGGCCTGGAGCATGTTCGGGAGCGAGAAGTCGCGCGGGTAGACCGCCTTGCCGCTCACCCGCTCGAAGGCATCGACGCGCGGGAGGCGCTTCCCAACGACCTGGACTTCGCCCCACGGCGGAAGCTCTCCCTCCACCTTCGGCGTCTCAGGAGGGATCGCAGAGAGGAAATAGAGGTCAGAGGGCATGGCTCACCTCCCGTCCTTCCGGAGAAGGGACGCTTTCTTTACCGCCCGGAAGATGTGGACGTAGGCGCCGCACCGGCAGAGGTTCCCGCTCATGCCGGTCCGAATCTCCTCCAGCGTCGGGTCGGGCCGGGCTCTCAGCAGTCCCTCGGCCGCCACGATCTGTCCCGGCGTGCAGTAGCCGCACTGAAGGGCGTCCTCGTCCATGAACGCCCTCTGGACCGGCCCGGGCTCCTCGCCCTTCGTCAGCCCTTCCAGCGTCGTGACGTCATGCCCCTCTGCCTCGGCCGCCAGAGTGAGGCAGGCGTACCGCGCCGCCCCGTCGATCAGGACGGTGCAGGCGCCGCACTCTCCCCGCTCGCACCCCGGCTTCGTGGCGGTCATCCCGAGCCGTTCCCGCAGGACGTAGAGCAGGGTTTCGCGCGGCTCGATCAGGAGCCGGTGCGTCATCTCGTTGACCGAGAGGGTCACCCGGAGCGGCTCGCCCGGCGGGATCTCGTGGACCGTCGCCTCAGCCGTCTCCGCGTGCGCCGCCACGCCGAGGCCGATCGCCCCGGCGCCGACCCTCGTCATGAAGCCGCGCCGGCTGACGCCGTGCGGGCACTCGTCTCCGCAACCGTCGTTCCCGTCCTTTTTAGTCACGATGCCCCTCCCGCTGGATGTTTCCGGTGGAAGCCCGTCGCCTCCTGCCACGCCGCCGCGACCTGGAGCAGCTCGGTCTCGCCGAAGAGCCGCCCGGTGAAAGTGATGCTGGTGGGCGTCCCATCCGACGCGCGGAACCCGTTCGGGAGGACGACCGCCGGATGCCCGGTCAGGTTCGTCCGGAGCAGATTATCGCCCGCGAAAGTCGGCGAGACGTAGAGGTCGACCGTCCGCATCAGCTCCTCCATCGCCTGCTGGAGCAGCGTCCGGATCCGGTTTGCCCGGAGGTACTCCACCGCCGGGACCAGCTCGCCCAGCCGGAAGACGTTGGGCCAGGCGTCGGCCGTCTGCCGGACCATCTCCTTCACGCGGCCGGTCCTCACCAGCTCGTCGAACGACGCGGCCGCCTCGGCCGTCAGGATCACCGACAGCGGCCCGGCCGCCGGCTTTTTCGGAAGCTCGATCGGCACGAGCTGGACGCCGAGAGCCCGCAGGGCCTCGAGACTCTTCCGGTCGAATTCCTGCCATTCGCGTACCCGGGCGACGTCCTCGGGCTTGGCGGTCGCCTTCATCTGGGCCGCCCGGTCCTCGTCGAAGAGCGCCGGGACGTAGCCGACCTTCAGCTCGGAGAGCTTCCGGGCTCCCGGCCATGCGAAGGGCCCGTCGACCGTGGAGGGGTCCCGCGGGTCGGCCCCGTGGATGACTGCGAAGACGAGGGCGCAGTCGCGGACGGAGCGGCTGATCGCCCCGATCTTGTCCATGCTCCAGGCGAGCGCCATGACGCCGTGGCGGCTGACCCGCCCGAACGTGGGCCGCAGCCCTGTCGCCCCGCACCGGGTGCAGGGCGACACGATGCTCCCAAGCGTCTCGGTCCCGATCGCGAACGGGACCAGCCCTGCCGCCACCGCCGAGGCCGAGCCGGCCGACGAGCCGCTCGACCCCTCGGTCGGCTTCCAAGGGTTCTTCGTCGTCCCCCCAAACCAGACGTCGCCCCACGCCAGCTCTCCGACGGCGGTCTTGGCGACGAGAACCGCCCCCGCCTCCTCCAGCTTCGCGTAAACAGCGGCTATCTCGGGGCGGACCTGCGTCTTGAACAGGGGCGAGCCCCAGGTCGTCGGGTAGCCGGGGACCGCGATCAGGTCCTTCGCCGCCCAGGGAATCCCGTGGAGCGGACCGCGGTCCTTTCCGGCAGCCAGCTCCCGGTCCGCGCGCTCGGCCTGCTTCAGGGCCAGCTCCTCGGTCAGCGTGATGACACTCTTCAGGTCCGCATCCCGCTTCTTCAGGCGCTGAAGAGAGCCCTTCGTCAGCTCGACGGAGGAGACCTTCTTCCGCCGCAGAAGGTCGCCGAGCTGCTCGACGGTCGCGAAGGAGAGATCGCTTCCCTCCAGCGCCGCAACCTTCGTCTTCTCCCCCTTCGTCGCCTTCGCGTCCTTCGCCGGCACGGGCGAGCCCGACGGCGGAGGAGGGAGCGAGAACCGGACGGCAGGCCCGACGGCGTTTTCGAGCGCCACCTCGCGGGCCGACGCGAAGCCGTCCACGGCCTCCGAGAGATCCTTCATCATCAGCTCGCGCTCGGCGTCGGACCAGGTGACGCCCGCAAGCCACTCCGCCTGCCGGACCATCTCGGGGGTGACATTCCCTTTCTCGGCCGCCAGGACGCCCAGCGCCTTGCCGAGGGCGGCCGCCGCGCCGGTGGCCGAGAGGGTTTTCAGAAAACGCCGGCGTCCCTTGTCGTCGGTCATGCACTCTCCCCCTCGGGAAGGGCGGCCCACATCAGGAGCCGCTTGAACGTGAAGAAGAACGGCCGCGAGCCGCGCACCCGGATGTCGTTATGCATCACTACCCCGGCGGAATCATATGACTCTACGGCCCTGTTAGATCGTCGAGTCGGTTCGGCTTCCGCAAGTCGAATTCGGTCTGATTCACCCGCATGAAGCGCCAGGGCTTCTTCGTTCGTTCCGTCACACGGCCACACCAGTCACTGATCGCGCGGTCCTTGGAGTCCGTCCCCTCCCAGACGCGTCCCCTCGTCTCGATGATCCAGTTGACTTCGCCCTTGCCAACCCGCGAAGGCTTCCGAATTTCTCGATCAGGGCCTTCGCCTGGGCCTTCACATCGGAACGCGGGATTGCCAGGGTCAGAAGAAGCTCGACGACCTCATAGTCATGGAACCCGGCGAGACCTGACTTCTCGAATCGGTCACGCAGGCGCTGCCTGTGGCCGAGGTAACCTGGTTTCGATCCGGACTGATCCCGCGCCAAGGAATCGTCCTCCCGCTACAACGAGACGAAGCGCTGTTTAAGATCGTTGCAGTGGCTCGGGAGTAGCAGGCGCTCGTGCTGAAGGCGACCCACCACGATGCCGGGTGCGATGCCCTGCGACGAGGCAAACTCGCGGATTCTTTCCTTCGTGAGTGGCCCGATCCGCCGAAGACCTGCCAATGCGTTCTCCGGGATCAGGAAGTCCGCCGCGAACTTGTTCGCCTCCGCTTCCTTGGGCGTGTCGGTCCCGTCGCCCTCCAGGAATCGGTCCTTCTTCCCGTGCAGGAGGATGTGGCCGGCCTCGTGGAAAAACGTGAACCAAAGCTGGTCGTCCGAGCGATAGCGAAGGCTCAGCTGAAGAAGGGCCTTGGATTGTGTCAACCATCGAGTCGCCCCGCATGCCCTGGTCTTCGGAAGCTCCGGAACGAAGACGCAGGCCACTCCGGCATTCGCGCAAAGCAATGTCGCCTGTTCCTTCCATTCCGTCGCGGAGCTGACGGTCAGGCCCCGTAGCTCCTTCAAGGAATCCCGGAGAATCGACGCCTGGAACGGCTTCGTTTGGATCTTCTGGCCCTCGATCTCGCCTTTCCTAAGCCACGCGGCTACGGCACCTGGCTCAATTTTGAAGGCAGGGGACTTTCGGAAAGAAGCTTCCGGGCTCTGCCAGACCTGGCGCCACTGCCTCGGGCTAGCGACCGCAAAGAAGCTCAGGACGATCTCGAGCTGTTGCCTGACGTCTCGTCCTCTTGATATCCAGTCGAGCTTCACCATCGATTGCCACGGGATCATCTTCAGCCACGCTTCATCTTCCGAAAGCGCCTTCTGGCTTTTCTTACGGGCGAGCGATTCCCGGTAATTGACGTCCAGGCTCAGCCAGAAATGGGCTGGCACACCGAGGACCCGCTCTAGCTGGAGGGCGGTCTCCGGTGTGATGGCCACCTTGCTCTGGACGATCTCGTTGATCCCTTTGTGAGATTTTCCGGTCCGCTCGGCGAGGTCGGCCTGACTCATCCCCAGTGTGTCCAGCGTTTCCTGGATCGTCTCCCCTGGGGGACTCACGAAGTCGGGTTCGTAGGGTCGATTCAACAAGCTACTCATGGGTGTCCTCGATGTCGAGAATGCGGATGGAAGTCACGGCGCTCCAATCGAGGCCGCCGTCGGGCCTTCGAGGGACGGGGTCATGAGCCGGTTCGAGAATCAGTCGATAAGGTTGATCGAGATCAACCGAGATCTGGTCTGCCCGGTTCTGGCGAAGCTCGTGGCATCGCGCTTGAGGGAGAGTTCTCATGTCTTCGAGAGTCCGGGCGGCCTTCAGCTCGCCCAGTCTTCTGCGAATCCGCTGCGCTCGCTGGTCCCCGTGACGCTTGACCAGCAGACGAAAATCTTCGCACTCCTTCTTCAGCTTCCCCGAACGAAAGAACACGTTCATTAGGGAGCATGAGATTAACCTAGCGGGTTAACGAAATCAACTAGAGAGCGATCGAAACCTCGTCATGCACTCTCCGCCTCGGGAAGGGCGGCCCACATCAGGAGCCGCTTGAACGTGAAGAAGAACGGCCGCTCGTCCGGTAGGATGGCGAGAAGCCGATCCCGATAAGCGGCGAAGAACCGGTCGAAATCGACCTCGGAGAGGCGCGCTTTGTACTCGTTCAGGAACGACCCGCGCACCCATTCCACCACCTCCTCACGGCTCGGGAGGCGGTGGCCGTAGACCTGCATCCGCACCTGCTGCTCCTGAAACCCGAGCTGCTCGAAGAGGTGGGCGTACTCGAGGATATCGAGCCGGTTGTCTGGGAGGAGGTAGCCGCCGAGAAGGCTTCGGTACGGCTCCTCCGACGCCAGCTCGAGGGCGATCCGGTGCGTCGCGAAGTCCTGGTTCGCCGGGATGTGGAGCGCGATCTGGCCGCTAGGGGCGAGGTACGACCGCCATCGGGCGAAGAGGGCCGGCTGGTTCGGAACGAACTGTAGGACGGCATTCGAGAAGACGAGGTCGAGCGGGCCGTCCGCGCGCCAGTACGCGATGTCCTTCCGCTCGAACCGGAGGCCGGGCCCGGCGAACCGTGAGCTCTTCGCGAGCATCGCCTCCGACGTGTCGATCCCGAGCGTTTCGGTCGCCCCGAGGTCCTTGTGGAGGCGGGCCGTCCACTCCCCCGTCCCGCACCCCAGGTCGACCACCCGCATCCCGGGCCTCTTCCGGACGAGGCCCAGGAGGTCGAAGAAGGGGAGGCTTCTCTGGTGGAGGAACCTCTCGTATTGCGCGGGGTCCCAGGTGTCCTTACGCATCGTGCATCTCGGGGGAATCTTATGTCAGCAATCCCGTTCCCGGAGTGAAACCCACCGGCCATCCGGACGTACACATCATGTGTCGATCCACGCCTGAACAGGGAACAGAACCGGGCCTGTCCGGGAGGGAATCCCGGAGGCCAGCAGGGAGAGAGCAGATGCCTGACAATCCCGGGATGACTCGACGCAGATTGGTCGGCCTGGGGGCCGCGACACTCGCCACTGCCTCGCTTTCGGACATCCTCATGTCCCAGGCGCAGGCGGCGACCACCGGAGCCATCGAGGGAATCGGGTATTTCGCCCGGTTCGGCGTGACGGACCAGATGATCCGGCAGGCGCTTTCGGCCGCTCTCTCCAAGGGGGGCGACCGGGCCGACGTCTTCTTCCAGCACAGGATCAATCACTACTTGGTCCTCGAAGACGGAGCCGTCAACCGCGCCTTCACGAACGTGGAGCTGGGGGTCGGGGTCCGGGTGGTCCGGGGCGACCAGACCGGCTACGGGTTCACCGAGGACCTGACCGCAGCCGCCCTGAAGCAGACCGCCATGACGGCGGCCGCGATCGCCGACGGGCCGGCTCGCGAAGGGCCGAAGGAGCTCCGGATCGAACGGGGCCTCCCGTCGCGCTATCCGGTGAAGGTCCGGTGGGAGGACGTGAGGCCCAACCAAAAGCTCCCGCTCCTGACCGGCCTCAACGAGAAGACCTTCGCCGGGAGCCCGCTGATCAAGAAGGTGAACGTTTCTTTCAGCGACCAGAGCGGCGCGATTCTGATCGCGGACTCGTCCGGCCGGATCGTCGAGGACTTCCAGCCGATGACGTCGATCTCCCTCTCGTGCGTCGCCGAGAAGGGCGGCAAGCGCGAGTCGAACGGCTACAACGCGGCGGCGCGCGCCGACATGTCGTACTACTCGCCGGAGCGGCTGGACCGGATGGTCCGCGAGGCGGTCTCCCGGACGACGATCCTCTTCGACGCGGTCGTCCCGCCGGCCGGCGAGATGCCGGTCGTCCTGGGCGCCGGGGCGTCAGGGATCCTTCTCCACGAGGCGATCGGCCACGGCATGGAGGCCGACTTCAACCGGAAGGGGATCTCGATCTTCTCGGACAAGATCGGCAAATCGGTTGCCAAGCCCTTCGTCAACATCGTCGACGAGGGGGAGAAGCCGGCCGCCCGCGGCTCGATCAACGTCGACGATGAAGGGAACGCCGTCGGCACGACGCACCTCGTCAAGGATGGCATCCTGACGACCTACCTCCACGACTCGATCTCGGCCAAGCACTACGGCGTGGGGCCGACCGGCAACGGCCGGCGCGAGAGCTATCAATACGCCCCGATCCCACGGATGCGCGCCACCTACATGCTGCCCGGCCCCCACAAGAAGGACGAGATCATCGCCTCGGTCAAGAAGGGGATCTTCTGCACCAACTTCACGAATGGGCAAGTGCAGATCGGTGCCGGCGACTTCACTTTTTACGTCAAGAACGGCTACATGATCGAGGACGGCAAGCTGACGAGGCCGATCAAGGACGTGAACATCATCGGCAACGGCCCGAAGATCCTCGAGAAGATCGACATGGTCGCCGACGACCTCGTGATCGACGAGGGGGGCTGGACCTGCGGCAAGGACGGGCAGATGTGCCCGGTGTCGCAGGGGATCCCGACGGTGCGCGTCGCGTCCATCACCGTGGGCGGGCGCGGGGCAAAGGCGTAACGGCGAGGGGGACGACATGGCCAAAGACAAAATGCTCGAGACCACGGAGCTCTGCGTGAAGACCGCCCTGGCGAAGGGGGCACAGGAAGCCGGCGCACGCGGCTACCGGGTGCGCGACATCGAGGTGAAGTGGCGGGACGGGAAGCTCGAGAAGATCCAGGAGGCGACCACTCGGGGCGTGGGCTTGCAGCTCTACGTCGACGGCCGGTACGCCTCCGTCTCCTCCTCGGACCTCCGGCCCGACGCCCTCGAGACGTTCATCGCCGATTCCGTCGTGATGACCCGGACGCTCGCGAAGGACCCCTTCCGGACGCTCCCCGACCCGGCGCTCTACAAGGGACAGGCCGCAGTCAACCTGAAGCTCGACGACCCGAACTACGCCGTCGTCACCCCGGACGACCGGCTGCGGCTCGTCAAGGAGATGGAGGCGGCCGCGCGCGCCGTCAAGGGAGCCGAGGCGATCCTCTCGGTGACGACCACCTTCAACGACTCGCTCTCGGAGACGTTCCGGGTCCATTCCAACGGCTTTTCGGGTAGCCGCCGGGACACCGCGTTCTGGGTGGGTGCCGAGGTGAATGTGAAGGACCCCGACGGCCGGAAGCCCGAGGATTACTCATATGCCGGGTCGCGTTTCTGGGCCGAGATACCCGCGGCCGCCGACCAGGGGCGAATCGCTGCAAGCCGCGCGCTCTCCCGCCTCGGCTCGAAGAAGGGCGACTCGGCGGTCCTCTCCATGGCGATCGACAACCGCGCCGCCGGACGGATGATCGGCTTCCTGATGGGGCCGCTCTCCGGGGCAAGCCTCCAGCAGAAGCGCTCCTTCTACGAGGGAAAGACCGGCTCGACCGTCGGCAGCCCTCTCCTGACGATCACGGACGACCCGCTCATTCCCAAGGGATTCGGGTCCCGCCTCTTCGACGGCGAGGGGATCGCGGCGAAATCGATGCCGGTCTTCGACGCCGGCGTCCTGAAGAGCTTCTACATCGACACCTACTACGGCAAGAAGCTGAAGATGGCGCCGACGACGGGTGGCGCCTCGAACCTAGTCATCAAGCTCGGGGCGAAGAGTCAGCCCGACATCCTCGCCGACATGAAGGACGGGATCCTCGTCACAGGCTTCCTCGGCGGGAACTCCAACGGAACGACCGGCGACTTTTCCCTAGGCGTTCAGGGCTTCCGGATCCGCGGCGGGAAGATCGCCGAGCCGATCTCCGAGATGAACATCTCCGGGAACCACCTGGAGTTCTGGAAAAAGCTGTCCGCCGTCGGGAACGACCCGTACCCCTACTCCACGATCCGCGTCCCAACATTGGTCTTCGAGGGGGTCCAGTTCGCCGGGAACTGACCTCGGCCGCTTTGCGGCCTTGCCAAGGCTTACTGCTGTTGATCAGGGGAACCCGGCGCGGCCGGTGTTCCCTTGCGGTGCTTCGCTCCTACCCCTCCCTGGTCGAGGGGAGGGCTGGCGCGGAGAGGTAGGGCCGAAGGCCCGCAGGGGCACCAGGCGGGTGCCCCTGATTGACTGCTGCCAGCCCTCGTTTCTTCGGGTCAGGCGCCGGGCGCGCCTTACCCGAAGAATTCCGGGCCGAACGACTCCGCCGGGGACGGCGCGCACAGGAGGTACCCCTGCACGGCGTCGCACTGGTGGTATCGGAGAAAGTCGAGCTGGTCGTCCCGCTCGACCCCCTTGGCTACGACCCGGGCGCCGAGGACGCGCCCGAGGCGGATCGCGGACTTGACGATCGCCTCGTCGCGAGTGCGGCCCGGAATTCCTCCCATGAACGAGACGGGGATCTTGAAGACGTCGAACGGAAACTGCCGGAGGGCCTCGAGCGACGACCCCGCCGTTCCGAAATCGTCGGCCGCGGTGGCCACGCCAAAGTCCTTTAGAGCACCAAGGATCGAGAGGTCCCTCTCCGACCTTTCCGGCCCAGACCCGGGGAGGATGTCGAGCTGAAGCAGATCGGGCGGGAATCCGACGTCCGAGAGAATCGCCGCGACCCCCGCCAGGAAGTCGGGGTGCTGGAGCTCCTGGGCCGAGACGTTGACGGAGAGCGACGGCCGTCGGCCCTCCCCGGTGACCCAGGGGAGCGCCTGGAGGCAGGCGGACCGCAGGACCCAGCGGCCGAGCGCCACGATCAGCCCCGCGTCCTCGGCAACCGAGATGAACTCCGCTGGCGCTACCGGACCCCGGTTCTGCGAGCTCCAGCGAGCCAGCGCCTCCATCGAGCATGTCTCTCCCGTGGCGAGGTCGACGACCGGCTGGAACGCTAGCGAAAGTTCCCCTTGGCCGAGCGCCCTACCCAGCTCCATCGCAAGCGCCCGCCGGCCGGCCGCGCGGGCGCTCAGATCCGGCGTGAAGAGCTCGAACGTGTTCCCGCCTTTCTCTTTCGCCCGGTACATGGCCGCGTCGGCGTTGGCGATCAGGACGTCCACCTCGACGGCGTCGCTCGGAGCGAGGCTGACGCCGACGCTGGCCGTCACATGGAGCTCGTGCCCATGGAGGACGAACGGTTCGCGCAGGGCGACCACGATCTTCCTCGCGATGACGACAACGTCCTCGGGGCGATGGAGATCGGCGAGGACCATGACGAACTCGTCGCCACCGAGGCGCGCCAGCGTGTCCCCGGAGCGGGTCAGACGGCTCAGCCGCCCCGCGATCTCCTGGAGGAGCCGGTCCCCAATCTCGTGCCCTAGCCTGTCGTTGACCTGCTTGAAGCCGTCGAGATCGAGGAAGAGGACCGCCACCAAACTCTGCCTCCGGAGAGCCTGGGATAGAGCGACACCGAGACGGTCCTTCAGGAGGAGACGGTTCGGAAGGCCTGTGAGCGCATCGTGGTACGCCAGGTGCCGGATCCGGTCGCGCACCTCCTCGAGGTTCAAGGGCTCGAGGGAAACTTCCGATTCGTTCATGTCGAGCCGACCGTATGCGTCTCGGCCACGAGCGACGCCCCATCTGCTGACCGGGTTCCGATCATTGTCACCTCCGGCTTTTTTCCTTCGCTAGGCAGCCCCGCACCTTCCGGCCAGGTGAGGCCGACGCCGACGGAGAAAACCCACCACACGAAAAGTGGTCTCATGGTTACGCCGTCGGAACAATACGCCTCGGACCCCGCCCTGCGCATCACCTGAATTCTGTAGACCAAACTATCCGAATCGGCTTTTTCGCCCTCCGCGGCACATGCCCGAAGCCGTCGCGCGGCGAACCCGGGTTACGCCGTGCCCGCGTAGAGGAACCGCTTGATCTTCTTCGTCGGCGTCTTCTGGAACTCCTCCGAGTAGACGTCGATCCGCGAGATCGAGGCGTACGGCGGGAGCTCCCGGTTCACGGCGAGGCGGTTCTTCTCCATCCGGGCCACCAGGTCCCGCTCGTGGAGCTTCATCGCGTCGACACGCTCGAGGTCCGGGTAGACGAGGGCGAAGAGCTTGCCGTTCCGCTCCAGGACCAGCGACTCGCCGACGAAGGGGAGGCTGTTCAGCTTCGCCTCGATCTCCTCCGGGTAGATGTTATGGCCCGACGGCCCCAGGAACATCGTCTTCGACCGGCCCCGGATGAAGATGAAGCCGTCCGCATCGATCACGCCGAGGTCGCCGGTGTGGAGCCACCCCTCCGGGTCGATTGCGGCGGCGGTCGCATCCGGGTTCTTGTAGTACCCGGACATGACGTTGACGCCGCGCACGAGGATCTCCCCCGGGATCTTCGACGGGTCGGCCGAGTCGATCCGGACCTCGAGCGTGTCGACCGGGCGACCCACCCCTGCCGTCCGGTGGTGCTTCCAGCCCGAGTAGCTGATCAAGGGGCCGCACTCGGTCATCCCGTACCCGCAGGTGAACGGGAACTCGATCCGCCGGAAGAAGCGCTCCACGTCGCCGTTCAGCGCCGCGCCGCCGATCACGATCTCGCGGAAGCGTCCGCCGAAGACCCCGACCAGCTTCTCCCGGATCTTCCTGTTCAGGATCCTCCGGAGGGGCGGGATCTTCATCAGGATCTTCGTCGTCTCTTTCTCCAGGGTCGGGCGGAGCCGCTTGGCGTAGATCTTCTCGATCACGAGCGGGACCGACAGGATCAGCCGGGGCCGGACCTGACCGAAGGCGTTCAGGATGACCTGCGGGGACGGCGTCTGCGACAAGAAGGTGATCCAGCAACCGGAGGTGAACGGGAAAAGGAACTCGAAGGCGGCGCCGAACGCATGCGCCAGCGGCAGGAACGAGACGATCGTGTCGCCCGGCTCGAGGGGCATGTTCTCCTGCGCGTACCGGACGTTCGCGAGGAGGCTCCGATGCGGCAGCATCACCCCTTTCGAGAACCCGGTCGTCCCGGAGGTGTAGACGATGGCCGCCAGCTGGTCGCTGGCGACGGGCGTCCGCTCCAGGCGGGCCGGGTCCGGGAGCGGCACTCGCGCGCCCGGAAGGCGGGCGGCGACGTCCGCGAGGCTCCGCCCGATGCTCTCCTTCCGGGAGGCGAGGACCCGGAAATCGTTGAGCGAGACGACCGCCTTCAGCTCGCGCATCTGGGCTTCGTCCAGCCCCGCGAACAGCGAATCGGCCACGAACAGGAGCATGGCGTCGGAGTGGTTCACGATGTGCTGGACGTCGTCGGGCCGGAAGTCGGGGAGGATGGGGACGATGACGGCGCCGTAGGTGACGACCGCCAGCCATGTGACCCCCCACGCCGCCGAGTTCCGCCCCAGCAGGGCGACCTTGTCGCCCGGCGCCAGGTGGCACGTCCGAAAAACCTGGTGCAGGAAGGCGATCCTCTCCGCCGTCTGTCCGTAGGTCAGGGTCGTTCCTTCCCAGTCCGACAGCGCCTGACGCATCCAGTTCGCCCGGATGCTCTCTCCAATCAGGTCGACCAAGGTTTCCTGTCCCATCTCCCCAGCTCCTCGCTTTGTGGCCAAGGGCATTATGGCCCCGGGATCCGGGGGGCGAGACGGCGACGAGGCCGGGTCGGGGTCACCCCGGCCCGGCCTCGCGGATTCCGTCAACCGATCAGAGTGTTATGGGCAGGAGAAGGCCACCTGGCGGATGAGGTCCCACCCGGTCCCGAGGGGGTTGGCCGCGGTGTAGACCCTTCCCGTATTCGTGTCGGTAATGGTAATTTTGACTCCCAGGTCTGTGGTTCCGCCGATGTAAGCGCTCCAGGAGTTGTTCGAGGAGCAGAAGTTGACCAGCTTCACGACGACGTCCACGTTGCCCGCGGTAACCGTCGTGAAGAACCCCGTGTTGTCGGAGAAGCTCGTGGCAGCGGCGTTCACGAATGTGCTGGGGGAGCCGTAGGTATCGTACTGGGC
>CABECI010000109.1_pt1 | contig 18046 bp, 14 predicted proteins | sample 3132851 | NCBI WGS metagenome assembly CABECI01 (sample SAMEA5534348, study PRJEB31848) | metagenome | biome: tundra; feature: field; material: soil | place: USA | collected 2013-05 | depth 0.45 m | reverse complement strand
GGATCCCGCACCTCCTCAAGGGCGAGTACTCCGAGGACGTGGCCGGCGGAGTCGACAGCCACTCGGCCCGCCAGCCGGTCGGCGTCTGCGCCGGGATCACGCCGTTCAACTTCCCGGCGATGGTGCCGATGTGGATGTTCCCGATGGCGATCGCTTGCGGGAACACGTTCGTCCTGAAGCCGTCGGAGAAGGTGCCGTCCCTCGCCCTCCGGCTCGCCCGTCTCTTCCACGAGGCGGGTCTCCCGGAGGGTGTCCTGAACGTCGTCCCGGGGGACGCTGAGGCGGTCAACGCGCTCCTCTCTCACCCCAGCGTGGACGCGATCTCCTTCGTCGGCTCCACGCCGATCGCGCGGCACGTCTACGAGATGGCGGCGAAAGGCGGGAAGCGAGTCCAGGCGCTGGCAGGAGCGAAGAACCACGCCGTGGTCCTCCCGGACTGCGAGCTGGAGTTCACGGCCAACGCATTGATGGGTGCGGCCTACGGATCAGCAGGGGAGCGGTGCATGGCGATCTCGGCCGTTGTGGCCGTCGGAGAGGTCGGCGACCGGCTCGTGGAGCGCCTCCGTCAGAAGGCCGAGGCCCTGAAGGTAGGTCCCGGCACCGGGGCGGGGGTCGAGATGGGCCCGCTGATCACCGCGGCCCACCGCGAGCGGATCCGCGGGTTGATCGCTCAGGGGGTGGCAGAAGGGGCTAGGCCGGTCCTCGACGGCCGCGGCCTGACCGTCCCCGGCAACGAAGCCGGGTTCTTCCTCGGGCCGACGCTGTTCGACCACGTCACGCCGTCGATGACGATCTACCGCGAGGAGATCTTCGGACCGGTCCTGGTCGTGCTGCGAGCGTCGACCCTGGACGAGGCGATCGCCCTCGTGAACGCGAACCCGTACGGCAACGGGACGGCGCTCTTCACGAACTCCGGTTACGCGGCGCGGACATTCGAGCACGAGATCCAGGTCGGGATGATCGGGATCAACGTCCCGATCCCCGTCCCGATGGCGTTCTACTCGTTCGGGGGCTGGAAGCAGTCGCTGTTCGGCGACCTTCACGTCCACGGCCTGGAGGGCGTGAAGTTCTATACGCGTACAAAGGCGATCACCACCCGCTGGCCTGAGCCCAAGGAGAAGGGGAAGGCCGGCTTTTCCATGCCGACGCTCGGCTGAGGCGGCGGACCCAATAGTTGAGGAGGGAGAACGTGATGAAGAGACTCGTCCTTCGGAGCCTGGCGGCCTTCGGCGTCCTGACTGTCATGACGTCAACCACGGCCATGGCCCAGCCGATCAAGATCGGCGCCCCGCAGCCGATGACCGGGCCCGACGCCCCGTTCGGCGACAAGTTCAAGAAGGCTTACTCGATGGCGATCGAGGAGATCAACGCGGCCGGCGGCGTGAACGGCCGCAAGCTCGAGATCGTCATCGAGGACCACCAGGCCAAGAACCAGCTGGCGGCGACGGTCACTGAGAAGCTGATCACCCAGGAGAAGGTCCTCGTGATGACCGGCGGACGGGCGTCCGGACAGGCGATGGAGATCGCGTCAGTCTGCCAGCGGATGAAGACGCCGTACCTGGTCGACCACCCGTCGGCTGACATGATCACGACCAAGGGGTTCGAGTGGGTCTTCCGGAACAACCCGACCGGGTCCATCTACCCGGCCGCCTTCCAGGACTTCATCACGAACTACCCGGGCGCGCTGCCGAAGTCGGCGGCCGTCATCTACGACAACACGCTTTTCGGGAAGACGATCGGCACCGCCTCGATCAAGATCCTGAAGGCGAAAGGCGTCAACGTCGTGGCCGACGAGGCCTATCCGGTCAACACGCTCGACTTCAAGCCGATCATGACGAAGGTGAAGGCGACGAATCCCGACTACGTCCTTCTCGTCGCCGTCGCCACGACCGATGCGATCCTCCTGACGCGCCACGCCAAGGAGATGGGCCTGACGCCGCGGGCGTTCGTCGGCTTCGGGGGCGGCTTCGGCGTCGCCGACTTCGCCACGCAGCTGGGACCGCAGGCCGAGAACGTCTTCTCGTCGGCGGCCTGGTCGGGAAACCCGAACGACCCGAAGACGAAGGCTTTCTACGACAAGTTCCACGCGAAGTACAACATCTGGCCGCACGAGCACGAGGTGGAGGGCTACTCGGCTATCTACATCCTGGCCGACGCCCTGAAGCGGACGAAGCTCACCGGCAAGCTGGAGGCCGACCGTGACGCAGTCCGCAAGGCGCTGCTCGCCACCGATATGGTCACGGTTTTCGGGAAGGTGAAGTTCGGCAACTGGACCGGCCCGACGGGCGAACCCTTCACGAACCAGAACGTCTACTCGCCGGAGCACTCGGTCATGGCGCAATGGAAGAAAGGGCAGCTCCTCAACGTCTGGCCGAAGTCGTTCGCCGAGACGGCGCTCGTCTTCCCCGAGCCGGTGAAGAAGTAGCCTCCGCTCCCGCCATGCTGTCAGAGCCCGTCTCCTGACCGGGGACGGGCCAGGCGGGACGGGCCGGCACAGGCCGACCGATGGAGACGTTTGCGCAGAGCCTCGTGAGCGGGGTTCTTACCGGGGCCCTCTACGCCATGATCGGCATCGGGCTGACCGTGGTGTTCGGGGTGATGAAAATCATCAACCTCGCTCATGGCGAGATGGTGATGCTGGGGATGTTCGGGGCGTTCTGGGGCCAGGCGCTCTGGAAGCTCGACCCGTTCGTCTCGCTCGTCGTCTGGGTCCCGGTGATGTTCATCGCGGGCATGCTCGTCTACCGGTTCCTCCTCCGGAAGATCATCCCCGGGGGCGAGCTGAATACGCTCCTCTACACGGCAGGGCTGTCGCTCCTCATCGCGAACCTCGCGCTCTTCGTCTGGAAGGGGGACTACCGGACGATCTCCCTGTCGTATGGGATGTCGCCCATGAGGCCCTTCGGGATCGCCATCGCGGTGCCGCTAGCGATCGCGTTCGGCCTGGCGATCGCCATCACGGTGGCACTCTGGCTCTTTCTCGCGCGGACCGATCTCGGGCGCGCGATCCGGGCCACCAGCCAGAACCCCGAGGCGGCGACGCTGATGGGGATCGACGTGGCGCGAATCGCGGTCGTCACCTTCGGACTCGGAACGGCGCTGGCCGGGGCGGCCGGCGTCCTGCTCGCTCCTTCGCTTTACCTCTACCCGACGGTCGGGGAGCTTCTCCTCGTCAAGTGCTTCGTCATCGTCGTCCTCGGGGGGCTCGGATCTGTCCCTGGAGCCATCGCCGGCGGGATCCTCCTCGGCGTCGTCGAGTCGATGGGGGCGGTCTACGTCTCTTCGACGTACAAGGACGGCATCGGCTTCGTCCTGTTCCTCGCGGTCCTTCTCTACCGGCCGTCCGGTCTCTTCGGGGTCGGGAAGTGAAGCGGTTCCTTCCCGCGATTCTCGGTATCGCCGCGCTCGCCGCCGTCCCGCTCGTCGTCAGGAATTCCTTCTTCCTCCACGTCTGCATCCTGGTCCTGATGTGGACGGTCCTCGGAGCTGCCTGGAACGTCCTGGGCGGCTTCGCCGGGCAGGTCTCGTTCGGACACGCGGCGCTCTTTGCAGTCGGGGCCTACACGACGATCATCCTTTACTTGAAAGGGGGGCTGGCTCCCTGGTGGGGAATCCCACTCGGTGGCCTGGCCGCGGCGCTCGTCTCCCTGCCGATCGGCCTCCTTTGCTTCCGGCTCCGCGGGCCCTACTTCTCGCTGGCCACGCTCGCCGTGGCCGAGATCGTCAAGCTGGTCGCCCTGAACTGGGAGTCGGTGACGGCCGGATCGGTCGGGTACCTGATCACGTCACTGCCGCCGGTCACTCTCCTCGGTTCGTCGATCAACTGGGAGGGGAAGGTCCCGTTCTATGTCGCGGCGGCTGTCCTGACTGTCGTCGCCCTCGCGGCGACCGGATGGCTCCGGAACTCCCGGATCGGGGCCTACCTCGTGGCGATCCGCGAGAATGAGGACGCGGCCGAGGCGGTCGGGATCGACACGGTCCGGACGAAGGTGGTCACGTTCGCGCTGTCGGCGTTCCTTGCCGGGATGGGCGGGGGCTTCTACGCGTTCTACTTCCGGTACGTCGACCCGGACGCCGTGGCTGGCATCGGGCTTTCGATGGAGATGGTCTTCATTGCGGTTGTCGGGGGTCTCGGGACCGTGGGCGGCCCGTTCATCGGCGCGGTCTTCCTCACCGCGGTCGCGGAGCTGGTCCGCGAGCGGTTCCAGGTGGGGCACCTGATCTTCTATGGCCTGTTCATGATGTTGGTGATCCGGTTCATGCCCGAGGGAATCTGGGGCCGCGTTCGGCGGATCGTCGGGGCGAAGGCGGGGCGCTGACGTGGCGCTGCTCGAGGTCGAACGGCTCACGCGCCACTTCGGCGGAGTCTGCGCGGTCGCGAGCCTCAGCTTCGAGGTGGCCGAGGGGGAGATCCTGGGCCTGATCGGCCCGAACGGCGCAGGGAAGACGACGGTCTTCAACCTCATCACCGGCTTCGTCCGGCCCACCTCGGGAGCGATCCGGCTGGACGGACGGAGCGTCGTGGGCCTGCGCCCGCACGCGGTGGCCGGGCGGGGGATCGCCCGGACGTTCCAGATCGTCAAGCCGTTCCCGGGGCTCTCGGTTCGCGAGAACGTGACGCTGGCGGCGTTTCTTCGCCACCCGTCGCGGCCCGAGGCCGAGGCCGCCGCTGAAAAGGTGCTCGACCGCGTGGGGCTGGCGCCCCGGGTGATCGAGCTGGCGAGCCAGCTGACGCTGATGGACCAGAAGCGGCTGGAGATGGCAAAGGCGCTCGCGACGGAGCCGCGCCTTCTACTTCTCGACGAGCCGATGGGAGGGCTGAACGCGACCGAGGTGGACGTTGCCTCAGACCTCGTCCAGCGAATCCGGGAATCCGGAGTGACGGTCGTGATGGTGGAGCACGTCATGAAGGCGATCATGCGGATCAGCGACCGCGTCGTCGTGATGAACCAGGGGGAGAAGATCGCCGAGGGTCCCCCTGCGCAGGTCGTCGAGGAGCCGGAGGTGCTCGCGGCCTACTTCGGGAAGCGGGTCGCCTGATGCTGCGCGTCGAGGGGCTCAAGGTCCGGTATTGTCAGGTAACAGCCCTTTGGGACGTCGCCTTCGATGTCCGGCCTGGAGAGATCGTCGCCTTGATCGGGGCGAACGGGGCCGGAAAGACCACGACCCTCAAGGCGCTCTCGGGGCTGCTCCGGCCGGAGTCGGGGACGGTTCTTCTCGACGGCGACCCGCTGGAGAGGCGCTCCACCATGGAGATCGTCGAGCGGGGCGTCATCCACGTCCCGGAAGGGCGGAAGCTCTTCCCCGAGATGACGGTGAAGGAGAACCTTCTTCTCGGAGGTTTCCTCCCATCGGCCCGGCCTCACCAGGCCTCGAGACTGGAGAAAGTTTTCGAGACCTTCCCGAAACTCCGCGAGCGGCAGAGCCAGGTCGCGGGAACGCTCTCGGGAGGCGAGCAGCAGATGGTGGCGATCGGCCGCGGGCTGATGGCCGGGCCGAAGATCCTGATGCTGGACGAGCCAAGCCTCGGCCTGGCGCCGCTCCTGGTGGAGGAGATGTTCCGGGTGGTGGAGGAGATCAACCGGCAGGGGGTCACGGTCCTCCTGGTCGAGCAGAACACCGAGCACGCTCTCCGGATCGCCAGCCGCGGCTTCGTCCTGGAGTCGGGGCGGGTCGTCCTCTCCGGGACTGGCCTCGAGCTCCTCTCGAATCAGCGCGTCCGCGAAGCCTACCTGGGGCTCTGAAGGATCGGGGCCGGCGAGTTCGAGTCTCTCGCGTTCGGAAACTCCTTTCCGTTCGCCGCCGTCCTCCCGCCGGGCCCATTCCGGGCGTTCCTTCTTCCGAGGGTGGGTGTCAGGTTGAAGCGAACACGGGCTCCGGAGACGCATCTCGGGCGACCTGCTCTGGCTCGCCCGGACGGTGTTCCGGTACCTCGCGACCTCTGGCTCCCGGATCAGGCGCAGGCAGTTCCCCGCGATCGTGAAGACCCGAACCACGTGAGCGCGACGTTTGGCCCGCTGTTTTAGTACCCTGATCCTGTGCCGCAGCCTGGTGGTCCCGCAACGTTCTATGGCGTCCTATATCAGATCCTCGGTTCTATCGACTGGGCCGCCAGGATCATGTTGACGGGTCAGGTGGTCGACGGCCAGCTCTTCGCTGCGACCTTGGTCCTCGAGCCTAAGAGCGGAGGGGATCTTCAGGTCCATTCCGGAAGGGGTCGAATCATCGAGCAGTGGAAGGCGAAGGGTGGTGGGGGCACGTGGTCGCTGAAGAGCGTCGTCGAGGAAGTTCTTCCAGACCTCTATCGGGCGGTGGGAGACTCACGGGACCCGTCCGACGAATTCCGCTTCGTTACCGAGGGTCGTCCCGGCAGGCACTGGAAGGAAGCTACGAAATTGTTCGCTTCCCTCCCCGCCGAAATCTCGGCCCTCGATGACACTACCCTTTGTTTTCCGCTGGGTGGAAGACGGCTGAGCCGGCGTGGCCTCCTTGACCACATCGTCTCCTACGTCGCGTCGTTGCCAGTTTCCGACGGCCAGGATCGCAGCGTCGTCCAGGACCGAATCCTGCATCTTCTTCGTCACTTCCGCCTCGTGGCCGAGGTCTCCCGAAGTGAGCTCGAACGGAAGATCGACGATTTCCTCCGCCCTCTCGCGGCTTACCACGAGCAGATTCCTGGAAAGCGGGATCAGCTTTGTGGAAGCCTCCTGAAGAGAGTCGCGGACAAGGGAGAAATACGGCTAGACCCTGAAGCCTTCCTTCGTGACGTCGGGCTGAATCCCACGGCGGTGAAGAAGAACTTCGCGCACGTGAAGAGGGAGCTTGATGAGATCCTACTTCGTCGGCTCCGCGACGGCTGCGGGTACGAGCCGGCTTCCGACGTTCGGCCTCCGCTGGCATGGCCTGCGACGTCGCCTGTACTGGTGCTCAGCGGGGAGAGCGGCCAGGGGAAGTCGTGGCAGATGGCCTCAATCGGCTGCCACCTCAGTTCAGAAGGCGAACTCGTGCTCGTCCTGCCCTGGGCCTCTTCGGCTCGGGCTGACCTCCAGGACCTGGCGGATCTCGTCTTCAAGGACGTTCTCGACTTCGATCAGGGCAATTCGTTCGACCGTGTCCTGTCATATCTTCGATCCGTGCATGGGAAGGTCGTTGGCACTCCTGTCGTCCTGATCGATGGAATTGAGCACAAGGATCACGCCGAAGCGCTCATTCTCAATGACTGGCGACGGTGGGGTGTGAGAGCGGTTCTTTCGGTGTCGTCTCCGGCAGTGGCGGCGTCTCTCAGCCGGCTTCACGCTGATCGTGTTCACCACCACGTCGTCGGCGACCTCTCGACCCCAGAGCTCCGTGATTTGCTGAGACGTCGAGGACGCGATCTCGGTGTCGTTCCAGCTGACCTAAGGGCCACGATTGCACGACCCCTTCTCGCGTCGTTGTATTGCAGCGTCAGCGACGACCCGGCCTGGAATCCCGCGACGGAATACGAACTCTACGAGCGGTTCTGGGAAGACCGCCTGCGGTCCGTCCCCTCGCAGGCGGAGTTTCCCAGAGACGAGGCGTGCCTCGCGTCGCTGGCCAGATCCCTCCTCGACACAGGAGCGGTCTATCCCTGGCCCGCTGCGACGGCTGGCTCCCACGACGTGGACTCAGCGATGGCCCAGCGGCTGGAACGGATCGGCTGGCTGCGACAGCTGGCGCGTGGAGACTGCGAGATCTGGCATTCTCGGCTACTCAACTGGGCGGTCGCTGAGGGTCTTTACGACAAGCGACGAACCGGTGGAATGACCACCTATGAGCTCGCGCAAACGCTGGCCGACATATGGAAGCGCGACACGCTCTACAGCGGTCAGCGGCTCGCGTACGTTCCGATGGATGTGATCTGGCTCGTTTGCGACCCTACCGCCGGCCTTGAAGCGCCCGAGGTAGCCGACTTGCTGGCGATTCTCATCGAGAAGACTCGGCCGGACCGCGTCTTCTTCTCAGAGACCTTGCCGACCGTCGGCGCTAGGATTCTCCCCGCGCTTTCCCGTTGGCTCGATTCGGTACCGGACCTGTCGGCGCACCCGGAACTCGCAGGGATCCAGAAGGCCCTCTTACGGCTTGGCACCCACGATCCGACGGCCACCCGCCGGGAGGCCATCCGCCTTCTCGCGCACCAAGACAGGTCGCTTCAGGGAAGTGGCTGCAGAGTGATCGCGCGCTTTCCGAGCGCCGAGGCACTCGACCCGCTCTGGAAGCTTGACCTAATGCTTTTCGAGGAGGCGGACGAATCCAAGAAGCGGCGCCAATACATTCTCCATGAGCAGATCTTCGAAGCGCTCTCTGCGTGTCTTCCATCGGATCCCTACTGGCTTCGCCGGCGTATTCAGTCTGCTAACGCAGCGACGGAGCCGGTTGATACCCTTGCCTATCTCCTGGCTCAGCTGCAATCCTCGGATGCCGCCAGAATCTGGGAGGGCACTCGCGATGAGCTAATCGCGAAGCTCCGGGGGCCCCAAATTCGAGCGCTTGCCTATTGCATCCGCCGGTTCGGTGACCGATCCCTTATGCCACGAGTTCGGGACTGGCTCGCCGGTAATGATGCCGCTCTCGCGGCTACGGCCGTTAGTGTCCTCGGTCGACTCGAACCAGAGGAGGCAGTGGCCGCGATTAAGACGGTAGACCCCATCGTGTTCGGGTTCTTTCGGGACTGGTGGTTGCCCGAGCTTCTCATTCGCCGTCCCCAGGACACGCTTCTCGCGATCGAAGACCGGCTCCGGGCCGAACCGAGGTCGCCGCTTCGGTTGGCAGACATCGTACAGGGATACGAGGACCTCATGTCTGAGGGGGTAGTCGACGCCCTGCTCGATTCCCTCGACCTCACGATCCGATTTCAAGACGCGACGAACGTACCGAAGGACTCCGACCCAGTGTGGTACTTCCTTCATCTGCTCCGTCGTATATCGAGCCCCAGCCTGCTTTGCAGGTTCGAGGCTCGGGCCGGATCACGGTTGGAGGAAACTCTCACCGACTACCTTGTGTCCCGACTCAATCTCGACAGGGTCGCCTATGACTCGGTCCTCGAGAATGGCATCCGAGTGCTCCTTCGGATCAACGGGACGGGAATCCGTCGGTTCGTGCGCGCCGAGCTCGGAGCGTCGTCGAGGTACGAACGAAGCCGCGGTGCCCTCCTCGCAGGCGTCGCGCCATCGGGCGAAACGCTAGATCTTCTGAGGGGGATTGCCGCCATAGAGGCTGGGTCGGATGACGCTTTCCACGAGGAACGGCGGCGGGCCCTGGATGCCCTCTTCGGCTTCGGCGACGTCCCGTCGACGATAGTCGCAGTGGTGCGCTGGGGTTTGTGGGCGGCCCAGCGAGCTGCTTGGATGCGTATCGGTCTTCGCCCGTTCTCTGATGAAGAGCTCCGGCGCGGACTTGAGCTCGCATCTTGGGAGCCGGATCCCATTACCAGTAAGGTCCTTGTCGTCTCGATCAGCGGCAGGACGGAGTTCTCGGATCGGGTACGTGCCCATGCACTAGATTCCTCGAAAGAGACCCGGTGCGCGTGCCTGTTCGCATTGGGCGAACTGGGCGATTCGTCCGACGAGGCCCTGATGGCCATGGGAAAGGCGATCCAGGAGGGGACAGCGACCGTGGAAGCCCTTCGGGCGCTTCGCCGAATCGGCACTCCTGCCGCAGTAGAAACGATCGTGAAAGTCCTTGCCGTCCTTCCGGAAAACGGGCATCTCGGCGAGACGGACTTTGAAATCCTCGGGGAAGCCTTGGCCGTCCCGGAGGCCCGCCGGTATGTGGCGCGCCGGATCTGGAGTCACGTTCAGAATGGTGGATCGCTTTGGCCGCATGAGAGCTATCTCGAAGCCCTGCGGGAACTCGACGAACCCATCGTTCGAGAGTACCTCTGGGAGGCCGCCTTCTCGGACGCTAGGGTTTCCCACGACGGGGCGCGCAAACAGGCCGCGATTCGGGCTCTCACTCGCCTGGACCCGGTCGCGGCGTTCTCAGCGTTTGCCCAAACTGTCAAGGATGGCACGAACGATCATGCCGCCGCGGCGCGAGACCTTCTGATATGCGATCCAAGTCGCGCTATTCCCGTCCTGCTCGAGCACGTCACTGACGAGCCGACAGCGAAGATCCGGTGGTGTTACAGTCGGGCGCTCCGGCCCCAAAGGGAGCACGCATTCTTGGAGACGGGCCTCGTGCTCAGGCTGAAGAACCCTGTCGCTCGTGTGCGCAGCACCGCCGCGGAGATGGTGGGGTGGATGGGGCCTGGCTTCCTCACGAAGAAGCTAGAAGAACTCATTCTGGAAGACCCGAGCGTAGAGGTCGAGCGGGTCGCCGTGGCTGCCCTGCATCGTCAGGAACGCGAGAAGCATACGCGGTCACTTCTGGATGAGATTCTTCGGGCTTCAGAAGAGAGACGCTGGGCGCTCGCAGAGTGCCTTGTCACGCTCGCCGACCCGATTCTCCTCCGTACTCCCGGCGACCCCTGCTCGGTCGATCGGCTCGGTATCGCGATCTCACCGCTTCTCCACGAGTACCTGAACGAGAGAATCGAACAGCGCAAGCGAGAGGTCGACGATGATGCTCGAGGGGCTGATTTCGCGGGCTAGGGAAGCGATGCATGTGGGCTGTCTCGAAGAGGGCGGTCCCAGGCGCGGCGGCGAAGAAGAAGGAGCTGATGAAGCCTCCTGCAAATCAGTCGTAGCGCTCGCCTCGGTTCAGGACAACATCGAGGCTGCTTAGCCCGACGAGAATGAAGCTCACATCACGGTGGATCCGTGCAAACAGGACGCCCGCGTCGTCTTCTTGCTACCCACAACCACTAAGCCTTGCCGGCCTTCCGGAAAGGGTGGCGTTTGAAGTTTAGGTTCAACGAGTCTATCATCTCATGCGAAACTCTCGCAGAATGCGTCGAATAGTAATAGCCGTCCTCGTCCTGTCAGCTACCCTGGGCCCTGGATGTGTACGAAAGAGCGCTGCTCCGGCCCGCAAGGCGGTCCAGTTCGCCTACGCTTATCAGCCATTCGGGAACAACCTGCCTTTCTTCGTCGCGGTCGATAAGGGCTTCTTCGCTAACCGTGGTCTCAACATCACGGCGACGAGGATCGTATCCGCGAATGATGCGGCCACTGCGTTGGTGCGAGGAGATGTCGTCGGTGACGCGACTCTGCCGCTGAACGTCGTGATGAGCATTGAGGAACAGCAGCCGGGGCTCGTGAAGATCTTCATGTTCAAAGCCACATCTACGAAGCGCTGGTCGGACTACCTCCTTGTTCGCAAGGCGTCGAACATTAGGAAGATCGAGGGGCTTCGTGGGAAGCGCATCGGTGCGTATCCCGGCACCGCTCAACAAGCTCTGCTTCGGCTGATCCTCCAGCGGTTCTTCGATCCCAAGGAGGCGATTTCCATTGAGCTCGCTCCCAACGTCCAGCTGCAGGCACTTGCTAGCGGTCAAGTGGATGCGCTGCTGACATACGACGAGGTCGCGCAGACCGCTTTGATCGATGGCACGGCCGACGTACTCACGGAGAACCCCTTAGGGAAATACGTGGTGGAGCCGTTCTACGGATTCGGCTACGTCCTGTCTTCGAAGTTCCTGCGAGAAGATCCCGCGTCCGCACGCTCGGTCCGCAACGCGATGTATGAAGCCGCAGAGTTCATCGTTGCTCATGACGCCGAGGCACGTCAGATCATGGCGAAATGGACTGGGTCGCGTGCCGACGTTGTCTCGAACGTCAGGCTCTGGGACCAGGTGCCAGCCGAAGACGTTGATCGCGAGGCGCTCCAGAAGCTCGCGGATGTATTCGTCGATGCGGGCGCGACGAAGGCCCGCATCGACGCCTCGACGCTCCTCCTGCAGGAGTCGGGCACTAGGAAGTAGATGGCGTCCATCGTCGCCGACAACATATCGTTCTCCTACCGGGGGGGCGAATGCACGGAGGTCCTGCGTGGTTTGAAGCTGAGCATCCAGGACGGAGAATTCGTTGCATTGGTCGGCCCGAACGGATGTGGAAAGAGCACGCTCTTGCGGCTCATAGCGGGCTTGCTGCGCCCGGATGAAGGTCGGCTGGAGTTGGAGCGGCGTGCCGGCGAGGACGTCGCAGTCGGATACATCGTCCAGGAGTCGGCGGAGTCACTGTGGCCGTGGGCGACTGCGCGCGAAAACATCCTCTTCCCTTATTCACTGGCCGTACGGCGTTCCCGGCTACCCGAAGCGACTTCAAGACTTGAGGCAGTGCTCCAGGGCCTGAATCAGGACTTCCCGTTAAGCCATTACCCTCATGAACTCAGCGGAGGCCAGCAGCAGCTGGTTTCCATCCTGCGAACGCTCTTGTACCGCCCTTCGGTTCTCCTGATGGACGAGCCGTTTAATCACCTTGACGGCGTGACACGGGGTCGATTCCGCGATCTCCTTTTGAAGCTCTGGTCGGAGGATCCGCGAACGACACTGTTCATTACGCACGATGCCGAGGAAGCAGTGTACCTTGCGGATCGAGTGATCATCCTTGGCTCTCGCCCAGCGTCAGTCAAGGCAGAAGTTCGAGTCCCGCTAGGGCGGCCACGGTCGGCGGCCAGTCTTCGGAGCGACATCTTTCAGTCGCTCCGCTACACCGTGCATGATCTCGCATTCCCATCGGCATGAACACGATGTCTCCCATCCGTCATTCATTCATGCTGCGTCTTTATGGTCCGGCATTGCTAGTGGTGCTTTGGTATGGGGTCGTCGCGGCCCGGGTCATCGAGCCGATTCTGCTTCCGCCGCCGCACCGGATCATGCTGGCCGTGGTTTCTGAACTCCAGGCGGCGAGCTGCTGGCATGCGCTCGGGGCCACGTTGCTTCGGGTCATGGTTGGCTTCCTTGTCGCCAGTCTGTTCGGTATCCCAATTGGTTTGATTCTCGGCATTCGGCCTTCCGCCTGGGAAGCGGTTGAGTTTCTATTCGACTTCTTCCGGTCGCTTCCGGCGGTAGCACTCTTTCCGATATTCATGCTCTTCTTTGGCCTCGGGGACACTGCGCGCATTGGTACAACGGCCTTCAGCTGTGGCCTCGTGATGGTCCTGCATTCCTACTATGGCGTGGCGCGCGCACCTCGCCTTCGGCGCGATCTCGCGGCGGTGATGGGGGCGGCAAAAAGCGAAGTGTTGCGGCGTGTGATTCTCCCGGACGCACTCGGGCAGATCTTGGTTGGAGCCCGCATTGCGTTGTCACTCGGCGTAGTCGTCGTACTCGTCACGGAAATGGTGGTGGTGTCGGAAACGGGGCTCGGCAGGAGACTCTTGGAAGCGCAGCAACGATTCCGGGCAGCGGATCTGTTCGCGGACGTCCTGTTGGTCGGAGCGCTGGGCCTCGGCCTCAATTGGGCGGTCGGTCTCTTCGAACGGCGGACGATGCCGTGGGTGAGACGATGAGTGTAAACGTGACGGGAATCGAAGGAATCGTGAAGCGCTTGCGTGCTGGAGAGGGTCGCCTATCAGCTCAGGAGCGACTGATGGCGATCCATTCATGGAAGAGCGCGCGCGATGCGGCACGAAACGCAGGGAGGCCGATCCCGGCTATTCGGCGGCTCGTCGGCGCCAGTACTGCGTTGCTCGTTGTCGACATGCAGCGGGCCTTTCTCGACGTCGGGGCAGCGATCGAGGTTCCCGACGGTCGCGAACTCGTACAGGGAATCAATATTTTGGCGACAAGACTCCGGCGAGCCGGCGGCGTGGTCGTCTTCTTCCGGTACGTAGTGGGAGACGATCCTGGGCTTCTTGCGACGTTCGAGTCGCGTTCTTACATCGACCCAAAGCGCGAATCACCCCTAAGGGCGCTCAGCCGGGGACACCCGCAGTTTGAGATACATCCCGAACTTCAGGTTCGTCGGGGAGACATCGTCATGGAGAAGGTGCGCTACTCGGCGGTTCTGGGATCTCCCATAGTCGAGATCCTGAGGCGCCGTCGGGTTACGAACGCGATCGTGACAGGCGTGACCACGGATGTGTGCGCTGGAAACACGGCGGAGTGCCTCATGCAATCGGGCTTCCGGACGGTCGTGGCGTGGGATGGCACCGCAGCATTGAGCCGCCTGACGCACGAGCTGTCTTTGGCCAGGATGTTCTGTTTGTACGCAGACGTGATGCCAATCAGCGAGATCGTCTCGCGTGTCCGACCGGTTGGAGGACAATAGCGATGCGACTTCTTGAGCTGCAGAAGTGTAGTGTGGTGCTCACGGTGGGGACAATTGTCGACATGGAGAAGGCTGAGGAGACGCTCCATAAACTGTGCGAGATACGCCCTTTCAAGCGAGGTAGCACACAGGACTTTGGTGGATGGACTCCGTATCGACCAAAGGAGCGGTTTGGGGTTCATCCGGATGCGGTGTTCGATGTCGGGAGATTGCCGGGTGCGCTTGGTGTGATTCCTGAGTTCTTTCTTCGGTCCCGACTTTACATGGAGCAGTCACAGAAGGCGCTACCGGGCGGTGATGTCGTCGAAAGTGCTATTCGAGAGGCGTTGCTTGGCCATGGCTATCCAACGCCGGAAGAGATCACGACCCTGGTTCGATTATTGCCATCGGGGATAGGAACGCTGAGCGTGCGCTTCAATTTCGAGAGCATCGAAGGCGAGAAGTTGAGTGAGGTGTTGAGCCGCGTCGACCCGCGCAGACACCCAGCCGCGACCCCTCCGGCTCCGGATCTCGCCGTACTTCTCAACGCGCGGATCAGAGAGTTCGCAGGGGGCGGGTGGCTCGCGGTGGAAGACCGTGGGGGCGCGACATGCCCCTTGGGAATGGCTGACCTTGGGAACGAAATGCGTGCGCGCATACCGCCTCCGGCGGCGCTGGATCACCTGGCCGAATGGCAACGTCCAGAGACGGAGCAGCGACCGTATACCTTCGTCTCGGCTATCGTACCCAACGATGAGGTATGGGCTGAGAAACCATCCGAAGAGGGGTTCGATCTTCACAGGCAGCTCTTTCACATCGTGGCGGGTCCGTGGGTGCCGTACGGATCCCCGAAACTCAGGGTGCCCTCTCGATACATGGAAGGCCAACGGCTGAAATCGCCGATGTGGTCGACCGATGTCATCGCGGCGGTGTGTGCGAGGGGAGCTGGGATGTTTCGGCAGGCCGGAGCGAATGGAAATTTGCCGGATCCGCATGCGGATGCCTATCTGAATAGCGCCCTTGACGTGAGCGAGCAGTTGGTGGGTACTTGGAGCGCACTCGGGACACTCGGCGTGATGCTCGATCGCAAGATCCTGGACTTGAGGTCTCAGGTGCCGGAGAACCTTGAGCCGTTGAGAATGCTCGCGAAGATCAGGCGGTTGCTGATAAGGGTCCTCGCAGAGCCGTTGAGCTTCGAGTTGGAGGGAAGCAGCCTCAACGATTTCGCTGCGATCTTGCGGGGCGATCTTGAAGTGGACGCCCTGAGGGAGAGCCTCTTCTCTCGTTTGCGAGAAGCTAGAGAGCTTCACGAGCTTCACCTGCACATCGAGGCGGTGGAGCAGATCATGCGGGAGCACGCGTAGTGAAATTTGGCGCGTACTCGCCGGCGCTCCTTGCAGGGGGTGGTGGGCGCGACTACCTGGCGGGGGACATGCTCCGTGTGTGGGAAGCCGTCGAAGTGCGTAAAGAAATTCCGAGGAGGCTTGGCGCTTTTGTGATGCTCAGGGCTCTCCGTCGGTGTCAGAGGGTGCTCTCTCGGATAGCGACTCGGGTGGCGTCGCCAGGGCTACGTGGTCTGGCAGCGACATTGCTCGGCGTGAGTAACCCATGGCGCGTCCGATTGGAGTGCGTGACGTTGCTAAAGGAGGTTCGAAAGACAATAGAAGTGCTTGAGGCGGCGATTCTATCGCCGACCGATGTCGAACTTCCGTCCTGCGATTCCTTAGAGTCCAAGGTTCTCGAACGGGCTTCTGAGATCGACGACATTCTGGCGCGGCTATGCCTATTCTATGTTCCTCCGGAACGCCATTCCGAGACGGGACGGAGGTACCACACGTGGAGCGAAACAGCAGGTTCGACGTACGAAGGCCTATTCGAGGGAAGGGGCGAGATTGCGCCCCATGATCAACGGGCCGAGCGTCCGTTGAGGGACCTTCTCACGGACGTTTGGGTCGAATTGACTGCGCATGGTGGTGCGGTAATTGCCGACCTTGGAGCCGGCGCGGGTCGGAGCCGCCATCACTTAGCCTTGATAGCGAAGAAGCTGGAGCCAGGGAGTCCGGAGAGGAAGGGCCGGTATATTGGGCTAAACGTCGTTGAGACGGAAGAAGTACGAGGCTGTGTAGCGTGCCAGGAGGCTGTCGACGAAGAGGACGTGTGGGCCGTAGTCGAGCGCGACGGTTCCAGCGTAAAGGAATTGGGCGACGACGAGATGGCGCTGAGGCAGGGGGCGGCGTCCCGCGAATTGCCTCGAGCCGACTTTTGTCTCGTGGTGAACGTACTGCACGAGATACCGCTCAAGGATCTTGGGGGATTCCTTGCGAATCTCGGCACCCTGCTTCATCCGAGGGGCGTCCTCTGCATATACGAGATGTGCGGTCTCAATACGATGGAGAAGGAGTATGTGCTCTGGCAGGCAGAGGATGTTTCGGAGTTCTTCCGAACCCTAGGGTGGAGAGGAGTTGTGGCGCAGGGGAGGACGAGGAATCTCAGAACGGGTGACTGGGGAACGCCGTATTCGCTCGCGTACTTCTGGAGGAGCGACGGAAACTCGATTCCTGCAGGGGACGCCGATCGAGTGCTGGTGGACTGGTGGCGCCGGCGGGCGATACGACAGCGCGCCGAGGTCAAGGGGCTTGGGCTGAATCGGCGCACGCTTCGGGCGACCCGGGCAGAGAAGCAACGATACTTGCACTTGGTTGCGTCGCTGGCGCACGGAGCGAGTCAACTGCTGGAGTAGATTGAAGACGTGGTGCGAGATCGTGGCAGGCCTTGATAGGGGCCGTTCCACAGCGCAAGTACTGATTAGCACGGCGACGGCACAATGAAGAAGGTAGGCGGTGGCTTGTTGCCCTGACAGGTCGCCGAAAACGGACGTTGCGGTATCGAGGCAGGCTTAGGTAGGCGTCAGTGGCCGTGCTGGTTCCCGTCCCCTCGCGAGAGCATGAAGATGAAGGGAAGGAAGAAGACGAAGGCGAACGTGAGCATCCAGAAGACGTCGACGTATGCCTTGACGACCGCCTGCCGCTGGAGCGCGCCGGCCACGAGGCCGATGGAGAGGGAGCGGGCCGATTCTGGGTCGAGCCCGGAGGCGACCGCCAGGCCGCGACCGACCTCCGCGAGGCGTGTCTGGGTGGCGATGCTGAAGGTCGAGACGAACTCGGCGAGCCGGGCGTGGTGGACCTGGGCGTGGCGGGCGAGGACGGTGGCCGAGAGCGCGATCCCGACCGAGCCCCCCTCGTTCCTAAGGAGGTTGAAGAGGCCGGTGGCCTGCCCGAGCTTCTCGGGCGGGAGGTGCGAGAAGGCTGCGGCGCTGATCGGGACGAAGAGGAACCCGAGGCCGAATCCCTGCACCATCCTGGAGAACATCAGGTAACGGAACCCCACCTCGAGGTCGACCGACTGGAGGAGCCAGAGGGCCCACGCGTTGAGAAGGGCACCGATCAGGACGAGGATCCGTGTGTCGATCTTGCCGATCAGGTTGGCCACGAACGCCATGGCGAACAAAGCGGCGAGGCCCCCCGGCGAGATGACGAGGCCGGCCCAGGTCGCGGTGTACCCGAGGATGCTCTGGGCATAGAGCGGCAGCATCGTGAAGGAGCCGAAGAGACCGAAGCCGAGGAGGAACATCAGGGTGGTCCCGGAGGCGAAGGAGCGATCGTGGAAGACACGGAGGTCGACGAGCGGGTTTTCGGCGGTGAAAGAGCGCCAGACAAAGAGGGCGATCCCGGTCACGGCGGCGAGCGCGAAGGCGCTGATGAAGCCACTCTCGAACGAGCCTGTCCTGAGTTTCGTGTAAGCGGAAGAAGAGGAAGATGGGTCCGTCTGGAAAGGACGGGACTGAATGGCGATCCGGGACGAGGTTCTGAAGGAGCTGCTGTCGGGCTATAAGAAGC
>CABECI010000107.1_pt1 | contig 18121 bp, 11 predicted proteins | sample 3132851 | NCBI WGS metagenome assembly CABECI01 (sample SAMEA5534348, study PRJEB31848) | metagenome | biome: tundra; feature: field; material: soil | place: USA | collected 2013-05 | depth 0.45 m | reverse complement strand
GAGCATCCGGAGCCGTTCGCGCCGGACCGCGTCGGCGTGCGGGTCCCCGGTGCCGGGTAGCAGCGTTGTCACCGCATCGTCGCTCACGAACCGGAACCCCTTCTCCCGCTTCCGTTTGCGATAGTGATCGATACAGAGGTTGCGCGACAGGGCCGCGATCCAGGCGAGTAGCGACGCCTCGGTCGGCTCGTAGCGGTCGAGGTTCTCCCAGACCCTGAGGAAGCAGTCCTGGGTCAGCTCCTCGGCCTCCGCCCGGTCGTAGGTCATGTGCCAGGCGATCCCGAAGATCTTCGGGCCGTACCGGCCGACCAGCTCGTCCCAGGCGCCCGGCTGGCCGCCGAGGCACCGGGAGACGATGGCGGCGTCGGGATGGTCGGGAGGCGTCGTCATGGCCCTGCCTTGCATGAAACGGAAGATCGGCCGGGAAGGTTCCCGGTGAAGTCTATAATCCGCCCTTCAGCCTGGAAACCGTTCCAGGAGTTCGGGTTCCTCCTGGGCAAAGGGCCCTCCGCGGGGGATCTGGTACCCTCCTCGCCCCCGCCCGGGCGGGAAGAGGGAAACGACATGCAGGGCCTCCGGAACATCGCGATCATCGCCCACGTCGACCACGGCAAGACGACGCTCGTGGACTGCCTGCTGAGGCAGTCCGGCACCTTCCGGGCGGGTGAGCACACGGAAGAGCGGGTGATGGATTCCAACGACCTCGAGCGTGAGCGCGGGATCACGATCCTCGCCAAGAACACCTCGATCCACTACCACGGGATCAAGGTCAATATCGTCGACACGCCGGGACACAGCGACTTCGGCGGCGAGGTGGAGCGGGTCCTGAAGATGGTCGATGCTGTCCTCCTCCTGGTCGACGCGGCCGAGGGGACGATGCCCCAGACCCGCTTCGTCCTCCGGAAGGCGCTGGAGCTTGGGCTGAAGCCGATCGTCGTCATCAACAAGATCGACCGCCCGGAGGCGCACCCCCACCACGTGATCGACGAGGTCTTCGACCTGATGATGGACCTGGGGGCGACCGACGAGCAGCTCGATTTCCCGATCGTCTACTCGTCCGCCAAGCAAGGGTTCGCCCGGCGAGAGATGGACCACACCGATGCCGACGTGAGGCCCCTCCTCGACGCGATCCTCGTCGAGGTCCCCGAGCCGGGAGGGGACGCCGCGGCCCCCTTGCAGCTCCTCGTCGCCTCCCTCGACTACGACAACTACCTGGGGCGACTCCTGATCGGACGCGTCGTGAACGGGACGATCCGGACGGGCCAGCAGGTCTCGATCTGCAAGCTGGACGGAACGGTGAAGACGGCCAAGGTCACGAAGCTGATGGCCTTCGAGGGCCTGAAGCGGACCGAGATCGAGGAGGCCCGGGCCGGGGAGATCGTCGTTCTCTCTGGGATCGAGGAGGTGACGATCGGGGAGACGATTGCCGACCTGGAGAACCCGGTCGCCCTCCCTCCGATCGCCGTCGACGAGCCGACGGTCTCGATGACGTTCCGGGTCAACGACTCGCCGTTCGCGGGGCTGGAGGGGAAATACGTCACCAGCCGCCACATCGGGGAGCGGCTCCAGAAGGAGCTTCGGACCAACGTGGCCCTCCGCGTGGAGGAGACCGACACCCCGGACGCCTTCAAGGTCTCGGGCCGCGGCGAGCTCCACCTGGCGATCCTGATCGAGAACATGCGGCGAGAGTCGTTCGAGTTCGCCCTCTCCCGCCCCGAGGTGATCCTCCGGGAGATCGACGGTGTGAAGAGCGAGCCCGTCGAGGAGCTCGTCGTGGACGTTCCCGAGGAGTCGATGGGGATCGTCATCGAGAAGATCGGCCGCCGCAAGGGCGAGATGACGAACATGACGAACCACGGGTCGGGCCGGGTGAAGGTCGAGTTCCGGATCCCGACGCGCGGCCTCTTCGGCTACCGGAACGAGTTCCTGACCGACACGAAGGGGGAGGGGCTGCTGTACCACGTCTTCGCGGGGTACGAGCCCTACAAGGGGGACGTCGCCGGGCGGCGCTCGGGGGCCCTCGTCTGCAAAGAACCGGGCGAGACGACCGGCCACGCGCTGGAGCGGCTGGAGGAGCGGTCGATTCTGTTCTTCGGGCCCGGCATCGCCGTTTACGGCGGGATGATCTGCGGGGAGAACGCCCGCGAGAACGACATGGTCGTCAATCCGTGCGTCAAGAAGCACCTGACGAACATGCGCTCCTCGAACTCGGACATGGCCCTGAAGCTGACCACTCCGCGTCCGATGCCGCTCGAGGCGGCCATCGGGTGGATCGAGGAGGATGAGCTGGTGGAGGTGACGCCGAAGTCGGTCCGCCTCCGGAAGCGGGTGCTGGACCACTCGAAGCGGAAATACTCGGAGAGGCGGGTGACGATGGTGGACGAGGAGTAAGAGGGTGTGGAACGTGGAAGCCGACATCGGCGTCGGTCTGACGAACGGGTTAGACCGGCTCACCCTGAAATTGATCCTGCTGCGCGACCTCAACAAGAAATAGGACCCTCATTTCTTGAGGTTGCTGACGATGGCCGTGATCACGGGCGCCATGATTGATTTCGGATCCAGCTGGAGAAACCGCTGGTAGGCCGACACAGCTTCGGATTTGCGGCCGGTGTCCCGGAAGCTGTCTCCCATGGCTGAGAAGATCTCGGCGTTTTGCGGCTCGAGGGTTTTGGCGGCCTCGAGTTCGTCGAGCGCCTCGGCATGGCGACCGAAAGGCTGCAATGCTTTCGCTCGCAGGAGCCGGTACGTGACGTTGGTGGGAGCGAGGCGTGTCGCGCGGTCGATACGCGCCAGCGCGCTCGTGTAGTTCTTCATGAGGAGGAGCAGACGGGCGTCGTCGAACTGGGTCTCTGCGTTGTCCGGCGTATAGTCCGCCGCGTCGCGGTAGAGTCTTTCGGCCGCCACGTAGTCGCCCTTCGCCAGATGAATGGTGGCGAGCCCCGAGAATGCTGCCGGAGAGCCCGGATCGATCTCGAGAGCACGCGCAAAGTATTTGGCAGCCGCCACCTCGTGCTTCGCGTCCATCTCGATGGTGCCGGCCTTGGTCAAGAGGCGTGAGTTGAGCGGGTCGCGTGCGGCGGCGATTTCCAGTTGCCGCAGCGCTTCGGTCCGGTCGCCGGCTGCGAGCGCTACCTCGGCAAACCCCTCCGCAGAGAGCGGGCTGGCTGCATTACTTCGCTGCAGCTCCGTGAATGCGGCTTTGGCGCCGGCCAGGTCGCCGGTCAGGCGCAAGGCACGTCCCAGGTTGGAGCGGGCGATCTGGAAGCCGGAATCGAGGGTCAGCGCGGCGCGGTACTCCTCCAGCGCGCCGGCCGGGTCGTTGGCATTGAGCCGGATATTGCCGATCAGATTGAGCGCCCATTTCGCGTCCGGGTGGTGCGAGCGAACCAACCGGCGGGCCAGCACGGTGGCTCTGAGCGGTTCGCTGTCGGCCTGCGCCGCGATCGCCACGAAGGGATCGAGCACGCCGTAAACGCCCGCGGCGGCCTCGCGGAAATAGTCGCGCTCCGACATCTTGCCGATCGGGGGCAGGTCGATCACCGCGGACTGACTGGTCATCACGCGAATCCGGAGGTGCCGTCCTTCGGGCGCGCATGCGGCATCCGCACAGAGAAACTCCCCGCCGATCCGCGTGTCATAGAGCCTGAAGAACCGACGCAGGCTGATCACCAGTGAGTCGATCGAGATGCCCGAATCGGGAAACGAGAACTGCACTCTCTGCGAGTCCGGAATCGCCACGATGCTCGTTTTCGACGTGCGGGCCGAGCGAGCGAAATCCTGGAGGGCATCCCACAACCGGTTGGCGGCGACGTCGGGCTTGAGGCCGGTCGCCGCCAGAGAATCGGGGACCGAGATCGGCTGGATCATCACGTCGCTGCGCCAAAATTGGCTGACGATGACCGGCAAGAGCAGGATGAAGGTCGTTATCAGCAACACGTTGAGCCCAAGTGTTCTCAGGGCGGTCGAGGCCAACTTGAGACGGAACAAGATGGCGGGCCGTAGCGGCGCCCAGCTGGCGGACACATTCTCCGTTGCGGCGTGATCAGCTGACACAGCCGGCGATGAGGGTGGTGCCGGTAGCGAGGGATCAGGCGGCCGAGGTTCCTGGTGTGGTGTCGTGTGCATCTGCGTCTCTTCCGACATGAGCGGTCTATCTCCTCGGTCAGCCTGCGTGGAGCTGACCGCCAGAGCATTATGATGCCTTGGTGCACCTGTTATCACCGGAGGCCGGCGCCACTGTTCACGAGCCGTTCCCATGGCCGTTCCCCCCATGAAGGTCCTCATCGCCGACGACAGCGCCCTCGTCCGCCGGCTGCTCGTCCAGATGGTCTCGGCGTGGGGATACGAGGCGGACGCCTGCGCCGATGGTGTCGAGGCGTGGGACCGGCTTCAGGAGAAGGACGCTCCCGTCCTTGCGATCGTCGACTGGGTGATGCCCCGGCTGAGCGGCGTCGACCTCTGCCGGCGCATTCGGCAGCAACGGCGCGAGCCCTACATCTACATCATCGTCCTGACGGCGAACGACCGGAAGGAGGGTGTCATCGAGGCCCTCTCGGCCGGAGCCGACGACTACCTTCAGAAGCCGCCCGACGAGAAGGAGCTCGAGGCCCGTCTCCGCGCCGGCCGGCGGATCATTGAGCTGAATGCCGAGCTGGTGGAGGCACGCGAGGCGCTCCGGGCTCAGGCCACGCACGACGCGCTGACGGGGCTCTGGAACCGCGGCGCTATCTTCGACTTCCTGCGGCGCGAGCTCGACCGAGCCGGGCGGGGGAAGGGCTCCCTCGCGGTCCTCCTGGCCGACATCGATCATTTCAAAGGAGTCAACGACACACTGGGCCACGCCGCCGGCGACGCGGCCCTCTGTGAGGTGGCCCGACGCCTCTCTTCGGTGACGCGCGCCTACGACGCCGTCGGGCGGTATGGCGGCGAGGAGTTCCTCGTCGTCCTCCCGGGCTGTGGGCGCAGGGCCGCGCTGAAGCGCGCGGACCAGCTTCGCCTCGCGATCGGCTCGACGCCGATGGAATTCTGCGGCCATACGACCACCCTCACGGCCAGCGTCGGTGCGGCCGTGAACGATCCGGGAGACGCCCTCGACGTCGAGGAGCTCGTGCGGGCCGCCGACGAGGCCCTCTACCGCGCGAAGAACGCCGGTCGGAACCGCGTGGAGATCGCGTAGACGCTTACGGCGCGGAGCCGCCGCGACGGCTGGACCGACAGGACCGACCTCTACTGCACGCCAGAGCGCTACCCAGGCGTCACGTCCAGCTCAACACCGACGGTCGCATATCCGCCGCATCCTCGACCGCATTCCCACACCCCTGCCGGTCGAATCGATTGGCCCCTTCAAAGTCCGCGGCCATGCGGCCACGGTGGAAGTGTTTCGACTGATTACTGGTTGAACGGATTTTCGTCGGCGGTATCATCAGGTCCACGATGTCTATTCTGTTTCTCGAGGTCGCCCTCGGTGTCGCGGCCGTCGCGCTCGTTGTGCTGTTCGTTCACGATCGCTGGTTCTCACACGACAATATTCTCCGGAATTTTCCGGTCTTCGGACACGTTCGGCATCTCCTCATCGAACAAGGGCCAAAGCTCCGACAGTACATCGTCGCCGACAACCGGGAAGAGCTCCCCTTCAACCGTGACGAGCGCGACTGGATCTACCGATCCGCTGACGGCGAGAACAACTACTTCGGCTTCGGTACGGACGATCAGATCCTGTCGATCGGCTACCCGATCATCAAGCACGCGGTCTTCCCGCACGGCGAGCACGCCTTTACCGGTGGCGCCCACGATACGATGCACGACGTCGCCGCGGGACTGACGCTCGGGGAGACGCATGGACGCCGGAAGGCGTGGCGGCCGACATCGATCGTGAACATCTCCGCGATGAGCTACGGCGCGTTGGGCGCGCATGCGGTCGAGGCGCTCAATCGGGGCGCGAGGCAGGCCGGTTGTTACCACAACACCGGCGAGGGCGGGATTTCGAAGTATCACAAGCACGGGGCCGATCTCGTCTATCAGATCGGGACCGGCTACTTCGGGTGCCGGAACCCTGACGGCTCCTTTTCGATGGACACGCTGTTGCGCACGCTCGACGGGGCCCAGACGGTGCGCGGCATCGAGATCAAGCTCTCGCAGGGCGCGAAGCCCGGCAAGGGTGGTGTGCTGCCGGGCCACAAGGTCACGGAGGAAATTGCCGCGATTCGAGGTGTGCCTCCGGGCCGGGACTGCATCAGCCCGAACAGTCACGGCGCATTCACCGACGTGCCCGGACTGATTCGCTTTGTCGAAGAGATCGCCGCGGCGACGGGACTGCCGGTCGGCATAAAGTCGGCTGTCGGTCATACCGGGTTCTGGCGCGAGCTGGCCGTCGCGATGAAGGCCTCTGGGAAGGGGCCGGACTGGATCACGATCGACGGCGGGGAAGGCGGCACGGGCGCGGCTCCGCTCGCCTTTACGGATCACGTATCACTGCCGTTTCGCGTCGCGTTTCCGCGAGTCTATCGGGAGTTTCTCGAACAGCACATGACGGAACGAGTGGCCTGGATCGCCTCAGCGAAGCTTGGGTTCCCAGACCGGGCCATCGTCGCGATCTGTCTGGGCGCGGATCTGATCAACATCGCGCGGGAATCCATGATGTCGATCGGGTGCATTCAAGCGCAGCAGTGCCACACCGGATACTGTCCGACCGGCGTGGCCACGCACGACGTGAAGCTCCAACGCGGGCTGATTCCCGACGTGCAAGCGGAGCGTTTTGCGCGCTATGTCCGATCCTTCCGCAACGAGCTGCTAGCGCTCACGCACGCGTGCGGCTACGAGCACCCGTCGGAATTCACGGGCGACGATGTGGAGATCTCGACCGGCCCGGCGCAGTTCAAGAGCCTGAGAGAGCTCGAAGGATATACGCCGAAGCGCCGCGCCTACGCGTCAGCGACCTGACGTGCTCACGGATGCCTTATTAACCTTCGGCCGCGCCGCGGACGTAAATCGAAGTTACTATCCCTCCGGGAGCACAGCAGCGAACTCTCGGGTTGGTGATGCAATGTCTGACGACCGTCGGGATAAGGAGAGCCTCCACTCGCTGGAGATGCGCAAGCAGAGGCTGAGACTGAAGCGGCTCTCGATGGCAGCTGGGACCTATACGATCGTCATCGTCGTCGTCCTCGGCGTCTCGCGCTGGTCCGCCTCGGGATGGCCGGACGGTGCGCTGGCCGAGTTCATCGGTCTCGCCATCGCCATCAACGCGATCTGGTTCACCGTGTTCCTCACGGGCGCGAACCTGCGCTTTCGCGACCCCTCGCTCACCGCCGCACAAATCGTCGTTTCGGCCCTCTGGGGAGCAATCCCGCTCTACTTCCTGCGCGACGACCGGGCGCTCGTCCTTCTTTGCTACCTGCCCGCGTTCTCCTTCGGCATGCTGGCGCTGAGCTTTCGAGCATACTTGGCCGTGATGGCGACGGTCCTCGTCGCCTACGGCGGGGTTCTCGCGCTCCAGTACCACGAGCTCGGCCACCGGACGGTCTGGCAGCATGAGTTCCTGACGTACGGGGTCTTCGCCGCCGTGCTGCTCTGGTTCGCGGGCTTCGGCGGCTACGTCCACCGGATCCGGTGGCGGTTGCGGCAGGACAACGAGGCGCTGGACTTGGCGCGGCGGCGTCTCCTGAGCCTCTCGCGGACCGACCCGCTCACCGCGCTCAGCAACCGCGCCGAGCTCCGGGAGAAGCTCGAGCTGTTCTTCGCGGTACCCGCTCTAGACCGTCCCGCCGCGTGCGCGGCGATCATCGACATCGACCACTTCAAGCATGTCAACGACACTCACGGCCACCTCGCGGGCGACGACGTCCTCCGCGGCTTCGCGCACATTCTTCGCGACTCGCTGCGAGGACCGGATCTAGTCGCACGCGTCGCGCCGCTTCTGGACCCGAGCCCTGCGGGCACGACCGTCACCCGCTTCGGCGGCGACGAGTTCGTCGTTTTGCTCGAGAGTGTGACGCCCGAGGCGGGAGCGGCCGTGCTCGAACGGCTGCGGACCGCGCTGGAACAGAGAGGATTCACGGCGCCGACCGGCTCGATCCGTGTCACGTGCTCGATCGGCGCGACACGGGCCCACGACGACGACAGGGGCGACACCGTGCTAAAGCGCGCCGACGAGGCGCTCTACCGAGCCAAGGAAGGCGGGCGAAACCGCGTCGTGTGGCTGCCGTGAGCGGGGGTTGCCGGTGTCTTATCGTCCATGTGAACGTTGGTCACTTCACCTTTTTCCATCCGGTGGCCGGGTAGAATCGCGGCGAATGATCCTCGCTAGCGGATAACTCGATCTCGAAGGTACCCTGCTGAAACGGCAACGAATCAACCAGAAAATCCCTGCTATCATATTCGCCTAATTTGGGCACAAGGAAGGTAAGACTCATCGTCTTGCCTTTCATCGCAAGTTGGAGCTTGACCGGCAGTTTGAAATTACACATTTCAGACGTTTCCAGCCCCGCGATCTTGCCATTCAACTTACTGACGCTGTCTGGCAGTTGCATTCCGCTGCTTCTGACGAAATCCTTACCTGTGGCCTTCCACCTCGAAGATGGCGAGCCAGTTTCCGTCGTAACTTCGTTCCGAAGATATTTGCTCTCGGCATCGATCGCTAGCCCCTTCCCATCGCGCACGATGTAGGTCAGATGACTGGCCGGGCAGATTTGACCTTGCGCCCTCTGCGACGCTATGCCAATCAACGTTCCGCCAAGCACAATCAGAAGGTACATCCTGAGCGTTAGTTGGAATGTCTTCATCTCGACCTCCTAGTTTGAAGGGATCATAGGGCCTGGCGACGTCGCCGAAGCCGCAGTCGAGTGCGGTGTGCAGGATTTTTGCGGGCTCCACCGCGAGCTGTATCATCGCCTCGCGAAGGCGCACGCGGAGAACGAACTGGTGCGGCGTCACGCCCGGAAGCTGCACGGTGCGCGCAGCAAGCCGGAGGCTGGGCGTTTCTCTCCTCCCGCCGAGAGTCTACCGTATGGCGGGGGCGGACCGTCGGCGACCGCCCCGCCTGTGGGGCCGCCGCTTCCGACCGTCCTCGGTCCGGCCCCCCGTCGGGAGGGGGATCTCGTGCCGGGAAAGGAGGGCAGGCGGCGGGACCAACGCCTCGGGGAACGGAGCGGCGTGCGAGAGGTCCTCGCCCGGCCGGACCTTCTTGCCGGCGCGGGCCACCACCTCCTCCCAGGCAGCCAGGGCTTCGCCGTACCGGCCTGACGCGTGGGAGTAGAGGGAAAGGAGCGACAGAGCGATCGGGAACCAGGCTTTCGTCACGAGGCGCCTCGCAGAGGCGTCGTTCGGCCGGGTTTCCGTCAGCCGGCCGAGCGTGTAGAGGCAGTGCTTGACCAGGTGGACGGCCTGGTTGGGAAGGGAGAGCCGGAGGGCGATCGGGTTCACCACCTTCTCGAGGGTGGCGAGGAGCCTGGGGGCGTCGATCTTCCCGCGCTCGCGGCGGATGGCTCCGAAAACGAGCGGGAGGAAGAGAGCGCCCAGAAGCGCAGGCTCCGAAATGGCCTCACCCGTTCCGCGCCGCTGGTCGGCCTCTGCCAGCATCCGCCAGAACGTCTCGCGCTCGGGCGACGCGGAACCGTCGGCGATCTCGCGGTCCAGCTCGGGAAGGATGACGGCAAGCAGCCCCGTTCTCGACCAGCGCCGGTACGTCTCGGCGCCCCAGCCCCGGCGGAGAGGGTCGAGGAGCTCCTCGGCGACTCGGGGAGCCGCGCTCTTCCGGATCTCGCCGCGGACTTCCTCGATCGCCTGCAGTAGGTCGTCCTCCATCCGGAAGTCGAGCCGCGCCGCGAACTCGCACGCCCGGAGCATCCGGACCGGGTCCTCTCGGAACCGGATGACCGGGTCGCCGATCGTCCGGATCGTTCGCGCCTCCAGGTCGTCGACGCCGCCAACGTAGTCCAGGACCGCGAACGTGGCGATGTCGTAGAAGAGGCCGTTGACGGTGAAGTCCCGGCGGAGGGCGTCCTCCTCGGGAGTCCCGAACGTGTTGTCCTCGCGGATCAGGATGTCCTCGGCCCCCTCGCCGCCCGGCTCGGTGTCGGCCGCCTCGGGAGGGCGGCGGAACGTCGAGACCTCCACGATCTTGCCTCCATCGAAGAAGACATGGACCAGCCGGAACCGCCGCCCGATGATTCGGCTGTTGCGGAAGAGGAGCCTGATTTCCTGCGGCCGCGCGTTGGTCCCGATGTCGAAGTCTTTCGGGGTCCGTCCGGTCATCAGATCGCGGACGGAACCGCCGACGAGGTAGCCCTGGTACCCCGCGCGATGGAGACGATAGAGTATCCGGAGGGCGTCCGGATCGATGTATCCGCGCGAGATCGGGTGGCCGGCGCGCGGGATGATCCTCGGGACGGCCATCTCGTTACCTCATTCTAGCCCGGATTGCGATGAGCCGGAGCCGCATCCTCCGTTCGCCGTCCCGTCAACGACGGAAGTGGTCGCGCCAGGCGAGGGTCAAGGACGGGCCGAGGAACGAAAGGGCGACGAGGGCCCACCCCTTGTTCTCGCCCTGGAAGGCACGGATCAGCACCGAGACCGTTATCAGGGTAAGGAACAGGAGGAACGCGAACGCCACCCGCCGGCCCAGCTCGCGGAAGAAGCCGCGCCCGAATAGGAGCGCGATGGCCGCGGCGAGGACGAGGAGAACGCGGAGGCCCGGCTTCAGGGGGTCGGCTTCTCCCCAGCCGCGAGCTTTGCCATCACGCTGTGGTGGCGCCCGTAGAAGAAGTAGATGACGAGCCCGATCGCGAGCCAGGTGAAGAGCCGCCACCAGTTCGCCACCGGGAGGGAGAACATCAGCAGCAGGCACGAGAGGATGCCGAGGACCGGGACGACCGGCACCCACGGGCATCGGAACGGCCGTTCGGCCTCGGGGTGCTTCTTCCGCATGATCAGGACGGCCGCGCAGACGATGACGAACGCCAGGAGCGTCCCGATGTTCGTCAGGTGGAGGAGGGCGTCGATCGGGAGGAGCCCGCCGAGGACCGAGACGAAGCAGCCGATCAGGATCGTCGACTTCCACGGCGTCCGGAACTTCGGGTGAACGACGCCGAAGACCGACCGCGGGACGAGGCCGTCGCGGGCCATCGCGAGGAAGACGCGGGGTCCGCTGAGCATCATCACGAGGAGGACCGACGTGATGCCGGCCACGCCCGCCGTCGCGATGATCCCCTCCGCCCAGCCGATCCCCTTCTGCTGAAAGGCGCGGGAGATGGGCGCGTTGATGTCGATCTGGTCGTACTTGACCATTCCGGTGATCACCACGACGACCGCGATGTAGAGGATCGTGCAGACGATGAGGGAGGTGACGATGCCGATCGGCACGTCCCTCTGCGGGTTCCTCGCCTCCTCGGTGTGCGTGGAGACCGAGTCGAAGCCGATGTACGCGAAGAAGATGATGGCAGCGCCCGCCAGCATCCCGACCGGCGAGCCCCCGGGGTCCGTCTGCCCGGCCACGTGATGGCCGAAGAAGCTGATCCCGGTCCAGCCGAACGGGGCGAACGGATGCCAGTTCGTCGTGTCGATGAAGAAGATGCCGACGCCGATGACGAAGAGGACGGCGGCCAGCTTGATGGCGACCATCGTCGCGTTGAAATTGGCGCTCTCGTGGATCCCCTTCACGAGGACCGCCGTCACGATCGCCACGATGACGATCGCCGGGAGGTTCAGGAACGAGCCGGTCGAGAGGAACCCGCCGGATACCGCGTCATACCTCCAGGGCGACTCGCGCAGGAGGAGGGGGAGCTGGAAGCCGAGCTTCTGGAGGACGTTCTGGAAGTAGCCGGACCACCCGGTCGCGACCGTCGCGCTCCCGACGGCGTACTCGAGGACCAGGTCCCACCCGATGATCCAGGCGAACAGCTCACCGAGCGTCGCGTACGCATAGGTGTACGCGGAGCCGGCCACGGGGACCATTGAGGCGAACTCGGCGTAGCAGAGCGCCGCGAAGACGCACGTGATGCCGGCCACGACGTAGGAAAGCATCAGGGCTGGGCCCCCGACGTTATGGGCAGCGGCGCCCGTCGCCACAAAGATGCCGGCCCCGATGATCGCGCCGACGCCGAGGCTGGTCAGGTGGATCGGACCGAGGATCCTCCGCAGCCTGTTCTCTCCCCGCATCTCCTCGAGGAGCAGGGCGAGCGGCTTCCGGGCGAAGAGTTGGTTGGCCATGCAGGGCTCCTGTGTGAATCTGGTGTTTAGAGTTTCTTGGGTAGCCGAAGTTTACGACATGGTTCCTCGCAGTCCGCAATTCGCGGGCCGGGCGGGAGGCGGCGGGCTACCGCCTGGGGGGAAGATAGAGCCGCCGGAGCCCGAGCATGTCGCGGACGATCCGCTTGGGCATGGCTCGGATGAACCATAAAACGCCGGGCCTCGCTAGAATCCGGGCTAGAGAGGACATCCGATGAGCAATCCCGCGACACCCGTGCTTCCCATGGAGGCGATCGGCCCTGAGTTCGTCCAGGGGACTAAGTCATATCAGAAGCCAGGGCCGATCGCCGGGGTCGATGTCCACCGGCTGACTCGCTTCGTCGACGACCGCGGGTTTTTCCAGGAGGTCTACCGGGCCAGGGCAGACCACGCCGGATCGGAACCGCTCGCGGCGTTCTTCCACGATCTTCCGGTGGCCCAGATCAATTTCACGATCGTGAACGCCGAGGACCACGTCAAGGGGCTGCACTACCACCTGAAGCAGCAGGACGTCTGGTTCTGCCCGCACCCGTACAAGGCGAAGTTCGTCCTGTTCGACGTCCGGAAGGACTCTCCCACGTATCTCCGGACGCAGGTTCTGGTGGCCGGCGACGGGCAGGACCTTCTCGTGCGGATCCCGGAAGGGGTCGCGCACGGCTACCGGCCGCTGACGAACCCGTGCGGCCTCTTCTACATCGTGACGCGCACGTTCGACCTGGCCGACCCCGACGAATGGCGCATCGCCTGGGACCATCCGGCGGTCAAGGACCTGTGGGACGTGCCGAACGGCTGATTCCGGCGTTCCATGGGACGTGTGGAGCCTCCTCGACTTCGGCGCCCCCCGATGGGAAACTCCGGGGCCCCCGGGCGTCCCGCCCGCACCTTTCCCGCCAGGACGGATCAATTGAGACAGTTTGTCGCCCTCCTTTCGTCGCTCAAGCTCGCGGTCGTTCTCCTCGTCCTGCTCCTCGTCGGACTCTCCGCTGGAACCATCGTCGAGTCGCGCGCGGGAGTCGAGACGGCCGGCCGCCTCGTCTACTACTCGTGGTGGTTCCTCGGCCTGCAGGGGCTCCTCGCGATCAACGTGGCGGTGTCCCTCGCGAACCTCTTCCCATGGGGAAAGAGGCGGGTCGGGTTCGTCCTCACCCACGCCTCGCTCCTCCTGATCTTTGCGGGCTCGGCCGTCACCTACTTCTTCAAGGTCGAGGGGACTCTCGGCCTCTGGGAGGGAGAGAGCGGGTCGGTCATCGAGAGCCACGATAAGGAGGAGAGGGTCCTCGCGCGCCACCAGCTCCCCTTCTCGGTGAAGCTCGACGACTTCGTCCTCGAGACGTACCCCGGTACGATGCGTCCCTCGGGCTTCCTGAGCCTGGTCGTGGTCACCGACCTCGACTCCGGGAAGAGCTTCCCGGCCCGGATCTTCATGAACCACGAGCTTCATCACCGGGGGTACTCGGTCTTCCAGTCGAGCTACCAGCAGAGGGGAGGACGGGAGGCGACCGTCCTCGCCGTCTCGAAGGACCCCGGCCAGAACATCGTCTTCGCGGGGTACGTCGCCCTCGTCCTCGGGATGGTCGTCGTCCTCTTCACCCGGATCGCACAGGCCAGGGAGCGGGCCGCCCTCGCGCTCCTCCTCGCCCTCGGGGCGGCGGCCGTTTCGTCACCTTCGGCTTCCGCGGCCTCACCCAACGGAGACCCGGATGTCTTGCGGCGGCTCCCCGTCCAGCACGACGGCCGGACGATGCCGCTCGACACGCTCGCTCGCGAGACGGTCTGGAAGGTCACCGGGTCGCACACATGGAGAGGCGAGGATCCGGTCACGACGTTCGCCGGCTGGCTCTTCGACCCCCGCACCACCCTCGAGGCGCCTGTCGTCCGCCTCGGTTCGGCCGATCTCGCCGAGGCGATCGGGCTGCCGCGCGGGACGTCCCACGAATCGTTCCTCCGCCTCGTCCAGAACCCGAAGGCGATGCAGCTGATCCAGTCCGCCGACCAGGCGGCGGCTCAGGAACAGCCGCGCCGGGGCGTTGTCCAGGAGGCCGAGAAGATCAAGGAGCGCCTCCTCGTCCTGCAGGGAGTCCTCGAGCGCGAGGCCGTCCGCCCGATCCCCGTCCCCGGCAACCCGGGTGCGCGATGGGGCGTCCCCGCGAACCTTTCCCCGGACCCCCTCACCTTCCTTGCCACCGGCCCGCGACCCGAGGGATGGCCCTCGCCGGCGAAGATCGACCGCGAGATCTTCTACAACCGGCTGAACCCGGTCCGGCTCTCGTGGATGGTCCTCCTCGGCTCACTCGTCCTCTCGATCGCCGCGTCCCTTCGGCAGAGCCGCTTCGGCCGAATCCTCGACTGGACAGCCTTCGGGCTCCTCCTAGCCGGCTTCGGCATGATGTCGTGGGGGATCGGCCTTCGTTGGAGCGCCGGGGACCGGATTCCGGCGGCGAACATGTACGAGTCGATGCTCTTCCTCGCGTGGGGGGTCGGGCTCTTCGCGGTGGTCGCCTACGCACTGCTCCGGAACCGGGTCGTCGTCACGAACGCCGCGGTGATGGCCGCGCTGACGATGGCGCTCACAGACCTGTTGCCGATCGACCGCTTCATCCACCCGATCGCGCCCGTCCTCGCCGGGACGCCGTGGCTCGCGATTCATGTCCCGATCATCATGGTCGGCTACTCGGTCCTGGCGCTCGGGCTTGTCGTCGCCCACATGCAGATCGGCGTCTCGATCTTCGCGTCGGCGCGCGCCGACCTCGCCGCGAAGATGTACGACCTCCTCTACTGGTACATGTTCACCGGCTCCATTTTCCTGCTCGCCGGCATCCTGACCGGCTCGATGTGGGCGGCCTCCTCGTGGGGACGTTACTGGGGCTGGGACCCGAAAGAGGTCTGGTCGCTCGTGGCGTTCCTCGCCTACATGGCGATCCTTCACCTGAAGGTGGACAAGGTGATCGGGACGTTCGGCGTCGCGGTCATCAGCATCGCGGCGTTCCAGACGATCGTGATGACGTATCTCGGCGTGAACTTCGTCCTGACGACCGGGATGCACTCGTACGGAATGGGCGACTCGCCCGTCGTCAAGTGGATGGTCCTCGTCGCGGCTGCCGAGGTCGCGTACTTAGCATGGGGCGTCGTCGCGTATCGCAGGGGCCTCCGCCCTGCGGGAAGCCCTGCCGGGCCGGCCGCTGAAGTGAGGGGGAGCCGCCGGTAGGTTCGGCGAGCTGGACGAGTCGCATCTGGTGCGGACGGCTCATGGACGCGGCTCGAAGGGGCAGGGAGAATGGGTGGTCTGGCGCCGGTCGGTTGGCCGGCGCCCATCGCGTTCCTTGGGGGTCCTGATGGCCAAGTCGTGTCGTCCCTTCCTTGCCTTCGTCGCGCTGGCTGCGGCGTTTTCCTCCGGATGTGGACGAGCCGGCGATTCCGCTCCGGCCGGGAGGAAGGGTGGCAGGAGCCTTCCCGTGCGCACGGCGCCCGTCGTCGCCAGGGACGTCGTCTACACGGTGAAAGCGTTGGGGTCGCTCGAGCCGGACGAGATGGTGCAGATCACCGCCGAAGTGGCGGGCGTCGCGCGCGAGGTCCTCTTCAACGCCGGGGACAAGGTGACGACCGAGACGGTTCTGGTCCGGATCGACCGGGAGCGCTACCGGCTGGAGGCGGAGAAGGCCAATGCGGCCTACCGGCGAGCGGTGGCCGACTTCAAGCGGGCCGAGGCGGACTTCGTGCGGCGCGAGGCGCTGGCGAAGGAGAACCTCGTGGCCGTCGAGGAGCTGGGGAGGGCCCGGCAGGAGACGGAGAAGCTGGCGGCCGATGCGGCCGCCGCCAAGGCCGCGGCCGACATTGCGGCGCAGAACGGCGAGAGGTCGGCTGTGAGGGCGCCGCGAGCCGGGGAGATCAACACGCGGACGGTCGACACTGGGCAATTCGTACAGGCGGGGAACGTCCTCGCGACTCTCCTCGACCCGAGGAAGCTGCGGCTCCGGTTCAAGATCTCCGAGTCCGAGTCGATGAAGGCTAAGGAAGGGGAGAAGGTGACGTTCCGCGTAGCTTCGCTCGGCGACCGCGAATTTCCTGCCCGCGTCTATCACGTCAGCGACGTGGCCGACCCCTCGACGCGGCAGGTGGAGGTCCTCGCCTGGGTCGACAACCCGGGCGTGCTCAAGCCAGGGTTCTTTGCCGAGGTGGTCCTGGCGACGGCGACTCACGCAGGGGCGCTCGTCGTGGTCGAGAGCGCTGTCCAGGCGAGCGAACGGGGCTTCGTCGTCTACGCCGTCGAGGGAGGGAAGGCCCGCGCGCGCCCGGTGACGCTGGGCCTCAGGACCGGGGACGGCACCGTCGAGATCCTGTCGGGCCTGAAGGTAGGCGAGACGGTGATTATCGAGGGATCGGACCGGCTCTCGGACGGGATGGGCGTCGAGGAGGCGCCGGAAGCGAAGGGCGCCAAGGCGGCCGGCGAGGCGAAGGCGGGGAAATGACGGAGGAGCCGAAGGTCCCGGCCGGCGGCGAGGAGGACCCTGCCGTCGTCGCCAACGGGATGACGCTGGCGGACATCTCGATCCGCAACCACGTTTTCGCCTGGATCCTGATGATCGCCCTGATCGGGTTCGGGATCCTCTGCTACACGGGGTTCGGGAACGTCTTCCGCGGGCTCGGGATCAGCCAGAACCCCGATGTCGACTTCCCCATCGTGAACGTATCGGTCACGTGGGAAGGGGCCTCGCCCGAGATCATGGAGACGGACGTCGTCGACGTCCTCGAGGACTCATGCTCCACCGTGGAGGGGGTCCAGCAGATGTCGTCGACTGCCCAGCAGGGGTCGGCGAACCTGATGCTGGAGTTCGCGATCGGCCGCAACATCGACGCGGCGTTGCAGGACGTTCAGACGAAGGTCTCACAGGCGGTCCACCACCTGCCGAAGGAGATCGACCCGCCGACGATCTCCAAGACGAACCCGGAGGACCAGCCGATCATCCGGCTCGCCCTCTCGGGGGATCGGCCGCCGACGTTCCTGGCGGATTACGTGAGAAATGTCATCCGGCCGCAGCTGCAGATGGTCGAGGGGGTGGGCGAGATCCACGTCTTCGGCTTCCGCGACCGCAACGTCCGCGTCTGGTACGACGCGACGAAGCTGCAGGCGCAGGGACTGACGGTCCTCGACGTGAACGCCGCGATCGCCCGCGAGCACATGGAGGTGCCGGCCGGGAGGATCGAGGGGGCCGAGCGCGAGATGAACGTGAGGGCGCAAGGGGAAGCGATCGACATCTCCTCCTTCCGCGACCTCGTCGTGACCTACCAGGCGGGCGCCCCGGTCCGGCTCAAGGATGTGGCGGTTGTCGAGGACGGCCTCGAGGACCGGCGTCGGCTGAACCGGGTGATGGGGGAGTCGTCCATCGGATTCGGGATCACGAAGCTGCGCGGCGCCAACGCCGTCCAGGTGGGGCGGGACGTCAAGGCGAAGATGGCGACGCTGAAGGCTCAGCTCCCGGAGGGGCTCCGTCTCGACGTGAACTGGGACACGACGACCTTCATCGAGAGGTCGATCCGAGAGATCCTCTTCACGCTGGTGTTGGCGGCCCTCCTGACGGGGCTCGTCTGCTGGCTGTTCCTGGGATCGTGGTCGACGACGGTCAACGTGCTGCTGGCGATCCCGACGTCGATCCTGGGGACGTTCATCGTCATCTACATCCTCGGCTTCACGCTGAACACGTACACCGTTCTCGGTCTGACGCTCGTCGTCGGGATCGTCGTGGACGACGCGATCATGGTCCTGGAGAACATCTATCGGCACCGCGAAGCGGGCGAGGGAAAGGTGAAGGCGGCGTCGGTCGGAGCGCGCGAGATCACGTTCGCTGCGTCCGCGACGACGCTCGCCATCATCGCGATCTTCCTGCCGGTCGCCTTCATGAAG
>CABECI010000076.1_pt1 | contig 19682 bp, 16 predicted proteins | sample 3132851 | NCBI WGS metagenome assembly CABECI01 (sample SAMEA5534348, study PRJEB31848) | metagenome | biome: tundra; feature: field; material: soil | place: USA | collected 2013-05 | depth 0.45 m | reverse complement strand
ATCGTCTCCTTCTCGCGGCGAAGGACCCCCTCGTAGCGGAGGTCGTCACGCAGGCGCGCCAGGGCCGCGGCGTCGAGGGAAAGAAGCTCCTCCGCCTCGACCGCCGGAAGGAGACTCGCGGCCCACTCCCGGATCTCCTCGACCGCAACCTCCGGACGCCGGACGAGACCCGCGAGCGTGCTCTGCTCGGCGAGCGGGATCCCCAGCCCCCCGAGCGCCTCCTGTGTCCGCCGTCCGGGCGTGAGTCTCGCGGCGCGGAATGTCTCCTTCACCCGTTCGAGACGCGCCTCCTTCTCCAGAATCTCGTCCGCCTCCCGCTGATCGATCAACCCCACCTCCGCAGCCCTGTGTGTCAGCCGTGCGTAGGCGGAATCCGCCCCCAGCAGCAACCGATTTTCTGCCCTGGAAGAAAGGAGGCGATAGGGCTCGTCGGTCCCGAGAGTCACCAGGTCGTCGATCATCACGCCGATGTAGGCTTCCTCCCGTCCGAGGACGAACTCCCGTTCCCGGCCGGCCGCCACGAGTGCCGCGCTCGTCCCGGCCATCAGGCCCTGTCCGGCCGCTTCCTCGTATCCCGACGTGCCGTTGATCTGCCCGGCGAAGAAGAGCCCCGGAACGGCCCGGGACTCCAGGGTGTCGCGAAGCTGTTCGGCGAGAACGACATCGTACTCCACGGCATACGCAGGCCGGAGGATCTCCGCACCCTCCAGCCCTGGAATGCCGTGGACGATTCGCCGCTGCACCTCTTCGGGAAGGGACATCGATAGGCCGTTCAGATAGAGCCAGTCGGTTGAGAGTCCCTCCGGCTCCACGAAGATCTGGTGGCGCTCCCGGTCGGCGAACCGCACCACCTTGTCTTCGATCGACGGGCAGTACCGCGGCCCGCGTCCGACGATCCGGCCTGAGTAAAGCGGAGAGAGCGGAAGCGCCTCCCGAATCAGCTCGTGCACTTGCGGCGTCGTATACGTGATCCAGCAGTCAACCTGGCGCAGGGTCGGGAACCGCTCGCGGCTCGTCCGGAACGAGAACGGTGTCGGGACGGCGTCGCCCTCCGCCCGCTCCATGGCCGAACGGTCGACGGACGCGGAAGCCACTCGGGGAGGGGTCCCAGTTTTCATCCTGGCCAGGCTGAATCCCAGCTCTCCGAGCGCCGTCGAGAGATCCTTCGCCGCCGGCTCCTCCCAACGCCCCGCCTCCCGGCATTCCTCTCCTACGTGAATCAGGCCCCGGAGAAACGTCCCTCCCGTGACGACCGCCGCCCGACAGGACACGATAGACCCGTCTCCCATCCGGACGCCGGTAAGACGCCCCTTCTCGACCAAGAAACCGGACGCCGTCGCGGGGGACACCCAGAGCCGCTCCGCCGCTCCCACGACGCGGCCCATCTCTCTGGAATATAATGACTTGTCTGATTGGCACCGGAGCCCGCGAACCGCCGGACCACGCGACGCGTTCAGCATCTTGAACTGGATCCCCGTCCGGTCTGCCACGAGCCCCATCCAGCCGCCCAGGGCATCGATCTCTCGAACCGCCTGCCCCTTCGCCAGCCCTCCGATCGCCGGATTGCAGCTCATCCTCGCGATCGTTCCCGGGTCGCTCGTCACCAGAAGCGTGTCGCGCCCCAACCGGGACGCCGCGAGGGCCGCCTCACACCCTGCGTGACCACCTCCGATGACGACGACGTCGAAGCTCCCCCTCATAATCTTCGGCCCGTCCCTACTTCCCGATGCAGAAAGTGGCGAAGATTCTGTCGAGAAGCTCCTCGGAGGCCGTTTCGCCCGTGATCTCACCCAGGGCCGTCAACGCGCGCCGCAGATCGGCGGCGGCCAGCTCCGGTTCCGACCGGCGGGCGGCCTCTCGGACGGCGAGCTCGGTCTCGACGAGCGCCCGCCGGTGTCTCTCCAAGAGGGCCACCTCTCCTTCGGTCTCGACCAGCGCGAGTGCGATGGCGATCCTTTGCCAAAGCTCCTCAAGCCCCTCCCCGGAGACGACGGAGACACCAAGCGTGCCGGGCCGAGCGACTCGTCCTCCCGACCAAAGGTCCTTCTTCGACTCGACCACGATCCGCCGGGCTCCGCTGTTCGTTCCAGGGGTCTCTGGGATCGGCGGCCACTCGGCACCCAACCCGTCCACTACCTCGAGGACCAGGTCGGCGTTCTCGGCCGCCCGCTCCGCCGCCTCCACCCCCAGCCGTTCTGCCTCGCTGGCCGCGGTGCGCATTCCCGCAGTGTCGTACAGCCGGACCGCTTCGCCGCAGATCTCCACCGTCTCGCCGATCACATCCCTTGTCGTGCCGGGCTCGGCCGTGACGATGGCCCGGTCGGTTCCAAGAAGCGCGTTAAAGAGGCTCGACTTTCCAGCGTTCGGCCTCCCTACGATCGCCACCGTGGGGATCCTGTCCCCGGCCCGCTCCACACGGCAGGCCAGAAGCCGGGAAAGCTGGCCGAGCACCTCCTCGTACCGCGGCGCCTCCATGGAGGCCATCGTCACGTCGTCGGGGAAATCGAGGGCCGCCTCGATTCCTGCGAGGAGGTCGAGAAGAGACGACCGGGTTTCCTCCACGCGCCGGGACAGGAGGCCGCTCACCATGCCAATCGCCCGTGCGGCCCTACCCCGGCTCCCCGCCGAGCAGAGAAGGGCGACCCCTTCCGCCTCGGCGAGGTCCAGTTTCCCGTTCGCGAGCGCCCGCCGGGTGAACTCCCCCTTCCGGGCAGGGCGGGCTCCCGCCGCGATCGCCGCCTCCACCGTCCCGCGAACCACCGCGGGGGAACCGTGACAGTGGATCTCGACGACATCCTCCCCGGTCGAGGAATGCGGCCCCTCGAAGAAGACGAGGATCGCCCGATCGAGGAGAATCCCCCGCGCGTCGACCACCTCCGAGAGCCGCGCCTCCCGCGGATGCAGCCTCTCCGGAAGATCCGGAACCAGTCGGCGCACTACGGGGAAGGTCGTCCCGCGCGGGCCCGAGAGTCGCACGACGGCGAGCGCCGAGGTCCCGGGCGGGGTCGCGGGCGCCACGACGACGTCTCCCGCGCCAGCGGCGTCAGGGACGAGTCGACCCACGGCGGGGGAGGAAGGAGCGTCCGGCTGCGCGCCGGCCGCTCCCCTATGCCTTCTTCGGGGCCGAAACGGGCCCGAGGTCGGTGTATCGATTCAGGAGGAGCTGCTGGCCGATCGTCAGGATGTTCTGGACGAGCCAGTAGAGGACGAGCCCCGACGGCATGTCCTTGAACATGAAGCCGAACACGAGAGGCATGGCGGCGAGGATCTTCTTCTGCGTGGCGTCCCCCGTGGACGGGGTCATCTGCTGCTGGATCCACATCGTCGCCGTCATCAGGATCGGGGTGACGTAGTACGGGTCCTTCGCCGAAAGGTCCTGGATCCAGAGGGCGAACGGCGCGTGCCGCAGCTCGATCGCGTGTGCCAGCATCTGGTAGAAGGCGATCAGGATCGGCATCTGCAGGACGAGCGGGAGACAGCCGCCAGCCGGGTTCACCCCCTCCGTCTTGTAGAGGCCCATCGTCTCCTCGTTCATCTTCACCCGCGCCTGGGGGTCGCTCTTGAGCTTCGTCGACCACTTCGCGCGGATCGTCTCGACCCGCGGCTGGAGGACGCTCATCTTTTTCATCGACACGAGCTGCTTGTACGTCAGCGGGAACAGGACGACCTTGATCAGGAACGTGATGCCGATGATGGCGACGCCCCAGTTCACCACCCACACCTGGATCCATTTCAGGACCCAAAGGAGCGGCTTGGCGACGATCGCGAACCAGCCGTAATCGATCAGCTTGTCCATCCCGGGCCGGAGCTTCTCGAGGAGATCCAGGTCCTTGGGACCGAGGAAGAGCTCGGCATCCACGGCTCCCGCGCCGGAAAGGACGACCTCGCTCTCCAGGAGCGGCTCTTCCTTCCCCGCCTGGATCTTCACCGGACGGAGGGTGGCCGCGGCGCCCCCACGAGGAAGGAAGGCCGCCAGGAAGTAGTTGTCCTCCAGTCCCGCCGCGACGACGTCCTGACCCAAGGAAACGACCTCCTTCAAGCCGTCCTTGGCCTTGCGGTCGACCGACCCGCCCTGCCGAAGGACGATCGTCGCTCCCGGCTTCGTGTAGGAAGTCTTGAGCTCCTCCTCCGACGGGTTCCCGATCCCCGGTCCCAGGACGATCCCGACGGGAAGCGTCGAGCCCTCCCGCTGCACCGCCAGCCCGACGACGTACCCTGGCCCGAAGGTCCAGGTCCGGACGATCCCTTCTCCGTTCGCCTCCCGGTAGTGGAATCGCACGATCGCGTCGAGACCTTTCGTCTCCCGCGTCACCTGATACAGCGCCGCGGCCGCGCGCGTGGCGAACGGGTCCGCCGGGTCGAGGCGGGCGATCCGCCCTGGGAATGGGGAGGTGCGCCGGACGAGGTCGAGGTCTTTCCCGCTCGCGTCCTTGAATCTCCGGAGGGTCCAGGAAACGAGGTCTCCGCCCTGGTTCGACAGCCTCGCCTCGTAAAGCGCAGTGGAGACGACCACGTCACTCGCTTCGGCCGCCGAGACGGGCGGAACCCCAACCCTGGGTTTCTCGGCCCGGATCGGCTCCGCAGCCCTGGCCGCGGCAGGCACCGGAGAAGAGGCTGGTCCGGCCGCTGCGCTGGCCGGAGCCGCCGTCGGCACGACGGCTGACTTGCCCAGCCCCGAGGTCGGCGGAGGCGGGAAGATTTTCGGCCAGAGGATCAGGACGGCCGCCGAGAGAATGAACGCGATCGACAGACGTTTGAAATCCAAGGATGCTCCTGCTTGGCGAGTAAGACCGGTCCCTCAGGGAACCGGATCGTATCCCCCGGGATGGAACGGATGGCAGCGTATCAGGCGCCGGAAGGAGAGCGCGCTCCCGCGACGAAAGCCGTGCCGCCGGACCGCCTCGATTGCGAACTCCGAGCAAGTCGGCTGGAACCGGCACGCCGGCGGGAGAAGGGGGGAGAGAAACCTCTTGTACAGCGCGAGGACGTGAACCGCCGCCCTCGCCGGCAGCGACGACCCGACCAGGGCACCCACCCCCGCGGCCGAGGTCACGAGCGCCGCTCCCCGAGACGGCGAAGGAGCCGGCCGAAGTCCTCGGACAGCTCGCGCACACCCACCGCCGAGGCTCCTTCCCGGAGGTTCACCACGACGTCCGTTCCGGTCCAGCGGTTTCGCTCCAGGGTCGCTCGCGCCTCCGTTCGAAAGATCTCGCGGAGCCTCCTGCGGGCCCTGTTCCTCTCTGCCGCACACCCGATCCTCTTTGTGACGGTCAGCCCGAGGCGAATGTTCCCAGCCTCGTTCGGGCGGACGAACAGCACCAGGTACCGGCCGGCCAGCTTCCTTCCCTCGTCGTAGGTCTTCCGAAAATCAGATCGCCTGGCGAGACGATGACTCCGCGGGAAGACCTCGCCGTTCATTCCCGGAACTGGCTTCGGCTCAGGCCGAAAGGACCTTGCGCCCCTTGGCGCGTCTCCTCGCGAGGACTGCCCGTCCGCTCTTCGTGCGCATCCGGACCAGGAATCCGTGGGTTCTCTTGCGATGCCGGTTGTTCGGCTGGAAGGTTCGTTTCGTCATAGCTTCTCTTCGCCTATCTCCTTGAAAATCAAGGGGCCGGGTATTTTGAGGAGCGTCCGTCCTCCTGTCAATACCGTTTTTCCGCCTCCGCTGCTCCCTGGCCCCTTCCCGTGCTAGCATCCGCGCCCGTTTTCGTTCGTTCCGTTCGAAGGACGGGGAGAGGCCCGTGGACAAGCCGACAGCCTGGGAAAAGATCCTGGAGCATCTGAAGTCCCGAATCGACGAGCGGGACTTCGAGACGTGGTTCCGCGACACGAAGCAGCGCCACGAGACTCCGGAGGTCATCAGCGTGCAGGTCCGGGCCCCCCTCTATGTGAGCTGGATTTCCGAGAACTTCGCGTCCCAGATATCGGAGTCCGCCCAGCTCGCCGGCCTAGGGGGACGGGAGATCCGCTTCGGTGCCGACGGAGACGCGAGCTCCACCGTCGCCGCCGCCAAGGGCCCGGCCCTCGTGAGGAAGAAGGCGGGCGCCCTGAACCCCGCCTACACGTTCGAGAACTTTGTGACCGGAAACTCGAACCGCCTGGCCCACGCGGCCGCTCTCCGTGTCGCCGAGCATGGGACGCGCCAGTACAATCCTCTCTTCGTCTGCGGCGGCGCCGGGCTCGGAAAGACCCACCTGATGCATGCGATCGGCCATCGCCGCCTCTCGCGCCAGCCGGGGGACAAGGTCGTGTACCTGACGTCCGAGACGTTCGTCAATGAGGTCGTACTGGGCGTTCGCTTCAACCGCATGGAGGCCGTCCGGCAGCGCCTCCGCGCGGCCGATATTCTCCTCCTCGACGACGTCCAGTTCGTCATCGGCAAGGAAGCTTCCGAGAACGAGCTCTTCAACACCTTCAACGCGCTCTACGACGACGGTCACCAGATCGTCTTCTCGTCCGACGTCCTTCCCCGCGAGATTCCCGGCCTCAACGAACGGCTGAAGTCGCGCTTCGAGGGGGGCCTCATCGTGGACATCCAGCCCCCCGAGCTGGAGACCCGCGTCGCGATCCTCCGGCAGAAGGCCGAGGCCCGGCAGATCGCGCTGGACGACGACGTCTCCTTCTTCCTCGCCCTGAAGATCAAGACAAACGTCCGCCAGCTCGCCGGTTACTTCGAGCGGGTCGCGATCTTCTCCGAGATGCGCGGAGAGCCTATCTCCCTCGACCTCGCAAAGGAGGCCCTCAAGGACGTCCTCCGGGACGCCGAGCAGACCGCGTCGCCCGCGGAGATCATCCGCGCCGTCGGCGCGCACTGGGGACTGAAGCCGACCGAGCTGAAGGCTCGGACGAAGAAGGAGCAGATCGTCTTTCCCCGCCAGGTCGCGATGTACGTCCTGAAGGAGACGACCTCTCTCTCCCTCCCAGAGATTGGGCGCCTCTTCGGCGACAAACACCACACCACCGCTCTGTACTCGATCCGCAAGATCGCCGCTCGCCGGGAGGAAGACTCCGAGTTCAACCGGCTGGTCACCGGGTTCATCTCCCAGTACCGATAGTCAGGCCCGAAAACCCTAAATTCACAGCCGTTTTCCACAGCGCCCCCACATCCCCTGGATTGCTGCCCGGGTCAGACATTAACCTTTTTTTTTCCACAGAACCCACCCATAGAATTTCACAGGCAATATGTGCTACAAATCATTGTGGGAATGTGGCTTCTTAGAATCCATCGTGAAACGACCCCCTACGACTGTTCCTACGGGTTGGAGATGGAGACGAATACAATGAAAAACAAGGAGCCGATGTGGAACTGACACTTCCGGCGGCACTACTCGCCCGCGAGCTCGGACTCATGCAGGGCGTCATCGAGAAGCGCACGACTCACCAGATCCTGAGCAACGTCCTCCTCGAGGCAAAGAACGACTGCCTCTCACTCACGGCGACCGATTTAGACACCACGTTCCTCTCCGAGGTGGAGGGCGTCACCATCAAAGTAGCCGGGGCCGTCACCGTGCCCGCACGCCGTCTATACGACGTGGTCCGGGAGCTTCCGGACGATGCCGAGCTCAAGTTGAAGGTCCTCGAGAACCACCACGTCCAGCTGGACTGCAAGAACCCGAAGATTCGCATCCGGCTGAACGGCTTGCCGGCGACCGACTATCCCACGCGGCCCGAGGCCGCTGGCGGACCCACGCTGACGATGCCCTTCGGGGCACTCCAGCGAATGGTGGAGAAGGTCCGGTTTGCCGTCTCGGTCGAGGAGATCCGACTCCAGCTCCAGGGAGCGCTGCTGAAGCCGAAAGGGTCCGGTGTCGAGATGGCCGCCACGGACGGACACCGCCTCGCGCTCGTCGAGGTGGACGGCGCCCAAGCGGAACAGGGGTTCGAGCCGGTCCTCGTCTCGAAGAAAATACTCGACGAGCTGAGCCGCCTCGACGCTCCGCCCGAGACCGCCGTGACGATCATCCGGGGGACGAACCATATCGGCTTCTCCGTGGGGAACCGCCATCTCTTCTCCAAGCTGGAGGAACGCCGCTTTCCTGACTACGAGAAGGTGATCAGCAAGGAGAACAACCGCAAGGCCGTCGTCGATCGGGAAGAGCTTCTGGGCGCCGTGAAGAGAATCTCCCTCCTTTCCGGAGAACGGACGAAGGCCATCACCCTCTCCCTGAAAAGCGGAGCCGCCATCGTCTCGTCCGAGAGCCAGGAAGTCGGCGACGGCGACCAGGAGATCGCGGCGACGTACGAGGACGAACCGGTCACGCTGCGCCTCAACGCCCGCTACCTCGAGCAGTTCCTGGAGGTCGCGGAGACGAAGGAAGTCCACCTGTTCCTCAAGGACGAGCAGTCCCAGTGCCAGTGCCGTCCGTCCGGACCGATTCCCGGCTTGACGAACTACTTCTACGTCGTGATGCCGCTCCGGACCTGAACGGACGGGTCCGGAGACTAGAAACAGGTGGAGATTCACTCCCTCAGCACGGAGAACTTCCGGAACCTCGCAGGGCCCCCGGCGGAGTTCCATCCCGGCCTCAACTTGATCGTGGGGGACAACGGCCAGGGCAAGACGAGCCTCTTGGAGGCGATCGCTCTCCTTGCCGGCAGGATCCCGTTCCGCGGGTCGGCGATCGACGAGGTTCTCTCGTCGGGCGCCACTGCTGCAGTCATCGCAGGCCGCGTCAGAGCACCCCTGCCGGCTGATCGGTCCGCGGAAGCCCGGGACGTCCTCGGCGTCCGGATCCAGGAGGGACGGCGAGAGCACTTCCTGAACGGAGAGAAGATCGGGCGGCTTCGGGCCCGGAAGCTCTTGCCGTCGGTCTTCTTGACGACGGAGGACCTTGGCCGTCTGACCGGCGTCCCCGCGGGAAGGCGCGCGGCGCTCGATCGTGTCGCGCTTGCACTTGAATGCGGGCATGGCGCGAATGTCAAGACGTATGAGTCGGCTCGGTCAGCCAAGACCCGCCTCCTGGGGGCCGAATCTGCCGAACCCGCCACCCTGCACGCTTTCGAAAGGATCATGGCGGACGCAGGCACCCGGGTCGCGATCGCGAGGAGGCGCGCCGCCGAGAGGCTGGCCCCGGCCTTTCGCCGGCATGCCGGGGCACTCCGATCGCCCTTCCCGGATCTCTCCCTCCGCTTGAGGAGCGATCTCCCGGAGCTAGGGGACGAGACGACCCTTCGGACCGCCTTCGAGGAACGGATGATGGCCCTCGCCCACGAGGAGCGTCGACGGGGACGCTGTCTCGTCGGTCCCCACCGCGACGACGTCGAGGTGATGAACGGAAGCGTTCCCGTCGCGGGGCGGGCCTCCTCGGGCGAGAACAGGACGCTCGTCCTCGCGTGGACGCTCGCCGAGGCGGACGTCATCGAGAACGAGACCGACGCGCCTCCTCTCGTCGCCTTCGACGACTTCGACTCGGAGTGGGACCCGGGAGCGCTCGACCGTTTTGCCGAGGCGGTGCCCGCGGGGACCCAGCTCTTCCTCACCTCGGCCCGTCCCGAGGCGGTGCGCGGTCTCCCGCTTCCTCCAGGAAATCTCTTCCGCATGGAGAACGGACGCGTCAGGCGGGACGGCATCCTCGGAGGCGGCCGCGGGCCGGCCCAGCAGCGCTGGGCAGAGGGGGCGCGATGAGCGAAACCCAGGGACCCGCCGGCGCGGTCCCGCCGGCGGAGGAGTACGGCACAGCCTCGATCAAGCTGTTGAAGGGGCTCGAGGCAGTTCGGAAGCGACCGGGGATGTACATCGGGAACACCGACGACATCACCGGGCTGCACCACATGGTCACTGAGCTCGTCGACAACGCGATCGACGAGGCCCAGGTCGGCTTCTGCGACCGTATCCGCGTCGCCGTCCATGCCGACGACTCGGTCAGCGTCGAGGACAATGGGAGAGGGATTCCGGTTGGCTTGCACAAGGAGCACCAGCGCGAGACGCTCGAGATCATTCTGACCGACCTCCACTCGGGCGGGAAGTTCGACGACAACGCTTACAAGGTGTCCGGGGGTCTGCACGGGGTGGGCCTGTCGGTCGTGAACGCCCTGGCGGAACGGCTCGACGTCGAGGTCAAGCGTGAGGGAAAGGTCTGGCAGCAGGGATACGAGCGCGGGTTCCCGGTCGCCCCGGTCCACGAGGTGGGACGGACGACGAAGACGGGGACGAAAATCACGTTCCGGGCAGACCCGCAGGTCTTCAGCGTCACGTCCTACAACTTCGAGACCCTATCCCAGCGCCTTCGCGAGCTCGCCTTCCTGAACCCCGGCGTCACGATCGAGGCGGTCGACGAACGGGACGAGAAGGGGGAGCGCCGCCACGAGTTCCGCTACGAAGGAGGGATCCGCTCGTTCGTCCAGCACCTGAACAAGAACAAGCAGCCGCTCCACGAGAGCGTGATCACCTTCTCCGACGTGAAGGACCCGAGCGGTGACCCGCTCGAGGACGCACTCAAGGAACGCCTGGATGTCGCGCTCCAGTGGAATGACGGCTATGCCGAGCAGGTCTTCTGCTTCACGAACACGATCTCCAACAAGGACGGCGGGACGCACCTGGAAGGGCTGAAGGCCGCGCTGACCCGGGCGATCCAGCGGTACGCCGAGGCCAACGGCCTCACCAAGAACCTCAAGGAGACAACGCTCTCCGGCGACGACTGCCGCGAGGGGCTGACTGCGGTCGTCTCGCTGAAGATCCGCGACCCGAAATTCTCCTCTCAGACGAAGGAGAAGCTCGTCTCGCAGGAGGCCAAGACTTGGACGCAGACCGTCACCTACGAACGGCTCTCGAGCTATTTCGAGGAGAACCCGAAGGTGGCGCGGCGGATCGTCGAGAAGATCGTCGACGCTGCCCGGGCCAGGGAGGCCGCGCGCCAAGCCCGCGAGCTCGTCCGCCGGAAGGGGGCGCTGGACGGCGCGGGCCTCCCCGGCAAGCTGGCCGACTGCCAGGAAACCGACCCGGGCCGTTCCGAGATCTACATCGTTGAGGGGGACTCGGCGGGAGGCTCGGCGAAGCAGGGCCGCGACCGGAAGACCCAGGCGATCCTCCCGCTGAAGGGGAAGATCCTGAACGTGGAGAAGGCCCGGTTCGACCGGGTCCTGGCCTTCGCCGAGATCCGCTCCCTCATCCTGGCCCTCGGCGCCGGAATCGGCGAGGAGTTCGACCCGGACAAGCTCCGCTACCACCACATCATCCTGATGACCGATGCCGACGTGGACGGCTCGCACATCCGGACGCTGCTGCTGACGTTCTTCTTCCGCCAAATGCGGGCGGCCATCGATCGCGGGTACCTCTACATCGCCCAGCCGCCGCTTTTCAAGGTGGCCGAAGGGAAGAAGGAGATCTTCCTGAAGGACGAGAAGGAGTACGCCCAGTTTCTCCTCGGCCGGGTCGGCGAGGACGCACGCGTCGACGCGGTCGCGAACGGCGCGAGCGTCTCGGGCACGAGGCTGATGAAGCTGGTTTCCGAGATGCAGGACTGGCGGGCGCTCACGGGCCGTCTCGCGGCCCGGGGAATCCCCGAGGCCCTGGTCCGGACCCTCCTCGACCGGGGGTTCCTCTTGCCCCAGGCATGGACGGCCGAGGCCGACCTGCGGGACGTCGCCGCCGCGCTGGCGGGCCGGGGCGTCGTGGCCGAGGTCGTCCCGGAGGAGGAGCACGGCGGGTTCGCTCTCCAGGTCGAGACCGACGTCAACGGAGTCCCGCGCCGGGCGGTCGTCGACGCGGCGTTCGCCGGCGGCTATGAGATGCGCCGCGCGGCCGAGCTGGCCCGGGCCATCGACGGGTTCCTGACCGGTCCTTGGCGGATCGCCCGCGGAGCGGAGGAGGACCAGGTCGCGACGCTCGGCGAGGCCGTGGACGCGGTCCTGAGCGGAGCGAAGAAGGGGCTGACGATCAGCCGGTACAAGGGGCTCGGCGAGATGAACCCGGAGACCCTCTGGGAGACGACGATGAACCCCGCGACGCGCCGCCTCCTCCAGGTCCGCATCGAGGACGCCGTCGAAGCGGACGAGATCTTCACCGTCCTGATGGGCGACGCCGTGGAGCCCCGCCGCGTCTTCATCGAGACGAACGCCCTGAACGTCGTGAACCTGGACATCTGAGATGAGCGACCAGCCCGAGAAGCCGGTTCCGCCGGCCGAGGACCCGCGAGGGCAGCGGCTCCCCGTCTCCATCGAGGAGGAGATGCGGCGGAGCTACCTCGCCTACGCGATGAGCGTCATCGTGGGGCGCGCGCTCCCCGACGTCCGGGACGGCCTGAAGCCGGTGCACCGCCGAGTCCTCTACGGCATGTGGGAGCAGGGAAACCGGTACAACAAGGCCTACAAGAAGTCCGCCCGCATCGTCGGCGACGTCATGGGAAAGTACCACCCGCACGGGGACGCCGCGATCTACGACACCGCCGTCCGGATGGCCCAGGACTTCTCGATGCGCGAGCGCCTCGTGGACGGGCAGGGGAATTTCGGCTCGATCGACGGGGACAACGCCGCGGCGATGCGCTACACCGAGATCCGCCTCACGCGTCTGGCGGAGGAGCTCCTCGGGGACGACATCGACAAGAAGACGGTCGACTGGACGCCCACCTACGACGGCTCCCTCGAGGAGCCGACGGTCCTCCCGTCGAAGTTCCCGAACCTCCTGGTGAACGGCGCGGAGGGGATCGCGGTCGGGATGGCCACGAAGATCCCGCCCCACAACCTTGGCGAGGCGTGCGATGCGGCGGTGCTCGTCCTCGACGACCCGGCCGCGCCGGTCGAGTCGATCCTCGGCGTCCTCCCCGGCCCCGACTTCCCGACTGGCGGCGTCATCCTCGGCCGCGGCGGGATCCACGAGGCCTACCGCACCGGGCGGGGGATCATCCAGGTTCGGGGACGGGCCGAGATCGAGAAGTCGGCCCGCGGGGATCGCGAGTCGATCGTCATCACCGAGCTCCCGTTCCAGGTCAACAAGGCCCGGCTGATCGAGCAGATCGCCGACCTCGTGAACGGGAAGCGGATCGAAGGAATCTCCGCGATCCGCGACGAATCGGACCGGGAGGGGATGCGGGTCGTCGTCGACCTGAAGAAGGGGGAGTTCGGCGAGGTTGTCCGCAACCAGCTCTTCGCCCTGACGCCGCTCCAGTCGTCGTTCGGCATCATCTTCCTGGCGATTGTGGACGGTCAGCCGCGGATCCTCCCGCTTCGGGAGCTCCTCCGGCACTTCCTTGACCACCGGCGCCAGGTCGTCGTCCGGCGCACGCGGTTCGACCTGGCGAAGGCCGAGGAGCGGGCGCACCTGCTGCTGGGGCTGGCGCTCGCGCTGGCGAACCTCGACGCGGTCATCGCGATCATCCGCTCCTCGAAGGACCCGGCCGAGGCGCGCGAACGGCTGACGGCGGAGGTGTCGTTCGAGAAGGGCGCCCTGGAGCGGTTCTTGGAGATCGACGCGCTGGAGGTCCCCCCGCGAGCCCGCCGGGAGGGCGATCTCCTACGGCTCGATCCGATTCAGGCGCAGGCGATCCTCGACATGCGGCTCCAGCGGCTCACCGGTCTCGAGAGGGAGAAGATCGTCGCCGAATACCACGAGATCGTCACCACGATCCGGGACCTCCGCGACATCCTGGCGAGGCCCGAGCGGGTGAGCGCGATCATCCGGGACGAGCTCGCGGCGGTGAAGGCCGCGTATGGGAACCCGCGCCGAACAGAGATCGTCGCCGCGTCGGCGGACCTCGAGCTGGAGGACCTGATCGCCGAGGAGGCGGTGGTCCTGACGGTCACGCGCGACGGTTACGCGAAGCGGACGAGCCTTTCCACCTACCGGGAGCAGAAGCGCGGCGGGAAGGGACGGACCGGGGCCGCGACCAAGGAAGAGGACGTCGTCGAGCAGCTCTTCGTCGCCTCGACCCACGACCACCTCCTCGTCTTCACGAACCAGGGCCGCGTCCACGGCCTGAAGGTCCACCGGGTTCCCGAGGCGGGCCCAGCGTCGCGCGGCAAGGCGCTCGTCAACCTCCTGGAGCTCGCGGAGGGGGAGCGCGTGGCCGCGCTCACGACGACCCGGGACCTATCCGAGGACCGCTTCCTCCTCTTCGCCACCCGCAACGGGCGGGTCAAGCGGACGGTCCTGTCCGCCTACGCCAACCTCCGCTCCAGCGGACTGATCGCGATCAACCTTGAGGAAGGGGACGAGCTCCTCTCCGTCCACATCACGGACGGCGATCGGGACGTCTTCCTCGGGACGCGGGACGGCATGGCGATCAAGTTCTCCGAAAGTGACGTACGGCCGATGGGGCGTGACACGACGGGGGTCAAGGGGATCGAGCTCCGCGAGGGCGATGTCGTCGTGGAGATGGACCCTGTCGAGGAGAGCGGTACGCTCCTGACCGTCACCGAGAACGGCTTCGGCAAGCGGACGGACGTCGCCGAGTACCGGCACCAGACCCGCGGCGGCACCGGAGTCATCAACGTGAAAGTGACGGAGAAGAACGGCCCGGTGGCTGGCATCCGGTCGATCGTCGACTCCGACCAGCTCCTCCTGATCACCCAACAGGGGATCGTGATCCGCCTCGCGGCCTCCGAGGTCCGGAAGACCGGTCGGGCGACCATGGGGGTCCGGCTGATCGACCTCGAAGGAGGGGACCGAGTCGTCGCGGTCGCCAAGCTCGCGGAGAAGGACGAGGAGAACGGCGAGGAGACCCCGCGGAACGGCGCAGAGACCGGCGAGACCGGCCCCGCGACGGACTCCGGAGAAAACGGGTAAAGTCACCCGATGCGTTTCTTTCTCGACACCGCCGACGTCGATGAGGCCCGTCGCGTCAGGGAGTGGGGCCTCCTGGACGGCATCCTGCTCAACCCGCCCACCGACAGCGCCGGCAAAGACGCCCGGCGGCTCCTCGCCGATCTAGCCCAGGTGGGCGATGGTCCGGTCATCGCTCCACTCTCCGCCGGCGACCCGAAGGGGATGTACAAGGAGGCCCGGGAGCTGCACAAGCTCGGGAAGAACGTGGTCCTCCGCGTTCCGATGACCCGGGAAGGGCTCCGCGTCGTGCGGCTCCTCGGGGACGAACAGATCGCGACCGACGTCGGCCTCGTCTTCACCCCGATGCAGGCGCTTCTGGCCGCCCGCGCCGGCTCCGCATACGTCTCGCCGGCGGTCGGGGCGCTGGACAACGCAGGGCAGATCGGGATGGACGTCGTCGAGAACGTGGTCCGCGTCTACGACAACTACGGCCTCCAGACACAGATCAACGTCCAGGGGATCCAGAACCCGATCCACGTCCTCGACGCCGCGATGATGGGGGCGGACGTGGCGACGCTGCCGTTCTCCGTGCTCGAGAAGCTATTCGACCACCCCCTGACCCAGGCCGGGCTCGCGAACCTGCGGACGAACACGTTCGAAGGTCCGCGCCGCATCCACTGACGGGCGGACGAACAGTGGCCATCTCGCGGGAACGGGCGGTCGACCTCTCTCACCGGATCGGGGAGCGGCTCGCGACGACACCGGGGGTGAGCGTCCTCGCCGAGCGGGAGTTCGCCCGAAACCGGATTCTCCAGGCCCTCCTCGAATGGAATCGCGAGCTCGGTCTCCTCGAGGGGCAGGCCCGGACGAGGATCCACGAGCGGAACCGGAGGGTGGTCGAAGGGACGCAGGAGTGGGATCTCCTCTTTGCCGAGGAGATGACCCGCGCCCTCGCCGGCCTCCTGGGCCGGGGCGAGTAGGCCGGTCGCCCGCCAAGACCACTTGGTTGGCCTTTCGCCGGGGGCCTGGTTGAATTTGGTCTAGACCAAGACCGATGATCAGGGTGATGGCCGCCCCCAAGGTCCCACTCTACCGGACAATCGCAGAGAGCCTGTCGCGCGACATCCGGACCGGACGCTACACCGAGGGTGAGAGGCTGCCCGCCTCGCGGGTCCTGGCCCGCTCCCTCGAGGTGAACCGGGCGACGCTTCATCAGGCTCTACAGGTCCTGAAGGCGGATGGCTGGATCGAGACCAACAAGGGAGGCGGGACCCGGGTCGCCCGGCGCTCGATCGCGGGACCGGTGATCGGCCCTGCCCCCGCATGGGACCGGATCGCCTCGTCTCTCCTGAGGCGGATCGTGGCCGAGCCCGGCCCCGAGCCGGGGCTGGCACCGGCATACGACCTTTCGCGCCTGGCCCCCGACGAGCGCGACTTCCCGGCGGAGGTCTTCGCGTCGTTCCTCGCCGAGGTGGCGCGCAACGAAGCGCTCCTGTCGTACGGGTCGCCCTTCGGCTACCGGCCGCTCCGCGAGACGCTGGCAGCCCGCTTGGCCAGACGGGGGGTCCCGGCCGACCCCGACTCGATCCTGATCGTCAACGGCGCGCAGCAGGGACTCGACCTGATCACCCGCGCCCTTGTCGACCCCGGGGACGCGGTCGCCGTGGAGGACCCGAGCTACTCGGGCGCGTTGACCCTCTTCCGGATGCACCGGGCGCGGCTCCTCGGGGTCCCCCTCGACGCAGAAGGCCCCGACATGAGGGCGCTCGTCTCGGTCCTCGCCGAGAGGCCGAAATTCCTCTATGCGATCCCGGATTTCCAGAACCCGACGGGGCTCCTCGTCTCCACGGACCGCCGCCAGCGAGTCCTCGAAGCCGCGGTCGGCGCCGGGGTCCTGGTCGTAGAGGACGCGTTCGACGCCGACCTCAACGTGGAAGGCGAGCTCCCGCCACCGCTCGCGGCGACGGCTCCCGGGCACGTCGTCCACCTCGGGACGATCTCCAAGGCTCTCTTCCCGGGAGTCCGGGTGGGCTGGATCTCGGGGCCGAAGGAGTTCGTCCACCGGCTCGCCGCCCTGAAGCGGATCGGCGAGCTGACCTCGCCGCCGGTCCTGCAGGCCGCCTTGAACCTCTTCATCTCCCGGGGGGAGTACGACCGGCACCTCGTCCGGACGCGGACACGGCTCCGGACCCGCCTCGCAGCGGCCCAGCGCGCCGTGCGCGAGCACTTCCCGGTCGGAACGGCGTGCGACCGGCCGAGCGGTGGTTGGGCCCTCTGGGTCCGGCTGCCCCAGGGGATCTCGGGGAGGGCACTCGCCGCCTCTGCGCGGGACAAGGGGGTCCTCGTCTCTCCGGGCTCCGACTTCTCCCCGGACGGGTCCGACCTCCCGGCGCTCCGGATCTCCGTCGCCCGGGAGACCGGCCCCGACCTCGAGAAGGCCCTCGCCCTGGTCGGGGCGGCGGCCCGTTCGCTCCACCGCCTCGCCGTCCGGCGGAACGGGCCCGGAAAGGCCCGGGCCGGACGCGAAGAGGCGCTCATCCAGATCTGAGACCATCCGACGAAAGGAATCGCCATGACCGATCAGCTCTCGATTGAAAGTCCTTTCTCCTCCGATACCTTCCGCGTGAAGGTCGGCCTCGCCGAGATGCTCAAGGGCGGCGTCATCATGGACGTCGTCGATGCCGGGCAGGCGAAGATCGCCGAAGACGCGGGAGCCTGCGCCGTGATGGCGCTCGAGCGGGTCCCCTCCGACATCCGGCGGGACGGCGGCGTCGCCCGGATGTCGCCCGTTTCGAAGATCCGGGAGATCGAGGCCGTCGTCTCCATCCCCGTCATGGCGAAGTGTCGCATCGGCCACATCGCCGAGGCTCGGATCCTCGAGTCGCTCGGAGTCGACTTCATCGACGAGTCGGAGGTTCTGACGCCTGCCGACGGGGAGAACCACGTCTACAAGCACGACTTCAAGGTGCCGTTCGTCTGCGGCTGCCGGAACCTCGGCGAGGCCCTCCGGCGAATCGGAGAAGGCGCGGCGATGATCCGGACGAAGGGCGAAGCGGGGACGGGAGACATCGTCCACGCCGTCAAGCACCTCCGTGAGGTGAACCGCCAGATCAAGGGCCTGACGATTCTGACGAAGGACGAATGGATGGCCGCGGCCAAAACGCTTCAGGCCCCGTTCGAGCTGGTCGCGTGGGTCGCGGTGAACGGACGCCTCCCAGTCCCGAACTTCGCGGCCGGAGGTGTGGCCACGCCCGCGGATGCGGCGCTCTGCCGGATCCTCGGCGCCGAGGCAATTTTCGTCGGGTCGGGGATCTTCAAGTCCAGCGATCCAGCCAAGCGGGCACGCGCCATCGTCGAGGCGACGACCCACTGGCAGGATCCCGCTCGGATCGCGAAGGCATCCGAGGATCTGGGCGAAGGGATGAAGGGAATCGAGGCGGCCAAGTTGACCGAGGGAGAGCTTCTCCAGACGAGGGGCTGGTAGGCATTGCTCACCGCCGGGGTGCTCGCCCTGCAGGGGGACTTCGAGGCCCACCGCAAGGCGCTCGCCACCGCCGGGCTCGACGCCCGCGAGGTCCGGACGGCCGGCGAGCTCCTTTCGGCGGACGCGCTCGTCCTGCCCGGGGGAGAGTCCACGACGATGTGGAAGCTGATGGAGGGGACCGGCATCCCCGAGGCGATCGTGGAGCTCGCCGCGAGCGGACGCCCGGTCCTCGCAACCTGCGCAGGGGCCATCCTCCTCTCCCGGCGGATTACGAACCCCGACCGGACGGGGCTGGGCCTCCTCGACGTCACGACGGTCCGGAACGCCTATGGCCGGCAGCTCGACTCGACGGTCGTCCAGCTGACCGACCTGGACCGGGAGGTGCTCGGCGAGGAGCCGCTCGAAGCGGTCTTCATCCGCGCCCCACGGTTTCACGACGTCGGAAAAGAAGTCGAGATCCTCGCGAGGAGGGACGGGGACCCGGTTCTCGTCCGCTCGGGGAACCTCGTGGCTGCGACGTTCCACCCGGAGCTGTCCCAGGACGTCCGCGTCCACCGCCTTTTCGTGGAGGAGATCTGGAAGCGGGCCCAGACGGACGCCCCCCGGTTGGTGGAGATCCGCTGATGGACAGCGGCATACACCAGACCCTCCGGATCGAGAACCGCGGAGCGGTCCGCATCTTCCTTCTCGACCGGGGAAAGGCGAACACGCTCGAGCCGGGCCTGGTAAGGGCTCTCCACGACGCGGCGCTGGCGGCGGAGGACGACGGGGCCGTCCGGGGAGTCGTCCTGACGTCGGCATCTTCGAAAGTCTTCTGCGGCGGGTTCGACCTCGTCACGCTCGGGGCCACCGACCGGGAGACCTTCGGCCATTTCATCCGAGCCTTCGAGTCGCTCTTCTACGACCTCTTCCTCTACCGCAAGCCACTCGTGGCCGCCCTCCCGGGGCACGCCGTCGCGGGTGGGGCGCTCCTCGCCGGCACGGCCGACTTCCGGTGGGCCGCGGAAGGGGCCGGGACGATCGGCCTTCCCGAGGCGAGCCTCGGCGTCCACGTCCCGCGCCACTTCCTCGAGGCGCTCCGGGCGACGGTCGGGGACCACGCGTTGACCCGCTGGACCCTCTCCGGCGGGGCCGTGTCGTTCTCGGAGGCGCGCTCCCTTGGCGCGATCGACCGGATCCTCCCGCCGTCCGGGCTTCTGGACGCGGCGGTCGCCTTCGCGGAGGAGCTGGGGACGTCGCCCAGCGACGTCTACGCGTCGATCAAGAGGGACCTCCGCGCAACCGCGTACGAAAAAGCCCGCAACGTCCTCGAAGAGAGCCGAAAGGTGTTTGTCGACTCGTGGTTCTCCGAGGCGGGCCAGAAGGGGATTGCCACGACCCTTGCCCACCTCCGGCGGCACTAGCGGCGCTCCGGGTCGAGGAGGGAATCTCAGTAAGTCAGCTCGTCGTCGTCCGCGAGGAGGCGGAGGCGGGGCGAGGCGAGTACCGAGATCTCGGCGC
>CABECI010000066.1_pt1 | contig 20078 bp, 19 predicted proteins | sample 3132851 | NCBI WGS metagenome assembly CABECI01 (sample SAMEA5534348, study PRJEB31848) | metagenome | biome: tundra; feature: field; material: soil | place: USA | collected 2013-05 | depth 0.45 m | reverse complement strand
GGTGAAGCCACCGAAGAAGTCGTGGACGTAGAAAGGAAATATCATCGCTTCACCTCCACTGCTTCTTCAGGAGGGGCGCGAAAAGGTAGGCCCCGGCGAAGAACATCATCATGAAGATCCAGGAGCCGAGCGAGAGCGCGCCGCCCCCCGTCAGCGCCTGCCCTGAGGCGCAGCCGCGGGCGAGCCGGGCCGCGATCCCCATCAGGACCCCGCCGAGCACCGCCAGGAGAAGGCGCTGGGTCCTCGCGATCCGGGGCCCCTTCTGGACGCCGAGCTTCAGCCGGCCCGCGGAGTAAGCGGCAAGGAATCCGCCGAGGAGGACGCCCAAGACCTCGAAGACGAGCCAGTCGTCGAGGATGTTCTTCCCAGGCCCGGCGTACTGCGCGAAGTACGTGTTCTTCTCGACGGCCGTCGGCGCGACCCACCAGGCCGCTCCTATCGCCAGCCGGTTCGTCGCGCCCGACGCCCCGAGCCCGAACCCCATGACGAGGAACGAGCCGAGAAGGACGAGGCCGAGGACGACGCCGGCGACGTACGGGTTCCAGAGCGGGCGGCTGATCGGTTCGACCGGTTCGATCTGTTCCATTTCTCTCTCCATCGCCTTCAGGGGATGAGCCGGAACGCCGATTCCTGTCCCGCCACGAGGAGGATCGCGCGGAGCGCCAGGCCGCCGACGAGGACGAGCGCCGGCGTGACCAGCGTGAAAGGCAGGTGGCGCCGGGCCTCCACCGCCTCCATCAGGAGCGGGACGACGAGGCCCAGGATGACGACGAGCGACCAGAAGGCGGGCGTGTACGGGCCGCCCAGGAAGTTCCCGGCCGCGAACCTCGCGCTCTCGGTCCCGTAGGCGAACCCGATCAGCATGAGGAGGATCAGGACCAGCTCGGTCCCGATCGCGTTGACGTCCCACCTCACGAGCCGTTTCCTCTCCTCCTCGTGGAGGCCGGTCAGGAGGAGGAACGCGGCGCCGGTCGAGATCCCCGACATCAGGAAGAGGGGGCCGAGGAGCGCGCTGTTCCACTGGAGCCGCGCCGCCATTGTCCCCAGAAGCAGCCCGGTGTAGACGCCAAGGCCGAGGCCGATGAAGAAGATCCCGATCAGGATCTCGCGCCGGCGCTCGAGCGCGTGCTTGACGAGCTTGTCGTAGATTCCCTCCAGCTTGGCGGGGACCCCCTTCCGGATCCAGGCCCTGCCGCCGTCGTCGAGCGAGCCGAGGCCGAAGATTAAGGCCGACGGGTAGACGGCGACCAGGATCCAGGAGCCCCACGACATCGGCGAGGCGGTCTGGAACCGGCTGTAGAAACGCCAGACGTGGAGTGGGTACTCGAGGTCGAGGAAGAGGGCAACCATGCCGATCGAGAGAATCCCAAGTGCCCAGAAGGGGGCCGTCCGGAAGATCGGCGAGGTTGGCTTCCCGTGCCGCAGCTCGAGGAGCGCCGACAGGGAGAGGATCCCGGCCACCATCCCGCCGAGGAAGAGGTAGACCGTGATCTGCCACCCCCAGATGGCGAGACCCGGGTCGATGAGGTGGTTGGTGCGGGTCGTGACGGATTCGAGGAGCGTCGTGTTCATCGTTCGAGCCTCACGACAGGAAGAAGACGTTGGGGTCCGCGCCCGCTTCGGGGTGGTTGACCTTCGACTTTCGCGTCCCGAGCTTCTGGGCGACCGCCGAGGCCGGGTCGTTCCGGTCTCCGAAGACGAGCGTGCCGGTAGGGCAGATCCCCACGCACGCCGGCTCGAGCCCCTTCTGGACCCGGTGGAGGCAGAAGGTGCACTTGTCGACGTACCCCTGCGGGTGAACGTACCGGGCGTCGTACGGGCAGCCGGCGATGCAGGCCTTACAGCCGGTGCACTTTCCGTGGGTGACGAGAACGATACCCCCCTCGGCTATGTTGCTGGCGCCGGTTGGGCAGACCGCCACGCACGGGGCATCGGAACAGTGATTGCACCGCTCGGACCGGATCTCGGCCGTCAGGTTCGGGAACTCTCCGCGGACCTCTTCGACTATCCAGTCGCGGCAGAAGCTGTCGGGGACGTCGTTCTCGCTCTTGCAGGCGAGGACGCACGCCTTGCACCCGACGCAGGTGCGGGTGTCGACGGTCATGGCATAGCGTTTCGTCTTGGCGCTCATCGCTTCAGGCCCTCTCGACGGACACGAAATTCACGCTCATCCCGGTCGAGCCAGCCACCGGGTCGATGGCAACCTTCGTCACCAGCTTGGAGTCGTCGAGGCCGCGCCCCTTCGCGAACTTCAGACCCGGGCTCGAATGCCCGTAGCCATGAACGATGAAAACGCAGTCATGGCGTATCCGCTGCGTCACTTTGAGACGCACCGGCTCGGAGCGGACGCCGTCCTGGTTGACGAGGATCACCTTGTCGCCGTTCGAGAGGCCCCTCTCGCGAGCGACCTTGGCGCTCAGCCAGAGCTCGTTCTCGTTGTAGACCTCGGAGAGGAACCGGTTGTTCGTCGTCCTCCCGAAGGTGTGGGTCGGGGTCCTGCCGAAGAGGAGCCGGAACTGCCCTTCCGCCGGCTGCGGGTGACGTGTGTACTCCGGCAACGGCGGAAGACCCGCGGCGGCCATCTGTTTCGAGTAGAGCTCGATCTTCTTCGAGGGGGTGGCGAACGTCAGCTCGAGGCCGTCCTCCGTCGTGACCGGTACCTTCTTCCCCTTGATGACCCCCTTGGTCTTCAGGACCTCGACGTCGTATCCGCCAGTCTTGAGCCGCTCCTCGACCATCTTCCCGGCGTCGTCCCAGGGAAAGTAGGCGCCCAGGTCCATCCGCTTGGCGAGCTCGCGCGCGATCCACCAGCCGGGCTTGCTCTCGTAGAGTGGCGGGACGACCGGCTGGCGGATCGCCAGGAACGGGTCGCGCCAGGGGGTCGGTCCGACATCGTCCCACCGCTCGAGGTAGGTGGCTTCCGGAAGGACGACGTCGGCGTAACCGGTGATCTCGGCCGGCAGGACGTCGATGGCGACCATCAGGTCTAGGTGCTGGGCGGCCTCTATCACCTGCTCCCGCTGAGGGAGCGCCTGCAGGAGATTCGTACCGTAGACGATCCACCCCTTGATCGGACAGCCCTTGCCGCCGATGCGGCCTGGCACCGTCGCGTCGCAGACGCCGTGCGAGAGCACCTCGTCAGCGAACGGATAGCTCGTACCGTCGGGGTGGTCCTGGGCCATCTTCGGCGGCGCCGCGTAGTCGGGGACGGGGTACTTCGGGACCGGCATCGAGGCCGGGATGAAGAACCCGCCGCGCCGGCCCCAGGAGCCGAGCAGCGCGTTGAGGATGGCGATCGCTCGCGATCGCTGTGTATCGTCGCCGTACCAGGTCGTGTGCCGACCCGGATGGACGAGTGAGGCGGGACGGGCCCCGGCGATGAAGCGGGCCGTTTCGACGATCTTCTCGGGCGGGATCGTCGTCTCGGTGAACGCCCACTCGGGGGTCTTGTCCTCCAGGTGCTTCTTGAGCTCCGGGAGGCCTGTCGCGTATTTATCGAGGTAGGCGGTGTCGTAGAGCCCTTCACGGACGATCACGTGCATCCACGCGAGGAGGAGCGCCAGGTCGGTCCCAGGCTTGATCGGGAGCCAGTAACGGGCCTTTCCGGCCGCCGTCGAGAAGCGCGGGTCGACGACGATCAGCTCGGCCCCACGCGAGATCGCGATGGCCATGTCCTGCACCTGGGTGTTGTGCATGTTCTCGCCGAGGTGCGACCCGATCAGCGTGAGGACCCGGGAGTTCTCGATGTCGAGGACCTCCGGGGAGCCGACCGACGAGCCGAAGGTCAGGTTGAAGCCGACCTCGCGGGGACCCCGGCACTGGCCGTACGAAGGAGCGGTCACGTTCCCGCTGCCGTAAGCGAACAAGAGATGCTTGAAGAACGACCCGCCGTAGCCGTGGGAGAAGAGGGCGACCTTTTCCGGTCCGCACTCCTTCTTGATCTTCATCAGCTTCTCGGCCGTGAAGTCGAGGGCCCTGTCCCAGGAGACCTCCTCGAAGTCTTGCCCGCCCCTCTTATTCGACTTCCGGAGTAGCGGTTTCTTGAGACGGTCCGGGTCGTAGAGGAGCCCCATCCCTCCGGTCCCACGTGGGCAAAGATGACCGCGCGAGAGAGGATGCTCCGGGTTTCCAACGATCTTCGTCACCCGCCCATTTCGGACGTGGGCCAGGACGCCGCACTTCCAGAAACAGAGTTCGCAGAACGTTGGGACGACCCGGTCGCCGTCGGTCTTCGGGTCCTCGACTCCGTCCCGGTCGAGACCCCAGAACTTCGTGAAGAAGCCGGATGCGACCGCGGCCGCCCCGACTGTCGCTCCCCCGATCTTGATGAAGTCACGCCGGTTGTTCGTCATGCCCATCTCCAGCTGAGGCCCCCAAATTGGTTCCTGGGGCTCCCACTCAAGAACTGGGCCAACGGCACGACATCGGCTATCTCCCTCGGAGAGCGGTGTTTCCTTGCGAGGCGAGGCGTACGAGTGCAACAAGTTGTTTCTATTGACACAACCTGATTCAGGAAATTGTGCCTTCTTCGAATCAGAAGAGATCAAGAAGAGATCGAGATCCGTTGGCGGCGACGGGCGGGCCTCGTTCCCGGTGATCGGGCGGGACGACCTACAGACTTCGGGATACGATCTCATCGAGTCAGGAGGTCTGATCATGCGCAAAGGGATCGCCACCCTTGGCAATGCCGCGGCAGGGAAGGAGGCCCATGGCCACTGCGGCTGGGAGTTCCGTCTGTCCAAGAAGAACGAGGAGGAGTAAATGAGCGCCAAGGTGAAGATCGGCATCATCATCTGCGACCGGTACAAGGGCTGCGCGGGAGGTAAGTGCTTCCGCGCCCTGCGCGAACGAGAGGGGGCCTTTTCGGCGTATGCCGGCCACGACGTGGAACTCGTGGGGTTCACGTCCTGCGGCGGCTGCCCGGGCGGAAACATCGAGTCCGCTCCCGAAGAGATGAAGAAGAACGGGGCGCAGGTCGTCCATCTCGCCACGGGATTCCTCGTGGGATACCCGCCGTGCCCCCACATCGAGCACTTCAAGAAGATGATCCCCGAGCGGTTCGGCCTCGAGGTCGTGGTAGGCACCCACCCAATTCCCCAGAAGTACCACGAACCGCACTGCGCGCTAGGCACGTGGGACGGACCGGCCTGGAAGGAACTTCTCGGCCCGAGCCTGGCGGACGAGGCGACGCGGATCGCCTACAACTGACCTGAACGGTTTGGCCCCCTCTGTGAGGTCCGGCGAGTCTCGCGGCTGGATTGGTCTGTAGATTGCAAAGCTGACCGGGTACGGGAGCGCACCCAGCCCCGCAGGGGAGACGAGTGAAGGGCGAACTCAGGGATTTCCGGCTCCACGACCTGGTTCAGATCTGCTGCCAGCACCCCGACGACGTCCGGCTGACGCTGACGCGTGGGGAGACCGTCGCCACCGTCTACTTCAGCGGCGCGTCGATCGTCCATGCCGAGGGCCCGCGAGGGATGGGAAAGGCCGCGCTGTTCGACCTCCTCGGCTGGGAGACCGGGTCCTTCCATCTGGAGAAGGACGTAACGGCGCCCGTCCGGACGATCGATCAATCATGGGCGACCCTTCTCGCGGAAGCGTCCGAGCTCCTCGCTGTGAGCCGGCAACACCTCGAGAAGCGCGACCCTTCGGTCTCCCTCCCGGCCGCCGGCGATGAGAGGAACTTCCGCCTCGAAGAGACCCTCTCTCCGTCGGACCAGATCGTTCGCCGCCTGCAAGCGCTCGGGGGAGTCCGGGAAGCCCTCCTCTCGGGGACGAACGGCGAGGTTCTCGCCCACGCCGGGGAGGGCGACCCGGAGCGTCTCGCAGCGGTGGCAGCGTTCGTCGGCGAGGCCGCCGCGAATGTCGGGCGGCCTCTCTCGCTCGGCGGCTTCAAGCGCGGGATCGTGGTGCTGGGGGGGCACCGGGTCGTGGTCACCGGGTTCGGAAGCGGGTTCGCCGGCCTCCGCCTCGCCGACGAGGTGGCGGTCGACAAGGTCTGCGGCGAGGCGCGCAGCCTTCTCGGATGGAGCTGATGGGAATCGACGAGATTCTGGGCGACATCGTGGGCTTCGGCGGCGTCGCGTGCGCTTTCGTCTGCGATCCAGAAGGGAAGGTCCTCGCGGCCCGGCCCGAGCGCCAAGCCCGCTCTCCGGCGATCGCCGAAGTGGGCCGGGCCACGATGCAGGCATTCCTCTGCCTTTCGACTCTTGGAGAGAGCACTGACGAGCTCGACCTCTCGTTCGAGAAGGGACGGGTCGTCGTCCGGTCCGCCGGTCCGCTGGCCAGCTTGGCCGTCGTCTGCCAGCCGTCGATCAATGCCCTCATGCTGAGGCTCCGGACCGCAATGGCCGTGGCGGCGATTGCCTTGGAGATGGAGGCGGCACGCCGGGAGGAGTCCTCGCCCCATTTCGAGATGCGCGTGCGGGACACGCTGGAAGCAGCCCTCGGGGAGAAGGCCGGGAAGTTCCTGGCGCTGGTCTCCGCCGCTGGCGAGTCGCCGGAGAAGCTTGCTGCGGCCGGATCGGAGGCGGTTCGGTTCGCCAAACTCTTTTTCGGTAAAGACAAGGCCGAGGCCCTTCAGAGCCAGCTTCGCTCGGTCCTCGGGAGAGAGATCTGAACGCGAGAATCGCGCCGCCGCCGAGGCGCCGCTGAGGAAACGATGACGATGACCTATCTGGTGTACGCCCTGTCGGGACTCGCGATCGCCGTGATGGGGGTCGATCTGTTCAAGGCCTTCCAGCTCAAGACCGCCTTGTCGCGCGGCGAGATGGGCCGCGGCGAGGTCGGCAAGAAGTGGACGCTGCTCACGCTCCTTCTCGTCTTCTTTTTCGTCGGGTACCTCGCGTCGCCGCTCCTGCTCTTCTTCCAGCTCGACCCGCGGTACGTGAACCTGCTGGTCTTTCTGGTCTTCCTCTTCGGCGCGGCGTTCGTCTACGTGGTCGTCGGGATCATCCGGGACATCCTGACGTTCCTCGACCTCCTCAAGTAGGGGCGGCTGGCCCGGAGCCCCGCTCAGCCCGGCTCGCCCTGGATCCGCCGCGAGAGGGCGACGAGGGAGCGGAAGACGGTCTCGACCGTCTCCTCTTCGATCCCCGCCTCGGCGGCCCAGCGCCGCCGCTCCTCGAAGAGGACCGCCTCGCGGGCCGGGTCGTGCACCTTCCGCCCGGCCAGGGCCTTCGCGTGTCCGGCCCGGCGCGCCAGCTCCGACCGCTGGACGATCAGCTTGACGATCTCCCGGTCCACGGCGTCGATCAGGTCGCGCGTCTCGCGAAGCTCGGGGGGCGGGGCATTCGTCGCCGGGATCGAGAGCGCCGCGTTTCCCCGCTCCCCGGTTGGTAGGCTCTCGGGGTGCTCGAGGGCCGCGTGGATCGCCGAGAGGGACGCGAGGAGCTTCTCTCGCTCCTCGGCGGCGTATGGGTTCTCGAGCTGGATCGCCTTGAAGAGGTGCCCGGCGTCCTCGCGGACGGCAGCGATCGTCCGCGCGATTGCCTGGAACGACGGAGGGGTGAAAGGGACTTCGCCGTTCACGCCGGTATCCAACAGCCCTTTCGCGATGAAGAAGGTAAGGGCGTGAGTGGAAGCCATCACCCGGTCGTGGGCCTCCGGCTCCTGCTCGATGATCTGGCAGCCGATCCGTTCGTAGAGGCCCCGGAGCCGTTCGACCGCCTCGGGATGGGCTGGGTTGGGGCAGAGGACGACGCGGAGCGGACGCTCGGCGAGGGAGAGGCTGACCGGGCCGAAGAGAGGGTGCGAGGCGGCCCACGGGACGCTGTCCCCCAGGATCTCGCGCATCGCTTCGACCGGGTGGACCTTGACGCTCCCGACGTCGAAGACGATCTGACCCGGGCGGAGAAGCGGCCGGATCTCCCGTAAGACCTTCGGCATGGCGGAAACCGGCACGACTACTCCCACCATGTCGACGCCGGCCATGAGGGCGGTCAGGTCCGCCGCGCGCAGCTCGGCCGGGACCTCCGACGTGGGGTCGAACGCCCGGACCGGGATCCCTTCTTCGACGAGCAGCGCGGCGAACGCGCGGCCGAACCGGCCGTAACCGATCAGCCCGACCGACGGGGCCTCACCCGGTCCGAAATGGGAACGCACGGCCCGACCCTAGCAGCCCGTGGCACAAGTAGGAAGGGCCGCGTTCGGAGCGCCGCGGGCTAGGGGGTCGGCCTGCGGGAGTCAAGGCATTCCGCACGGAAGGCCGGATTCGTCGCCACCGCCGAGACTTTCCGGACCTCCTCGGCACCGAGGGACCGGAATCCGGTCCGCGTCCCTTCCCATGGGAGCTCCCCCGCCACCGACCGTGACCCTTCGCGCGAATGGCAGCTCCCGCACGTCCGGGCCTTCGTTCCTGTGGAATGCGGCTCGATCGGCGCGCAGAGGCGGACCGTCCTCTCGCCGCCCCCTCTCGGATGGACCGACATCAACATCCCCGGCACCGCGGGAACGACCTTGCCGTCGCTCCGAATACCGAGAGCCGGACGTCCTGCACCGAAGCCCTCCGACGTCTCGGACCACCGGCCGGACGTTTCGGCCGCGACGGAGAAGTCCCACTGCTTTCCCGCTGGGTCGAAGGCGATGTGGCAGGTCGTGCAGAGCGGCGCCCAGGCCGCGTGACACGCGCTGCACGAGAGGGGTTCGTGCCCCTTCAGCGTGTGGTTCCGGTCGCGCGGCGTCTGCATCACCGGGACCGGCTTCCCGTCGCTCTTCCGGAAGAGGACCCACCCTTTGCCGCCGGGCCCGGGGCGTAGGTTCCAGACGGGAGTCCCCCGCTTTCCGAGCCGGACCGCCTCACCTCCCGACCGGGACTCCTTCCTCATCCGGAGGAGGTCGCCGGAGATCGGGTCCTCCACCCGGTCCCAGGCCGTCTCGCCTGCCGGCCCGACCGGCCCGTGGCACGCCTCGCAGCTGATTTCCACCTGCTGCTCCTTGTGCGCGTGCCGTGTCCCGTTCCCCATCAGGTCGGTGTGCAGGTGGCAGTCGACACAGCCGAGGCCGGAGGCGAGATGGACGTCGGCCGATGTCCGGCAGACGGGCCGTCCGTCCTCCAACATCTCGGACGCGCACATCTCGCGCTGATTCGGCTCGACCTCGTAGAGCCCCTGGTACGTGAGGGAGATCCGCCCACTCCGGCTGTGGCACCCGAAACAGCGGTCGTCGGCGATCCGGCTGTCGACCGGAGGATGCGGACGCCTCTCCCCCTCTTTCCTCCTCGCCACGTGACACGCCGCGCATCCCGACCCGTTTCCCCGGATCGCGTCGTCACGGCTGCCTCGCCGCGTTCCCAGGTGGCATCCGGCGCAGAGCTTCCGGAGGTGATCCTCGGCCGGGGTCGGGTCGCTCCGGGAGGTGAGCATCGCCATGGTGTCGGTGTCGGTGCTCTCCGGAGATGGGGTCTCGCCAAACGCAAAGCGGTCCACTCCGATGATCCCGCTTCCACGCGCCATCAGGGATGACCCGACCCGCTCCGCCTCGCGCGGGTGGCACCCGATCCGCCCGCACGTCGACGCGACGGACGACAGGGCCCCCGGCTCAGGCTCCATCCCCGCGTGGGCCCTCGCCTTGTCGATGGCGAGAGGGTTGCCGAGATGGCACGACGCGCAGCCGACCGCCGCGCGGGCGTGGGCGCCCCCCGGGTCCTCGTCCGGCCGGACGTGGCACGACACGCAGCGTTCCACCGCCCCGCCAGCCCGGCCGGGGCCCTTTCCCGCTAGGCGCTCGCGAGCCGACTCCCTCGCGGTGACGGCCAAGATCGCGGCCACGGCGAACAGGAGGGCCGTCACCAGGGCGGGAGTCCGGTACAAGGCTGCGTCCCCTAGCGTCCCGCAAGGACGAGGATCCGGACCGTGAACGCAGCCCATCCGAGAGCCAGCGCCGCAAGCGCGGCGATTACCGCGGTCCGGGCGCGCCCCGCGAGTCCCCGGAGCGACCCGAGGAGAGCGACGGCGGCGAGGGGGACGATCCAGCCCGCGGAGGTAGGCAGGTCGACGAGCATCCCCTGCAGCCCGAGCAGCGCCCAGGGCCCCAGGAGGATGCCGCGTCCCGGGGGCGGGGGACCGAGCGGAAGGGAAAGCAAACCGGCGGCTCCGACCGAGACGAGCGTCGCGAGGGTAGCCGGACGGGTGCCCGGCCAGACGAGCCGAGCGTGCTCGATCGTTAGGAGGAGGACGAGGATCGAGACCGTCCCCGCGTGGTGGAGCGCGACCGCCCCGAGGCTCTCGTGCACCCCTCCCAGGACGAAGGCCGCGAGACCTTGTCCCACGACGGGGATCGACGCCATCAGGCAGCGCCAGACGTCGCCGGCGGCCCTGGCCTCGGCGTCCCCGCGAAGGACGAAGCCCCCGAGCAGCGCGAGGAGGAGGAGCGGCACCAGCGCGACCGCGCGCCACCAGGCGCCAAGGCCGAGCTGGCCCTCGGTCCTCCGCCATGCCACCTGGACGACGTGGACGAGCGTCGCTCCAAGGACAGCGAAGCTGGACCACACGTGCAAGCCTCGGAGGAATGACCCTAAAGGGACAGCCCCGACGATCGTCTCGAGGCTCAGGAGCGGAGAAACCGGGTCGTAGTGCGGGACGAGGGCGGCGCCGCTGAGGAGCGAGACGGCAAGAAATGAGTACGCCAGCTTGCCGAAGTTCCCCGAGGGCCGCGCGGGAGCCTCGACCTCGGGGGTCAGAGCCGGGCGATCCATCGGTCTCCCCTCTTCTCGAGAACCGCGCGAGCTAGCGGCCGCCTGGCCGGTCCCGACGTCACTCGCCCATCGGCGTCGAACCGGCTCCCGTGACAGGGACACGCGAACCCGCCAGCGGGGCGTGGCGCGACCCGGCAGCCGAGGTGCGTGCACTCGAGGGAGAGAGCCTTCGGGGCGGACGGCGTCCCCGTCAGGAAGAGCCCGCCGGAGGCAAACCCCTCACCGGTCGAGAGGCGCGCGAGGAGGTCCGGGGTCAGCTCGACCTCCCGGCTCTCTCCCCGCGCCGGCCGGAGGGACTTCCAGAGGAGCCCGACCCCGAGGGCCGCGAGCCCGATTCCCATCCAGCGCCAGACTTCGCCGAGGAAGTCGCGCCGGGAGCTCATTCGATGCCGAGTTCGTGCATCCGCCGCCAGAGCGTGCTCCGGCTGATGCCGAGGGCCTTCGCGGCGAGGCTCCGGTTCCACCGGTTGGACGAGAGCGCCTCGACAATCCGCTTCCGGTCGGGATCGGCCTCGTCGGCGACCAGGGCCGGACTCGACGCTGGGAACGCCCCGGCTCCAGTCACCTCCAGGCTCAGCTCCGGCGGCAGGTCCTCGATCTGGATCGTCTGGCCCGTGCAAAGCGTGACGGCATATTCGAGGGTGTTCTCCAATTCGCGGACGTTCCCGGGCCAGGGGTAGCGCTCCAGCACCGCGAGGGTGTCTTGAGAGATGCGGAGAGACCGCCCCGCTCTACCGCTGATGTGCGCGAGGAGGTGGGGGGCGATGAGGGCGATGTCCTCGGGCCGCTCGCGGAGCGGCGGGATCCGGATCGGGACGACGCGGAGCCGGTAGTAGAGGTCCTCGCGGAACCGTCCGTGCGCGATTGCGTCCTGAAGGTCGGCGTTGGTGGCAGCGATGATCCGCGCGTCGACGGTGCGAGAGATGCTGTCGCCCACCCGCTCGAACTTCCTCTCTTGGATGACGCGCAGGAGCTTGGCCTGGAGGTGGACCGGCATGTCGCCGATCTCGTCGAGGAAAATAGACCCCCCTTTCGCCAGCTCGAAGCGCCCGACGCGGTCCTTCACCGCCCCGGTGAATGCTCCGCGGACGTGCCCGAACAGCTCGCTCTCGAGCAGCTCGCCGGGAAGGGCAGCACAGTTCACGGCAATCAGGGGCCCCGCGCTCCTCGGGGAGTGGGCGTGCAGGGCCCGGGCGAGGACCTCCTTCCCGGTGCCGCTCTCCCCTGTGATCAGGACGGTCGCGTCGCTCCGGCTGAGCGACTCGACGAGGTGAACGATCCGGAGCATCGCCGGAGAGCGGGCGATCAGCCCGTGCGAGGCGATGGCTGTCTGGAGGAAGCTGACGTCGTCCTCCGCGGGCCGGAGGACGATCAGGTAGTAGGCCCTCGGATCGCAATGGTTCGAGACGTACCGAGGGATGACGGCCGCCGTCAGCGAGACGAGCCGGGCGCTCCCCTCCCCACAGCGAAGGAATGCCCGGCGCCCTTCTTCGCGCCGTCCCTTCGCGAGGGAGTCACGGAGCGAGTCCGAGGGACCGAAGAGCTTCGCTCCGACCAGGTCCTCGATCGGCTTGCCGATCGCTTCGGCCGCCGCCCCCTTGTACGTGATTTCGTCGATCGTCTGGCTGACCCGGATGATCTTGAAGTCCTCGTCCAGGACGATCAACGTCCGGCCGAGGGCCTCGAAGACCGTTTCCAGCGTCCCGAAGCCGGGGTTTCCTTCCATCACCGACGGCAGGGCGTGTTCGCTCGATTCCATCAGGCCCCCTACGCGTCCGGTCTCGTCGCTCATCTCCGTCTACCGCGCCCCGCGACAAGTCTAATGCAGGTATCGGGACTCCTTCCGCCCCGGGATTGACAACCGGCCCGTTTCGACGACGCTTGAAGGGTGCGAAAGGGCGAGGAGACGCGGCAGGCGATCCTGCGGCAGGCGGTACGGCTTGGGAGCACGATCGGCCTCTCGGGCCTCACGATCGGACGTCTCGCCGAAGACCTCCACCTCTCCAAGAGCGGGGTCTTCTCCCACTTCCACTCGAAGGAAGCGCTTCAGACCGACACCGTTCGCTTCGCCGCCGCGAGCTTTCTCGAAGCGGTCATCCGACCGGCCCTCCAAGCTCCCCGCGGCGAGGAGCGTGTCCGCGCGCTGTTCGAGCACTGGCTGGACTGGCCGAAGCGCGACCCGCTCCGCGGCGGGTGTTTCTTCGTGGCGGCGGCCACCGAGCTCGACGACCGTCCCGGGACTCTTCGCGATCTCCTCGTGGAGCTCCAGTCAGGCTGGCTCGACGTATTGGCAAGAACCGTCCGGTTCGCCGTCGAGAAAGGGGACTTTCACCCCGGGGTCGACCCGGTGCAGTTCGCGCACGATATGTACGGTGTAATGCTCGCCTTCCACCACGCCTCCCGCCTCCTGGCGGACGAGAAGGCGGAGGCGAGAGCCCGGAAGTCGTTCGAGGGGCTGCTCGCGGCCGCCAGGGGTCCCGGGCAGCCGGCCTGACTTTCGGGCGCGGACGGGTAGGGCCAAAGGCCCGAAGGGGGACCCGGCCCGGGTCCCCCTTATCCAGAATGGCCGCCCTCGGCGAGGCGCGAAGCGACCTCGCGTAGCGACTTATTTCAGCCACTGGTCCAGCCACGCCCGGACCGTGTCGTGCCACAGGAGCGAGTTCTGGGGCTTTAGAACCCAGTGGTTCTCGTCGGGGAAGACGAGGAGCTTCGAGGGGATCCCCTTTCGCTGGAGCGCCGTGAAGGTGGACAGCCCCTGCGTGTAGACGACCCGGTAGTCCTTGACGCCGTGGACGACGAGGATCGGCGTCTTCCAGCTCTTCACGAGGTCGACCGGATTGTGCTTCGCGTAGCCGGCCGGGTTCTCCCATGGGGTGCCGCCGTGCTCCCACTCGGGGAACCAGAGCTCCTCGGTATCAAAGTACGCCATTCGCTCGTCCAGGTTCCCGTCGTGGGTGACGAGGCATTTGAAGCGGTCGGTCTTCCCCGCGATCCAATTGATCATGTAGCCGCCATACGATGCGCCGAGCGCCCCGACCCGGGTCCCGTCGAGAAACGGCCACGTGGCCAGCGCGTGGTCGAGGCCCTTCATCAGGTCCTCGTACGGCGCGCCGCCCCAGTCGCCGTTGATCGCGTCGGTGAAGGCCTGCCCGTAGCCGGTCGACCCGTGAAAATCGACCATGACCGCGGCATAACCCGCCCCTGCGTAGAACTGCGGGTTCCAGCGGTAATGGAAGTCGTTGCCGAAAGAGCCCTGCGGCCCGCCGTGGATCAGGAATGCAACCGGGTATTTCTTCGCCGGGTCGAATCCGACGGGCCGGACCAGGTAACCATGGACGGTGTCACCCTTCGCTCCTTTGAACGAAAAGCGCTCCGGCTGACCGAACCGGATCGCGGCGAGGTGGGCGTCGTTCAGGCCGGTCACTTTCTCGACAGGGCTACCTGCCGCCGAGACGGTGAAGAGCTCGACCGGGCTCGTCAAGGTGTGGCGGCCGAAGACGAGCTTGTCTCCGCCCGCAAGCTGCGGCGAGACGACCGTCCCCTCGCCGACAACGATCCGGGCCTTGCCCGTCGCCGCGTCGACGGCGAAGAGGGCCTTCTGGCCCAGGTGCTCGGCCGTCGTAAACAGGGTCTTCCCGTCCCACGACCAGAAGAGGTCGGAAGGCGACCGGTCGCCGGTCTTCGTGTCGTCGGCCCGCAGCGTGAACTTCCGCTCCGCGCCGGAGAGGCCGTCGCGCAGGACGATCTCGAAGCGGTCGGCCTCGTAGCCGGGGCGGCTCATCGCCAGGTAGGCCAGCGTTTTCCCGTCCGGGGAGAAGCGCGGCTGGGTGTCCCAGGCCGGGTTGGTCGTCAGCTTTTTCGGCGCCGCCGACCCGTCCGCCGGTACCGCGAAGAGGTCGAAGTTCGTCGACCATGCCTCCTGCCGGCCCCCGTCGCGCGCCGCGAAGACGACCGTCTTCCCGTCGGGGGAGATCGCCGTCTCGTCGAGGTCACCGAAGGGGCGGGACGGCCCGTCGGCGTCCATCGCCGGCATCAGATCGCGGACGGCGCCGCCCGAGAGGTACACGACGAAGAGGTGGTTCCGGGTACCGTCGGCCCAGGCGTCCCAGTGACGGACGAAGAGGCTGTCGAAAAGCATCCCGGTGCTCTTCGCCTTCGCCTTCGCGTCGAGGGCTTTCTTCGTCTCGTCGGGCGTCTTGCCGGGAATGACCGCCATCGCGACGAGGAGGGACCGACCGTCACGGAACGGCTCGAACGCGTCGACGTCGAGCGGCTGGCTGGTCACCCGGACCGCCTCGCCCCCTTCCAGAGGGAGCTTCCAGATCTGCTGTGACCCGCTCCGCGCCGACAGGAAGTAGAGGCTCTTTCCGTCGGGCGACCAGCGGGGGCTCGAGTCGTTCGACTCCCCGGATGTCAGCTGCCGGGCCACCTTCGAGGCCAGGTCGGCGAGCCAGATGCTGGTCCGCCCCTTGTTCGCCTCCATGTCGGTCACCCGGACCGTGAAGGCGACCGACCGGCCGTCGGGTGAGACCCGCGGGTCGGCGATCCGCTTCATCGCCAGCATGTCGTGGATCGAGAACGGATGCGGCTCGACGGCCGGGGCCGGCGCCGCCTGGAGGACGACGAGGAGCGTGAGGGCGAGGCGAAGTCTTGGAATCCGCATTCAGGAATCGTAACGCTCTCCCGTAACATCGCCCGGATGGGCACCGCCGCGCGATTCGCGCTGTTCCTGACGATCGTCCTCGGGATCTGGACCGGCTTCCACGTCTGGGCCTGGAGCCGACTGTCGGCCTTCCCGGCGTTTACGGCGGTCCCCCACCCGGCCCGCCTCGCGGTCTTCAGCCTCCTCTGGCTCAGCTACCCGCTCGGCCGAACCCTTCTCCACAACGGCTGGAAGCTCCCCGGAGAGGCGTTGGAGATGGCCGGCGCCGTCTGGATGGGCGTCCTCTTCATCCTCTGTTCCTGGCTCCTCGTAGCGGACCTCGTCACCGGCTTCGGCTTCCTCCTCCCTCACCACGTCCTGGCCGCCCGGAAGCTCGCGGTGATCGTCGGCCTCGCCCTATCGGTCTTCGCGGTCTTCCAGGGTCTTCGCGGCCCTCGGGTGGTCCGGTATGAGGCGAAGGTCCAAGGGCTGGCGCCGTCGTTCGACGGCCTCCGGATCGTCCAGATCTCGGACCTCCACCTCGGGAGCCTCCTGGGACAGCGCTGGCTGGAGGCGCGTGTCGAGCAGGTCGAAGCGCTCCGTCCCGACCTCCTCTTCGTCACGGGCGACCTGGTCGACAGCGAGGTGGCGCCGGTCCGGCCCCTCGTTCCGCTCCTGAGGCGCCTTTCGGCCCCGCTCGGCGTCTGGGGCGTGACGGGGAACCACGAGTTCTACGCCGGCATAGAGGCATCCACCGCCCTTTACGCCGACGCGGGGATCCGACTGCTCCGTGACTCGTGGGCCGAGGTTCGCCCCGGCCTGGTCCTCGTCGGGGTCGACGACCTCTCGGCCAGGCGGCAGCTCGGCCTGAACGGCGACCCGGTTGCGCGGGCGTTCCATGGGGCTCCGGACGGAACCAGGATCTTCCTTTCCCACTCGCCGCTCCGCGTGAAGGACGCGGCCCGCGCGGGGGCGAGCCTGATGCTCTCGGGCCACACGCACGCCGGCCAGATCTGGCCCTTCACCTACCTCTGCGAGATCCCCTACCCGCACCAGGCCGGGCTTTACCGGGAGGGAAACCTCCAGATGATCGTCCATCGCGGAACCGGAACCTGGGGCCCGCCGATGCGCCTTTTTCTCCCTTCCGAGATCGTCGAGGTGACGCTCCGGCGAGGCTGACGGAACCGGATGGGAACGCGGCCGTCGAGATGACACCGGCTGATGACGACATAATCCAGCCGTCCATGCGCCACGGAAAGAAAGTCGCCGTCGTCATGCCGGCGTACCACGCCGAGAAGACGCTCCTGAAGTCGTACCAGGAGATCCCGAAGGACTGGGTGGACGACATCATCCTCGTCGACGACGCGTCCTCCGACCGGACCGCCGACCTCGCCCGGTCGCTCGACGGCATCCACGTCGTCGTCCACCAGAAGAACCGTGGGTACGGCGGGAACCAGAAAACCTGCTACGCCACCGCCTTGGCCCGGGGAGCGGACATCTGCGTGATGGTCCACCCCGATCACCAGTACGACGCGTCGGTCCTGCCCGAGCTGATCGAGCCGATCGCCCTCGGGAAGGCCGACGCGATGTTCGGGAGCCGGATGCTCGGCGGACGCCCGCTGGAAGGCGGGATGCCGAGATGGAAGTACCTCGCTAACATCTTCCTGACGGCCGTCGAGAACGCCACGTTCTACCTCTACCTGACCGAGTACCACTCGGGGCTCCGCGCCTACTCCCGCCGCTACCTCGAGTCGGTGAACCTGGCATCTTTCTCCGACGGCTTCGTCTTCGACACCGAGATCATCGCGGCCGGGATCTGGAAACGGATGACGATCCGCGAGGTCCCGATCGTGACTCGCTACTTCGAGGAGGCGTCGCAGATCGACTTCGGAAGGTCGTGCGTCTACGGGCTGTCGGTGCTGGTGACGATGGTCCGCTTCAAGCTCCAGAAATGGGGCTGGCGGAAGGACCCTCTGTTCCGGTGACACGGAGAGAATGAACGGGTGACCGCTCCGTCCGAGGGGCTCCGGGCCGCCCGGATCCGGACCGTCCTCCTGGCCCTTCTCGTCCTCGCTGCGGGCGCGCTTTTCAACAGGGACCTCCTCACCCGCGAGGCCACCCCGTTCTACCGCGACATCGGAACGACACAGCGGCCCACCCGTGAGCTGTATCGCCAGCTCGGACCTGCTTCGTTGAACCCCCACGCGTCGTTCGGTCAGCCGTACTGGGGAAACCCGAACCTCGCCCTGGCTTACCCATTCCCGAAAGCCGCCCGGTTTCTCGGGCTCCACCTGCTCGTTCACCTCGCTCTCGGAGCGGTCGGGGCCTCGCTCTTCTTCGCGCGGTTCGTCAAGGCGCCGGAGGCCGCCCTGGTCGGAGGGCTCTCGTTCGGTCTTTCCGGCACCGTCGTCTCGTCGACCGCGTTCCTCAACGCCACGACGACGATCGCCTGGATTCCCTGGCTCCTCCTCTTCGTGCACCGCGTCCGGGATGCCCGGGGACGGGCCGTCCTCCTCCCGGCCGCCGGAATCGCCGTCTCCGCTTCTCTCCTCGTCCTCGGGGGAGAGCCTGCGCTCGCCGCGATCGGCCTCGTCCTCGCCGGCACCCTCGCAGTCAGCGGGCCGAGAGGGACGCGGCTTCGCTCCCTCGCGGCCCTCGCCGCCGGGGGGGTGGCGGCGGCGCTCGTTCTCTCGCCGTGGCTGCTGGAAGTGCTCCGCTCGTCCGCCTTCTCGTCCCGCCGAACGAAGGGCTTCTCCTGGGCCGAGTTCTCGGCCGTGGCGTTCCACCCGGCCCGCTTCCTCGAGACCCCCTTCCCGCTCCTCTTCGGCGACCCTTCTCGCCTCGTGGACGGCGGGTTCTGGGGCTTCGCAGTGACGCAGGGGAACCCTCCCTATCTCGCGTCCCTCTCGCTGGGCGTCCTTCCGGCCGCCCTCGCCCTCGCTTTCGTCGTCTCGCCTCGGCGCCGCGAAGGGCGTTTTTTCGCGTGGGTCGCCCTCGTGGCACTCCTCCTCTCGCTCGTCCCCTTCCTCCCCGGCGCCCGGACGGTCTACGAGGCTCTCCCTCCCCTGCACCTCCTCCGGTACCCGCTGAAGGCTTTCTTGGCGTTCTCGTTCGCCGTCTCGGGCCTCGCGGCGATCGGCTCCGATCGCCTCCTCGTCCCGGAGAGCCTCCCTCGCTACCGGTCCCGGGCCGCCTGGCTCCTCATCGGGGCATCGGGTCTTCTCGCGATGGCGGCCATCGCCTTCCGGCTTCGCCCCTCCTTCGCCAAGCAGCTCCTGATGACGGGCTGGGACCCAAGGTGGGTCTCCTCTCCCGACGCGGTTCTCGGCCCGGTCGTGGCGCGGATTCCGCTCCAAGCGGCCTCCGCCGCCCTCCTTCTGCTGCTCCTCGCCTGGCTTCTCGGCTCCGCTTCCTCGGGCCGGAGAGGGCGGGCGCTCCTGGTGGTCGGCGTTGCCGCCGAGCTCCTTGCCGGGGCCCGGCCCCTCCTTCCACGGGTACCGTCCCTCTGGCTCGAAAAAGCCGCGCCGCTCGTCGAACGCGCGGCCGCGATCCCGGGGAGAGTGTTCGAGCGGACGGGAAAAGACCTCGACCCGGTGCGCCGCGGACTCTTCGGGCGGGTCTGGGGGGACGGCCCAGCGTCGCTCGCCGTCGCGCAGTGGTCGCAGGGCTGGGCGCTCGCCGGAGCCCCCTTCGGCCTCCGGTACGCCTACGACAAGGACCCCGACGGCAGCTACTCGTACCTGACCCGCATCGCGACGGACCTGGTGGTCTCCCGGGAGTGGCCGATGCGCCTAAAGTGGCTGCGAGCCTCCGGCGTCGGCTCGGTCATCGCGAGCGACGTCCCTCCGGAGCTGCCCGGACTTTCACCCGTCTTTGTCGAAGGGCGGGCGGGCATCCCGGCCGTTCTCTTCCGCCTGAACGACCCGCTCGCCGGCGTCCGCCGCGTCGGGCGAGTCGTCGGGTCGAGATCCGTGAGCGAGGCCGTGGCTCTCGTCGAGAACCCCGAATTCGACCCGGCCACCGACGCCGTCGTGGCCGGAGCCGCGCCTCTCGGAATGGCGCCTCCCGGAGCCGCTCCGGACCGTCAGGCGGACGCGCGCCTCGTCGAGGAAGGGCCCACCCACCTGGTCGTAGCAACCTCCGGCGCCTCGGCGGGGCTGCTCGTCGCTGACCGCTCCTGGACGCCGAGGACACGCGCCGAGGTGAACGGCGCAGCCGCAAAGGTGTACGCCACGTACGTCCATCTCGTCGGCGTGCCGGTCCCCCCGGGGCCGGCCACCGTCCGAATCTCCCTTGCCCCTTAACGCCCCCTGACGTGCCCGGCCCTGCCCAACCCTCCCCGTGCCCGGAACGAGTCTCTGTGCTAGCGTGCGGAAGCCGGGTGGGTTGGCCTGCGCCGGCCGGCCCGAGCGTCATCCCAGGAGAATGAGCGTGAGAAAGCCAGTCGTCCCAATCGTCGTCCTCTTTCTCCTCGCGTCCTGCGGGAAAAAGGGTGAGCTCGCCAAGGGCTCGATCGCTCCCGAGGCCGCGCACGCTCCCTCGATCGCCCCGGCCGGAGCACCGCCGGCCGAGGCGATCGAGGGAAAACAGCCCCCTTCCGATCCCATCCACGCCGGAACCGCGAAGGACCCGCACGCCGGGATGAAACGGCAGGCGATCAACGCCGGAACCGGCCGCAAAGGGCGGGTCGTGGAGACGATGAACGCCGCCGGGTACACCTACCTCCGGGTGGACGAGAACGGC
>CABECI010000059.1_pt1 | contig 20343 bp, 15 predicted proteins | sample 3132851 | NCBI WGS metagenome assembly CABECI01 (sample SAMEA5534348, study PRJEB31848) | metagenome | biome: tundra; feature: field; material: soil | place: USA | collected 2013-05 | depth 0.45 m | reverse complement strand
GCGGACGATCCCGATCCGGAGGCCGGCGTCGACCTGACGGCCGAGTACACCCGGCACTGGATGAAGACGCGTAGCGCCTGGCTCCACGCCGACGAGATGCTGATCACTCTTCGAGCGGGGTTCTGACGCCGGACACATCCTGACGGCGACGCGGCCGCGTGTCCTGTCTTGCGCCGGAGGCGCTATTTAGCCGCCGGGACCTTCGACCAGTTGATCTTCCCGTCCTTCCCCTTGGCCGCCTCGACCTTCTTCCCGAAGTCGTTCCGCTCGCCGGCGCCCTTCTTGGGGACCTTCATCATGTGGCAGGTGTCGCACTTGGCGTCGGGGTGCTTGACCTTGTACTCCTTGTGGATGTCCATCGTGGCGAGCGCCGTCGAGGCGATGGCGAGCGACGTGAGGGTGACGAGAACGGATTTCGTTGTGCGCTTCATGTGGACTCCTTTTTGTGTTTCTCTTTTCCCCGTGCTGGGGAGCCTCGGCTATATCGGAATCACGGATTGTGCCAGGCCACCGTGGCCTTGGCCATGAGCCCGTAACCCCTCCCGAGACGAATGGGTTCCAGGCTTTCTGCCCTGTCGCTACCGAATCGATCGGATGGCTGGTTCGCCGGTCCCGTGTAGAGCGGGACCCCGAACCGTCGATTGGCCCGTCGAGTAAAATCGCCGTCAAATGCCTGTCTCCGCTGCTTTTTCCCCCGTCGAGCTGGAGATCGAGCTGTTTTGCCGGGGATTCCGGATCGCCCCGGCCACACGGGCCAATCTGGAAGCCCGCCGGATCACCCGGACCCGGGCCGGTCTAGGCTCCGGCCTGGAGATCGTCGTCCCGTCGCCCCGCAAGGAAATCTGGGTCAACGTTCCGGTGGAGGAGCCGTTCGCGGCCCGATCTCCCTTCGAGCTCGTACCGACAGACGGGGGATGGGCCGTCCGCGATTTCCGGAGCGGCACGGACTACTCCGTCCGAATCCCGCCCGAGCCGGCCTGGTACTCCCGCCTGACGAGCAGCGGAACGGAGATGAGCCGGGTCGGCGTCCTTCAGGGGAACTACCTCGGGATCTTCCTCTCGAACACCTGCCTCTACTGGTACAGCCGCCCGGCCGCCGACAACTGCCAGTTCTGCACGAGCGGAAAGAACGTCGGCGTGAACGAGATCAAGCAGAAGGCGGTCCAGGACGTCGTCGAGGTGGCTCAGGCTGCCCGGCGCGAGAGCGGCTCGGTGTTCACCCACTTCAATACCGGCTACCAGTACGAGGACGACCCCAAGAAGCGCTCGGTGCATGGCCTTCAGCAGGCGAAGCCGTACGTCGAGGCGGTCCGGCGACGCGTGGGCGGCTTCATCGGTGTCCAGTCGGTGCCGGTCCCGAGGGAGAGCTTCGACGAGTATGACGAGCTCATCGAGGCGGGGACCGACCATTTCTCGTTCTGCTTCGAGTTCCTCGACCCGGAGGTCTTCGCGCGGCTCTGTCCGGGGAAGGCGAGGACGGTGGGCCTCGACGCCTTCTTCCACGCCATGGAGTACACGTCCCGCAAGCTCGGCAAGGGGCGGGTCTCCGGCGAGCTGATCGCCGGTCTGGAGCCCATCGAGACGACGATGAAAGCCATCGACCGCGTCGTCGAGACCGGGGCGTTCCCGACCGTCTGCATCTTCCGGCCGCTGGTCGGAAGCAACCTCGAGGAGACGCTGCCGCCGGACCCGGCGGCCATGAAGGACGTGATGGCCTACCAATACGAGGCGTGCCGCAGGGCCGGCATCCCGGTCGGGGTCCTTCCGATCGAGGTCTCGCTGGTGGTCCAGCCCGAGGAAGCTCGGGATCTCCTCCCCCCGAGGGCGTTCCCGGGTCTTTACGACCTAAAAGTTTGGGCGATGAAGAAGCTCGCCGGGCCCTATGTCAGCTGGAAGCTGAAGCCGCGTCCAGCCGCATAGCCGCCAGCGCTTCTCCGCTTCAGCGGGAGAACCTTCGCCGCCTCACTCCGTATTGATCCGTATGCAGAGGAAATGGATCGTCGTCGCCGCCGTCGCCGTGGTCGTCACCGGCGCGGGAGTCGTCTTCGCCTCCCGGAGCAGTGGAAAGCCGAAGCCGGGGGCCGACGCGACGCCGTTCCGGCTGGGAAAGGTCCAGACCGAAGATCTGCAAGTGAGCGTCCGGGAGGTCGGCGTCATCGATCCGGAAACGAAGGTGGACGTCAAATCCGCTGTCTCCGGCCGGATCATCGGCCTCCGGGTTCGAGAAGGCGCCGTCGTGAAGGCCGGGGACATCCTCGCCGAGGTCGAGCCCGACGTCACGCAGGCCCAGTCCCTTTCTGACGTGCAGACGAGCGTCACTCAGGCGGACCTGAGCCTTCGGGATGCCGAGCGGCAGCTCAGGGCCCAGGAAGCCCTCTTCTCGAGCGGCCTGATCGGTCATGAGACGCTCAAGGACTTCGTGGCGAAACGGGACCTAGCGGCCGAGGCCCTCAAGGCCGCCAAAGCCCGATATCAGATCGTGGAGGACCACGGAATCCCGATCTCCGGCGCCGCCTCGTCGCAGATGGCCCGCGTCACGAGCCCGATGGCGGGCGTCGTGATCACGAAGGGGGTCGAGCTGGGCGAGACCGTTACGTCCGGTGTGTCGTCTTTCAACGCCGGCACCATCCTTTTCACGGTCGCAGACCTCAAGTCGCTCATCGTCCGCGTGAACCTGAACGAGGTGGACATCGCGAAGGTGGCCGTCGGCCAGCCCGTCCGGATCACCCTGGACGCCTACCCTCAGCGGGTGTTCGAGGGGAAGGTCCGGTTCGTCGCCCCCGCCGCCAAGGCGCTCGACAAGATCAAGGTGTTCCAGGTCGAGATCGCCCTCGACGACCTGGACCACGCCTTCCGGACCGGCATGAGCGCCAACGTCGAGATCCTCGGCGAGAAGCGCACAAAAACCGTCTCCATCCCCCTCGAGGCGCTCCAGAAGAAGGAAGGCCAGACGGTCGCCTACGTCCTCAAGGCGAAGATCGGCGAGAAAGAGATCGCCAAGGCAAAGGAGGGGCTCACCGGACGCGGCAAGTTCATCTGGCTCTCCGAGAACTGGAAGGAGTACTTCGACGCGGTGCCGGTGAAGGCGGGGATCGCCACACTCGAGCGGATCGAGGTCCTGGAGGGGCTGAAGCCTGACCAGAAGGTTTGCCTCGAGGACCCAACCAAGAAGAAGGTCGAAAAGGACGACGACAACTGAGGCCCCGGGAAATCGAGATGGAGAACGTCATCGTCACTCGCGGCCTGACAAAGGTTTTCGGCGCCAACGGCAACGCCGTCTATGCCCTCCGCGGCATCGAGCTCGAGGTCGCTCGGGGGGAGTTCGTCGCCCTCGTCGGGCCGTCCGGCTCGGGGAAGTCGACGCTGATGGCGATCATCGGATGCCTCGACTCCCCATCCGCGGGAACGTACGCCCTCGACGGCGAGCCGGTGGAGAGGCTCTCCGGCGCCGCATTGGCTCGGATCCGGAACGAGAAGGTCGGCTTCGTCTTCCAGACCTACAACCTCCTCCCCAGGGCGACCGTCTCCCGCAACGTCGAGCTCCCAATGCTCTACGCCGGTATCGGCCGCAAGCAGCGCCGGACCCGCGCGCTGGAGCTCCTCGAGAAGGTCGGGATCCCGGAGAAGGCCGACCGGCTCCCGTCGGAGCTCTCAGGCGGTCAGCGGCAGCGGGTGGCAATCGCCCGCGCGCTGGCGAACAGCCCTGCGCTCCTGCTGGCCGACGAGCCAACCGGGGCCCTCGACTCGAAGACAGGGGCCGAGGTCCTCGGGCTTTTCCAGCAGCTCAACCGCCAGGGGCACACGGTCCTCCTCGTCACGCACGACCCGAGCATCGCGGCTCTCGCCGAGCGGAAGGTGGAGCTCCACGATGGCCTCGTCCGGGTCCCCGAGCCGAGGGTGGCCTAGTTGCGCTCCACTGGCGCCTTTCGCCTCCGGTTGGCGGAATCGTGGACCGAGATCCGTGAGAATCTCGGCCGGTCCGCTCTGCAGGCGCTGGGGGTGATGGTAGGCGTCGCGTCGGTCCTCGGCGGCTTCTCCATCTCCGATAGCCAGCGCGAGCGCTCCGACGAGCGGTGGCGGAAGCTGGGCGGGATGGAGCGCTTGAACGTTCAGCCCGCCGCTGCGATCCGAGACGGAACCCCCTCCGCCCTCCAATCGGCCAACCTCGGCCTGAGGCGGCTCGACGCCGACGAGGGAGAGGAGATGAACCGGAAGGCCGTGAACGCGACGAGCGTCCAGAAGAACGCCCGAGGCCGCGTCAGGTCGCCGTATGCCGACCAGACCCGTCAGATCAGCGGGATCGGCGGCGACTACCTTCCGCTGAACGGGTACGAGATCGAGCGGGGCCGCGTCTTCTCTACGAGCGAGCTGGAGGCCGGCGCGCCGGTCTGCCTCCTCGGAGCGGAGGCGGCCGCCGTCTTCTTCCCCACGGGGGACGCGATCGGCGAGAGCGTGAGTGTCGAGGACGCTCGCGTCGTCGTCGTCGGGGTCCTCCGGGAGCTGGTCTTTCGTTGGCGGGACGGCGACGGAAATGCCTTCGCGTGGCGAAACCGTTTGATCGCCGTCCCGTCCGCCTACGTCGCCACCCGGATGCAGGGAGACCGCTATGCGCGTGTCGACCGGGTGACATTCAAGATCCCCGACCTGACGCTGATGGAGGGCTTCGCGAACGATCTCGTGGCCGTCCTCAAGGCGAATCATCGTCTTCAGGACGACTTCCGGATCGACGACATCGCGGCCCGGATGAGGAAGCGCGAAAGCCAGGGTCAGGTCTACAACCTCGTCTTCCTTCTCTCCGGCGTCCTCTCGCTGATCGGCGGCGGGATGGTCAACGTGAACATCCAGCTCGCCAGCCTGAAGGAGCGAGTCCGGGAGATCGGGGTCCGGATGGCGATCGGGGCATCCGGCAAGGAGGTCTTCAAGAGCTTCCTGACCGAGGCGATGCTGCTGACGATGCTTGGAAGCGTCGTCGGGCTCTTCCTCGGGGTCCTCTTCTCCAAAGCGATTTGCTCGTTCCTCGAGATCCCCGCGCTCCTTCGCCCAGGGAGCTTCCTCCTCGCCTTCGTCGTGGCGGCCGGATTCGGCGTCCTCTTCGCGCTCTACCCGGCCTGGAAGGCATCCCGCCTCTCGCCGATGGAGGCCCTCCGGTATGAGTGACCCCGCGCTCCGGCTCGAAAGCGACGCCGCCGGCGCCGCGTCCGGCTCTCCCCCGGTGCGTCGGGGCGGCGCCCTGATGTGGATCGGCCTGGCATGGGAGGTCGTCCGGGGCGGGTTCGTCGAGCTGTGGGCCCACAAGCTGCGGTCGGCGCTGACCCTGACCCTCCTCATGCTGGGCGTCTTCACCCTCGTCGTCATGACCTCCGTCCTGGACGGCGTCCTCGACAAGGTCCAGACGGGTTTCGCCGGTCTCTCGTGGGACGGCACGGTCGTCGTCCAGCCCAAGGAGGCGAAGACGAACGACGACCAGAAGCGCTTCGCGATGTCCTCCGGGCTCCGGTACGAGGACCTCGCGCGGCTCGGGGCCGAGCACCCGAAGGTCGCCGCCTTCCTCCCTCGCGCGACGAAGCGGACGAACATCCGCATCCAGGGAGGCACCGAGCGGATTTTCGTCACCGGGGTCACGCCGGACTACGCCGTCCTGATGAACCGGCCGATCAACCTCGGCCGCGCCCTGACGTCGGACGATGCCCGGCGCCGAAGCACCGTCACCGTTGTCGGCGCCACCCTCGCCGCGAAGCTCTTTGGCGGCGCCGACCCGGTGGGACGCGACGTGATCGTGGACGGCGTCCCCTTCCGCATCGTCGGCGTGACCGCGCCCACGCAGATCTTTAGCGAGGAGCACTACTACGACGCCAATGGCCTCCTGATCCCGATCGAGACTTACATGGTCCGGATGGACAAGGACCACAAGCTGACGCAGGTCACCGCGAAGCTCCGGAGCAAGAGGGACGTCCAGGACGTCAAGTCGCTTCTTCTCTCCCGGGCACGGCAGGCGCACCACGGCATCGAGGATGTCGAGATCACCGACCTGGACGCCGAGATGGCGAAGGGGTTCGCCCGCTTCCAGGAGGAGATGCGGGGCTGGCGGGTCGTCCTCTCGTCGCTGGCGGCGACCGTCCTTCTCGTCGGAGGGGTCGGGGTTCTCTCCGTGATGCTGATTTCGTTCTCGGACCGGAGATTCGAGATCGGCCTGAGGAAAGCGATGGGCGCCTCGGATTTCGAGATCCTCTTCCAGTTCCTCCTGGAGGCGCTAGTCCTCGCGTCGGTCGGGGCGCTTCTCGGGACGTTCGCCGGGGCGTTCCTCTGCCAGAAGCTGTCGCACCTCTTCCCTTGGGGGCTGGTGGTCAATCCGGTCGGCCTGGCGGTCGCCTGGGTCGTGGCCCTCGGTCTCGCCTTCGTTTTCGGCCTCTACCCGGCGCTCCGGGCCTCCCGTCTCTCCCCGATGGAGGCGATGCGGTGAAGCTCTAGCGCTCCGTCCGCGCCCGGCGGACGTAGAGTTTTTTCTCGACCCGCGCGACCACCTCGCCGTCCTCGCCGACGACCTCCGCGACGAGCCGTGGCTCGACTTTCTCCCCTTCGTCCGCTCGCTCCCGGATCTTCGCGATCTCGTCCGGAGGGATGTGGAAGGTCGCCCGGACGATGCCCCGTCCCGGGCGGAGGAACTCGATCGACGCCGATCTGTCCCAGACGACGTAGCCGGCCCCCAGGTGGCGCGCCAGGATGAGCGCGAAGAAAGGGTCGCACATCGCGTAGAGCGAGCCACCGAAGTGGGTCCCAAACAGGTTCCGGTTCCACGGGCGTAGCGTCATGGAGGAGATGACCGTGTACGGGTCCGCCTTCGACTGGCGGACCCGAATGCCAGCGCCGAGGAACGGGGGATAGAAGTTGATGATCCGGGCCAGAAGGCGCTGGACGCGAGGAGACGGGCTCACACGGCCTCCCTGGGTCCGGACGGCTTACTTGGCGATCTCGAGCAGCTCGATCTCGAAGATCAGCGCCGCGCCCGGCTTGATCTTGGGCGCCGCGCCCCCGTCGCCGTAGGCGAGCTCCGACGGACAGACGAGCTTCGCCTTGCCGCCCACCTTCATCAGCTGGACGCCCTCGGTCCAGCACGGGAAGACCTGGTTCAGCGCGATCGTCATCGGCTCCTTGCGCTGCAAGGAGGAGTCGAAGACCGTCCCGTCAATGAGGGTCCCCTGGTAGAGGACCTTGACCTTGTCGGTGGCCTTGGGGCTTGGCCCGCTGCCGGCCTTCAGCTCCGTGTAGATCAGGCCGGACGGCTTCTTGACCGCGCCCTTGGTCGCAGCGGCCTTGTCGAGGAGCGGCTTCTCGCGCTTCTTCTCGTCGGCCGCGAACGCCTTCGCGCGGGTCTTCGCCAGCTCGTCGATTTTCGGCCCGTAGGTGGCGACATCGGCCTTCAGCGGCCGATTGAGCACCGAGTCCGTCATCCCCTGCCGGATGACCTCGAGCTCGCTCTCGGTCAGGCGGAAGGCGGCCATCTTCTGGCCCATTACCGCGCCGAGGACGTAGAGGACCTTGTCCTGGTCTGCCTTGAGGGAGGAGTCCGCCTTCGCGGCGGGCTTCTTGGCCGGAGCTTTGGCCGGAGCATCGGCCGCTACCGCGGGGCCGGCCGCCAGAGCCGCAGCGAGGACGAGTGTCGGGAATCGGTTCATGGGAGTCCTTTCTCAGTCCCGGCCCGGGGCGGACCGAGAGGCCGTCAACGGCCGGCGGATGTTACAGCGATCGGGGAGACGGCGCTCGCCCTCTCAACCTGGGGGGACGGCGTGGACCTCCTCCGGCGGGTTGTAGCCGAGCCGCGCCAGGAGCTGCCACACCCTCCAGGAGAGGAACGCCGGGGCAATCGGCTTCCGGACGAAGTCGGCGGCTCCGGCCTGAATCGCGAACGCGAAAAGCTTCCGGTCGGAGCGGGGGGACATGAGTAGGACCGGGAGCTTCGAGAACTCGGCGCGTGACTTGATGATCCGCGTCACGTCGAAGCCATCCATTCCCACGAGGTCCACGTCCATCAGGACGAGGTCGGGGGCGCTCCGCATGAGAGTCTCGAGCGCCTCGTTCCCGTCTGGAACGTGCCCCGTCCGGCAACCCGTGGCCTCCAGCGCCTTCGAGGCTCCGGCCTCCGCGCCGACGATCAGGACGTACGGCGGGCGCTGGTAAGCCCCGGTCTGCGGCGCATTCACCGCCACGGCGGGCTCGGAAGGATGCGCGGGGACTGGTCCGCGGCCCGGCCGAATTGACGGCGCCGTGGGCTGGTCGGCGGCCCGGTGAAGCCTCATGGGCGCTCGGGGCGTGGACGTGTCGGCCGGTTTTCCCCTCATTGGAGCCGGAGCTGGCACGGGAGCCGGCGCCGGGGCCGCCGGAGGCCCGTCCGGGACGTGGCGCTGGTCGAGCAACGCCAGCTCGTTCTCGAGGGCGACCGCTGACTCGAACCGGTCCTTCGGCCTTTTTTCGAGCATCTTCAGGACGATCGCCTTCAGCCCCGCGGAGACATCCGGAAGCGCGGCCAGCGTCCCCGGGACCGGCTCGGTCACCTGCTTTAGGGCGGTCGCGATCGGGGAGTCGCCGACGAACGGAAGCTCACCGGTCAGCATCTCGAACGCCGTGACGCCCATGGAGTAGATGTCGCTCCGGGCGTCGGCCTCGCCTCCCATGGCCTGCTCGGGCGCGATGTATTGCGGCGTGCCGAGGACGACGGAGTCGGCGGTCAGACCCTGGTTCGTCCGGCCCCGCGCCAGTCCGAAGTCGAGGATCGCGACGGCGCCGCTCTCCTCGACCATGACGTTCTGCGGCTTGAGGTCCCGATGGATGATGCCGAGCTCGTGAGCGGCGTGGCTTCCCCGGGCGACCTGCCGGAGGATCGTCACGGTCTCGACCTCGGGGATCCTCTGTCGCTCGACGATCAGCGTCTTGAGGTCCTTCCCGGCGATGTACTCCATCGTGATGTAGGGGTACTCGCCGCTCATGCCGAAGTCGTGGATCCGTGCGACGTTCGGATGCTTGATCTTCCGGTTGAGCTGGATCTCGCGCTTGAAGCGGGAGAGGAGCTCCTGTTCGTTTCCGTCGAAGGAGGGCTGGAGGACCTTGATGGCGACGTCGTCGTCCAGGTCGAGGTCCCTCGCCAGGAAGACCACGCCCATGCCTCCCCGGCCGAGGGTCCCGCACCATTCGTACCGTGGGGTCCCCTTGAAGAACCGTTCCCGGAAGGCGTTCGCGCTGCTCATCGTCCCGCCGTGGTACCGGCCGTCGAGCAGGCCCCTTCAGTTCCCCCGCGGATCGGCTCCCGCCCCCTGAATCGACTTCATCATCTCCTCGTAGCAGCGGCGCTGCTCGGGGGTCATCTTCTTCAGCGCTTCCTCCTGCTGGCGGCGCGCGGCGTCGAGGCTTTGCTGCTGCTCGGGCGAGAGCTGAGCCTGCCCGGCGAGGCCGGCGAGCCCCTGGTCCTCGCTCTTCGTGTAGCCGGAGAGGTCGAACAGCGCCGGGGAGACGGCCCTCTTCTCCGCCCGGACGGACGGGGCGGCAACAGCCAACACCGTCGCGACAATGAGCGACATTCGCATCCGTGAACTCCTTCCTGCCGGATCGCTCCGATATGTCCGGAGTTCTACGCTACCACGCCGTCGGGGTTCCGTCGGAGCCAGGCTGTGCCAGCGAAGCCCGGACTTGAGCCTCTCGTGTCAGGACCGTGGGCCCGGGGAAGAGAAAGCGGGGGCCGTCGGCGGGAAGCTCGACCAGCTCCTCGCCGAATCGTGCCACGAGCCGCCCGGCGAGCGTTGTGGCGCCCCGAACCGTTACCTGCTGTCCGAGGACCGCTCGGACGGCCGTCTCGAACGGGTCCCAGGCGCCCGGAATCCTCAGCCCGGGACGGCGGGCCACCAGGCGTGCCAAAAGCGGGTCCCGGGAGAGGTCCGAACCAATCACCGCCGGATCGGCGCCGCCCTACCGGCGCTCGAAGATCTCTTTGGCGATGATCAGACGCTGGATCTGGCTCGTTCCCTCGTAAATCTGGTAGATCTTCGCATCCCGCATCAGCTTCTCGACCGGGTACTCCCTCGAGTAGCCGTACCCACCGTGCACCTGAACCGCGTCCGTAGCCACCTTCATCGCCATGTCGGCGCAGAAGGCCTTCGCGAACGCCGCGAACTTCGTGTTGCGGATCCCGTTGTCGATCGCCCACCCGGCCTGCCTTACGAGCTGGCGGCCCGCCTCGATGTTCATCGCCATCTCGGCGATCATGAAGCTGATCGACTGGTACGCCGCGATCGGCTGGCCGAACGTCTTCCGCTCCCCGGCGTACTTGATCGATTCGTCCATCGCGCGCTGAGCGAGGCCCACGGCGCCCGACGCCACCGACGGGCGGGTGTGGTCGAAGGCGCTCATTGCGATCTTGAAGCCTTCCCCTTCCTTGCCAACCAGCCACTTCGCGGGAATCTTCACCTCCTCGAACGCGATCGCGCGCGTGTCGCTCGCCCGCTGACCGAGGTTGTTCTCCTTCTTCCCCGGCGTGATGCCGGGCAGGTCGGCCGGGACGACGAACCCGCTCAACCCCTTGTGCTTCGCCGCCGGGTCGGTCAGAGCGAGAACGAAGTACCAGTTTGCGACGCCAGCGTTCGTGATCCACATCTTGTTCCCGTTGATCACGTATTCGTCGCCGACCTTCTTGGCGGTCGTCTTGATGCCCGCCACGTCCGAGCCGGCGCCTGGCTCCGTGACGCAATAGGCCGCGAAGAGCGGCTCCGCGGTGAGCCGCCCCAGAAACTCCTTCTTGATCTCCTCGCTGGCCGCCATGATGACCGGCGCCGACGCGAGCGCGTTCGCCTCCATCGCCGTGGTGATCCCGGTGCAGGCCCAGGACATCTCCTCGCTGATGATGCACCCCTCGAGGACCCCCATCTGCATTCCACCGTACGCTTCGGGGATGTGGGTATTCATGAGGCCGAGTTCCCATGCCTTTTTCGCAATTCCCCGCGGAAATTCCCCCGTCTCGTCGTGGTGCGCGGCCTTCGGGGCGATCTCCTCCCGGGCGAACTTCCTGGCCAGCTCCTGGAGCGCGGTCTGTTCCTCCGTAAGACTGAAATCGATCATGAAAGTCCCCTCCTCTTCGCCTATCGCTCCTGGCCGTCCCGAGCGGCCGAAAAGAGAATCGGCGCCCGGAAGCATAGCTCCCGGGCGCCGTGAAAGGCTACGAGATGAGAGGGATGAAACCCCCCGGCGGGCTATGGCCTCCTATGGTCTCCAGCGGAGGTAGAGCCCGAAGCGGGTGGCATCGAAATCGCCCAGGGACGGGGTCGCTTCCCGGTACTTGTCCCTCGCCCATTCCGCCACGATCCCGGCCTGCGCCACGACGTCCCACGCCAGCTTGATCCGGTACCGCTCGATGTTGAACGCGTTCGTCCCCCGGTTCTCGAACCGCCCCAAGGCTGCGTCGAGAGACACCGGCTTCAGCAGGAGGGTCACCCCGCCTTCCACCGAGTCCCCCTTCTCCGTGTTCACCGAGGTGTCCAGGTTGAAGTTCTGCGGCACCCGGTACGAAATCGTGCTGTTCGCCTGGAACTGAGACACCGACCCACGGATCCGAACCGCCGACACCGGCGCCAGCTCCAATTCTCCCGTGTACTGCCGGCTCGTCCCGTCGTACCCCATCCCCGTCCAGCCGTTGTTCTGGTCGGTCTGCTCCGCCTGGAACCCGAGGCGAATCAGATCCCCGGGAGTCACGTACCCCAGCCGTACCCGGAACCGGTCCCGGTCCTGGAAGTCCGTCCGGAACACCGGCGCGTTCGCTTGGTCCCTCTTCCACGACGCCTGCGCCGTGAAGCCAGACTGCGTGAACGCCAACCCCGCATCGACCGTCCGGATCCGGCGGTCCAATGTTCCGCCCTGCGCGTCGGTGCTCCCGACCACGATCTCCGACAGGTCCGGCGTCGACGTGACGTGGTCGTTCGTCTCCCGGAATTCACCCCGGAACGACAGCGGTCCGATTGACCGCGCCGACACCCCCACGTCCCACACGTCGTCTTGCCGCGTCAGCGAGTTCTGCGTGTTGAGGAGCACCTCGAGGTCCTTCTTGTCCAGGCCCCCGAACATGATGCTCTGCAGGTAGAGCGTGTCGATCAGCGACGCTCCCGACTGGTCCCGGTGCTCTCTTTGGAAGCCGCCGAACAGGTCGACTCCCTCCGCCAGCCCCAGCTCCACTTTCCCGCCGCCCTGCCATGTCTTGTTCTGTGCGTTGGCGGCGATCGACTGCGACACCCCGCTGAAGAACCGGTCCAGCTGGAACGACACGAACGACCCCGCGTCCACTTCGCTCCCAACCCCGTCCTGCTTCGCGTTGAACTGGACGTAGTTCCCCGTCACCTTCAGTCTTTTCCCGATCGCTCCCGTCACGGACACGTTCGTGAACGGCGTGTTCACGTTCGTATTCCCGCTCTGGACGATGCTCGAGGCCGACACCGTACTCTGATCCAGGACCGGGCCCGCATTGTTCCCGGCGCCCCCACCGGGCACCAGAGACAGGTTGTCCGTCCCCTTGAACTGCCGCCACCCTTGCAGCACTGTCCCGTACACCGCCCCTCCGAAGTTGAACCCCGCTCCCACGCGAACTTCGTTCTCCGTCTCCTTCAGATCCTGATTGAGACGGAACTCGTCCTGCCCGAGGAAGTAGGTCGTCTGTCCGGGTCCCGAGTTCTGGTTCCAGCCGTATCCCACGAAGGGCGTGATCGCTTTCCCGGGCAGCAGCTCCAGGTTCACGTCGAACATCTTCCGGGTCCGGTCGATCGTGTGCTGTCCCGGGATGATCCCCTGAGCCAGCAGCGGGTTCGCAAACGCAGGCAGCGCGCTGTACTGGTCCAGCATCCGGTAGCTCAGCGTCAGCTTGTACGCCCCGCTCTTCCCGGCCTCCATCCGCACAAATCCAGCCGGCCCAGCCCCCAGGTCACTCACGTCGATCCGAAACCGGTCCACGAACCCCACGGTCCCGTTGAAGTCGTTCGTCGATAGCGTGAACGACCGCACCAGGAATCCCGACCGCTCGTTGATCTGGCTCCGGTACATGTCTTCGTTCCCGTTCACATGCAACCACCGGTATCCGACCTCCAGGTCGATCGGGATCGTCTGCGCCTGAGCCTTGGCCCCGAGCGCTCCCACGATGACCCCGAGAGAAAGCCACGAAATCTGTCTCGTCTTCATCGGCCTTCTCCTACTTCACCAGCTGCGGCGACCGGTTCGACCCGTGTATCGCCACGTGACAGGTGGTGCAGTTCTGGTAGCGGGCCGTCAATAGGTTGTGGAACGACGGAGGCTGCGACCCGAACGTGCCTCCCACCAGCGGCGAATGGCACTCCAGGCATAGCTGATATACCGTCGCCCGCTTCAGTCGCTTCGGGTTGTTCGACCCGTGCGCCTCGTGGCAGCTCAGGCAGCCCCCGATCGACACCGCTCCGTGCGGAAACACGTAGGGCCCCTTCTTGTCCGCGTGACACGACACGCAGATGGCCTCGCCCGACTTCGTCAGTTTGGCGACCTCGCATCCCGCGTTCGTGCTCCCGTGCGGCTGGTGGCACGTCGAGCACTCCATCCCGCCTCGCCCGATCCGGTGCCCGTACGGCTTATTCCGGAACGACGCCGCCTGCGTCTGGTGGCACCCAGCGCACAGGTCCAGCTCCTTCTTCGCCAGAAGGCTCCGCGCCCTCAGCTCCGACGAGTGGATCGAGTGGCAGCTCAGACAGTTCACCGTCTCGCTATTCGCGTGCTTGCCCGCGTGCATCGACACGCATTTTGTCGTCTTGTCGTGGCACTCCAGGCAGATCTCCGCTCCGCAGCGACCCACCGGTTTCGTGATCTTCTCCTTCTCCCCGCCGCCGTCCATGTGCAGCGTCCCGTCCCCGTGGCACGGCGTGCACACCAAGTTCGGTACCTCGCCCTTCTGCGTCTTCCCCCGCGCGTGCGGGTTGTTGGCAAAGGCCTTCGCCTGGTCGTGGCAGTCCGTGCACGACGCCGTTGTCTTCTCGGCCCCCTCAGCTGCCGCCCCGGCAGTCCCGGGAGATAGACCGAAGAAGAGCAGGAGGGCCAGCCCCCCCGTCGTTGTTGGTCTCATCGCATATCCCCTTCCTCAATCTCCGTGAAGGAATCGGAGGGGGGGCCGGTGTGGCCCCCCCTATATCCCTTCATTTACCGGGCGTGAACCTTGTCGACGCCGTATTCCAGGCCGGCTCCGTGGCACGAGGCGCAGGCCTCGCCGAACGGTGCCGTGTTGAGGTAGGCGTGAGCCGCGTTGTCACGGAGGTCGTGGCAGCCGAGGCACGCCGCCGTCGCGGGGCCCTGCGGCGTGAAGTAGTCACGCAACGTGGTGACGGAGTCGATGCCCGTCGGAAGCGGGATCAGGTAGCCGGTCGACGTGTGGCACTTCACGCAGTTGCGGCGGTCGCCGGGGAAGCGCACTTCGTTGTAGTTGTTGATCGACCCGCCGTACCCGTAGACCGTGAAGTCCTGGGTCAGCTCGTCACCCGTGTGGATCCGGTGGATCAGGCGCTGGAAGGAGACCGACTCCTTAGCGCCGGCCGTGGCGGGCCGTCGGGACTGGTCACCCTCGACCGGGTTGTGGCACATCACGCACTCTTCGATGACCAGCCGCTGGCCACCGTGCAGCCCGAGCCGGACGTGGCACTGATTGCACTGCGTGATCGTCACCGACGTGCGCCGAGCCACGACCGTGCTCAAGTCTACGGGGTAGTAAGCGAACGGGTTCAGGGGCGACTCGTTGCCGGTGATGTTCGCCTTTCCGTCTCCGCGCTTGAGGGAGAAGGGGCGCTCGATGTCGACGCTCACGGCCCAGGTTCCGGCCGCGGTGGCCGGGAGGGCGCCCGTGAACGTGTAGGTTGTGGTGCCGGCCGTCGCGTCGAAGGTGGACTTGCCGACCGCGCTCTCGCGGACGTAGGTGGTGTAGCTCGTGGTCGGGCCGGCGAACATCGGGGCGAACGCCACGAGCTTGCCGCCGTCGACGGCTGTGCCGTCGTTGTTCGTGATCTTGTAGACGACCGTCGGCTTCTTGCCGGGGGCCATGTTGGTGGCCGAGACGATGGTCGCGACGAGGCCCTTGAGCTGGGTCGAGTTCTCCGGGATGGTGTGCGCGCCCCGGATCGAGGCGTCGAACTCGAGGTCGCCCTGGGGCTGGTGGCACTTCGCGCACTCGCTGTCGTCGAGCTGCGAAAGGTTCGCGCCACTGTGGCCGACGCCCGTCGTGAAGTTCACGTCGTCATGGCAGGAGCCGCAGGCCTTCCGGCTGGGGCGCGTGTACCAGACGTCCTTCTCGGGGGCGCTCGTCTCGTGGCAGGTGGTGCAGTCGTACGGGGCGCGGTTGTTGTTCCCCGGCCAGCCCACGGTCGACCAGTCGCCGTCGTACCCGACGTACGTGCCGTTCGCGACGCTCGGGAGGTACTTGCCCATGTGGATCCGGTGGAAGAAGAGCTTCGCGTCGGCCTGCCCGTTCGTCCCCTTCGTCTCGTTGTGGCAGAGGACGCACATCTTGACGGTCGTGCGAGTCCCGCCGTGGAACTGGTTGGGTGCGCCGTAGAGCCCGCCGAGCGGGTCGTGGCAGCGGTTGCAGCTCTTCGCCACGTCCATGTTCGACCAGACCTGGCCGACCGCGACAGCGCTGCCGTCCGTCTTGAAGTCGTAGAAGACGTTCGGCGCGTAGTAGTTCTTCCCGATGATCGTCGCCAGGGTCCGGGAGGCGTAGATCCCGATGGTGATCGCCTTCTTGACGTCGTGCGTCGCCGGGATCGCCTGGCCGAAGTTGTACTTGTAGTGACCGATGTCGAGGTCGGTGAACGTCCCGCCCGAGTCACGGCTGGCCGAGGTGACCGGTCCGGTCGTCGGCGACCCCGTGTAGGCGATGTAGTACCGGGTCGCCACGTTCCAGGCGCCCATGATGAAGCCGAAGCTCGCCGGGCCCGGCGTGACGCCGCCGTTCCGGTCGAGCGGCTGGCCGAGGTCGTCCGTGAGGAGGAACTCCACGACCGGCTTGTTGCCCGGGGTCGCGTTGGTGACCGCCACGACTTTCACGTTGACTCCGGGACGGATGTAGGCGATCCCGCTGTCGCCCAGGTAGTACTCCAGCTGATTGGGCTGGAAGTCCGCCTGGGTCTGGACCGCCTTCTTCGCCGGGCTCCCGAGTCCGCCGTCGACCGGGGCCGGAAGGTGCGCCGGAATCGCGAGCGCCCCCGCCGTGGCCATAACCATCAGGCCGCGCTGGATGAGTGCCATGAGAACTCCTCCCTTCAAAATCGTGGCGTGTCTTTCACACCATGAGAAAACGTCAGCGGTTCCAACCGGACCGTGCCGCGAATTCTACAGAACGAACATGCCCGGCAAAGTGAGCCTCATGCTTCATGCCGGTATGAGCACGACAGTTCATATCGGTCGTTCCGCACAGTCTTGGGCCCCGTCCCGGCAGTTGCCCCCGGCGGCGGCCCCAGGCGCCGCCCCCAGGTCGTAACGGAACGGAGACGGGTCCGCCCTGGGGCCGGGACGGCGGGCATCGGCCGGCCGAAGGGAAGGGTCTCCGCGGGGCTGCGCCTCCGCCGGAGGGTCCGGCCGGGCGCGGCGCGAGAAAAGAAAAAGGGGCCGGCGGGTAGTCCCGCCGGCCCCGAACATCCCTGTTCTAGGGACTAGAGCTCGATCACTTGTGCCGAGGCTGGGTGCCGACGAGGTAGGGCGTTACGCCGAGCGCCCGGGCCTGGAACGGGCGGTCGAGGCTCCCCGAGCCGACCTTGCTCTGCTCGACCGTTAGCGTGATCGTGTAGTTGCCCGGCCTGGCGTACCGATGCGTGGTCTCGATGCCCGAGCCGTGCTCGGAGCCGTCGCCCCAGTTCCAGTCGACGACGTCGCAGTTCGCGAGACTGCCGCTGCACTTGGTAGCTGCAGCGCTGACGGCGACCGTCAGGCTGTTCGCGCCCACCTGCGTCGCGAACGAAGGGCTGGCGGCCTGGTGCATCCCCACCGCCAGGGCCGCGAGGGCCGCCTTGGTCTTGTAGATGGCCAATGGGGTCGTGGCGTTCTGGACGACGGCGGCGCTCGTCACGGCGTGGGTCGACGTGCCGGCGAGGGTGACAACGTTGCCCGTGATCGCCTTGATGTAGGTGGGGAAGTCGGACCAGACGCCCGGCGAGGCGAAGGCCCCCGCCCCGGCGATCGTGATCTTCTCGCCGACGGCGAGGCCGGTGGCGCTGGCCACCGTCAGGCTCGCCGTCGACGCCGCGAGCGTACCAGTCGTCTTGACGTTGGACGCGCCGCCGCCGTGGCACTGGCCGCAGGCGAGGTCGACGTCGACCCAGGCCGCATTCGCGAAGGTGCCGTCAGCCGCAGTGTTCGGCGCGACGTTGGCGGACATCGCCGCCGGCATCGGGAAGAGCGAGTAGGCCTTGTCGACGTTGATCCGGAAGAGGTGCAGGCCGCCCGGCATGTGGCAGGAAGTGCAGGCCTCCATCGGCTCCGTGTCGGCGTTCGCGAACGGCGTGCCAGGCCCCTTCGGGTGCTGGATCGTGTTCAGGTTGGTGGCGGCGTGGTGGCACTCCTGGCACTTGGCCTCGAAGGGCTCCGCGCCGTTCGTGACGACGCTCTGATGGACGTTGTGGCAGCTGGTGCAGCCGCTGCCGCCGTTGTACGCCTCGCCCCAGGTCAGGAAGGAGCTGTTGTACTTCCGGTCGGCCGAGAAGTCGAACTTGCCGGTCGCGATCTCGCTCCATTTTCCGCTGAACTTGGCGTGCGGGCTGTTGAGGAACTGGTTGCTGTGCGGGTGGCTCGGGAACGCGACCGTCGAGTGGTACGGGCCAACGAGCATTCCGATGCCGTTGCCGGTGTCCGTCCAGGTCCCGCCGGCTGCGACGCAGGCGCCCTGGGTCGTGTTGGCCGCGATGCTGCAGGTGCCGTTCGTGTTTGGGATGCCGCTGGTCTCCTGCCGATGGCACTGCATGCAGACCGTCATGATGATCTGGCCCCGGTACGGGTGGTTGGCGTCCCAGCGGCCGCCCGCGTCGGCGCAGGAGACGTTGTCCGAGGCGTAGGCGAACTGCCCGCCCATCGCGTCACAGGCGCTCTTCTTGTTGATCGCCGACCAGCTTGCGCCGGCGGCCCGGCAGTCCATTGCGTTGGTGTACTTCGCGTTGCTGCAGGTTCCGACGTTGCAGAAGCCCTCGACGCTGCATTTGGCGAAGGACCAGGCCGCCCCGGCCACCTGGCAGGAGGCCTGGCTGCCGTTGAGGCGGAAGGTCAGCGCGGCGTCGCCGGTGCCGCCCGTGCAGTTGATCCCGGCGGGCATCTTGCACCAGCCGTCCTGCCAGGTGTAGGCGTTGGCCGTGCAGCTGGCCGAGTCGACGTAGAAGGCGTTGGAGCACCAGCCCGAGGGAGCCGCGACCCATGTGGCGTTGGGGACCGCGGAGCACTTGGCCGACGTGTTGGCGGCTGCGGTGCAGACGCCCGCGGTCGGGTTCACGCTGCACGTGGTCAGGAACGTGCCGCCGGTGGACTTGCACTGGGCCTCGAGCGTCGAGCCCGTGGGGGCGCTCGACCAGCGGACGTCGGTGCAGACGCCGGCATTGTTCGTGAAGCTGGTCATGTTGTTGTTGTGGGTCCCCATCCCCGCCGGGGCGGCGAAGCTCGGGGCGGTGGTGCTGTCGTCGACCGCCGAGTAGTGGCAGCGGGCGCAGCTGATGCCCCACTGGTCCCAAGAGGACATGACGTTCGGGTCGCCCGCGACGCCGCCGCCGAGCTTGACCTGGCCGATCGTCCCGGTGCCGTTCCAGGTGATGCCGGGGAAGTCCGACTCGGGGTGCTTCTTGGTGTTGGGGGTCGTCCCTGCGTCGCTCGTCCAGCCGGTCGTGTGGCAGCGGCCGCAGGAGTAGCTCATGTTGTTGAGCGTCGCACCGGTGTAGATCGCCCGCGGCAGGGGGCTCAGCCAGTCGCCGTAGATCCACTTGAGGTCGTAGGAGCTGCCGCCGACGGCGATCTTGTTGGTGCTCCAGTTGATCAGGTTCCCGCCGTCATCGGAAGGGTAGATCGTCGGGTCCCACGTCCCGCCGCCATGGACGCATTCCTCCTCGGTCGTGTAGGACGGGTGACCCGTGCACGAGAAGGGCGGTCCACCCCACGGCTTGAAGGTGGAGCTGACCGGGCGGGCCATGTTCTTGTGGCCCTGCGCCAGCGTCCCCTGGACGTAGCGGACCTTCGCGCTGTTGTAGTAGGTCGTGTTGTTATGGCAGCGGAGGCACTGGTCGCCCGCCCCGGCAGCGCCGGTCGTGGTGCTGTCGTTCACCATCAGGCCGCCCGGGCCGTACGCCGGGTCAGACCGGGAGGGCATCAGCCACGAGCCCGTGCAGGCGCCGGTGGTGACCCAGGTGCCGCCGTGGACCGCGCAGGCGAGCGCGTTCCGGTTGTCGCCCTTCATGGCGACGGCGCAGACGCCGGTCGAGGCGTTCCAGTAGCGGTCGGCCGCGGCGCTGCAGGCGGCCTGGGTCGTGTTGACCAGGTCGTTGCAAACGCTGGTGCTCCAAGAGTACCAGCCGGCCGCCCCGAGGGCGGTGCAGGCCGTCGAGCTCGCGGCGGCGAATCGGCGGGCGACGCAGTCGGGCCGCGTCGTGGCCGTCGGGTCGGCCGGACACGAGCCCTGCTTCGGGAGGTCCCAGCCCCCCCTCGAGTTCTGGACGGCGCCGTCGGCGAAGTACTTGGTCCCAGCCTGGGCGCTCCCCGCGCCCAGGAGAAGCGCGGCCCCGAAGGCCAACGCCGCAGTCGAACCGATCCTCCCTAGACGCGTTCTTGCCTCTACTCTCATAATAAAAGAACTCCTCCTTTCGAGGTAATGGAAGACCTTATCGATGGCCGCTTGGCCGTTCGTACCCAAACCAGGGCCGAAAGGTTATGGGAATCAAGTACCAGCCGCAATGGAACGAAGGGACTAGACGCATTGACCGAAAACGCCGGGATCTGCGGCGAAGACGCGGTCTCAGCGAAGGCCGGCCGGGCCGGCCTTCGGTCTCGGCGACGCTGGCATTCGAGCGTTTCGGCACGTTCCGCCCAGGGGCGGCCTTCCGGGAACCTCCATCCCGGACCAGGCGGTCGGGAAACCGGACGGCCCGGTGGGGAGGCGACGATCCCCTTATGGGATGCAAATGGCTCAGGTTCCGCGGCGCGGGGAAATCTGCCGGTTCGTCCGGCGCCCTCGCCCCAGCGCAACCGGGAAGGAAGCCGAGCCGGCCCCGCCTCAGCGCTTCGCCGCGGCAAGCTCGTGGTCGACTAGTTCCTTGAACCTCTCGAACGGCTGCGACCCCGACAGCGGAC
>CABECI010000035.1_pt1 | contig 21421 bp, 22 predicted proteins | sample 3132851 | NCBI WGS metagenome assembly CABECI01 (sample SAMEA5534348, study PRJEB31848) | metagenome | biome: tundra; feature: field; material: soil | place: USA | collected 2013-05 | depth 0.45 m | reverse complement strand
TGACGTACGATGCGCAGCAGCACCACTACTCGGCGTACATCGATGCCGGGCTCTCGGTCTTCGAGTACCAGAACCACTTCAACCATCTGAAGCTAGCGACGTTCGACATGCGATGGGTCATCGTCGGCTCCGCGAATCTGAATTTCAGGAGCCTCGAGGACGACAAGGATTTCGAGGCCTGCGTTCTCATCGAGAGCGAGGAGCTTGCGCGGGGCATCGATCGTGAAGTTCGCGCCGAAGACATTCGGTGGTCGAGGCGCATCGCGCCGGAGGATGTTCACGGCGCGTCGGTGCGTGCGCTCCGCGCTCGCTGGCGGGGCCCTCGCACGCTAATGATGAGCGCTGCGCGAGAGCTGTAAGATCCGCGGCCGCTTCGCCCTCGTGATGTCTGGCCTCTCCCTGGACCTCCTCGTTCCGGCGTCCTTCGCAATCCTTTTCCTAGCACTATGGGGCACCGCGTACACGTTCATTCCGTGGCTCATCCGGAGCGTCCGGGCCGTGGCGGGACGCCTCGCGGCCTGGCTTCGCGGGCAAGCCCGTTTCGGCGCCGCGCTCGGACGCCTCGAGGCTCACCGCTCGTATCTGCCGCTCGTCCTTGCGCTCGCGATCGGGACGGTCCTGATCGCCGTGGCCGCCGACGTGTTCCTCGACGTAGCGTTGGCGCTCGCCACGCACGACGCCGGCGTGCAGCGAACTGACGCTGCGGTCTACGACTGGGTCCGTCTCCACCGGACGCCTCCCCTGAACACCGCGTTCATCGGCATCACGACGGGAGGCGGGCCGGTGGGGATGACCGCGATCGTCGTGGTCGCCGCCGTCGTCCTGACGGCGCGGCGGCGCTTCCGATGGGCGGCCTACCTCGCGATCACGGCGGCCGGCGGGGCGCTCCTGAACGAGCTACTGAAGGACCAGTTCACGAGGCAGCGGCCCGACCTGAACGGCGCGATCTTCGGCGCTGACGGCTACTCCTTCCCGAGCGGCCACGCCATGAGTGGCACGGTCGTCCTCTGCGCCATCGGCTATCTCACAGCCCGCGTTATGCCGACGTGGAAGAGCAAGTCCGCCGTCTTTGCGGCGCTCGTCACGGTCGACCTCGCCATCGCGGCCTCGCGCCTTTACCTCGGCGTGCACTGGACCTCCGACGTCGTCGCCGGGCTCGCCGCCGGCCTCCTCTGGGTGACGGCGACGACCAGCGGATACGAGCTCTTCCGCCAGTACCGCCTGCGAGAGGCCCGGGAGCGCGCGCCTGCGGCGATCCCTGGTGCGGGACCTCGCCCTCCCGTCAGCTCTTGACGAGGCGCGCCACCAGCTGCTCGACCGCGAGGCGGTTGCTAAGCTGACCGAGCGCTACGATCGCGCCTGATTCCTGGGCCGGATCGGCCAGCGCGGAGGAGCCGGCACTGCCGCCGAAAATCAAACCTTCTGCTATCCCTCGGGGATGACGCGTCAGCAGTGCACATGACCCAAAAGCGCATAGGCAATGATGAAGATGACGATCGTCGAGAGCAACCCTCCACCCAGCTTCCACGAGATCAATCCAGCCAAACATCCACGGCCAGGACCTTCCATATGGACCTCCTTCGACCCTCCAATGCAACTGCCGTGCCAATACGTTCGTTGCAGGCGGAGCGTCCTCGAGCAACGCCTTGCCGTCCAACGTCTGTAAGAAGTTCAATCACGAGACCCTCGAGACCGTTTTCGAGTTGGGCTTGCAGGCGTGCCGATCGCGGACCGGCGGGGACTCACTCGCGGCCGGTGGAGCTCCTGCCTGTCCGATGGCGAATCCCGGGGAGGGATGCCCAGCGAGCCGGGTCGCGGGAGGTTTAGCCGACCACTTGCCTACCGAAACCGTGCTTCGAGCGGAGAACCTGCCCGGCCTCTAGAGCGACGGCGGCCGAATCGAAGACAGCGTCGGAGAAGACCGGAAGCCACCAGCTGCCTGCCGACGCCTTCGCCGGACCGGAAACGACCCAGGCTGAGGCGTCCCCGCTTCTCACTTCGACCGCCGAGCCCCACGGTAGCCCGGCCCACTCGGCGATGTCGAGATCCTTGGGAAGCGGTATCGACCTCCGTCCGCTCCGGACATGCTTCAGGAGAGCTAGCGGAGTCGGGACAGTCGCTTTCTTCGGTTCACCACCCGGCCATTCATCCAGGACCACAGAAATGCCGAGCTTCCGGGCCTCCCTCAGAAGGAGCTCGCCAGCCACCCACCGGTGGCACTCCTTCGGGAATTCGCATGCGCAGAAGAAGAGGGTCCTTCGATTCTGTCTGCCAGCCTCGATAGCCTTGTCCAAGAGATCCGCTGCGGCGGCGGGGTTGTGGATCGTGATGCCGGCGCCTCCGGAGAGGACCGTGTCGTTGCCAAGGTCAGGAAGGTGGACGTAGCGGTGTGAGCCCATGAGCCTCTCGAATGCGCTACCCGAGAACCCCTTGGCCCGGACGAACCGCGAAATCCGGATGTCGACGAACAGAGGCGGCACGAACCTGCGTCTCGCCTCGACTGCATCGACGCCCTTCAAGAGATCAGGGGTGTGGTTCCCCCAGCCCCAGTAGCCCCACGTGAAGATCTCGATAGGGCTCATGAACGCGAGAGAAGCGAACTCAATCGTCACGGACGCGGGGATTCCTCACGGCTCACGCCGAGGCTCGTCCTGCTCGGGATCCCGGTAGATTCGGCCCCGGCGTCGTCAGGGTCCCTTTAGGCGCTCGACCCTGTCGGCCACACGACCCTTCTTCAGCGCCAGGACGCGGAGCTTTACGCCTTCGCCTGGCTTCAGCCCCGTGGGAACCGCGGCGCCGGGAGCCAGTGCGTAGGTGACGACGGAGCCGGAGGAAGCTCGCCGGATGGTGACCGACCGCGAAGGTGAGACGGCCTCCACCACGCCTCGGATCGTCACCCTGCTGTTCCCTGTCGCCGCGGTCGGCGCCGAGGGGGCGGGCCCGACCTTCGGTCTTGGCGCGGCCACCGGAGCGCCCCGCGCCGGCGCCAACTGCCCCGAAAGGGCCGGCGGGGCGGTCGGCGCCCCGCCCGCCGCTGGCTTCGTTACGACCCACCCGTTGCCGTCGGTTTTCAAGGAGCCGCTGGGGCGGACCACGGTGTCCTTGTTTGGCTGGCCGGGGAGCGATGGGACTGTGACGTGCTGCTCGGTGGCGGCGGGCGGATCGGCCGGAGCGGCGGAAGCGGGGGTGGCAAGACCGAAGCCGGCGGAACCGAGAAGCGCGAAGACGGCCGCGAGCGCCATTCTCACGGAGAGATCATAGGCCCCGGCTTCGTCCCGCGAAAGGGGCCAGGACGCCCGGGGAACGTCAGAACCCCACTCGACGCCGAACGACGGGACGCGGCCGATCCAGGTCTCGTACCCGATGTCGAGGTGGGCGGGGGCGCCTGACGGGTGCCGGACCCTGATCGAGTCGATATTCCGCGGACAGCTAAACACACTCGATGATTCCATCCGCACAACGGCGTCGAACCACCGCTTGATGACAGACAAGTGGAGCCTGTCACCCGCAGTGAACTCCAAACTGATCAACTTAACGATACGGTTCACACGTGGTAGTGCCGATGTTGAATCTTCCACCACCAACGGAGCGCGCTACCTGACCATCGAGGTGTCCACCCTTGAACGTGATAGTGCTGCCACTAAATACATAGGTGCCGCGGCTCTTGTTGTCCAGGTCGGTGTATGTTCCACTGGCTTGGACCTTGAATCCCAGACCGATCAACGCGCGTCCGCCGGAACCGTAGCAAGCCCACTCGCCAGTTGTAAGTGAACCACCACCAGCGTTGCCAGTTCCTCCGGTTTGTGCGCCCGTCTTTTTGCCTGTTGCGGCTGGCGGAGCAGGAGCTCCGGCACCAGAAGGTGTGCCTTCTAACCGCTCTGCGGGAATGCTGGAGACGCCCTCGGCCGGATTGTTCTTGCATGTTTGCGTGCTGGCCGGAGGCGTCAACTTTCCCTGCACCTTCCATCCGCCGAAGTCATCCGGGAGCATGTAGTAGTCCTCATCCACGAGTTTGCCCACACACGTCTGGCCGTAGTAGCGGTTCTTGGGATATCCCGGGCCGTAATCACGCACCACGATGGTGGCGCGAAACGGGTAAGCGCCGTTCTTCAGATTGCCGGCCAGCACGGATACGAACCGGACATCACGCTGGGTATAATCAGTGATCATCAGCTTCCGCAGGCTCTTCGTCATGGCCTGCTTGAAGGTTTCCACCGTGGGTGCTTGGGCGGAGGCATCGTACCCGCATGAAAGGAGTACAGCCAAGGAAAGAACCAAGGAGAAGGAGAACCTACTTCGCATCGCTGACCTCTATTTTCTATTTCGTATACCCGGACTTCGGAACGCGGGCGGAACGGAATGACCTAATGTGTGATGTGCGCGCGTGACCCGGTATGGCTCCCGGAGTGGTGCGCCGACTGCGCATCTTCCGGACTGTCGTCACTGGCCCAGTATACCGGCCGTCCGTAATAGTCATAGAGACGTGCTTCGTACTCGCGATTGACGGGCGCGGTCGCGTTCCACTCGGGGCTGTTCTTGATCTCTTGTCGAGACATGTCCAGGTAGACCTTACTTTCCTCCCAACTGATGCGACTGGCCCAGTGTGGCGCAACCAGCACCTTCTTGCCGAACCACCAGTTGCTGGTGTCGATCACCAGATATCGGACTTCCCAGGTCTCATCGTCGACGAGAAAGTCGTCGACGTGGCCGATCGCTTCGTCGCTCCCCTGAATGCCATACCCTTGGACATCCCGGGCGCTCCGCAAGTGGGTGTCGCCGGACGTCTCCGCGGAATGCTGAGCAAGCGCCTCGTTCCAGCCGCCGGCCATGAGCGAGCCCGGATAAGCACCCATGCCCCAAATTCCCTCGCCCCCCCAGTAGTGAGGATAGCCATAGTAGCCGTAGTAGTCTTGCTCGTGCTGGCGGGAGACGGGTTGGTCCACGTTGACGCTCGGGCTCTTCTTGACCTTGTCGATCGTCAACGCCAGGTGGAATCGGCGGGTCAACCACTCGGCCTGGCGGAAGAAGATGGGCGAGATGAGCACCCTGCGCCCATCGAGGAAGCCACCCGACTCGACGACGAGATAGCGGACTATCCAGCGCTGGTCGTCCAGAAGGAAATTCACGACGGTTCCTAGGTCGCCATCGGTGGCATTCACCGTGTATCGTTCGAGATCTTTCAGGCTTCGCAACATGGCTATTCCCTCTTTGCCCCGGCTCAGCTATTTAGTATTTAGCGTCAGGGTTGACGGAGTGTCATGCACGATTGGCGCCATCGCGCGAGGTATCCGGATCTGGACCTTGCAGAGCACGATCGCCGGCAACCACGGCTCAAACGACAGCCTCGATGTAATTCTTTCAGCGTGGACGGAAGCGGTTGCAACCAGACTAGGCCGCCCCGTCCCACCTGCCTCAAACTCCCCTCGTGCCCGCTCTCGCCGATCCCTCCGTCAAACGCCTGCTGCCCTGGATGGTGGCTGTGGCGTTCTTGATGGAGTCGCTCGACACGACGATCCTGAACACCGCGGTCCCGACAATCGCCGAGGCGCTGGGCGTGGTGCCTCTCAGCATGAAGGCGGTGCTGTCCAGCTACACGCTGAGCCTCGCCGTCTTCATCCCGGTCAGCGGGTGGATGGCGGACCGGTTCGGGACGCGCCGCGTCTTCGCGTCCGCGATCGCCATTTTCACGCTCGGGTCGCTCCTCTGCGGGCTCTCCACGAACATCCACATCCTCGTCGGCTGCCGCATCCTGCAGGGCATGGGCGGCGCGCTGATGGTGCCGGTCGGCCGCCTCACGATCGTGCGCACATTTGAAAGGTCCGAGCTCGTGCGCGCGATGAGCTTCGTGACGATCCCCGCGCTCATCGGGCCCATGCTCGGGCCGGTGGTTGGCGGGCTCATCGTGGGCTACTTCCACTGGCGGGTGATCTTCTTCGTCAACCTGCCGATCGGCATTCTCGGCCTCGCCCTCGTCGCCCGCCGCCTGCCGGACTACCGCTCCGAGCGCGTCGACAAGCTGGACGTCCTCGGCGGAGTCCTCTTCGGCTCCGGCATCGGGCTCCTTTCCTACATCCTCGAGGTCTTCGGCGAGCATACGCTGGGCACGGGCGCGATCCTCGGCCTCTTCGTTCTTTCGCTCGCGCTCCTCGCCGGCTACTTCCGGCACGCTGTCGTCGCCGCGCATCCGCTCCTCAGGCTCGGCCTGTTCCGCATCCGGACGTTCCGGTCGGCCGTGACCGGCAGCTTCATCACGCGGCTCGGCGCGGGCGGGATCCCGTTCCTCCTCCCGCTCCTCTATCAGGTCGGCCTCGGCTACACGCCGGTGCAGTCGGCCTTCCTGCTGATGCCTCAGTCGATTGCCGCGATGGCGCTGAAGCCATGGATGCCGCGCATCCTCGGGATCTTCGGCTACCGGCGAGTGCTCCTCGCGAACACGATCGTGATGGGCGGCGCCATTTCGCTCTTCGCGACGATCGGCACCGGCACCCCCGTCGCTCTCATCGTTGTCCTCGCGCTGCTCTTCGGCTCCGCGGCCTCGCTGCAGTACACGAGCATGAACACGCTTGCCTTCGCCGAGGTCGCCGAGCCCGACGCGAGCATGGCGAGCACGGTGGCGAGCACCATGCAGCAGATGTCGCTGAGCTTCGGAGTCGCGGCCGCATCGCTTACGACGGCGATCTTCATCCCCGATCGGTTCCGATCGCACGCTCCCGAGATGCTCCACGGCATCCACCGCGCGCTTATCGTTCTCGGCGCGATGACCGTCCTTTCTGCAGTGGTCTTCCGGGAGCTGAAGCCGGGAGACGGCGACAACGTGAGCCAGCATGGGGAGGGGACTGGCGGGGAGTGAGCTTCAGCGCCTCGTCGTGCTGATCGTGAGAGTGGCCCACAACCATTCGCGCCGCCCCGCGGGCCGTCACGTAATGGAGCGCGCCCTCAAAGATGAGGCGGAAAGGCCCCAGGCAGAAGTTAGCACCGTTCAGGCGTTCTTGACCGCCTTGATCTCCCCCGTCGACATGTCGTAGACCCAGCCGTGGACGCTCAGCTTCTTCTCCTTGGTGGCCCTCTTGACGAAGGGAAACTCGCGGAGGTGCTCGAGCTGAAGCCGGACGTTCTCCTCCACGATCAACCGCATCCGCTGGTCCTTCGGCATGTCAATGTGGAGCGCCCTGATCTTCTCGTCGATCCGCTCGCGCGCCTTGAAGGCGTTCATCAGCCAGATCGGAACGTACTTGTACTCGCTCTCGTCGTCGTCGAGGACCTCGATCCCCCCGCACCCGTAGTGGCCGCAGATGACGATGTCGGGGATCTTCAGGTGGCTGATGGAGAACTCCAGGACGGCGGCGAGGTTCCAGTCGTTCGTCGCGACGATATTTGCGACGTTCCGGTGGACGAAGACCTCCCCGGGGCGCGTCGAGGTGATGCTGTTGACCGGGACCCTCGAGTCGGAGCAGCTGATCCATAGGACCGTCGGGCTCTGGGCCTTCGTGAGGGACGAGAAGAACTCCTTCTCTTTGTCGAAGGTCTCCTCCACGAAGCGACGATTCCCCTCCAGCAGTGCCGAGATCATTGGACACCTCCGCGACGGAAAATCTGGGTCTGAACCTTCTATCTTATCCGGAACTGGCCCCCGCGCGCCGCCGGCCGCCCGGCCCGACCGTCGGCTCGGCTACCATCGGACGATGACCGAAACGCTCGGCCCGTTTGAGGCAGCCCTCTCCATCCAGGTCCCGCTCCGGCTGATCCACCGTCCGCTCCCGTCCGGCGTGGCCCGGCCCGCGCCGGTCGTCCTCGGCCTCCATGGCTATGCGATGGACGCCGACTCTCTCCTTCCCGTCCTCGATCGCATGGTCCCCGAGGAGTTTCTTCTCGTCGCCATCCAGGGACCGCACTCGACGACCGTCCCGGGGAGCGAGACGGCCGGTCAGCCCAGGCTCGCCTTTCACTGGGGCGTGAGCCCGCGGCCTGAGGACAACAGGACGGCGCACCGCAACGCGGTGATCGCGGCCCTCGCCTGGATCCGCGAGAACGGCGGCGACCCTTTGCGGGTCTCGCTCGTCGGCTTCAGCCAGCCGTGCTCGTTCAACTACCGCCTCGCGCTCGACCCGCCCGGCGGCGTGCCGTTCCGCGCGCTCGTGGCGATCTGCGGGGGCGTGCCTGGAAAGTGGACCGAAGAGGAGCCGAAGGCGACGGAAGCGTCTCGCGCCACGGCCGTGCTCCACGTCTCCACCAGGGAGGACCCGTACTACCCGCTCGAGAAAGCGGCTTCCTTCCCATCCCGGCTCGTGGGCCGCTTCGGGCACGTCGAGCACCGGATCCACGAGGGACCCCACAGGATTCCGACGGCAGCGATTCCCGAGATCCGCGAGTTCCTCCTCGAGAGAGGCTAACGCTGCGCCTGCGCTTCCCGCAGCGTCGTCGACGGACGTCCCCGTCGAGACCGCCTCGTCCCAAACGCTAGCGGTCCGGCGTCTCGAGCTGGCTCAGCAGGACGTCTCGAGGCTGAGCAGCTTCGGTCCCTGCTTCATGCGGAACTCGCCGCCGACCGTCTCCCAGATCCAGCCCGAGTAGCCGTAGCCGCCGACCGCCTTCGTCACGAACGCCCCGCGCCACGTCTCGGCGCGGCTCTGGTTGAGCGCCAACGTCCCGAACCGGCCAAACGTGAAGCCGGGGACCGGGTGGCAGTAGTCTTCGCCTTTCAGGGCAGAGGCGGTCCGGGACGCCGCCTCGCCGCCGAAGGCCGAGGCGCGCAGGCCGTACTTGTGGTTCCGCGCTCGGCGCACCACCTCCTCCTCGGTGTCGAAGGGCGTTGTGAACGCCACGGGGCCGAAGACCTCCTCGCGCATCCCGAGGAAGTCGTCCGTCGCTTCGCGGACGACGGTGGGAAAGACCAGATTCCCGTCGATCCGGCCCCCGACGGTGATCTTCGCTCCCCGCGCCCTCGCGTCCTCGAGCTGCTCCGCGATGCGCCGGACCGCGAGGTCGCTCGCAACCGGGCCGATGTCGGTCCGCGGGTCGGCGGGGTCGCCGACGACGAGGCGGCGGACCGTCTCTTCGAATCGGTCGAGGAATTCGTCGTAGATCGCGCGGTGGACGAAGATCCGCTTGGGCGCCGTGCACGTCTGGCCCGAGTACATGAACTTCGCCGCGGTCAGGTCGGAGAGAGCCAGCGAGAGGTCGGCGTCCGGAAAGACGATGAACGGGTCCTGCCCCGGTCCCTCGAAGACCAGCGTCTTTCCCGCCGCCCTGAACGCCTCCTCGTACGGGAGGATGTTCTCGTCGAAGCCGAAGACGACGGCCGCACTAACGCGGGGATCCCGGAGGGCGTACTCCATGAAGCTGCGCCCGCTTCCCCGGTAAAAGGAGATCGCGTCCCCGAAGACCGGGCGGTACATCTCCTCGGTCAGCCGCATGACGTCGGCCCCTTTCGAGGAGAACTTCACGTCGACATGGTTCCCGACGAGGTAGATCGAGGTGATCGCCGTCGAGAGCCACGAGCTCCCATTGTAGGCAAGCATGAGGGCCACCCGGCTCTCGGGGCCGCGCAGGGGGACACGGCTCGAGAGGAGCGCCGCCGCCTCCGGGAACATCCCGAGCCGGTCGATCGTGGCGTCGACCTCCCGCGCGCTGTCCTTCAGCGTGAATCTCAGGCCCTCCACCGCGTGGGACACCATCGCCTCGCGCCTTTGCCGGAGGGCGTCCCGTAGGAAAAGGACCTTCTCGAGCCTCTCGGAAAACGACATCGCTCCAACTCCTTTCCGATGTCAGCGCCGATCAGGCGTTCTTGACCACCTTGATCTCCCCCGTCGACATGTCGTAGACCCAGCCGTGGACGCTCAGCTTCTTCTCCTTGGTGGCCCTCTTGACGAAGGGAAACTCGCGGAGGTGCTCGACCTGGAGCCGGACGTTCTCCTCCACGATCAGCCGCATCCGCTGGTCCTTCGGCATGTCGATGTGGAGTGCCCTGATCTTCTCGTCGATCCGCTCGCGCGCCTTGAAGGCGTTCATCAGCCAGATGGGAACGTACTTGTACTCACTATCGTCGTTGTCGAGCTCCTCGATCCCCCCGCACCCGTAGTGGCCGCAGATGACGATGTCCGGGATCTTCAGGTGGCTGATGGAGAACTCCAGGACGGCAGCGAGGTTCCAGTCGTTCGACGCGACGACGTTTCCGACGTTCCGGTGGACGAAGACCTCCCCGGGGCGCGTCGAGGTGATGCTGTTGACCGGGACCCTGGAGTCGGAGCAGCTGATCCAGAGGACCGTCGGCGTCTGGGCCGCCGTGAGGGACGAGAAGAACTCCTTCTCTTTGTCGAAGGTCTCCGCCACGAAGCGACGATTCCCCTCCAGCAGTGTCGAGATCATTGGACACCTCCGCGATGGAAAATCCGAGTCTGAAGCCCCTATCTTATCCGGAACTGGCCCCCGCGCGCCGCCGGCCGGCCGGGGACCGGTGCCCCGCGCCAGCGCGACCGTCGGCCCGGACTCCAGTCTTCCGGCTTCAGGAACGACGGCGGCGCCCCCCGGCAGCGTTGAGGTCGGAGAGAGCGGGAACGGGCGCCCGGCGTCTTCTAGGGATTACGAGGCGGCGCGCCTCACGGGCACTGGAAGTCGCCGGCCTTGATCAGCGCGAAGTCGTGGCCGAGGGCGTTCGGGTACTGGCGGACCGTCCCGTACTTCGTGTCGGTGACTTTGATGTTCACCCCGACGGTCGTCAGGCCGTTGGCGTAGACGCTGAAGTTCGGGCTGTAGGTGCAGGAGTTCACGAACTTCACGAGAAGCTCGATGTTCGACGAGGAGAAGAACCAGAGCGTCCCGGTGTCGTCCGTCAGCTTCGCCGCGTGCCCGCTCCCGGTGTTGTAGCTGTAATCGGTGTACGTCCCCTCGACCTGGAAGCGCCCGCCGACGAGACAGACGACCGTGTCGCTCGGGGTGCATCCCCCGGTCTGCGGGTTGAGCCATTGACGCATCGCGGAGTAGTTGTAGAAGAATCCACCGTCCACCGTGTAGTTGTGGGCCGCGTCGCAGACATCCGAGACGTTCGTCCCGCATGCTCCATGGAGCTGTCCGACGACCTGCCCGTTCGCGACATCCGACGCAAAGCTGGTCCAGCCGAGAAGGTAGTGGCTCCCCGAGGGGAGGGCCGAGGGCTTGACGAACGTGAAGTCGCCGTCGGAGCTCGCCACCAGGAGGGCCTTGACGCAACCTGTTGGGCGCCCTATATTAAGTTCGATGTTATTCGAATTATCGAAATATCGCTCCCTTCTTCTCACCCCGTTTCTCCTCGCCGCCCTTTGGCTGGGCGCCACCGAGAGGTCCGCCACGCCCGAGGCCATCGCCCGCGCGGTGGCGGCGGACCTCGCGGCGGGCCGCTTTGCCGCCGTCACGGCGCGGTTCGCGCCACAGGTCGCCTCCGCTCTTCCCGAAGAAAGGTTGAAAGAGGTCTGGACGTCTCTCCCGGCACAGGTGGGCGCGTTTGGGGGCGCGGGCGAGCCGCGTGTCGAGACCGTGGGCGCCGTCTCGGTCGTGACGGTCCCGATGCGCTTCGACCGGGTGCCGCTCGACATGCGCGTTTCGGTCGATGCGGACGGAACCATCGTCGGCCTCTTCTTCGCTCCTGCGCAGGTTCCGGCGTCTCCATGGAGCGCGCCCCCTTACGCGTCGCCGTCGGCGTTCCGCGAGGAGGAGGTCCTGGTCGGGCGCGATCCGTGGGCGCTTCCCGGCACCCTGACGCTCCCGGCCGGGAAGACGAAGGTCCCCGCCGTCGTTCTCGTCCACGGATCGGGGCCGCATGACCGGAACGAGACGATCGGGCCCAACCGTCCGTTCCAGGACCTCGCGTGGGGCCTCGCCTCCCGCGGCGTCGCCGTCCTCCGCTACGAGAAGCGGACGAAGGTCCATGCGGGCAAGCTCGCGACGCTTCGAAGGCTCACGGTCCGCGAGGAGACGATGGACGATGCGCGGGCAGCCGTCTCCCTCCTCCGGGCGCGGCCGGAAATCGACTCCACCCGTGTCTTCCTGCTCGGCCACAGCCTCGGCGGGACGCTCGCGCCGCGAATCGCGCTGGAGGAGCCCGGCCTGGCCGGCCTCGTCATCCTCGCCGGAGCGACGCGCCCTATTCCCGACCTGATGGTAGAGCAGACGGAGTACATCGCGTCCCTCGGCGGGGAGCCGGACGCCGGCGTACGCAAGCGGATCGCGGAGCTGAAGGCTGACGCCGCGCGCGCCCGGGCCGCGAAGCCAGGGGACGGGCCGAGCATCCTGGGCGCGCCGCCAAGCTACTGGGCGGACCTGAACGCGTACGACCCGGTCGAAGCGGCGAAGAAAGTGAAGCGGCCGATGCTGATCCTGCAAGGAGAGCGCGATTACCAGGTGACCGCGAAGGATCTCGCGCGCTGGCGCGAAGCGCTCGCAGGACGTCCCTATGTCACGATCCGGACGTTCGCGGACCTGAACCACCTCTTCATGATGGGCAAAGGGACGGGGACGCCCACGGAATACGACCGCGCGGGACACGTGGCGCCGTCGGTCGTGGAGGCGGTTGCGGCCTTCGTGAAGGGGGCGGACCTGCCGTGAACACTGAGGCGCTCGTCTTCAAGGCGCTCGCAGACCCGACTCGGCGGGAGATCCTGAGCCTCTTGAAGGCGCGGGATCTCACCGCGGGCGAGATCGCCGAGCGGTTCACGATTGGCAAGCCGAGCGTCTCGCACCACCTCTCGCAGCTGAAGCAGGCCGGCCTCGTCGTCGACGTGAGGCATGGTCAGAACATTGTCTACTCCCTCAACACGACGGTCTTCCAGGACGCGTTGTCCTGGATGCTCGCTCTCGCCGAGAAGAGTGGGCGGAGGACGCGGTGAACGAGAACGACACCTATCGGGTCGACCGGGCGACGGTGCGCGGCGACCTCCCAATCCTGCTCATGCTCCTTGCGGACCTTTTCTTCGGGCTCTGGGCGTGGCGCCGGATGCCGGCTCGCGTTCCCATCCACTGGAACTTCTCAGGTCAGGTGGACGCGTGGGGACCTCCGTGGGAGAACGCGTTCCTGCTGCCGCTCATCGGAGTGGCCGTCTACCTGCTCCTCCTCTTTCTGCCCCTCATCGACCCGCGACGCGCGAGCTACGCGCTCTTCGGCGGAACGCTCCGGTTTTTCCGCGGCGTGATCGTCCTCTTCCTGGTCGGCATCCATGTGGCGGTCACGCTCGCGTCGATCGGTCGGGCGGTCGACGTGGCGACCCTCGCCCGCTTCGAGCTTCCGCTCCTGTTCATCCTGCTCGGCAACCAGATGGGCCGGCTCCGCCCCAACTGGTTCGTCGGGATCCGCGTCCCCTGGACGATGGACAGCGAAGAGGTCTGGACGAGGACGCACCGGATGGCGGGACCGGTCTGGGTTGTGGGTGGTTTCGTCGCCCTGGCAGGAGCGTTCCTTCGCCCCGGCGCCGCGGAGGCCGTGTTCCTCTCGGTCGTGGCGGTCCTCGTCGTCGTGCCGATCGTCTACTCGTACCGGCTGTACCATCATCTCGCGAGCGAGGGGAGGATCGGCGCTTCGCGATGACGCCGCCGGACCGCGACCATCCAGGCCCGGAACGCAAATAGGCAAGCCTGGTACCTTACCGGGAGGGATGACGGTGAGAGTTGCTTCGCTGCTCCAGTCGAGAACGTCCATGTATCGCGGGGCCTGGATTCTTTTCTGGATCGGCGTCCTGCTCCCAGCTCCGGGATTCATCTACCACGGCTTTTGGGGCATCTTCTCCGGCCTCTCCCGAGCCGGCAGCTCTGCCTGGCTACTTCAACGACCCTGGCCATCTTCTCCCGCCGGACGTGGGATACCGCTTTGACGGTCTCCTGTCGGCCTTCGAGAAGGAGACCTCGAGCCAGATCGCGGTGGCGGTCTATCCACGCTGGGACTCGTTGAAGATCGCGGCGCTCTTCGCCGTCTTCTTCGTCGCCATCGAGGTGTTAGTCGCATACGGCGGGGCTTTCGGCGGCGCGGGAGGGCTCATCCGGTGGTGAGCCCGGCTACCAGGGCTGCTAGAGGCTACTTCCTCAAGTAGTCGTCGGTGTTGTTTAGCCAGTCCTCGCGGGGCGGGCTGAAGACGTCGACGTCGACCGTCTCCTCGAGCGCCTCGGCCTTGTGCCAGACGTTGGAGGGGAGGTGCAGCACCTCACCGGCCCCGACGACGATCTCTTCGGACTCGTCTTCGCCGATCCAGAAGCGGAGCGCGCCCTCGAGGACATAGGAGATCTGCTCGTTCTCATGCCGGTGCCGCGGCACGATGCATCCCTTCTTCAGATACACGTGGGCGAGCATCATGTGTTCGCCGGTCACGAGCCGCCGGTCGAGCGCGGCATTCACGCGCTCCTTCGGCATCTCGTCCCAGCGGTACCAGGTGACTGCATGCGTCGACATCGAGTCCTTTCGTGCGTCGGCGTCCATCGTCGGCGCCAGCGAAAAATCGTACCACCCACCTCAGAGGACGGCGTCCTTGGGAATTACCACGATGTAGTCGGCGCCGCCGGCGATCGGCACGGTCGTGAGACCCCGCCTTTCGTCGTCGGCACGGTCGTAGCCGATCGAGATCCCCTCGGACAGTCGGACGTTCTTGTCGATGATCGCGTTCCGGATGCGGCAGTGGCGTCCGATGTCTGTCTCGGTGATGTAGCCGCCATGCAGCGAGCCGCCGAACAGGACCGACGTCTCCACGACGGAGTAGCTGTGGAGATAGGTCCCGCAGCCGATGATCGAGCTGCGGACGGTGGCACCGCTCACGATCACCCCGTCGGCGACGATCGAGTTCACCGCCATCCCCGTTCTCCCCGGCTCCTCGTGGACGAACTTTGCCGGTGGAAAGTTGTCGGTGCTGCTGAAGATCGGAAAGCGCTGGCCATAGACGTTGAATTTCGGGGCCGGCTTGACCAGGTCGAGGTTCGCCTGCCAGTACTGCTCGAGCGTCCCCACGTCGCGCCAGTAGGTGCAATCGCTGGCGACCGGTACGAGCTCCATCTTCCGGACCCCCTCGAAAGGGGCGTACTCGTATTCCGGGAACCGGTTCCTCTCCTTGAAGTCGTATGCGTAAACCGGCTCGCCCTGCCGAACCAGCATCGGAATCACGTCCCGGCCGAAATCGAGGAGGTCGCCCGTCACCGAACGGAGCAGGCAGTCCGCCTCGAACAGGTAGACGCCCATCGAGGCGAGGCACTCGTTCGTGCCCGGAATCGTTTTCGGAACGAGCGGCTTCTCCTCGAAGCCGACGATCCGCTCCTCTTCATCCACCTCCATCACGCCGAAAATCCCCGCCGCCTCCTCCGCCGGCATTCGAATGCACGCCACTGTCAGCCTGGCCTTCTTGGCTACGTGGAAGGCCCTGAGCAGGCCGTAGTCCATCTTGTAGACGTGATCGCCGGACAGAACCAGGACGCGCCGCGTCATCCCCTCCCGCACGAAGCTGACGTTCTGGCGGATCGCGTCGGCGGTACCCTGATACCAGCTCCCGCCCAGCTGCTGCTGCGCCGGAACCTCGTCGATGAACTGGTCCATCCGGCGGCTGAGCATGTTCCAGCCGGTCTTCAGGTGGTTCGAAAGCGAATAGGACTTGTACTGTGTGAGGACGTAGATCCGCCTCAGGCCCGAGTTGAGGCAGTTGGAGAGCGTGAAGTCGATGATCCTGAAAATTCCACCGAAGGGGACAGCCGGCTTCGCCCGAACGTCGGTGAGAGGCCGAAGGCGCTCTCCCTGTCCGCCCGCCATCACGTAAACCACGGTCTCTGCCATCGGCTCACCTCCCGCGACGGCCCCTGAGGGACAGGGCGTCACGGATAGCGTAGCCGAAGCTCTGGCCATCGGCGAGGAGTGGATCAAGGACGTCGGGTAGGCGGGCGATCGCCAGCGGGGTCTCGATGCGCCTCGTGATCAGCGAGCGCTGGAAAGGGTCGAGAATAGGGGCGATGCGCGTCCTGCTGATCTCGTCCAACACCGAGCGGATCAACATGGTCACGCTGCCGCTCGGCCTCGGATTCGTCGCGGCGGCAACGCGGCGTGCAGGGCACGAGGTCTCCGTGGTGGACGCTCTTCGAGAGCCGGACCCCGTCCTCGCGATCCAGCGCTCGATCGCGGCCTTCGAGCCGAACGTGATCGGGATCTCCGTCCGCAACATCGACGACCAGGCGCGCGACGCGCCCCGCTTCCTCCTGGCCCAGGTCCAGCCGCTCGTGGAGGCCTGCCGGGCTTCCAGCCATGCCCCGATCGTTCTCGGGGGGGCCGGATTCAGCGTCTTCCCGGAGGCGGCGCTCCGGTACCTCGGCGCCGATCTGGGAGTCCAGGGCGACGGCGAGGTCGTCTTCCCCGAGCTGCTCCGCCGTCTGGAGGAGGGAAAGGATCCTCACGGGCTGCCTGGCGTTCACGTCCGGAGCCGGAACCCGGGACCCGAGCCCTCCTTCTCCGAGCGGCTCGACAGCTTGCCGCAATGGGACGAGGCGCTCCAGGCCGCCGCGGACCCCGCGGCTTCCGAGCTCTGGGTTCCGGTCCAGACGCGCCGGGGCTGCCCGAATGACTGCTCATACTGCGCCACGGCCCATATCCAGGGCCGGCGCATCCGGATCCGTCCTGTCGGCGAGGTGGCCGACCACGTCGCCCGTCTGGCCGGCCTCGGATACCGGAGGCTCTATTTCGTCGACAACTCGTTCAACATCCCCGAGCCCTATGCCCTGGATCTCTGCGGCGCGCTCCGGCGATGCGGGGCCGGCTTGGAATGGCGCTGCATCCTCTATCCACAGGACCTTCGGGAGGAGCTTGCCGCCGCGATGGCCGAAGCGGGCTGCGTCGAGGTCTCCCTGGGGTTCGAGAGCGGCAGCCTGCCCGTCCTTCGCGAGATGGGGAAGCGGTTCACGCCTGAGGACGTCCGCGAGGTCTCGGATCGTCTCTCGGCTCACGGCATCCGCCGGATGGGGTTCCTGCTTCTCGGGGGCCCAGGCGAGACCCGCAAGACGGTAGAGGAGAGCCTCGCGTTCGCCGCGTCCCTCCGTCTCGACGCGCTCCGGGTTACGGTCGGGATCAGGATCTATCCCGGGACGAAGCTGGCGCGCCGCGCCGTCACGGAGGGGCTTCTCCGTCCGCAGGACGACCTGTTGCTCCCGCGCTTCTATCTTGCCCCCGGGCTAGAGCCTTGGATTCACGACCGAGTCGCGGCTCTTCGCTGAGAAGGTGCCAAGCTTGCCTATGTTCCCCCGGAACATCACGCAGCACGCCGGGTTTCTTCGAATTGCTCAGTCCCTACTTCCTCAAGTAGTCGTCGGTCTTGTTTAGCCAGTCCTCGCGGGGCGGGCTGAAGACGTCGACGTCGACCGTCTCCTCAAGCGCCTCGGCCTTGTGCCAGACGTTGGAGGGGAGATGCAGCACCTCACCGGCCCGCACGACGATCTCTTCGGACTCGTCTTCGCCAATCCAGAAGCGGAGAGCGCCATCGAGGACATAGGAGATCTGCTCGTTCTCGTGCCGGTGCCGCGGCACGATGCATCCCTTCTTCAGATACACATGAGCGAGCATCATGTGTTCGCCGGTCACGAGCCGGCGATCGAGCACGGCATTCACGCGCTCCTTCGGCATCTCGTCCCAGCGGTACCAGGTGACTGCATGTGTCGACATCGTAGAGGTCCCCCCCGAGACGATAGCTCAGGATCCCGGCGCTTACCTGCCGAACCTGATAGACCTAGGCGTTCTTGCCGTCGCGTTGAAGGTTGATTCGTTCCTCCACGCCGACTCGACGGAAGATAAAGTGACCGTCGCGGGGCCGTTCTTCGAAGCCGAGACGCCGCAACAGCTGCTGACCCCAAGAGACAAGAGACTTTCCGGTCCAGACGTGCCGGGGCTGTCCGGTCGACTTCTCATACTGCTCAGTGGATGGGGTGCCTGGTCTTGAGGCCCGGAAACCGGGCGTAGTCACGATCGGCAGTGACCCACTCGCAGCCCGACTCGACGGCCATGGCCGCGAACCAAGCATCGGCGACGAGGTTTCCTTTCGCCCCCGCGGCGGAACAGAGTCGCTTGAAGATCTCCCAGTGGCGGGGACCCGGCGATACCGGGACGGCGTTCGGCCGTTCGCGAATCCGGTCGGCGAAGGCGAGGGCCTCCTTGAGAGAAGCGGGCGGCGAGAAGACGCGCGGACTCGTCGCGATCCGGACGAAGGACGAGAGGACCAATTCCGATAGCCCGAACGCCTCGTCCGAAACGAGGAGATCCTGAAGCCACTTCCGATATGTCCGGTGGTCCTCGGCGCCTTCCCAGTAGGCGTAGAGATAGACGTTGACGTCAACGAGCAGCACGAGGGCCCTCCAGGAGGTCCAGGAGCCCCGCCGAATCGTCGAGGTCGACGCCCGACACGAGACGCCGCCCCTTGAGGACGGGAAGCCTCGGAGGAGTACGCTGGCCCGGCCTCCCCCGGCGGGCCAGTGCTTCGCGGATAGCGTCCTCGATAACTGCCGTCACCGGACGCCCCGCATCGAGCGCGGCCTTTTTCGCTTCCTGGTAGAGGGCATCGTCCAGGTCCAGCGTCGTTCGCATGCAGAAAAGTGTGTCGCCATAGCAGATATCTGTCAATGGCGAAGGTGACGGAAGGGAAGTATAGGACACCGGAGCCCTCTCCATCTAGACCCGGTACGTGTCCGGCCGCCAGGCCTTGATTCGTTTCTTGATCTCGTCGTTCGAGAGAAGGCCTTGGAGGGCCTGCTCGACGAGCGACGGGAGCTCGGTGTCCGGGGCGAAGCGGAGGGCGATCAGCTGCGCGGGTGTCAGCTCTGGAATTTGGGCGCGGAGAGGCTCGGGGAGCACCTGAGAGAGCCGGAGCCGCTCCTCGAGGCGGATGACCCGGTCCTGCGCGCGGAGCGGGAAGGCCCGGACGTACCAGGCGAGGCCGATGAGGCCGAGGGCCAGGACGACCGACCACGCGGTGAAGAAGCCGGGCGCCTTCACCGTGGCGACGATCGTCACGATCAGGTTCAGCGCCAGGATTCCGAGGACGCCTCGGTGGAAACCGGGAACAGATTGGGCGTGGTTCGCATAAGTCTGTGGTTCTTCAGTCATGGCGTTCTCCCTCCCGTCGATTCCGGGAGGGATATCGTACGGCGGATCCGACGGCCGGTGGCGGCGTATGGGAAGCAGCCTGGTGCTCGTGAAGTGGATCGCCGCACTGTGGTGGTCTCGGTCTCTCCGCCCGACGTTCGATGGGGCAGGGCGCGGTGGTGGGTAGACGCCGGCCGTATCCCCAAACTTTTCGACTGAACGGTGATCACGTGCATTCCCCCGCCGCGAGCCGGGCCGCGGCGACGATCTATTCGAGGCGGCGGCGCGCGCTTCCGTTCTGCCGAAACCGCTGCTGAAGGCGAGCTGAGGTCGGTCGAGTAGAAGACCGAGAATCTCGACCGGCATCGACCGGACGGTTCGAGCTTCGACTCACGTTTCAGAGCAGGCTGAGGGCGCCGGGCCTTGGCGAGCACGGATTCCGGAGCAATGTAAGCACGGCGTCCGGACTGGCACGTCAATTCAGTGTCATCGCTTCGCTTCGGGCTTCCAGTTGGTCACGACCGTGATGTGAGCGGGTCTGGCCTCGTCGACGAGGGTGTTCACGAGGAACCGCTGCCCGTCGGCTGTGACCGCGTAGTCCATCCGGTCGAAGTACCTCACGGGGCGCAGCTCGAAGAGCGCTACCGGCGCCGCGGCCTCGAAGGAAGTCCCCGGCTTGATGGCCACGGCCGCCAGCTTTCGGTCAGCCGCTATGTAGAACAGCTCCCTGCCGTCCCTACGCCAGCGCGGCTGCATTCCGCCGGCCGCAGAGACCTGCCACTTCTCGCCAGCGGTGGGAAACGGGCCGACGTAGACCTCCTGCCTGCCCGACTCGTTCGAGACGTAGGCCAGCCACCGGCCGTCGGGAGAGAGCCGGCCCTGGCTCTCGTCGAAGGGCGTCTGGAGCAGCGGAAAGGGCTTCCGATCACCCCCGAGCGGCAAGGCCCAGAGATCCTCGCCGGTCTTCATCGAGCGCGCCTCGAAGAGGACATATCGGCCGTCCGGGGTCCAGTCGGTTGGGACCTCCATGGGGAGACCGGAGCTGGGAAGAGGCTCATCCTCGCCGGCACTCATCGCGGACTTCAGATAGAGGGCGGTCCCGAGGCCCGAGCGAGAGGAGGAGAAGGCAATGCGCTTCCCGTCCGAAGACCAGCAGGGGCTGAGCTCGAACGACGGGACGAGGCTGAAGCGCGACGTGATCTCGCGCCTCAGGTCGAGGAGCCAGATCTGGCCGTTCCCGGTCGAAGGCTCGAGGCGCTCGAATGCCACGCGCGACCCGTCCGGCGAGAGATCCAGGTGGATGTGCTCTCCGGGTGAGCCCAGCGCGCCGAGTCGCCGCCCTTCGCGGTCGTACCAGACGAGCTGCGATCTCTGGATTCCAGGGCTGGCGAGCGCCAGGGTGCCGTTGTTCGAGATCGAGAACAGGGCTCCTCCGCCGATGTTGGACCACCAGATCTCCTCGGTCAGGGGAAAGGCGTCGCCCGTGACCTGAAGGCGGCCCGTGTCGAAGGCCTGGGCGGTGAGGTGACCGTCCCTGACGACAACGAGGTGTCCGGACCGCGTGTAATCGGCGTTCGAATCTCCATCCGTGATTCGCTTGACCTCTCGGGAGTCGAGGGATCCCGCATAGATGCCGCCCCGTCCTTCCTTTCGGCTGGCCGAGAGGTAGAGAAACTGGCGTCCGTCCGGCAAGAAGCGAGGCCAGAGCTGGGACATCTCCTCGCGGGATGTGTCGAGGGGCGTCAGGAGAGACAGGGCGCCTCCCTTTTCGGAGACCTGCTGCATCCCCTTTCCAAACGTGCCGACGAGGATCGTCCCTCTCGGGCTCCAGGCCCCGGTGGCGAAGGAAGGTGCATCGCACACGTCCTGGGGCTGTCCGCCGTTGACCTCGACCTTTTTCAGCTTCTCTTGAGCGAAAAAGCCGATGGACCGGCCGTCCGGCGACCAGAACGGAAAGGAGCCGCTCTCGGTTCCCGCGATTGCCCGGTTGCCGAGCGAGTCGAGCGGGCGGACGAACAGGACGTACCGGCCCTCGGATAGGGCGAAGAACGCCAGGTTCCTTCCATCGGGAGAGATGGCGACAGGGCCGGAGAAGGAATAGAGGGTGGCGTTCTCGGGGATCGGAACCGTGAAGCGGACGGGATGCACGTCGGTGGGCGTGCGCATCCGGCGGCCTCCCCAGAGTGCTGCAAGGGCGAGCAGGACCGCTCCGAGGGTCCAGGCCACGCGCTCCCGGCTCTTGTTTCTCGCCTGGCCCGGTGAGCTTCCCGGGGCCGTCGTCTCAACCTGGATCGCGCCCAGTTCCCTGGCCAGGTCGTGAGCCATCTGCCATCGCTCCTCGGGGTCCTTCTTGAGGCAGGTGGCCAGGAT